>Ga0114994_10003067_pt1 | contig 12231 bp, 15 predicted proteins | sample ArcticOcean_MG_C_9_FD_87043 | JGI IMG/M metagenome (GOLD analysis project Ga0114994, IMG submission 87043) | Marine microbial communities from western Arctic Ocean - ArcticOcean_MG_CB2_152 | ecosystem: Environmental > Aquatic > Marine > Oceanic | place: Arctic Ocean: Canada Basin | collected... | reverse complement strand
CTGGCCTCGACAACCGCTTCGCCGGCTGGTTCCGATTTCTCCACTGGCGACGGGGCGGCGGCTGCCGGCACAGTTGCCTTTGCTGCCAAGCGGGCGCGACCCTCGGCTGCCGGCCCTGCACGACGTAGAGGGGGTGGAGGCGAAGTTGGAGGCAGCCCTGGCTGGTGGGGCTGGCGTTGGTGCTCCGGGGAGCGCCTCGTCTCCGCCTCCACCTCCGCCTCCACCCCCGCTCCGTCGTGCAGGGCCGGCAGCCGAGGGTCGAGCCAGATTGGCCGCAAAGGCAACTGTGCCGGCAGCCGCCGCCCCGTCGCCAGTGGAGAAATCGGAACCAGCCGGCGAAGCGGTTGTCGAGGCCAGCGTGGAGCCGGAGCCGGAGCCGGTGAGCCGACCGTCCCCGGAGGTGTCAGCGGGTACTGCCGGAGTCGTGACCTGCGAGGAGCTCGTCGCAGCCTGGGCGGACGACCTCCTGGAACTGCTTGGAAGGAAGGCCCGGGCCAGGTTCTCCGCAGCGCGCTTCGTGTCCGTGGAGGACGGCACCGCTGTCATGGCACTTCCCAACGAACCCCACATGCGGCGCTGCGAGGACATGCGACCCGAGTTGGAGAAGGTCCTCGCGGACAAGTTCGGCGGGACGATCCCCGTGAAGCTGGTGGTCGGCGGGGACGTCCCCACGCCGGCCGTGTCCGACGCGACGGCCTCCTCGACGGCCGAGGAATCCATCGACATGGAGGGGCTCGTGGATGCTGATATCTCCGAGGGCTCGGCCGTCGACAAGCTCACCCAGGCCTTTCCCGGCGCCTCGCTGGTCGACCCGGACTGACCGGCGGACTGAGCGACGAACGTGTACGCCGACGCGGTGCAGCAGGTGATCGACGAGTTGGGGCGGCTCCCGGGCATAGGGCCCAAGTCCGCCCAGCGGCTGGCGTTCCACCTCATGAAGGTCCCGGTGGAGGACACCTCCCGGTTGACCGCGGCAATCAACGAGATGAAGGCCAAGGTCCGTTTCTGTGATCGGTGCTTCAACCTGGCCGAGGGGGAACTCTGCGCGGTGTGCACCGACGACCGTCGGGATGCCTCGCTGCTGTGCGTGGTGGAGGATCCCCGCGACATAGTGGCCGTGGAGCGCACCGGTGGGTTCCGTGGCCGGTACCACGTGCTGGGTGGGGCGATCAGCCCGATCGAAGGCATCGGCCCCGATCAGTTGCGGGTGAGCGAGATGCTGGCCCGGCTGGAACCGGAGGGGGTGGTCGAGGTGATCCTCGCCACCAATCCCAACATCGAAGGTGAGGCCACCGCCATGTACCTGGCCCGCCTGCTTGCCCCACTCGGGGTGGAGGTCACGAAGATCGCCAGCGGCCTACCGGTCGGCGGAGATCTCGAGTACGCCGACGAACTCACGCTGGGTCGGGCCCTTGAGGGCCGCCGCCGCCTGGATGGTGGGTGATCTGCCTGTGGAATACCGCACCTGGACATGGAAACGCCCCCCGGTGGCTCTTGCCGGACCAGAGGGCGTTCCCGAGTTGGGTGGAGGGGTGATTCCCAACTGTTGCAATCATATTACAACAGTGAAGAGATTGTTACAAGTCGGGGCCAACTCTTCGTTGCTGCGTCATATAGCGGGTGACTGGCACCGAAATGGCGTTTTCAGACCTTGTCCACACTTATCCACAGTTTGTTCCACAGGCAGTCAGCCCTGGAGGGCCATGACAGTGGTCACCGGCACCCGTAGACCCGGAGGTTTCCCATGCTGCTGACCCAGATCGACCACGTCGCCATAGCGGTCCACGACCTCGAAGCGGCCATCACCTACTACCGCGAAGCCTTCGGTGCCGAGGTGCACCACCGGGAGGTAGTGGAACGCGACGGCGTCGACGAGGCCCTACTGCGTGTCGGCGAGTCCTACATACAGCTCACGACCGGAACCCGACCCGATTCGGCAATCACGAAGTTCCTGGAGAAGAGGGGTGAGGGCATCCACCACGTCGGCTACCGGGTGGACGACTGCGGCCAGGCCCTGGCGGCCCTCGTGGCAGCGGGTGGACGGGCAATCGACGAAGCTCCACGTCCCGGATCACGCGGCACCACGGTGGCCTTCGTGCATCCGAAGGGATCGTTCGGAACTCTCATCGAGCTGGTCCAGGAATAGCCGGGGCACCCGGAGACGACATGGCCGGCATCGACGTCCACCTGGTGGACGGCACCTACGAGCTCTTCCGCCACCACTTCGCGGTGCCGTCGCACGTCACCGCGGAGGGAGTCGAGGTGGCTGCGACCCGTGGAGTGCTGGGCTCGATGCTGAGGCTCCTGAAGGATGGCGCCACACATGTCGGGGTGGCCACTGACAAGGTCATCGAGTCGTTCCGAAATGACCTGTTCGACGGCTACAAGACCGGCGAGGGCACGCCTCCGGAACTGTTCGCCCAGTTCCCGCTGCTGGAGGCCGCCCTGGAGGCTGCCGGTTTCACGGTGCTGGCAATGGTCAGGCACGAGGCCGACGATGCCATGGGAGCTGCGGCCGTCCTGGCCGCCGCTGACGAGCGAGTCGCCAGGGTGCTGGTGTGTACTCCCGACAAGGACCTGGCCCAGGTCGTGGACGACGACGCCGGCATCGTCCAGGTGGATCGCAGGCGGGAGATCACCTACGACGCAGCCGCGGTGGTGGAGAAGTTCGGCGTGCGGCCGGAGTCGATCCCGGACTGGCTGGCCCTGGTGGGCGACACAGCCGACGGGATACCCGGCCTCACCGGCTGGGGTGCCAAGTCCTCGGCTGCGATCCTGGCCCGGTACGGGCACCTCGAGGCCATCCCCGCCGACCCTGCCGAATGGGATGTGGCCATCCGTGGGGCGACGAAGCTGGCCGCCACCCTCGTAGCCAGGCGGGAGGACGCTGAGCTCTACCGACTACTGGCCACGCTGGACCTGGCCGCACCGGTCATGGATGACGTGGAGGACCTGTGCTGGACAGGTCCGGCAGACCACTTCGAGGACATCTGTTCCCACCTGGACGCCCCGCGGCTGGCCGAAATGGCACGTCGCCTCGCCGCCGACCGGAACTGACCCGCCACCGGAGGTGAGGTCAGCGGTCCAGAACCGCCAGCACCTCGACCACGGAGGTCGTCCGCGACACGATCCCGCGGCTTTCCGGCTTCACGAATCCATCGGAAACCAGCCTGTCCAGGAACTCGTCGATACCGGACCAGAACCCGTTCCGGTCCAGTAGGACCACCGGCTTGTGGCTGCCGTGCAGACCCAACTGCGTCCAGGTGGCGGCTTCGAACACCTCCTCGAGGGTTCCGAAACCGCCAGGCAGCGCACAGAAGGCGTCGGAGCGTTCGTACATCGCCCGCTTTCGGGCCTGAATGTCGGGGACCTCCACCAGCTCAGTGAGGTTTGCGTGTGGGACCTCGGTGCTGAACAGCCCGACGGGTATGACCCCGATCGCCGTGCCTCCGGCCTCAAGTACCGCGTCGGCCAGCGTGCCCATGACACCGATGCCTGCTCCTCCGTAGACCAGACCCACGTCGGCGGCCACCATGGTCGAAGCCAGTTCCCGGGCCAGGGCATGGACTCCGTCGTCGTTGCCGTCCCTGGATCCACAGAAGACGCCCAGATGGCGCCCTCCTCCGACAGGTGTGTTGTGCATCGGTGAAACGTAACCGGTGGCCGGTGGATCCTGCCGGTGGATTCCAGTTCGCTACCCTGTGCCCATCATGGCCGATCACCCGATGAACGAACGCCTGGACGACCTCAGGACACGCAAGGAGTCGGCGGTCAACGCCGGCACCGAGCGGGCCGTCCAACGCCAGCACGACAAGGGGAAGATGCTGGCCCGTGAGCGCATCGACTATCTCCTCGACCCCGGCTCCTTCCACGAACTCGACATGCTGGCCCGGCACCGGGCGCACGAGAGCGGAATCGTGGAACGGCCGTACACCGATGGGGTGGTTACCGGCTGGGGCACGGTCGACGGTCGCAAGGTCTTCCTCTACTCCCAGGACTTCACCGTGTTCGGTGGCGCCCTCGGCGAGGTGTTCGCAGAAAAGATCCACAAGGTCATGGACCTCGCCCTGAGTGTGGGAGCCCCGATGATCGGCCTCAACGACGGAGCCGGGGCACGCATCCAGGAAGGCGTCGTGAGCCTCGACGGCTATGGCGGGATCTTCTGGCGCAATGTCCAGTCCTCAGGGGTGATCCCCCAGATCAGCGTCATCCTGGGCCCGTGCGCCGGCGGAGCCGTATACAGCCCGGCCATGACCGACTTCATCTTCATGGTCCGCGAGAAGTCCCACATGTTCATCACCGGTCCGGATGTCGTCAAGACGGTCACGGGCGAGGACGTCACCCTGGAGGAACTCGGTGGTGCCGGCAGCCACTCCACCAAGTCGGGGGTGGCGACGTTCGTCGGCGACGACGAGAAGGCGGTACTCGACGAGGTGAAGGCCCTGCTCGCCCACCTGCCATCCAACAACCTCGAACAGGCCCCGGCCATGCCGACCGATGATCCACCGGATCGCCTGTGCCCCGAGCTGGTCGACCTGCTGCCGGAGAGCGCCAATCTTCCCTACGACATGCGCACGGTCATCGAGACCGTGCTCGACGACGGTGGATTCCTCGAGTACCACTCGGCCTGGGCCGCCAACATCGTCTGCGGCTTCGGGAGTCTCAACGGTCGGAGCGTCGGCGTCGTCGGCAACCAGCCGATGCACTTCGCAGGGGTACTCGACATCGGCGCCTCTGAGAAGGCCGCCCGGTTCGTACGCACCTGCGATGCCTTCAACGTGCCGCTGATCACCTTCGTCGACGTTCCAGGCTTCCTTCCCGGCGTCGACCAGGAGTACGGCGGGATAATCCGGCACGGCGCCAAATTGCTTTACGCGTACTGCGAAGCGACTGTGCCCAGGATCCAGGTCATCACCCGCAAGGCATACGGCGGCGCCTACGTGGTCATGGACTCCAAGTCCGTGGGCTCGGACCTATCGCTGGCATGGCCCTCCGCCGAGTTGGCGGTGATGGGCCCACAGGGTGCCGTGGAGATCGTCTACCGACGGGAACTCCAGAACGCACCGGACCCCGATGCCCGCCGGGCCGAGCTGGTCCAGGAGTACATGGAGAAGTTCGCCAACCCGTACGTGGCCGCCGAGAGGGGCTACGTGGACGACGTGATCGATCCCGCCGAGACCCGGGTGAAGTTGATTGCCGGCCTCGAGATGCTGGCCTCCAAGCATCAGGAGACCCCCCAGCGCAAGCACGGGAACGTGCCCCTCTAGGGGCCGGCATTCCAATGGTCCGCATCGTCGCCCAGGGCGCCACCGAGCAGGAACTGGCAGCAATCCTCGCTGCCTACGAGGTGCTCTGGCCCAAGGCGTCGGCGGCCGCCGAAGCCCCGACCGCCTGGAGGTTCTCCGGACGCTGGTGGCATGCGGGTGGGTTCCGGCCGTCCAGGGACTGAGCAGGAGCCGGGAACCTCGGCCCGACCGCAACGGGTCCGGCTGTGGGGGTCACGCCGGTGGATCCGGCCAGTTCGGGCCCGTGGCCAGCGTCAGGTCCGGAAGGACCTCCAGGTAGGCCTCCCGACTGAGTTCGACGGCTCCCAGACGGGCCAGGTGTGGCGTGCACCACTGGACGTCGACGAGCCGGTCACTGCCGTTGCCCAGCAGGTCGACGAGCCCGGTGAGGGCGACCTTGGAGGCGTCGATCCGACGGTGGAACATGGACTCCCCGGCGAACAGCCCGCCAATGGCGACTCCATAGAGGCCCCCGGCCAGACCGTCGGCGTCCCAGGCCTCGACCGAGTGGGCCCAACCGAGGCGGTGGAGCTCCACGTAGGCCGATGCGATCCGACCGTCGATCCAGCCATGCTCCCGCGCAGGGTCGGCGCACGCTTCGAGCACCTCGGGGAACGCCGTGTCCACGCGGATCTCGTAACGGGCCGTGGACCGCCTCAACGACCGGCTGATCCTCATCCCACCCGGATCCAGTACGCCCCGGGGATCGGGGGACCACCAGGCCATGGGTCCGCCGGTCTCCATGGGCATGGGGAACAGGCCGCACCGGTAGGCAGCCAGCAAAGTCCCGGGATCCACGTCGGCGCCGACCGCCACCACGCCGTGCTCGTCGGCCGATCGGGCGGACGGGAAGGCCCAGGAACTGGCAGGTGGTTCTACGGGTGTGTGGCGGCCCATCGGAGTGGCTGCGGAGCGGACAACGACCCGTGGGTCAGCCCAGTTCGATGGTGATCGAGCGGACAGTTACGGCGCGGATCGGGCCACCGCCGTAGACCGAGGTGTCGTCCAGTTCGTAGAGGCCCATCATCGCCTGCAGGACGGCGATGCCGGCCTCGTCGGCGTGGCCGAACACCAGGTACGTGCCCTGGTTGTCCAGCAGCGATACCTCCGGGCCCGTGGCGAAGAAGAACTGTGCGCCCGAGCTGTCCGGTCCGGCCGACCTGGCCATGACCAGATCGCCTGCCGTGTAGGTGAAGGGTCCGAGCAGGCCACCGTTGGACAACTTGATGAACTCACCACCCTCATCGGGGATGGTGTACCCGGGCCCCGGATCCGACCAACTGTTGGTCGTCGGTGCGCCGCCCTGGATTATGGCGATGGAGGGATCGAAGCGGAAGAGGAGCGTCTCGTCGTAGTACCCGTACCGGGTGAGGACGATGAAGTTGTTGACGGTCTCCGGGGTCCGGGTGCGGTCCAGGGCCACCCGGATCTCGCCTTCGGTGGTGTCGAACACGGCCGTATAGGCGACGCCGGACCGGAGGCACCAGGTGGGCCGTGCGTCGAAGGCCAGCCTCGGAGCATCCGATCCGTCCGGGGCCGGACAGGCCTCCGGGATCGGAAGTGTCGGTGCCGGGGCGCTTGAGCCACCCCCGGAGCCGGCCACCACCACGAAGATCAGGCTGCCGACCATCATGAAGGCCAGCAGACCGGCGACGATCCGTGTCATAGGTGAGAACCGGGCGGCGGCTGAGGGCTGGGTGGGACGACGGGACTTGGTGGCCATGGGCGGCACCCTACCGAGGGCCGTAGGTCGACCGGAATACAGCGGCGTGGCTGTTGGCAATACCGCCCGGCGGCCCGAGGCCTCGCCGGTAACGTGGTGCGTCGTGGCCCTCATAGTCCAGAAATTCGGCGGCACCTCGGTTGCAGATGCGGAACGCATGCGCGAGGTGGCCGAACACGTCGCACGCACTGTGAGGCGCGGCAACCAGGTCGTGCTGGTCGTGTCGGCAATGGGCAAGGAGACCGACGAGCTGCTGCGCCTGGCCGGAGAGGTCTCGGCGGTCCAGCCGGGTCGCGAGATGGACATGCTCGTAACGGCCGGTGAACGCAAGGCCATGGCGCTGGTGTGTCTGGCGCTCCACAACATCGGTATCGACTCCGAGTCGTTCACCGGTAGCCAGGCCGGATTCAGGACGGACGCCAACCACCGGAACGCCAAGATCCTCGAGGTGCGGCCCGATCGGGTCCGTGCCTCCCTGGACGCGGGAAGGGTTCCCGTGGTGGGAGGGTCCCAAGGGGTCTCGACTGACAACGACGTGACCTTCCTGGGCCGCGGCGGGTCGGATACGACGGCTGTGGCCATGGCGCATGCCCTCGGAGCGGACTCCTGCGAGCTCTACACGGATGTCACCGGCGTCTTCACCACCGATCCCCGGTTGGTGCCGACCGCCCGACGCATGCCCACGGTGTCGTTCGACGAGCTGTTGGAGATGACGGCCACCGGATGCCCGAAACCGGCCATGCGGTCTGTTGAATATGCCCGTACCCACGGGGTGAGACTGCACGTCCGGTCAGCGTTCACCTGGCAGGACGGGACGTGGGTCGACGAGGAGGAACCAGACATGGAACAGGCAATCGTCTCGGCGGTCACACATGACACGTCCGAGGCCAAGATGACGATCGCTGGCGTCCCGGATCAACCGGGAGTCGCCGCCCGGGTCTTCCGGGCGCTGGCGGATTCCGACGTGAACGTGGACATGATCGTCCAGAACGTGTCGGACCACGGGGTGACCGATATCTCCTTCACCGTCCCGCACGCGCACCTTGTCCGCACCGTCGAGCTGGCCGAACGACTCGCCTCCGAGATCGGGGCGGTCGGCGTGTCGTCTGACGACACGATCGCCAGGGTGAGCGTCATCGGTGCGGGGATGAGATCCAACCCCGGTGTCGCTGCGACCATGTTCGAGACCCTCTCGGCACGCGGCGTGAACATACGGATGATCTCCACCTCGGCGATCCGGGTGAGTTGCGTGGTCGACGGTGAGCAGGTCGAGGATGCCGTTCGGGCGCTCCATGACGCCTTCGGGCTGGCCGGGACCTGAACCACACGGTGCGGTTCCGTGAACCGGGGCGGGTCGGCGCAGCCACGGCTGTCGTCCTGTCGTGCTGTCTCCTTGCGGCTGCCTGTGGGTCGACCGCTGCGGGTCCGGAGCCGGCCGCGGAGCTGGTGACCACGACGATCCTGCAGGTGGCCACCACGACGATCCTGGAGGTGGCCACCACGACGGTCACGCCGGCTGCCGCCCGGGACGGCTTCGTGACGGGGGTTGCCGATGCCGCCCCGATCCTCGGTGGCCTGACCGGTCACGATCTGGGTTGCGTGGCTGACCGCCTGCTCGAGGAGCTCGAACCGGCGGAGGTTGTGGCGCTGACCCGCAACGGCCCGCGACCGGACCAGTCGGCGTTGACGGTCCGGGCACTGCATGACTGTGACCTGGTCGTCGAGGTCGTCACCCTCGGGTTGCGCGAGGCGATCGAGGCTGATCCCGGTTCGCCACCCATCGATGCCGCCTGCCTACTCGAGGGAGTCCAACCGGACGATCTGGCTCCCTATCTGGAGGCACGCTTCGCCCTCGGTTCCGTTGATTTCGAGGGACCCGAGGCGACCGACCTTCTGGCCGGGACGCCGATTATCGCCAACATGGTGCGGTGCGGCACGCTCGCTGCATTCGGGATGGCCAATACCGGTACCCCAGCCGTGTGTATCGAGCTCTCCCAACGGCTCGGTGACATGCTGGTGACGCTCATGGAGGCCGATGGGGCCGATCTCGGACCGGATCCCATGCTCCTGGCCCGTGTCTTCGCCGTGACCAACGAGATCTTCGCCTGGTTGGCCGACGAGGTTCCCCCGGACCTTGAGGCCGATGCGCTCCTCGTGCGCGACACCACGGCGCGTGTCGGGGAGCTCATGGTCGAGGGCCTGGCCAGACCCGATCTGGACACCGGCGACGAGGAAGAGGTCATGGCCGCCTTCATGGGCGTGATGACCCGCATCTCGGCTGAGTTGTCTGGAACGGAGGGCGACCTGACTGCCGCCACCAGCCGATTGAGTGCATATCTGGTGGAGACCTGCGGCGAGTCCTCCTCGATGCTGTTCGAGCTGCTCGTCGGTGTCGGAGCCACCTCTTGATGGGGACGCATGGTCTGCGCTGTCATGTCGTGCGTTGGATGGTCTCGGTGGCCGTCCTGATGGTGGTAGCTGCATGTGGAGGGACCACGGGGGAGGCGGAGCCGCCATCAACCACGCTCGGCCAGGGGGCGGTGGGCTCGACGACCACGCCGGCCGTGCCGACCACCACCAGACCCGTGCCCACGACCACGTCGGCCGTGCCGACCACCACCATGCCGGTGGTGCCTACGACCACGCTTGCCGGCGGACCGATACCGGATGCAGCGACCGGCTTCTGCGCAAGCCTGGCGGTGGTGTCCGGTGAGCTCGTGCTGGCGGTCGAGTCCGCCGTGGCGGCCGACGGGTCGCTTGACGCCCGCAGCCACCACGCCCTCCTGCTGGCCACCCGGAACCTGCTGGCATGGACCAGCAACCGCGTGCCGTCAGCCATGTCGCCCGACCTGCGGCTCCTCACCGGTGTATACGCCGAGCTGGGAGTCCGATTGGACCGGTTGGACCCCGAGGCGGTCACAATGCCGCGCATCCAGGCCCTCGTGTTCAGCTACGTCTTCGACTCGGGTGACGTGAACGCCGCCGACCTGAATCTCTCGGCCCAGCGCCTCTCAGCCTTCGTGGCCGGTTCCTGCGGCAGCGGCTATCCGCTGATGGAGTCGCTTGCCGACCTCTTCGCCGAGGTCCCGGAGGACTGATCCGTCTGGGCGGCCGGCACACCATCAACCGGGGCTACCGCCGAGCGGAACGTCGATAGCCTTCAGCCCATGGACATCGCAGTAGTGGGCGCCACGGGTCAGGTGGGCGGGGTCATGAGGGCCATCCTCCAGGAGCGCTCGTTTCCCGTCGGGAACATCCGCTTCTTCGCCTCGGCCCGCTCCGCCGGCACCACGCTGCAGTGGGCGGGCCGCGACGTGGTCGTGGAGGACACCGCCACGGCTGACTGGGCGGGCATCGGAATCGCCCTACTGAGCGCCGGTAGGACCGCTTCGATGGAGCACGCGCCGAAGATCGCAGCCGCCGGTGCAACGGTCATCGACAACTCCTCCGGCTGGCGGATGGACCCCGATGTCCCCCTTGTGGTGCCCGAGGTAAACGCAGCGGCCCTGGACGACATCCCCAGGGGCATCGTCGCCAACCCCAACTGCACGACGATGGTGGCCATGCCGGTCCTGGCTCCGCTGCATGCCGAAGCGGGGCTGCGCTCCCTGACCATTGCCACCTACCAGGCCGTGTCCGGTGCAGGCCTGGCCGGTGTGGACGAGTTGGCCAACCAGGTGGCTTCCGTCCTAGACAACGCGAAGGACCTGACCTACGACGGACGGGCGCTGAGCTTTCCCGAGCCGTCCTCGTTCCCGCGGACCATTGCCTTCAACGTCGTGTCCCAGGCCGGCTCGTTCGTGGACGATGGCCTGGGCGAGACCGACGAGGAACAGAAGCTCCGCAACGAGAGCCGCAAGATCCTCGGTATCCCAGATCTGAAGGTGTCGGGAACCTGCGTACGGGTTCCGGTATTCACGGGGCACTCGCTGGTGGTCCACGCCGACTTCGAACGGGCAATCAGCCCGGAGCGCGCCACGGAGCTCCTCGCCGGGGCCCCGGGAGTCGAGCTGGCCGAGGTTCCCACGCCGTTGGACTCCGCCGGAGTCGACCGCACGATCGTCGGTCGGATACGTCGCGACGAGACCCTCGAGAATGGTCTGGCCATGTTCCTGTCGGGGGACAACCTCCGGAAGGGCGCTGCGTTGAACACCATCCAGATCGCCGAGGAACTACTGCGCCGCCGGGTCTGAGGCCCACCGCACCCGCCCGGGTGCGGACTACGGAGGATCGGTGACGTAGCGGGCCATCGCCTCGTCCATCGAGAGGTCCAACTGGTTGGCCAGGCTGGCCACCCATGCCAGGACGTCGCCCAACTCGTGGAGCTGTTCTTCCCGGGTTCCCTTTCGGGTGGCCTGAGCCAGTTCGCCCAACTCTTCGCAGAGCCACGCGACGGTGGCTGGTATCCCACGCTCGCGATCGGCGGCTCCGTAGAGGTCATCCATGAGCCGCTGCACCTCTGCGAGTTCCATGCCGCGGACCGTACCGGCCCACGCCGGGTGACGGTGACGGGGGCATCCACGCCTCGCGCGTCTGTTCGGTCCACACTCGAGCCGTGATCACCGACACCGAGGCCACCCATGTCATGCGGGCCCTTGATGCCCTCGACGAGCTGGAGGCGGCAGCGGTCAAGCTGGTGACCGCCGAGTTGGCCTGCGGCCCCGTCATAGACGGCCTAATCGCCGATCCGCTCACCGCAGGCACCCGGCTCGACGTGCTGTGCCTGGTCGACACCATCGCGACCGATCTCCTTGCCGCCATGGGCCGTGGCGAGACCGTCCAACGCCTGGTCGACGAGGCTCCTGCAGGGGGAGCCCGTGATGCCCTGGTCCAGTACCTGACAGGCCAGGGCCGCTCCTGAATCAGGTCCCGGTCAGGGACACGCTTGATACCCCCGGGGTATCAGGAGCCGGCGGTGCCTGTGGGTGGAGCGGTCACGACTGCCTCGGTGGCACCGGGTCGACCTCGCGGGCCGGGCCCGTCAGCCCGTAGGTGACCGCGAGGACGACGACCACTCCGCCGATGAAGGTGGGCGTGGGAGGGACCTCGTCGAACCACAGCCAGACCCACAGGGAGGCCGCCACCGTCTCCACAGGTGTGAACATGGACACCTCGGCGGCGGGCGCATACCGGGTGGCGGTCGACATGCACAGCCTCGCCACAGGGCCGAACAGCCCTCCCATCAGCAGCGTGGCGAAGAATGCACGCCGGTCGACGAGGGCG
>Ga0114994_10003066_pt1 | contig 12234 bp, 16 predicted proteins | sample ArcticOcean_MG_C_9_FD_87043 | JGI IMG/M metagenome (GOLD analysis project Ga0114994, IMG submission 87043) | Marine microbial communities from western Arctic Ocean - ArcticOcean_MG_CB2_152 | ecosystem: Environmental > Aquatic > Marine > Oceanic | place: Arctic Ocean: Canada Basin | collected... | reverse complement strand
GGCTCTGGTTCTGGCTCTGGTTCTGGCTCTGGCTCTGGTTCTGGCTCTGGTTCTGGCTCTGGTTCTGGCTCTGGCTCGGGTTCTGGCTCGGGCTCGGGGTCAGGCTCTGGCTCGGGTTCAGGCTCTGGCTCGGGCTCGGGTTCAGGCTCTGGCTCTGGTTCTGGCTCTTGATCGGGTGTCGTAAGTGGGGCATTGGTAATATCGGCGATATTTATAATATCAACCCAAATCGGTGTTTCCAAGTTTAAGGGTTTACTGCGCAAAAATGGAAGCCCAAAGTAGCTAACTGCAGCTAAGGCCACATGTAAAATAATTGACGTGAAAAAACCCCAGCGCATGGTAATTACTTCTCGCCTTTCTTTTTCGAAGGCTTCGGTTTGGGCTTTTTATTGCTATCGCCTTGCGTCGTAATCAGTGCAACTTTTCGGTATCCAGCAGCATTAATTCGACCCATAACTGTCATCACTCGGCCATAATTAACGGCCCGATCCCCCCGGACAAAAATTCTGGCGTCTGGGTTTTTACCGGTAATTGCGATCAAGCGCGGAACCAACGTATCCATTTTCACTTCGGTATCTTGTATAAAAATATTACCACCAGCGTCGACACTAACCGCTAATGGCTCGTCTTCACCGCTAATAACAGCCGCTTTGGTTTTCGGCAGATCAATTTGCACACCGACCGTCAACAAAGGCGCGGTCACCATAAAGATCACTAACAAAACCAGCATCACGTCAACAAAAGGTGTGACGTTAATTTCACTCATGGGCTTCGTCGCTCGACGACTACCGCTAGGTTTACGGGCTTGAATAAAGTTTGCCACCTTATTTCTCGTCTTCCATTTCGCGGCTCAAAATAGCCCCAAATTCACCGGCAAAATTATCCAGCCTTCCGGCATACCGGTCTAAATCCCGCGATAATTTATTGTAAGCAACAACAGCAGGAATCGCCGCCAATAATCCCAAAGCCGTGGCAAACAAAGCTTCAGCAATACCAGGAGCAACAACAGCCAAACTGGTGTTTTTTGACAAGGCAATCGATTGAAAGCTGTTCATAATGCCCCAAACCGTTCCAAACAGGCCTATAAATGGGGCTGTTGATCCGGTTGTTGCTAAAAACGTCATGTAGCGCTCGACACGGTCCATTTCCCGCTGAACCGTTATATGCATCACCCGATCAATTCGCTCAGCCAAGCTAGCGGTCGCCCCGCCAATCCCAGACTTAGACGGGGATCGTCGCCATTCGCGCATGGCCGCCACAAACACGGCAGACATAGGATCACGCGGTTCAGCCGATATCCGGTCATACAAGTCATCCAACGATTGACCCGACCAAAAGGTTTTCTCGAACGCGTTGGAGCGCTTATTCAAACGACGCACACCAATCCATTTTTCAAAAATAATTGCCCAGCACCAAAGGGATGCCAGCAACAACAAAATGATGACCGATTTAACAATCAAGTCTGCGCGTTCAAACAATGCCAACATACCGAAATCCAGGGCCCCTGTGGATCCTGCTAACGTCATTACATCAACTGCTTGGTTCTCCATAATTTCGCGTCCCTATACCGTTTTCATTCTTTTAAGAACTTTCGTTCACTTTATTCTCTAATGCGTATCGCACATGTTTGGGAAGCGCCACGGGGCGCCCAATTTTGAAGTGTAAACACCCCAGTTCAACATCCATCTGCACCAATTCACAGCCATCGCGAGTCACGATTTGGCGCAAGGCGATGGAAGCCCCACCCACTTTTTGTAACGTAGTGTCGATAATAACTTCATCATCCAAAACAGCAGGCTTCAAATACTCAGCATGGCAACGGCACACGACCAATCCAACGCCAAATTCGTCCATCATTTGCCCACTTTCAATGCCAAGAGTTCTCAACAATTCCGTCCGTGCGCGTTCTGCATATTTCAAATAATTAGCGTAATAAACAATTCCAGCGCTATCCGTGTCTTCATAATAAATGCGGATAGGCATTTGGTGAGAATTACTCATCCTCCACCCCCTCTTCATCCAGGAATGCCATTTGTGGTGGCACTTTTGACGGCTTTAAACCCAAATGAGAATACGCTTGCGATGCCAGAATCCGGCCCCGAGGTGTTCGCATTAAAAAACCCTGCTGGATCAAAAAGGGCTCGATAACTTCTTCCAAGGTATCGCGTTGTTCAGAAAGAGCAGCTGCCATAGTATCAATGCCAACAGGGCCACCGCCGTAATTATCTATAATACAGCTCAAATACCGCCGATCCATGGCATCGAGGCCCCGCTTGTCGACTTCCAACCGGTTCAATGCCGCATCAGCCGCTTTTTTATCAACGCTTAAGGTTCCTTCAGAATCAGCAAAATCGCGAACCCGGCGCAACAACCGTCCCGCCACCCGTGGTGTTCCACGGGCCCGCATGGCAATTTCCATGGCCCCATCATCGGTTAAATCAAAGCCTAAAAGCTTGGCTCCACGCGAAACAATTCGAACCAGTTCATCGGGCTCGTAGAAAACCAACCGCATCGGGATGCCAAAACGGTCGCGTAAAGGCGTGGTTAGTAATCCGGCGCGGGTTGTTGCCCCAACCAAAGTAAACGGTGGCAAATCAATGCGAACAGATCGGGCAGCAGGGCCTTCGCCGATAATCAAATCCAACTGCCTGTCTTCCATGGCTGGATATAAAATTTCTTCAACAACTGGGTTCAAGCGGTGAATTTCATCAATAAACAAAACATCGCGCGGCTGTAGATTAGTCAAAATAGCCGCCAAATCTCCAGCTTTTACAATAACCGGCCCTGAAGTGGCACGAAAACCAACGCCCAATTCATTGGCGACAATTTGCGCCAGCGTTGTTTTACCCAAACCCGGGGGGCCGTGAAATAAAACATGGTCCATTGCTTCATTTCGTTTTCGGGCAGCAGAAATAAAAACCTTCAGATTACCTCGAATTTGGCGTTGGCCAATAAAATCACCTAACTCGCGTGGCCGGGTTCCCACATCAACAAAGTCCCCAGCTGGGTCGCCATTTTGGATTTCAGGTGCGATCACTCGGTCTTGGTCACTCATATAAAAAGCTTTCCATAACTCATCGATCTGCGGGGGCCAGTTCGCGCAACCCCTTACTAATGAGCTCTTGGACATTTGGATCGCCATCCATGTTCGCTGCAGCGCGCGATACGGCACCTAAAGCTTCGGATGGGCCGTAACCTAAATTAATCAAAGCCGATGCCGCATCAGATAGATTAGAGGGTGCATTCCCCGAATCGGACGTGTTATTAGCAGAATTTGAACTTTGTTTGGTCGCAACATCAAGGGCCAAATCACTGACTTTGTCCTTAAGTTCGCTCAAAATTCGAGTAGCCAATTTAGGGCCAACACCGGGTGCCCGCGTTATCACTGCTTTATCGGCGGCGGCAATCGTTTGTATTAATTCGTCTGCGCTTAAAACGCCCAAAATCGCTAAGCCGACTTTTGCGCCAACCCCTTGAACGCTAGTTAATATCCGGAACCAATTACGCTCCGTCTCATCGGCAAAGCCATACAAGTGTATATGATCTTCGCGAACATGCGTTTCGATTTCCAAACGGGCCGCTTTACCAACAACCATTTGAGATAACGTTTTGCCTGAACAAAACGCCATATATCCAACCCCGTTCACATCCAAAATCAACCAGCCATCGCCAATCAAATCGACAATCCCTTTGAGACGCGCAATCATTAGACGGCATCCATATGGGCTTGAAGACTGCGGCTTGGGCGCTGATGGGCATGGCAAACAGCAATCGCCAACGCATCCGCCGCATCCGCCGTTGCAATGTTGCACCCCGGCAACAACGTTTTGACCATCATTTGGATTTGTTCTTTCGCTGCATGACCACTGCCAACTACTGTTTTTTTAATCAAATTCGGCGAATATTCTGACACAAGGATTCCAAGCCGGGCCGGAACAAGCAATGCAATGCCCCGGGCTTGGCCCAACTTCAAAGTCGAAGCTGGATTTTTATTAACAAACGTTTCTTCAACAGCAGCTTCATCGGGCTGATGCTGCTCAATCACTTCAAGCAACCCATCATGAATTTGGACCAAACGCTCAGCAAGTGAGCGCTTTGAATCCGTTAAAACAACACCATCAGCGATGTGGACCAATCGGTTATCTTTAACACCAATAACACCCCAGCCTGTATTACGTAAACCTGGATCTATCCCAATCAGACGCATGCTTTAAAACCTTTGGAATTATTAAGCGCTTAGCCGTTCCATTATTTCATCATTGATTTCGAAGTTGGCAAAAACTTTCTGAACATCATCGCTGTCTTCAAGCATATCGATGAGTTTCAACAAGGTTTGAGCTTGCTGTTCATCCACTGCGATGGTGTTTTGAGGCTTCCATTCGAGTTCGGCTGATTCTGGAGCTCCAAATTTAGCTTCCAAAGCATCGCGCACAGTTAAGAAGTCATCAGGCTCACAAAAAACATCATGCGATTCGTCAGAGCTTTCAACGTCCGAAGCGCCGGCTTCAAGTGCGGCTTCAAATACATCGTCAGCTGACCCGACATCCGCGTTTAAAACAAAGGCACCGACACGGTCAAACATGAAACCAACAGAGCCCGTTTCACCTAAATTACCGCCGTGCTTGGTAAAGGCAGAGCGTACTTCAGACGCAGTTCGGTTGCGGTTATCTGTCAATGTTTCAACAATCACAGCAATCCCGCCCGTTCCATATCCTTCGTAACGCACTTCTTCGTAGTTTGTATCATCACCAGCACCTGTCGCTTTGGCGATGGCGCGTTGAATGTTATCGTTGGGCATATTTTGCGCTTTGCCCGCTTGAATGGCGGCACGCAAACGTGGGTTCATTTCTGGATCAGGACCGATCTTTGCAGCAACTAGAATTTCGCGTGCTATTTTTGCAAAAATTTTGGCGCGCTTTTTATCCTGCGCACCTTTGCGGTGCATAATATTTTTAAATTTTGAATGGCCAGCCATTCCGTATCCCCTAAAATTTTAAATCAATAAATCGTTCATAATTATTTCTCACTATTGGTGCACAATATGGCAATAATTTGACTATAAGGTAAAGACACTGAAAATAACGGCCTTGAGTTCACAAAAAACCCAATGAAACATAGAGCTTTAAGGCGATATCCGAACAGCGCCCATTAGTTTAAGTTTCCAGCTAAAAAAGGGGTTATGGTTTATACTTGCGGGCGAGTCGCAATTAAGGACCCTCCAACACGGAGCGGGGCTGCACTTTTCGCCCAGCCTGTTTGGTCATCCGTTTCAATTAGAAGGCCACACAATGTTCCCTCCCCAGTTGCAGGCTCGAGCCGAGCTTGGGGAAGCTTTGTTGTGAACCGCCCACAAGCCGCCTTTTTTTGCATGCCAATGACTGAATTATAATCGCCCGTCATGCCCAAGTCAGATTGATACGCTGTTCCGCCCGGTAAAATTCGGTAATCTGCCGTTGGCACATGGGTGTGTGTGCCAACAACGACACTAACCCGACTATCTAAAACATGACCAATGGCTTGTTTTTCACTAGACGCTTCACCATGAAAATCGACCAAAACGGCAGAGACATCCAAACCTAAGGAAACTTTTGAAAGCACTTTCTCGATTGCAGCAAAGGGATCGTCCAGCGGGTCCATATACACGCGACCCATTGCATTGATCACCATCACTTTTTTACCACTGCGCGCTTCATATATTCCAAACCCGTTCCCCGGTGTGCCTTCAGGAAAATTGAGGGGACGTAATAGTTTCGGGTCACTATCGATGTAATTCATAATCGGGCGTTGATCCCAGATATGATTACCTGTGCTGATCACATCAGCGCCATTCTTATAAAGCGATGCGCAAATTTTATCTGTAATCCCAAACCCATGGGCAGCATTTTCGCCATTGACCACAACAAAATCGAGATCAAGGTTTTCACGCAAACCGGGCAAATGCTTAGAGATCGCATCCCGTCCCGATTTACCCACCACATCACCAATCATCAGTATACGCATTTAAAATTCAGCTTTCGTAATTTGAATAATTTTCTTTTCTGTAACAATCCAATCCATCACCATATCAAAAGCATCGGGAGGGACCTGATCTATTTTCTGATCGTCATAGCCAATCCCAATGGCAATAACCGGCCTACCTTCCGTTTGATAAGCCCCTAAAGTACGATCATAAAAACCACCGCCCCAGCCTAAACGATACCCCCGACGATCATATGCCAATAAAGGAACAAGCAAGATATCAGGGATGATATCGGGCGCATCAGTAATGGGATGGAGGGTTTTTAAGGGGCCTCTTTCAAGCGGGTCCCCGTCGGTCCAAGCCCGAAACCCAAGCGGGCACTCCTTTTCAAGCACCACCGGTAAGCACGTTTGATACCCCGCGTCCGCTAAGGCATTTAAACTGGGCAGCGTCTCAATTTCATTCCCTATGGATAAGAATCCTGACACCGTATTCACTTTAGTGAACGTTTTGACCAATTGAACAATATGCGCCGCCAAATGGTCGCCAGATTCTGATGATGCTTTCGAGACAATTTCGTTTCGCTTATTTAGTGCTGCCCGCCGAAGAAGTCGTTTATTTTCAGCTAAGGACATAAAAAGCGCTTTACGTGGTGACTTTAGATTAAATAAGAAAGTGAGCGACCCCACAAAACCGTTGGGTGTAAAGATCTCTGTGGCCTGCAGTTGCAGGTGGGCACCGTAATACCAGACCCAAGAGTCTGACAGGGACAGCTCCCTAAAGATGTGTATGGCCCCAGGATATGTTACCCTGACGCATTCCGCAGCAATCGCTCAACGCAAACTTAAACTTCTTCAAAGGATTCAGCAATGCTTTCTATTCGTTCGGCTAAATTGTCCAATTTTGTACTGAGCTTTCCTTCGGCAGATAACAAAGCTGAAGCCCCATCGTCAGCTTTGCGGGCAACTTCTAACTCGGCATAAGCATCGAACAATTCATCGGCAACCAACAACGACACCATAACCAACAAACGGGCATCACCTATCTGACCAACAGCTGCAACTAACTCGCCTATCCGGTTATCGACGTAAGAGCCTAACCGGGATAAATGAGCTTCTTGACCATCATCGCAAGCGATTTGGTATTTGCGGCTATTTATTTCAACATTTACCTGTCCCATGGCCTATTCTCCAATTGCAAAGCGCAAGCGTTCTATAGCGCCATCCAAGCGCGTTGAGACTTGTTCATTCACACGCTTTAACGCTGCATTTTCTTGGCGTAACTGTTTGATTTCTATCTTCAATTTGTCGATTTCCGTATTTTGTCTCGGCTTTGATTCACCAACCAGTTTTGCATTCAGCGCGCTTTCCAGCCGCACCACAGCTTCTTCAAGGCGTGCCCCAGCCCGAGTGACTTTCGATGGCTTTTGAATGGAAGCTTGGTTGGACAATGCCGTCCCTCAATATAATGCGAATAATTTGTATGCACAAGATATAGACGTTGTCACCCCTAATGGCTAACTAATCTCGTAAAAAATGGCTATAAGTCATTTAATAAAATGAATAAACCATTAAAATTAAAAGAATATATGTTGGCGAATTTAGTTTTACTATCTCCATTTGAGATACTCGTATTTACCCGCTTTTATCACATCAGATACTTGCTTGCTTGCTTGCTTGCTTGCTTGCTTGCTTGCTTGCTTGCTTACTTACTTACTTGCTTTCTTTCTTACTTATTTTGGAGGAGTTAAAATAATCCGACATAATTATTATACTTTAGCCCACCTTTATTAATATTATCGCTCCAAACCATAACATTGGCATTGACGAAAGCCGGTAATCCTAAGATGTTTGCCGCATAATTTTGAGATTTATTTTGTTTTCGCGTGACCTTACCTTGCACAAGGTCACCCCCTTTTTTAATAAGGGGTAATTTAAAAACCACCGAAGGAAAAATTTATGACTGTACGTCTTGCTATTAACGGATTTGGCCGCATTGGTCGCCTTGTCATGCGCAGCATTATAGAAAGCGGCCGCAAGGACGTTCGAATTGTTGGCATCAACGATTTGGGCTCAGCTGAAATGAACGGCCACTTATTGAAATATGATTCTGTTCATGGTGTTTTGAACGAGGACGTAAAGGTTGATGGCGATACCATTGATGTTGGTTATGGCCCGATCAAAGTATCAGCTGAACGCGACCCAGCAAATCTTCCTTGGGGTGACATCGGTGTTGATATTGCAATGGAATGCACAGGATTTTTCACGAAACGCGACGATGCAGCAAAGCACATTGCCGCAGGCGCTAAAAAAGTTCTGATTTCAGCACCTGGCAAAGAAGTTGATCAAACCATTGTTTACGGTGTGAATAGTGATTTATTGACCGCAGAAGATACCGTTGTTTCTAACGCGTCGTGCACAACCAACTGCTTGGCTCCGGTTGCAGATGTCTTGAATAAAACAGTTGGCATTGAAAAAGGCTTCATGACAACGGTCCATTCTTACACTGGTGATCAGCGCCCGCTTGATGCTTTGCATAGCGACCCTCGCCGCGCCCGTGCAGCGGCATTGAACATCATCCCAACCTCAACCGGTGCAGCAGCTGCTGTTGGTTTGGTATTACCTGAATTGTTCGGCAAATTAGATGGCACTTCTGTTCGGGTTCCAACACCAAATGTTTCGTTGATTGATCTAACCTTCACATCAGGCCGCAACACAACGGTCGAAGAGATTAATGTAGCAATGAAAGAAGCATCAGAAGGCCGCTTAAATGGCGTTTTGGGCTATAACACATTACCACTGGTATCTACTGACTTTAACCACAATCCAGCAAGCTCATCCTTCGATGCCACACAAACGCAAGTCGTTGGTGGCAATTTCGTCCGTGTATTGAGTTGGTATGACAACGAATGGGGCTTCTCTAGCCGCATGCCAGATACGGCAGTTGCAATGATGAATGCGAGCTAACAAGACTTAGCCCATGAATTCTATTTTTTTGTAAGCACCCCCACTTCAAGTATGTCCTTCTTATAGGCGATTTTTGTTGGGAGGCTTAATGATCAGGAACGATGTGGACGATTATCCGGTCTTTATTATCCATACTTTAGAACATGCTTTGTGCGTTGCCCATGCATCAGTACAAACACAATTATCCGTTCAAATGTTCAGCCCAAGGGATGCGGCAAACAGCTTGGGACCAGACGTATTCGTCTCGATCCTTAATCAAGCAAGCGAACGCTACCCAGATGCAAACCTAATTGGTGTATTTGATTGTGCAGATACTGCGGGCAGTGCTTTGAGTGCTATCCGGCGTGGTGCGCGCCATATTTCGGTCCAATTAGAACACCCGGTTTATGAAAAAATTATCGACATTGCGACCCAATCGAATGTCAGTGTTAGAAATTATCCGGAAAATGCGATAGATTTAGCGAACACTGACACCCCGGACCAAACGGTCCTTAGCCATTTATTGGAATACGAACCCACATGACAGAACCCCCCAGCCGCCTGTATTTAATCACACCGCCAAAGATTGATCCCAATACCTTTCGCGAGGCCTTCATAGCGGCCTTAGATGGCGGCGATATTGGAGCGGCTCAATTGCGTTTAAAAGACGTAGAAGATGATGGAATCAAACGGGCATGTGAAGCTTTATTACCCATTGCAACGTCTTATGGCGTCACCTTTTTAATGAACGATCGTCCTGATTTGGCCCTTGAAATGGGATGTGATGGCGTTCACATTGGTCAGGACGACGGTACTTATAAACAGGCCCGTGAAATTGTTGGGCCAAATAGTATTATTGGTGTGACATGTCATGATTCACGTCATTTAAGCATGGAAGCGGCTGAAAAAGGGGCGGATTATGTTGCCTTTGGTGCATTTTTCCCAACAACAACAAAACAAGCCAAGTTCACAGCTGATCCAGAAATTATTGAATGGTGGCACGATATCATGTTGCCACCGTGTGTTGCCATTGGCGGAATTACCCTAGAAAACTGCCGTCCGTTAGCCGAAGCAGGTGCAGATATGCTTGCTGTTGTCTCTGGCGTTTGGGACCATCCGAAGGGTCCAACCGGGGCCGTTCAGGAGTTTAATAAAATCTTTGCTGACGTTGTCGGCACAAACGTTGCTAGTTCCTGATCAAACTGTTAGGTTACGCCGCCTTTTATAGGTCCTTATTTCGAAGTTAGGTTATTAAAATGAAAATTGATGGAAACTCGATCCGACCCGGCAATGTGGTAGAACACCAAGGCCGCCTTTGGCGCGCCATTAAAATTCAACACACACAGCCTGGTAAAGGCGGCGCGTATTTGCAGGTCGAACTCAAAGAGCTGCGCGATGGAACCAAATTGAATGAGCGCTTCCGTTCATCAGAAAAGGTAGAGCGCGTTAGTTTAGAGCAAAACCTTTATCAGTTTTTGTTCGAAGACGGTGGCCTATACACCTTCATGGACAATGTAACGTATGAGCAAATTCAAATGGGCGCTAGTGTCATTCGCGAAGAGCAAATTCCATATTTGCAAGATGGCACAGAAGTCACCGTAGAAAGTTACGAAGATGATCCTTTAGGGATCAAATTACCAGACAACATGGTTTTTGAAATCACTGAAGCGGACGCGGTTGTTAAAGGCCAAACGGCATCATCCTCATACAAGCCCGCAATGCTCTCAAATGGCATTAAAATTATGGTTCCGCCGCATATTGAAACGGGAACCCGGGTTGTTGTGAATACGGAAGAGGGCGTTTATGTCGAGCGCGCTAAAGATTAAAATTATAAAGATTGCAGCATTTTTCCCGATTTTCGGATCGCCGCAAACGCGCTAACTCATAAATATTGAAGCAAAGCCATGTTAAGGATTGAAGCTATTCGCTTCGGTTTTGCTCTAACCAATAGGAAAACTATTAAAATGGCGACAGGCCGCAGTGCTTTAATTAATGTGATGGTGAATGCCGCGATCCGTGCGGGGCGTAGCCTTACGCGTTCTTTTGGCGAGATCGAAAAACTTCAGGTTTCGCTTAAAGGACCTGCAGACTATGTATCCGAAGCAGACCGCCGGTCTGAAGAGATGATATTTGAGGACCTTAAAAAAGCCCGCCCACAATATGGTTTTTTATTAGAAGAAGGCGGAGTTGTTGAAGGCAATGATAATTCCAACAAATGGATTGTTGACCCCCTAGATGGAACAACAAACTTTCTCCATGGCATTCCACATTTCTGCATATCAATCGGCTTAGAGCGCGATCGAGATATATTTGCAGGTGTTATCTATGATCCGATCAATGATCAGATGTTTTGGGCAGAACAAGGTAAAGGGGCTTTTTTAAATGAGCGCCGAATCCGTGTTTCAACCCGCAAAAATCCAACAGAATGTTTATTTGCAACCGGTATTCCTTTTGCGGGTCTTGAAGGACACAAAGGGTTCCTAAAACAAATGGAAAATGTGATGGCAGAATCTTCCGGGGTTCGCCGTACGGGATCTGCAGCACTCGATATGGCCTATGTGGCAGCGGGTCGGTATGATGGATTCTGGGAAAAAGGTATTAAACCTTGGGATATTGCTGCTGGTATCGTTTTAATACGTGAAGCGGGTGGCATGGTAACCGATTACCAAGGTCAGAAGAGTATGCTAGCAAAAGGTGAAGTGATTGCTTCGAATATTGAGCTTCATAGGCCGTTTAAGAAGCTTTTAGAAAAGCCTTCTTAAACCGGCAGTACTTAGCCCGTGCTGGGTAGTTTTATTAAAATTACCCAGTTAACTTGCAAATCTGTTGTACCCCGGCGCTTGGTTAGCTATGCTAACTTGCTTGCCGGGTGCATAAAAATATAAAATCGACGCCCACAACAATAACAAGATAATAATCTTCTAAGGGATGCTGAACCCGATGACAGAACAACCACTATTTTCTCGCCAATCTATGATCTTAATGCGTCTAAGTCTCTATCTTTTGGCGGTAGCGTCGCTGCTGGGAAGTAGTCCCAGCTTTATTTCATATGCGAACGCTCAAAACGGAGCGGTTACAGTTGATTTGAGCGTCATTCAAGACGGTGGTCTTACAGGGTTTGGTCACGCGTCACGTTCTGGGTTGTTGATTCCTCCTAAATCCAACCCAACATCCCAATTGCATGTGGCTCCACAAAATGCACCGAGACTTAAAGCCGTCACAGCCAAGCGAAATGTGACACTTACCCAACCAAATTCTTCGCAAACAAAACTAGCTGTACAGCAACCAGTCAAAGCCCCAACGGCCCCAGCACCGAAGCCAATGCCGCTT
>Ga0114994_10003065_pt1 | contig 12235 bp, 8 predicted proteins | sample ArcticOcean_MG_C_9_FD_87043 | JGI IMG/M metagenome (GOLD analysis project Ga0114994, IMG submission 87043) | Marine microbial communities from western Arctic Ocean - ArcticOcean_MG_CB2_152 | ecosystem: Environmental > Aquatic > Marine > Oceanic | place: Arctic Ocean: Canada Basin | collected... | reverse complement strand
TTTACATCGCCGATTGGTATAACCCGATCATTCAGCACGGCGAAGTGGACTTCCGCGACAAGCGACGGGATCATCAGCGTGGGCGGATTTGGCGAGTGACTTTTAAAGATCGTCCTTTGGTGAAGAAGGTGAAGATCGTGGGCGCGGAAACGGAGGCTCTGTTGGAGCTCTTGACGTCGCCCGAGCGGTTTCAACGTGATTTTGCGAAGCAGGAGCTGAGACAGCGGGGGCAGGAGGTCCTTCCGGCCTTGGGAGCATGGACGGCGAAGCAAGTGAATGAGTCGGCATTAGTGGAAGCAATGTGGACCTTTCAGTCCTTGAATGTCACTCCGGTGAAGCTGGTTCAGAAGTTGGCGAACTCCAGTGATCCTCGCTTCCGGGCGGCCGCTCTGCGGGTGGTGTATCATCGTCATCACGAAATCCCCAAGGTGGATCAAATGATTGAGAAGGCGGTGGGGGATGAGAATGCCCAGGTGCGGCTTTGGGCAGTTAGTTGTCTCGCGCAGCGCCCGAGTAAAACGTCGGTGCCCTTTGCTCTGAGGGTGCTGGATCAACCGATGGATGAGACCTTGGACTTTGCCTTGTGGTCGATTGTGCGGGAGCATGAGCGGGAGTGGGTTCCTTTGTTTGAGGCGGGTGAGTTGACTTTCAAAGGGAAGTTGAAGCATTTGCTGTTCGCGATTGCGGCCTTGGAGAAGCCCTTGAAGCTCAATGGCGTTTTCGCAGGGCTAGAGGACGGGAGTCTCAAAGGAGAGGAACGTGCAGGTGCGATCTCCACAATTGCGAAAGTAGGATCGGCGCAGGATTTGACCCGGCTTTTCGCGCTGCCGGGTCTCGGAGTGGTGGGGTTGGATGCGCTCATTGAAGCAAAGCGAGTACGAAAGCTGCAGCCTGATGGACACCGCGAAAAGATTGTTGATTTTCTGAAGGTGAAAGATGAGGGGATTTTTCACAGGGCTGCTTTACTAGCTGGCTTGTGGAAAGTGAAACCGGCCTTTGGAAATCTGAAGTCGGTCTTTTTTGACGAAAGTCAGAATCAAGGCGTGCGAGGTAAGGCCGCAGAGGGCCTTCGATATTTTGGAGGCCCGGAAGTCATTGCGTTGTTTGAGCGAGCCATCAAAGAGAGTTCAGCAAGCGGAACCCGGATGCTTGCAGTCAAAGAGCTGGCGAATCTCGATCCAGCTCGGGCTGCGGTGGCGGCGGTTGATCTCCTTCAGGTAGATGATGTCAGCCTAAACAAGGCGGATTTGTTGGGGGTCTTTCTTAGAAGTCCGAAGGCGTCGTCAATCTTGGCCAAGGCACTGGATGGGATGACGCTTCCTCGAAAAATTGCTATTTTAGGAGTGCAACGGGCGGGGACGACAGGGAAGCCGCCGCTGGATTTGATTAAAGCATTTGAGAAAGCGGGTGACCTGAAGCCGATGGCGCAGCAACTGAGCGCGGGCGAGATGCAAGCGATGGTGGCGCGGGTTCAGCGTGAAGGCGATCCTCGCAAGGGGGAGCGAATCTACCGGAAGGCGGAACTTCAGTGCATGGTGTGTCACGCGATCGGCGTGAGTGGAGGCGTTGTAGGACCGAATTTGGTCAGTATCGGAGGAAGCGCGCCCCTTGATTATTTGGTGACCTCGCTTCTCAATCCGAATGATAAGATCAAGGAAGGGTATCACACCACCTTGGTGACGACTCGTGATGGGAATTCACACACCGGTGGATTGGTGAGCGAGGGTGATCAGGAGATCACGCTGCGCGATTCTGCGGGTGGATTTATCAAGATTGCCAAGGCCGATGTGAAATCGAAGATCGTGAGTCCGGTCTCGATGATGCCGCCGGGATTGACTGCGAGTCTTCGTGAAGATGAATTTGTTGATCTCGTACGGTTTCTTTCCGAGTTGGGGAAGGACGGGGAGTTTCAAGTGGGGTCCCGGCCCTTTGTGCGAAACTGGAAAGTATTGCAGCCGCATGCCCGGACCAGGGATCTGATGGGTCATTTGGGGCCGAAGATTTTTGCGGAGCGTTTTGCGGACTATCAATGGACTCCCATGGGAAGCATGGTGGGTGGGGCGTTGCCTGCCGATGAAATGCCGAAGGTTTTGGGTCGGGGGAAGAACCGCTATGGGGTCGCGCGTTTCGGACTTGATGGCGACGGAGAAGGACCGGTGATTCTTAAGATCAACGAAACGCAGCTGATGCATCTTTTCGACGGAGAAAAGGAGATTCCTCTTCCTAAGAAGGGCGCGGCCTCGATTGAAGTGCCGGCAGGAGGTGATGGTGAACGGTTTACGGTGTCAGTGAATTCCGTCTATCGGACCGCTCCGGTGTTGATTGAGCGGGTCGAAAAGAAATGAGGATTTCCTTCTCGTGGATTCTTTTAAATTAAGACATTTTAGTAGTAATGAAAGTAGTTAGTCTTCTCTGCCCGCTGGGGCTAATTTTGGTTTTAGTAGCGGCGCGACAAGAGGGAGGATCCCCGATTGAACGGCTTGTGCTGAATAAAGAAGTTTATACCGAGGGCGCCTCTTTTGGTGATGTGAATGGAGACGGCGCGACCGACCTCTTAGCCGGTCCATTGTGGTGGCAGGGACCTAATTTTAAAACCTCCCATCGCTATCGCGCCGGTGAGGCGGTGCCCGCGAAAGGCTATGCGCACAATTCGTTTCAGAGTTGGGTGCGCGACATGAATGGCGATGGGAGGGCTGATGTCTTTCAAGTGGCCCACGATGGAAACTTTCATCTCGATCTTTATCTTCAGCCGGAGACGGTATCGGAAGAGTGGCCCAAGTATCGTGTGGTGACAAAGATGGGGAATGAGTCGCCCGAGTTGGGAGATATCACAGGCGATGGCAAGGAAGAGTTGATTGCAATGCAGGGAGGTAAGGTTGGCTTCTTTTCACCTGATTGGAGTGCGCCGGAGAAGCCGTGGACCTTTCATGCAATTTCGGAGGTGCGGACGAAGTCGCCTTATTACCACGGTCTTGGATTTGGTGACCTCAATGGGGATGGGCGAGTGGATGTTTTAGAAAAAGGGGGCTGGTATGAGGCGCCGAAGAACCCACTCAGCGGAGAGCTGTGGATTCTTCATCCCTATCTTTTTTCCGTCAAAGGTGGGGCACAGATGCTGGTCTACGATGTCGATGGAGATGGGGACAATGATGTGATCTCAAGTATTGCCGCTCATGCCTGGGGATTGGCTTGGTTTGAGAACGATGACCTTTCCTTTACGAGGCATATGTTGATTCCTGAAGAGAAGAAACCGGGTGTCGGAGGGGTTGTGTTTACGCAAGCGCATGCGCTGGTTGCTGGCGATTTTAATGGCGACGGGCTCACTGATTTCGCGACCGGTAAGCGCTACTGGGCCCACAATGGAAACGATCCCGATTCAGCAGGGGCAGCGGTGCTTTATTGGTATGAACTCCAACGGAACGATGGCAAAGCCTCCTTTGTTCCGCACTTGATTGACTCTGACTCCGGAGCGGGAACCCAGCTTGCCGCAGCCGATATAAACGGTGATGGGAAGACCGACCTTGGAATCGGAAACAAAAAAGGCGTTTACGTTTTTCGTAGTCGCTGAGACTCCTCGATATTTTATACTAAGCTTACTTTGCTAATGCTTAAGAAATGCTTCATTCGTATCGCGGCGTGCCTAGCTGTCTCTAATTCCTTTGCATCTGGTAAGCCGCCCAATGTGGTGATCTTTCTCGCCGATGATCAAGGCTGGGGAGATTTGCGGGTGCACGGAAATACCGACCTCAATACTCCGAATATTGATTCACTGGCCAAGGATGGAGCCTCGTTTGATCGCTTCTTCGTGTGTGCCGTTTGTGCGCCGACACGGGCCGAGTTTTTCACCGGGCGGTATCACCCCAAGACCGGAGTGAGCGGAGTATCGACGGGAAGGGAGCGTCTCAATATTGATGAATACACATTAGGCGAGGCCTTCAAAAAGGCGGGCTACGCAACTGGCGCCTTTGGTAAATGGCACAATGGAACGCAGTATCCCAATCATCCCAATACCCGGGGTTACGACGAGTTCTACGGTTTCACCTCAGGCCACTGGGGACACTATTTCAGCCCGGCTCTCGATCACAATGGGCGAGTGGTGAAGGGTGATGGTTATATCACGGATGACCTGACGACGAAGGCGATGGGTTTCATCAAGAAGCAAACTGAGGCAAAGAAACCATTTTTGGCCTACTTGCCGTATTGCACTCCTCATTCTCCCATGCAGGTGCCCGATGAGTTTTGGGATCGGTTTAGGGATAAGGATCTGAAGATGGTTCACCGGGAAGCAAAGAGAGAAAAGCAAGCCCACAAGCGGGCGTCTTTGGCAATGGTGGAGAATGTCGATTGGAATGTCGGGCGAGTGCTCAAGCAGCTTGAGGACCTTGGGTTGGAAGATAATACCATCGTGATTTATTTTTCTGACAATGGTCCTAACGGACATCGTTGGAACGGAGATATGCGGGGCAAGAAGGGCTCCACTGATGAAGGGGGATTGCGAGTGCCGTTTTTTATCCGCTGGCCGGGTAAGATTCCCGAAGGGCACCGGGTGGCGAAGCTTGCCGGCGCGATTGATATTTTTCCAACGCTTGCCGATCTTACGGGGATTCAGCGGGACGAACCGAAGCCGATTGACGGGGTGAGTTTGAAGCCATTGCTTATGGAGAAGAAAACGGAGTGGAAGGAACGGACGATTTACTCGACTTGGGCGAATCGCTTTTCGTTGAGGACTTCTCAATACCGACTCTCTGATAAAGGTGAGCTGTTCGATATGATTGCTGATCCGGGGCAGCGGAAAAATTTAGCAAAGAAGCGCCCTCAAATCATCGATCAATTGAATGCTGAAATGGTTCAGTGGAGAAGCACTCTTCCAAACAAAGGGGAGCGAATGACAATTCGTCCTTTCCTCGTTGGCCATCCTGGTGGGATCGACAACCAATTGCCAAGTCGCGATGGCAATAGTGAAGGCGGAATCAAGCGCTCGTCAATTCATCCGAATTGTTCCTTTTTCCTCAACTGGACAAAGCCGGAGGATCGCATCTTCTGGGAGGTAGATGTTGTGACGGCCGGGGAGTATGAGGTTGAACTCCATTACACCTGTCCAGAGAGGGATATTGGCTCCACGATTGAATTGAGTTTCGGAGATCAAAAAGTGACTGCGCAAGTGACCATCGCCCATGATCCTCCCTTGGTTGGAGCCGCCCAAGATCGATTCGTGCGTAACGAATCGCTGGTGAAAGATTTCCGCATCTTTAAAATGGGGAAGATTAATTTGCCGAAGGGAAAAGGACGTCTGTCACTCAGGGCTCTTGAGATCCCGGGGTTACAAGTGATGGATGTGCGGCTCTTGAACTTGCGCAAATAGGAATTTCTTTGGTTTGTTTCTCCCGTCTTTCCTCTTGAATCATTTCTTGTCTGTAGAGAGACGCGGCTGAAATCAGGGTCGTTTTCATCAATGAAACGGGTGGTTCAGAGTGGCAGGACGCCGGTCAGGCTTTGGTTGTTTCGTGTCGGAGATGAGAGATGAGGTGCGCTAAATTAGCTTCAATTTTCAGGCGTTGCGGACGAAGTGAATCTGGAAAAATACGAGGTGTCCTCTCTGGCCCGGTGGTCGCAGGGGAGGACGTTAGTGGACGAATTTAAGGAGGGACACCAACCGGGAAAGAAATGTGTGCGTATTCAAACCTGGTGGGTGACCCCTTCCTTTACAGTCCAAATTTCTTGAGCATGGGTTCGATTGCTTCGGCCCAGATTTCGTAGCCTTTTTGCTTCGGGTGTAGCGCGTCTGGCATGATTTCTTTGGTGAGGACACCGTCGGCGGTGAGGAACTTGTCGGAGATGTCGAGGTAGTGAATGCGCTTGCCGTTGTGGAACTTTGAGATCATGTCGTTGATGACGTCGTTGTTTTTGCGCTTGGAGTCGTCGGGATTGACGCCACGTGGGAAGACTCCGAGAAGGAGGATCTTGGCCTCCGGGCAGCGAGCGCGAACGGTGGAGATGATGCGCTCAATGCCATCTTTGACTTCGGAAGGATCCTGATTGCTGTGACCGGTGTTATTGGTGCCAATCATGATGACGGCGGCCTTGGCTTTTTTCTGGTTTCTGAGGTTTCCGTGGTCGAGGCGCCAGATGACGTGCTCGGTACGATCACCGGATATTCCGAGGTTGAGGGCCTTGCGATTGCCATAGAATTTTTCCCAAGTGGCTTGGCCGGAACCTTCCCAGCCTTGGGTGATGGAGTCGCCGATGAAGAGAATGTCGTGGGGCTTCTTTGCCTGCTGGTTCATGGAGGCGTGGCGTTTTTTCCACCAAGCTTGATCTTTGGAGACACCGATAATGGCGGAGTGAGCGCGGTATTTTTTACGAGAGCCGGTGAGTTCCTGCTTCATCTCGGTAAGGACTTTGGCGTAAGCAGGATCGTCGTGAACCGACTTCATTTCCTGCGGATCTTTCTTCATGTCGAAGAGCTGGTATTCCTTGGTTTTTGGAACCCAGAAGATCTTATGGTCGGAAGTTCGGACGCCATCGTGAGCGGCGACATTGTGGGTGGCTTCGCCAGAGTAGCGGTAGTAAATGGAATCCCGCCAGTCGGATGGTGCGGTGCCTGAGGCCTTGAAAATGGGGACAAGGGACTTGCCCTGCATGCCCTCGGGGATGTCGGCCCCGGCGAGGTCGAGAAAGGTGGGGCCGTAGTCGATATTTTGGATGAGGGCGTCGGTCACGGAGCCGGGTTTAATTTTACCAGGCCAGCGGACGACGAAGGGCATCATGAGGGATTCTTCAAACATCCAGCGCTTGTCATACCAACCGTGTTCGCCGAGGTAGAAGCCTTGGTCGGAGGAGTAAATGACGATGGTGTTTTCGGCGAGACCGGTGTCGTCGAGGTGTTTGAGGATCTTTGAAATTCCCTCATCCATGGAGCGGATGACGCGAAGGTAGTCCTTGATGTAGCGCTGGTATTTCCACTTGGTGATGGTTTTTTGGTCGAGCTTACCAGCGCGCATGTCGGCGATAAACTTCTGGTTCTCGTCGTCGTAGGCTTTGATGTAGATCTTTTTATTATCGTCGGAGAGGCGATTGAATTGACCGTTGCCGGAGCCTCCGGTGAAGTGGCTGGGAAAGAGATTTGGTCCCTGGAACTTCATGTCATTGGCCCATGACATGTGACCCTGGATTCCCATGGCGTGTTCCTTGAGGACAGAGGAACGATTTGAGTAATCATCGAAAAGAGTGTCGGGCTCGGGCATCTCGATGCCGTCGAAAGTATCGAGATGGCGGAAGGCGGGTGCCCAGTTGCGGTGCGGTGCCTTGTATTGGACCATCGCCATGAAGGGCTTCTTGGACTCGGTGGCTTCGTTGAGCCAAGTGAGGCCTTTTTCGGTGACGAGGTCATTACAGTGGCCCTCGAAGCGTTTACGCTTGTTGTCCATCTGGATGAAATCCGGATTGTAGTAAGCGCCTTGGCCGGGGAGGACTTCCCAGTAGTCGAAACCGACAGGATTGGAGTGGAGGTGCCACTTGCCGATCATGGCGGTGGTGTAGCCGGCCTTGCGGAGGAGATCGGGAAAGGTAGTCTGGAGTCCGTCGAAGTAGGACGAGTTGTTGTCGATGAACCCGTTCAGATGGGAGTGTTTTCCAGTGAGGATGGAGGCACGTGAAGGGCCGCAGATGGCGTTGGTGCAGTAGGATCGGTCGAAGCGCATGCCTTCTTTGGCGATACGGTCGATCCCTGGGGTAGGGGCGATTTCATCAAAAAGGCCGCCGGGATAGCAGGAGATCGCGTTGGGAGCGTGATCGTCTGAGAAGATGAAGAGGATATTGGGCCGTTCGGCTGCTGGGAGAGCTAGGCAAAGTCCGATTGTGAGAGCTAGGATGTGTTTCATGAAAAGCTTGGAAAGAGGATACGTCTTCGGCGGTTGGAATCTTAAGATTAAAATTTCCGAATTTGAGGTGCACACTGTTTGGACTACTTTTGGGTGGATCGCTTGAGGGCGGCGTCTGAGGGATCGGAAACGAAGTATCTCCCGGATTTGTGTGATCAATTTTAATTCCGCAATGGGATTTATAGTTTCTCCCATTCGGCCTCCGCCTCCGCGAAGCGCTAGAATTGAGAACTCTAAAATAAACATTTGTCTCTTCTGTTTTGTGGAGTGGTATTATTCATGATCCTCGACGCGAAAAGCTTGGTATCCGGTAAACCATGAGGAGGAAATTGCCCCCAAAAAGGCATCAGGAATCAGCTTCGAGGGAACCAATGTGCTGTTTTTTTACAGAAGCTCACCAGCATGAGCATGAGAGGAACTTCGATGAGTAGTCCGACGACTGTTGCAAGAACTACACCGGAACTTTGCCCGAAAAGGATGACGGCGGTGGCGATAGCGACTTCAAAGTGGTTGGAAGCTCCTATCATGGCTGAGGGAGCGGCATCCTCATAGGTGAAATTCAGGAGCTTCGCGGCCAGATAAGTGATGGCAAAGATCAATATGGTCTGGAGGGTAAGTGGAATGGCGATCCAGAAAATAGTCATGGGGTTTTGCAGAATGGTTTCCCCTTTAAAACTAAAGAGCAGGACCAATGTTACGAGGAGAGCCGCGATCGAAACCGGAGTCAGATAATGAAGAAACTTTTCGTTGAACCACTCCTGCCCCTTTGCTTTTAGAATCCACTTGCGAGAGAAATATCCTCCGACTAGGGGCAAGGCGACATAAAGAGAAACAGAAAGAAGAAGAGCCTGCCAAGGGACTGGCATTTGATTCACGCCCAACAACCACCTTCCAAGGAGGCCATAGAGCGCAATCATCAAAAGCGAATTGACGGCAACCATGATCAGGGTGAGCCCTTGATTTCCCTTTGCTAAAAAGCTCCAGACCAAAACCATTGCGGTGCACGGAGCAATTCCCAAAAGGATAGCCCCGGAGATGTAAGAGCGGTAAAGTTCGACCTCGGTGCCCTCCTTGATCATCTCGGTTCCGGGTAAAAGATCCTTAAAGAAAACTCCAAGAAATAAGGTCGCAATGCCGAACATCGTAAAGGGTTTGATGCCCCAATTCACAACGAGAGTCAGGATGACGGGCTTGAGATTTTCACTCGCCTTTACCATTTTCCCAAAGTCAATCTTCACCATGATGGGATACATCATGAAGAAGAGACAAATCGCGATGGGAACGGAGACGACGGGCGCGCCATTCACCATGATCGACATGCTGTCCAAAGTGCGGGTCAGGTTTGGGGCGATCTTTCCCAATCCAATCCCGCCCACGATGCAGAGAGCCACCCATAGGGTGAGTTTTCGTTCAAACAGGCTCATAGATTTGGTGTCTATGCTCATTGGGACTTCGTGGTTTTTCGTGGAAGTGCGATGGTTGTTAGCACCGCAATGAGGACGCAAATGGAACTCGTCCACATACAAGCGGAAAGCCCATGCCATTGGTAAACGAGACCAGAAAGCAAGGTTCCGAAAAGCCGTCCTCCTGCATTAGCCATGTAATAGAATCCGACATTCAGGGCTGCCTTATCAGAATCTGAATAGGCGAGAATGAGATAGGAATGGAGAGCCGAATTCATCGCAAAAACAATGCCGAACAGGATGAGACCTCCCAGAATTGTTTCCGTGAGATGAAATTCAAATTGCACTCCCAAAGCAATCGCGACGGTGACAATGGTCAGGGCAATTCCCCATCCCAAGGTGGAGGATGCCGTGTCGGAAACAGTTCTGCTCTTTCTCACCAAAACGGGAGCTGAAGCTTGCACAATGCCGTATCCAATAACCCATATCGACATGAAGGTTCCTACTGCGGCAAAGCCCCATCCGAGAACCTCACTTAGGAAAACGGGCAAGGCGACCACGAACCAGACATCGCGTGAAGCGAAGAGAAAGAACCGTGCGAATGAGAGCACATTGATTTCCCCCGATTTTGAGAACAGTTCTTTGAATTTGGTCTTTTGCTTCGACTTACCCAAGTCTCCTTTCAATCCTAAAATGGTGCTTAGAAGAACGACCCCCAAAGCAATGGCCATCACCCAGAGACTCCATTGAAAGCCGATGCTCGCGAGAAGAACTCCTCCGAGTAAAAAACCGACACCTTTTAGCGCGTTCTTGGAGCCTGTAAGGATAGCCACCCAACGGAAAAGACCGGCTTGGGAATCTGCATCACCTTCGGGAACAAGAATTCGAACCGCACTCTTTGAACTCATTTTAGTGAGATCCTTTGCGACTCCGGAAAGAGCCTGTGTCCCCATAATGTAGCTAACTGCAACCCAAAGTTCCCAACTAAGATTGGTGAGAGAAAGTAAAACCAGAGAAAGAATTTGAAGAGATAATCCCGTCGTTAGAGTGATCTTTAAGCCCCTGGCCGAGGCCAACCATCCACCGAAGAGGTTGGTCAGAATTCCGCAAAACTCATAGAGAAGAAAGAGAAAGGCCAATTGAATAGCGCTCAGTCCCCGTTCGTGAAAGTGCAGGATCACTAACATTCGCAAGGCTCCATCTGTGAGCGAAAACCCCCAATAGGCCGCCGTGACGAGAGCGTAGTTTTTGGTGTTCATTTGGGACTGGGATCGATCAACGGTCAAAGGGATGCTGCCACGATTTTTGTCAGATCCATCATTCTGTTGGAATACCCCCACTCGTTGTCATACCAGACAAGCAACTTGAGTTGAGTGTCGTTGACCATCATCGTGGAAAGGGAATCAACGATTCCCGACCGTGGATCATTAACGTAATCAGCGGATACAAGCGGACGTTCCTCGTATCCGAGAATCCCTTTCAGTTCTCCTTCGGAAGCAGCTTTCAGAGCGGCATTCACCTCGGCAACATTGCTTTTCTTTTCCAATTCAAAGACGCAGTCGGTGAGCGAGGAGTTGAGGATTGGAACGCGAACAGCAACGCCATTGAGTCGGCCTTTCAACTCGGGATAAATCATGGTGATGGCCGTGGCTGATCCCGTTGTCGTCGGGATCAGGGAATTGATGGCAGACCGGGCACGGCGAAGATCGGCATGAGGCGCATCGACGATGGTTTGTGTATTTGTAAGATCGTGCAAAGTCGTGATCATTCCGTGACGAATCCCGAAGGTTTCATTGATGACTTTTACCACCGGGCCGATACAATTTGTGGTGCAGGATGCGGCGGTAAGGATGTGATGTATTTCCGGTTGATAGAGGTGGTTATTGCATCCCACCACGACATTGAGCGCACCTTCTTTAACCGGAGCGGCTACGATTACCTTCTTGATGCCTTGGTCGAGATAAGGTTGGAGAAGTGTCGGGGTTTTAAATTTTCCCGAACACTCAAGAACGATATCGACTTCACTGGCAGCCCAATCGACAGCCCCTGGTGTGCTCTCCGAGGAATAATTGATCGAGTGACCATCGACGGTAATCGATTTTTCATCCGCTGTAATACGGTGATTCCAGCGGCCATGCACGGTATCAAACTCGAGAAGGTGCGCCGCCGATTTAGCGGGGGCTTTCGGTTCGTTGATGTGGACGAATTCCAGCTCATCTGAGCCAAATGCAGCCCGTAAATTAAGACGACCAATCCGGCCAAATCCGTTGATTCCAATTTTGATGCTCATTATAATTCTGCTGGTTCAAGGCCTGCGCTGAAGGCAAGGGATTTCTCGTCTTGAAGGGAATTCAAGATTGCTTCCGCGATGTGACTTCTTGCCGAATTGGGGTTACCGAGAAATAAAACGTTTTTCTTTTTCATAGGGACTCATCTGATGATTTTAACAAATCGAACACGCTTCATTCTCCGTGCCTCGACTCAGGCACAGCTCGGGGTGGCCTTGGCAGCAGTCTTCAGATAGGAAGAGCATGAGTTCCCGCATCTTTTCATTCCGAAGCCGATATTTGATGGAGCGTCCGATACGCTCGGAATCGATTAAACCAGATGAATTTAGCTCTTTAAGATGAAAAGACATGGTTGGCTTGGGGATTTCGAGGGCCCGGGAAAGATCACCTGCGCAGAGGCCCTCGGGACCATTCTTCACGAGGAGCCGGAACACCTCCAATCTTGATTCCTGAGCGAGGGCGGTAAGAGTTTGAACGGCCATCTTTAATTCCATAGTTTTGAAATTATGAAATTAGTAGGATTATTTGTCAAACGTCTTCTTCTCGATTTACAGTATTTTGGGGGACTACAAATCTGTAACGTAACCATTTCGATTTAGGTCCACTTTCCTTCCGAATTTTCCAGCATGTTGTTCCTTCGAGATGGAAGTTTTCAGTTCATCCT
>Ga0114994_10003062_pt1 | contig 12246 bp, 8 predicted proteins | sample ArcticOcean_MG_C_9_FD_87043 | JGI IMG/M metagenome (GOLD analysis project Ga0114994, IMG submission 87043) | Marine microbial communities from western Arctic Ocean - ArcticOcean_MG_CB2_152 | ecosystem: Environmental > Aquatic > Marine > Oceanic | place: Arctic Ocean: Canada Basin | collected... | reverse complement strand
TCGGTCCGTAAAGAGGACTTCCAGGAGCATATGGTGGAGTTTCATTCGGTCCGTAAAGAGGACTTCCAGGAGCATAAGGTGGAGTTTCATTCGGTCCGTAAGCAGGACTATCCGGGGCATAAGGAGGACTATTTGGATCATAAGGAGGAGTATTTGGATCATAAGCAGGTGAATTAGGATTATAAGCAGGACTTCCAGGAGCATATACTGGTGAATTAGGGTCATATGCTGGTGAAACTTCTCGTTCTCTTTGAACTTTATCCATAGCAATACTCCAATTATTAGGAACTTGATTAATATTTAATGATTCAATCATAACATTAGGAGGAATGGGTGTTTTATCAATCATATAAATCATTGCCTTTGTTTTCCATCCAGCAGGATAACGGTTTGGTAATTGACCATCATTTTCTCCCACAAACCAGACTTCTGTTGCAACACCTTTAGTATTAAGAATAATGGATTTATAAGCTTCACCTCTATCCTCATCATAACTATAATAAGACCATGCTAATGCTTCAGGTTCTAGAACAACTGTTTCTTCTTTTGGAAATTCAATTGGTTCGTTAACATTATCAGGAGTTTCTAATGATGTATGTTTCCATGCGTTATCTTTATTAGCTCTATTGATTTTTCCAATTTCAAGCTTAATATCAGTATCTTCATTCTTTGTTAATTTTACTATATTATCGGAAAATCCTAAGGAAGTTAATTGGTCAATATTATCTTCTGTTATTAATCGCATTTGAATATTCATTACCTGTAATTCTTGAATTAATAGCTTAAACGCATATGGTATTCTTAAAATACTAAAATTTCTTCCATATTTGGATATATTTTCAATATTTAGTTTTTTATCAATTGTTGTGTGAAATTTGATAGGGCCATCTGACATAGGGCTCAAAAATAAGTTTTGACTATTGTTATAAATAGCAATAGAACCAGTATTATTACATACTGCCATAAAATATTCATCACCTCTATTCAACATCGACTCTTGTAAAAATCCAGCAGCTCCGTGAGCAATAACACCATCGCGTTCCATTTCTCCTATTCTTAATCCACCATCGTTTGCTCTTCCTCCGACAGTCTGTCGTGTTAAGCTAGTTTTTGGTCCTCGTGCTCTATGATTAATTTTATCTTTAACCATATGTTTCAATCTCATATAATAAGTTGGACCAATATATATCTCAGCATCTAATTGTTCACCATTCATTCCATTATATAATATCTGATTTCCTGAAGAATTATAACCATTTTGAGTTAATATTTTTCCAAATTTCTCGTGTTTTGAGCCTTTATTAATAAATGCGGTACAATCACCATAACCACCAACATTTAAACACGCTTTTCCCATTAAACTTTCAACTAATTGTCCAATAGTCATTCTGGAGGGTAATGCGTGGGGATTAATAATGATATCTGGTCTAACTCCATCATCAGTAAATGGCATATTTTCTTCAGGAATAACTAATCCAACTGTTCCTTTTTGACCACATCTACTACAAAATTTATCACCAATAGCAGGAATTCGTTCCTCTCTAATTCTTACTTTTGCTAATCGGAATCCTTCTTCATCTTCAGTCATAAAAGTTTTATCTACAACACCTAATTGTCCTTTCTTAGGATAAGTAGAGTCATCAACACTAATATTTGGATCAGATAAATTAGTTTTAACCTTTCCAATGATAGTTGTTTTCTCGTCTACTGGAACATTCTCTTTAACAAGTCCATACCCATCTAGTTTACTATAATCATAACCATATTTTTTTCCATCTACTGTGGAATTTTCAATGTTTTGAAAATGAGAATCAACTGTGGTATCACCTACCTTTGAACTTTCTTCACGACTTTCATACATATTATAGTAGGTTGTTCGAAACATACCTCTCTTAAGTGAACCTTCATTAAATAAAATTGAATCTTCAACATTATAACCTCCATAAACCATAATAGCGACAATTACATTCTCTCCATATGGATGTTCTTCATTATTAATGAATTGTAAGTATCTACTCTTAACAATAGGAGTTTGTCCATAATTTAAAACTACTCCCATTTTATCGATTCTACTAAAAAAATTTGAACTGTATAATGATACAGCTTGTTTTGCTTGACCACAAAAGAATAAATCTCTTGGTAATTGATTATTTTCTGGAAATACAATTTGATTACCCATAACTCCTAATAATAATGATGGATGAATTTCAATATGTGTATATGGTTTGTTATCTTCAAAATCATAATCATTTGAGATTAAAGCGGTTTCTTCTTCTGCTGTATCAATATATTCTATTACAGCTTCTGTATTCTCTAACTTTTCAAAATCTGTAGTATCATATAAGTCATTAATTTTATAGAATTCACAAGTATTTAAACGATAATCGTCTATTTTTTTCTTAGCAAATCCACTAACAAGATTAGACCATGAGAAACTGTTATTATTGATTTTTTCCAATATTTCTTTTCTTTTGAAAGCGGGTTTTTTATCATCAACATAAAAAACAGGTCTACATAATCTACCAGAATCAGTAAAGATAATAAGTTCGTTTTTTTTAATATTCCAACTAACACTATTGTAAATAGGGATTAATCCATTTCTCTTGTATTTTTTAATGACTCGTAATGTTTCTTGTGGATTATTAATAGTGCCAACCCATGAACCATTTATAAATATTTTTGTGGCACTGTATAAATAGCTACTATTACATTCTTCTAATAATTTCATTTTACAAATACTTCTCATAAATTTCATCATAGGGTAACCAGAACATCCACTAGTGATATGTGTAGAAATAGACATATGTTTATGAAAACCAACATTACCACCATCTGGTGTATCTACAGGATCAATAATACCCCATTGTGAGCCATGGAGTAATCTGGGTTTAACTACTTTGGATGTGGAATCCATTGGGAGATTAATTTTTCTTAAATGAGAGATAAAACTATTATAGGAAAGTCTATTGAGACCTTGTACCGCACCTAATTTTTTTGTATGTTCTTGAGAACCCCAATTACCTTTAAATGCTTTCTTAAAACCGGTTTCAAGTATGCGTTCATTAAAAATTTTCTCATAATTATTAGTAATAAGATCTTTAAAAGTGTCATTTTGATAAATGGTTTTTGATTTTTTTAAATTATATTCTGTATCTAATCGTAACTTAATATTATCTTGTTGTAATTTGAAATATTCTTTGAATAAATCATACAACATAGTTCCTGGAACTTCAACGCGTTTGAATCTAAAACTATCTCTGTCGGTTGGAGCTTCCATTTTTGTAAAAACAAGTAATAAACTATTAACAATATATCCTAGAAAATAAGCTTTTTGTTGAAAATTTAATTCACCTATATTAGGTAAGAAATAATTACACAAAATATCCATTACATCTGTTGTAGTAGAACCTTTTGTGAATGTTTTAATATATTCTAGTGCAGTATCTTGAGTAAATATTTTTCCAGCATCATGAACACTAGGAATAAATAAATCAACCATAGAACTATTTTGTTCAATATCTAATAAACAGTATTCAATAATTTTTTTATCTGATATTACACCCAATGCTCTAAAAAGAATAAATAAAGGAATAGGTTTTTTAACATTGGGTATGTTAACAACGATTTGATTATTGCTATATTCTTGGGTAGGAGCTACAATTCTTACAGAAAGTGTTCTCTCGGGCTTAGAGGCATCCTCTGAAACCGTTCTAATATCGGCACCATGGCTATAAATATCATTATAATTCTCTCTAATATAAAGCATATTATCAGCAAATTTTTCTTGACTAATAATAACTTTCTCTTTTCCATCTACAATAAAATATCCTCCATAATCATTGCGACATTCTCCCATATTGTATCTAACTTCTCGATTGAGTCCATTTAAAATACATAAATCTGATTGTAACATAATAGGAAATCGTCCAAGAAATAATTTTTCATATTGATGTGAGCTTTCTTGAAGTTTACCATCATCGTCTATAATCTGAAAGTCGACCTCTAGATCATAATGAATAGTGATACCATAATTCATATTTCTTAATCTAGCTTCATTTGGATACATATAATGTTCTCGGGTATCATCATAAATTACAGGTTTACCATAATAGATTTTTGATCCATCTTTTCCACCTAAATATAATTGACATTTATATTTGTATTCCTTAGTGGTGGGATTTTGTTCTTTTTGAAGATTAATTGGATTTTTTTCTTTGAACACACTTTGTAATCCAGTTTTGAAAAATTCATTATATGAACTAATATGATGTTGAACCAACACTTGTGGATTATCATTAAAAAATTTTTCAATTATGTTCCAAGTAGCAGTCGTATACTTAAGACTCATTTATATTATATCATAAGTATATTTTTTTATAATGTATTCATTAACATATAAATTTTATTTATTAATGATTAATTAATTAATTAATATTCTTGTTCTTGTTGTTCTTGAACAATCATTACAGAAGAATTTTGCTTCATTATCATAAAAAGACCTAAAGCAATAAAATAAAACATAATAGGAAAGAACACTAAAAACCAAGAAATACCAGAATAACCATTTTTACATAAGGAGTCTAATACTATAGTAACAAATAGAAGATAGACTGCTTTAATAATATAGATAAGGTATACATTGTCAACAGGACAATCATAATTACCCATACAGAATGACCCTTTATTCCCGATATTAGAAAATATCATTACAAAAAGTGTAAAGACACTTACTAGAAAATATATCATAGCAGGGGTGCATAGCTTTTTAATTTCACCTAACATTATGATATATTTAAAGAAAAAATTTTTTTTAAACTCCAGCTACTTGATTATTTGCGTTAACATACATACTTCTAACATTTGGAGGAGTTGCTCCGATAAATTTGTAATCTGAATCAATTGGTTGCTCTTGTGTAGGAAAGGGATTTTGACTAATAGGTTGTTGTTTTCCAACCAAATTAAAATAACCACCATTTACTCCATATTGTGCACCTCTTCCTAAATTAACAATTTCTTGGAAAAAACCTCCTTTTTGTCCCTTTCTCTTTCCTTTTCCTTTTCCTTTTCGTTTTTTTCCACCAACCATACCAGATGATCCAGCATAAGGATCAATTCCACCAACTACTATACCATTAGGGCTAACCTTGAAATGGTTGGACATAGCAGCTCCTTGTGTATCTAATCCTTGACTAGCAGCAGCTCCAGGCCATGATGCTTCATTTCCTCCATCCCATGAATATCCTACAGGTCCTGCTGCGGGACTAGAAACCATACCACCTTTCATTACTCCACATCCACAAGAACCACCATGTCTAACCATTCCTCTACTTTTTCTTCTGCGTAATGCTATTTTTCTACTATTTTTATGTCCGCGTTTAAGATTTTTTACAGAATGTTTCTTATATGATTTTTTTCCGCGCTTTGGGGATTTTCTACTATGTTTGGTAGATTTTTTATACTGTCTTTTTTTCATCGATTTTACCATAATATATATTAGATATAGAAATTATTCTATATCGACATGAGTTAATAGATGTCTGCGACAACACATTCTCTTTAATCCTAATTTGTCTAAAACTTCTCCTTCTGGAGTTTTGTCAATAAAATCTTCTGTCAAATATACAACTTTGTCAACTTCCATGTTACGCGCCATCTTAATTTTGCGAACCTCCTTTTGGTAATATTCATACATATTGCCAATAACTTTTCCACAGGTAAAACACTTTACAGGTATGATCATCTTGAATTATATATAATATATATAATTTTATATATAAATCAATTTTTTAATATATTATTAATTTATTCTTTTGGACAATTATTTCCATAGCATTTATTTTTAAAATAGTAATATTCAATATCATTTGTTTTTCCATTTTTATCTCTTCTGAAGGTTGGTCCATGTTCATCGCCTGAATGACAAGACTCTTTACCTTTCATATCGGCATAAACACAACATGATGTCGCTAAACAATTATCCTTATTTAATTTACCACAACTAGTTTCTAATTCGTGTCTTTTACCTTCGTGTGATTTACAAAATGAGGTTGATGGGTTTTGAAAAGCCTCTATATCAACAATTTTTTGAATACGAGTATCTGTTACAGGAGTTAATTTAAATTCTATTATTGAAAAAAATACCATCATACCTATTATTACTATAGAAACTGATAACATAAGAGGTCCTATTTTTTTTAATTCTTCCATATATATATTATTTCTTATATTTTATTCTTCTAATTCCATAATTTTTGTTCCCTTACTCGTTTTTACTTTCTTGTGTTGTTTTCCTGATTTATGAATATTATTATGACAATCTTCACATAAGGTTAATAAGTTTGCTGGATGATTTTTATGAAATGATTTTATCATATTATTTTCATTCGCATTTTCTTGGTGTTGTAAATGATGAACTTCTGTTCCAATTTTTTTCTTACATACTTCACAATTTCCCATTATTTTTTTACTATTAAAATGTGATGTTTTTTTTGATAGTATACCTTCATTAGATTTGTTATATTTTTTTCTTATATTATAAGCATTTTCTAAAAAGTCTTTTGGTAAATGTAACGATTTACATACTTCTAGACCATACATACTTTCACCAGAACCATCTTTTAATTTTCTATCATATATCAACATGTCTTTTTCTTCATTATAAGAAACAGTTAAATGTTTTACATCTAATTTATTCATATCATCAATTTCATCAAAATCTAATATTTCATGTAAATGAGTAGCAAACACAGAAGAAGATTCCTTCTTATGAAGTGCTTGAATTCCTGACATAAAAATACTAACAGCTGAATCGTGTTCGGTTCCTGAACATAATTCATCACCTAATATTAAACTATTTTTATTTGCCATTTTTAATATGACTCTTAATTCAGACATTTCTACCGCAAATGTGGATTGTCCTTTAAATAAATTATCATTACCTAATATTCTTGTGAAAATGGCAGTATATGGAACAAATTCAAAATCTTTACATGGAACATACAATCCTGCTTGTGCCATTATAATATTTATACCCAATGCTCTAATAATACTCGTTTTACCCACAGCATTTGTTCCATATAGTAACATTAGGTCTTTATCTAACCCCACGCTAATATCATTAGTGACATATAATTCGTCACTATTCAATTGTTCAATTAAAGGGTGTCTAATCTCAGATGCCTTAACATAGGATTTCTCACCTGTTTTAACATTAGGTTTATTGTAATTGTATTTGGTTGCTATATAACAATTATTTTGGAGAATATCGATGGTAGAACAAAAATTATTAATATTCAAAAATTCATTTTCAAAATCTTGAAGACTATGTATAAAATTATTGTAAACTAACTTTATTAAATCCATCATTTTTTGTTTTGATGAAGTAATAGATTTACTTAACTCGTGAATTAATGAATTTTCAATACTAACATTTGAACCATTAGATGTTGGATAAGTTAATTTTGTGGACAAGTTATAATATTCATAGATGTCATTATTATCAAATCCTATAGAAATTTCGTCCTTACCAATTTTTTGTAATTCTTTTTCCAAAATTTTAGACCTTCTACTAGTGCATTGGAGAGAAATTCCATTTTTATCAGTTTCATGTATTTTAACAAAATCATTTTTCTGCTTTTTCTCTCCATTTAAAATAATTTCATCTAATTTCATTCGGATTGATTCTAACTTATTATTACTTTTATTGTAGGTGTTAACACAATCATCCAACTCTTTATTAATTCCAATATTAATAAAATTTGGGACATTAGAGTCTAATGAGGTTACTGATTTACACAATTCTAAATTAAAAGTATGTTTAATCAATCTTTGAAATTCGAAACAAATATCATTAATATTCATTTCAATATCTTCTTTTAAATATTCCATAATGACAGAGTCTGGAGTAATATTATTATACATAGTGGATATGGTAGATAAATTATCGTAAAAATTAGACAAATTGATTGGATTAATTTTTTGAAGATATATTTGTCTGTTTAATTTTTCAATATCTCGGATATTTTTTAAATCTTTTCTCCAGGTTTCCCAAGTATTTTTCGTATTTAATAAATGTTCTGTAATATTATAACTTCGTTCCATTTTATTTTTATTAACAGTTGGATGTAATATATTATATTTAAACTTTCTAATGCCCATAGGTGTAATACAATTATTCAATAAATTACTAACAGAAGACATTTTTCCTTTATATTTATTATCGTCTATAATATTCAATTGTTGTAGACTATGATTAGCTAATAACATTCTATCTGTTGTATTTTCAATAATGGGTTCTTGAATTTTACTTATCAAGTTAGGATTATGTTCAAATATAAAATTCAATAAATATACATAACTTTGAAGTCCATAAACAAATGGATTCGTATTGTTAATGAGAGATTCGGAAATTGTTGAAGAAAAGAATTGTTGAATAATTTCTCTCTGATATGTTTGTTTTTCTGTGTTCTTGACTCTTTTATCTGTAGTATGTATTTTGATTATCTTACAACTATCTATATTAATATATGTGACAACATCACTTATTTTTCTCTCATCCATATTGGAAATAATTATAGTTTCATTAGGACTGTATGTATTAATAAATCTCTCTAATTCGTCATAACTTGTTGGATTATGATCATTTTCTGTTATAATTTCAAACATATTACTTTTTCCAGTATAAATATCAACTGTAGAAACGCCAATAATTATATAACCATTTTTATTTAATTTTGAAGGTTTATGTGACTCAATCCATATACAACAAACATTATTTGATACATTCTCACTTTCCTCTTCAAAATAAGTACCAGGAGAGAAAATAGCTTTTAAACTGCGAGTAGTATTATTAGTAGGAGTATCTTGTTCATATACTACAACTGTAAATCCTGATTTAATCATTTTATCCAAATATCTCTCTAGAATTGGTGGAGATCTTGATGTAAAACCGAACATAAGGACCTCATCTGTTTTCTTTCCCGGAGATAAGTCAGTACATTTTCTCAAATCAATAACTTGTTGATCAGTTATTTCTTTAGAAATTGGGTCTACTTTTGTATAAACCTCAAAAAAGGAACCAACTTCCATTAATAATAATGTTTTCTCTCCATATTTCTCTCTATATTCATTTGTTAACTTAAAATACTCTTTGAGTAATGCCATTAAATAAATATATCTCTCTCTATTTATATTTATTTAATAATGTATTTTACACACTTCTCAATGTTAGCACTATATTTAATTAAATTGTTTAAAAAATATGAATATAACTGTTTTTCTTTCTCATATTCATTATCAATTATTATTTCTTTTATAATACATACACAATACATGCTATTTTTATTTAATATTTCAATGGTTCCACTAGCCACAACAAGATTAGTATTTAAATTTATAACAACAAATATAATGTGGTCGTAATTAAATTTATTTAAAAACTCATCACATGTTAATGTATTTATTAGATTAATATTATAATCAGATAATAGACTCATTAAATTATAATAGGAACATTTTATGTCATCATAATTTAATTTGCGACAATAAAGAGGTATTCCTTTCAAATAAATCATATAATACTATATAATCTATAAGTATTATATGATTTATTTTTTATTTTTATTTTTTATTTTTATTTTTATTTTTACTGGGTCCTAGAACAATAACTCTATCAGAATTACCTAAATTCTGTTTTGTTTTAACCTTTGAATGTTCTACTTTAAATAAGTTATTAAGTGTTGGTTTATGAGAATCATGAAAATCGTTTATTAAAAACCCACCACCAAACATAAATAATGCGAAAAATATATGGTATGTTATAATAGATATAACAAAAACAATTAATAGCGAAACAAATACCTTTTTACTTTCATCAATTGTTTTCGTATTATATATATTTGACCAAAATCCATAATAGGACGAAGTTTTATCTTCTAAAAATAAACGCAATTCAATAGCTAAAACTGTAATAATTGCTCCTACAATAGCATTAATTAAAAATCCTTTAAAATATGAATTAGCCCTAAAATTTTCTGTTAATGGTAATGTCATTTATATATATTTATTAAATATTTTATTTATTAATAAAATTATGAAGTTGAATATCATTACTAACATTGTTAATATCGCCGGCTAAAACAGATTGTTCGTATAATGTTCTTAAAACATCATTTGGTGCAGTAGATCCTATTTTAATTAAATTTTTATCATAAAGATGTTTTTTAATTTCATTTAACGATTTTTGTTTAAGTAAACCGTGTTCTCTTTTAATTTTTCTCCTGGTAGAATTATTTTTAATTAGAACAGATACTTTTTTATTCGTTCTTCCAAGATTAAATGTTGTTGTTTTAGTTTTTCTTTTAGTCTGTTTAATTTTTTTATAAGATTTTTTCAAATCATTTAATTTTTTCTGTCTATCAGAATTAATTTTAATTGGTTTATTTGATGAAGAATAATGTGATTGTTTTAAAGTTTTGTTATGATATTCTCTAAAAGTAGGTTTTTTTCCTCCTTTTAAACAACCATATGGTCGTTCGGGCAATATTTCAATTTCATTAGAATTAAGGTCAAATGCTTTTGGTGGGACAATTTGTGTAGATTCAATAATAGGTTTTTTAATCATAGGAGGATTAATCATAGGTTTTTTAATCATAGGAGGATTAATCATAGGGGAGTTAATCATAGGATGTTTATTTTCTGTGAAATTTGACAAGAAAATAGGTTGAGATGAATTACTATCAAAATCATTAGGTAAATCAATGGATACAAGAGGTTCCATTGTAATATTTGGAGGCTTTCTATTACCAGCTTCTTGAGGTTTTTTAAGAGTTTTATTTTTCCGTTTTTTCTCTCTTTTTTCCTTAGTTTGTTTTTCACTAATTTTATTTAAATATTCCATAGAATTAATAAAATTATTATGAAATTCCATATCATTATTGCTTGTGTTATCATTACTAACATTAACAGTTTTTGTAATTTTTTCTTTTTGTTGATGTTTTTTGATTTTTTCAAGTAAAGATTTTTTCAATGTATTAGGTTTTATTACTGGTTTAGGTTTCTCTTTTTTCAGTTTTTTCACACCACTATTTTTTCTAGTTTTATTAGTTATTAACGAATCATTGAAAACAATAGTTTTTTTTTCAGACATAATATACTTTTAATTATAAAATATATTATGAAAATTAACAATAAATGGAATGATGTAATTGTTTAAGTCTATCAGCTTCTTCTTTTCTATTTTCACTTTCTCCCATTTGTTTATAAATAGTAAATCCTTTGTCTAAATCCTTCATACTAATTTTAGTTTTTTCTTCTTTTGGTAAACAGAATACTCTTCTACTGTGAGCAATTTTAACTTTTGAAAATAAAGTTTCCATATCTCTTCCAAAATATTTAAAATAATCTTTGTTCTTTTCAAACCATTCATCATTAAGAGGTTCTTTTAATTTCCAACCACAATCTTTAATTTTTTTTTCGAATATCAATTTTAATTCTTTATGATTGTAGTCATCGATAGTAAATTTCCATGTGAATCTAGATTCTAAGCCAGGATTATAGCTAAAAAAACAGTCCTTAATTTCTTCTTCATATCCTGCGATTATACACATTAAATCTTGTTTATGGTCACTAAGAGCTTCGCAAATAGTATCAATACATTCTTTAGAAAATGAATCTCTTTTCTCTTTATTTCCTAAAGCATATGCTTCATCAATAAATAACACGCCTCCGATACACTCTTTAATAACATCTTTAGTTTTTATCGCGGTCTGACCTAGATATCCTGCTACCAAGTCGTCACGTGTAACCTTTTTAAAAACATTGTTCTTGAGAATACCTAGATTACTAAAAATTTTGCCCATTATTTTTGCTACTTCTGTTTTACCGGTTCCAGGGGGTCCATAAATGACAGCATGTAGATAATCAGAATTATTAGGAGATATATTATGTAAGTCTTGTATAAAATATATAATTTGGTCTACAATATTCTCTTTAATGGAATTCATACCAATCATATTTTGAAGTTCAACGAGAGATGGTTTGATATTGTGGAGTGATTTCATATTAATATTATATTCAATATTATCTGCGAGAGGATATTTATCACATAAGTTGATTAGATCTATCAAGTTATCAACAGACGCATCAATTAAAACTTCTTCTTTTATAATTTTTTTGATATCTTCATCTGTGAAGAGAGAATTGTCTTTAATATTTGGCATAATTGGCATAATTGGCATGCCTGAAAAG
>Ga0114994_10003061_pt1 | contig 12246 bp, 12 predicted proteins | sample ArcticOcean_MG_C_9_FD_87043 | JGI IMG/M metagenome (GOLD analysis project Ga0114994, IMG submission 87043) | Marine microbial communities from western Arctic Ocean - ArcticOcean_MG_CB2_152 | ecosystem: Environmental > Aquatic > Marine > Oceanic | place: Arctic Ocean: Canada Basin | collected... | reverse complement strand
GGTACAGGTCAACTTCCAGATAAAGAAGGGCAAATGTATCATGTAACAGAAGATAATTTATATTTAATACCTACTGCTGAAGTTCCAGTTACTAATTTTTTTCGGGATGTAATTGTAAAGGAAGGTGAGTTCCCTATAAAATGTACTGCTTATACTCCTTGTTTCAGAAGGGAGGCAGGTTCTTATGGAAAAGATGTTAGAGGGTTAAATAGATTGCATCAATTTGATAAAGTAGAAATTGTACAAGTACAACATCCGAAAGATTCATACGACACTTTAGATGTAATGGTAAGTCATGTAGCTTCCATTTTAGATGAATTAGAATTACCATACAGAATATTAAGACTTTGTGGTGGTGATTTAAGTTTTACCTCTGCACTTACTTTTGATTTTGAAGTTTATTCTGTAGGACAAGATAGATGGTTAGAAGTAAGTTCTATCTCTAACTTTGAAAGTTATCAATCTAATAGATTGAAATTAAGGTATAAGGATGAAAATGGTAAAACTCAGTTATGTCATACCTTAAATGGTTCTGCACTTGCCTTACCTAGAATTTTTGCTTCTCTTATAGAGAACAATCAAACAGAAAAGGGAATTAAAATTCCAAAAGTGCTTCAGCCTTATTGTCGATTCGATATTATTGACTAGATGAGATTAACTATTGTATTACTATTTTTTGTTTCGTTTTCTTTTTCGCAAACTAATGATTCTCAAATAGCATATCAATTTTATCAGTCAGGTGAATATGAAAAAGCAATTGATATTTATCAAGATATAAGTAAAGGAAATAATTCTAATTCCTATTACTACCCTCATTTTCAATCTCTTTTAGGAATAGAAAACTATAAGGATGCTAAGAAATTAGTACTCCGAATGAGTAAAAAAAATACACATTCACTAATTTATTTAGTAGATTTGTACTTTGTAGAATCAAAATTAGAAGATAAAAAATCAATTTCTAAAACATTAAAAAAGATTGAGGATGAAATAAAAAAGAAGCAATCTCAATTAGTAAGTGTTTGTAATTCTTTTATTAAGTATTCCTTTTACCAAGAGGCTCTAAATCTGTATTTAATTGCAGAAAAGGCTATACCTTCAAATAATAGAAATTATAATATCCAGAAGGCTCAACTCTATCAGTATATGGATAAAGATGAGTTGATGGTAGAGGAGTATCTTTCCTTACTTGAGAAAAATCCTACACAAAAAATTAATGTAATTAATTATCTGCAACGCTACTTAGAAAATAATGGAATAGAGAATGAAGAGAATTATATTCTTGTAAAAAACGGATTACTAAAGTACAGTCAGAAAGAAAAAGATACCTATATTTTTTCAGAGATATTAATCTGGTTATTTATGCAAAATAATGATTTTAATTTAGCTTACCTGCAAGCTAAATCATTAGATAAAAGATTAAGAGAAGATGGTGAACGATTATATGATTTGGCAGAAACTTTTTTGGATAATAGTTATTTTGATTTAGCAATAAAGTGTTATCAATATATCATAGAGAAAGGGGATGATAACTATTATTATATTGATGCTCATGTTAATATGTTATACGCTTTAGGGAAAAAAGAGGGGGCTAATCTTATAAAAATTGATGAGTTATATCAGAAAATAGTAGAGGAGGTAGGGGTAGACTATACTACCGTTTTACTTATTTATAATTATGCACACTTTAAAGCCTTTTCTTTAAATGATTTACCGTCAGCACAAATTATGTTAGAAGAGGCTATGAACATGTCTAATATCAGTAAAACTGATTTAGCAGAATGTAAGTTAGTATATGCTGATATTATGTTACTTTCCTCTCAAATATGGACTGCTTTACTGTATTACTCGCAAGTTGAAAAAGATCATAAAGAAAGTCCATTAGGACATGAGGCGAAACTAAGAAGGTCAAAAGTATCATACTACCAAGGAGACTTTGAGTGGGCACAATCTCAATTGGATATATTAAAATCTTCTACATCAAAGCTAATTTCTAATGATGCTTTGCATCTATCGTTATTAATAACTGATAATCTAAATTTAGATACTTCTGCAGTACCAATGGAGATGTATGCTCGAGCAGATTTACTTTATTTTCAGAATAGGTTTGAGGAGTCTATTGTAGTTTTAGATTCTATTATTGATATTTATTCAGGACATACTTTAATGGATGAAATATATTTTAGAAAACATGAGATATACTATAAAATGAATAATTTAGATAAATCTATTGAGATGCTTGAAACTATTGTTTCTGACTATGCTTTTGATATTTTAGAAGATGATGCTTTGTTTTATTTGGCAAAAATATATGAGAACGATAAAAAAGATGTAGAAAAGGCTTTTTATTATTATGAAACATTGTTAATGCAATGCTCTGGAAGTATTTACACATCTGAATCGCGAAAAAAATATAGAGAAATTAGAGGAAATTAATTATGATAATATATAATGTGACATGTAATGTTGAGAGTCAGATTGCGGAAGAATGGTTGAATTGGATGAAAGAAGTACATATTCCAGAAGTAATGAAGTGTGGTATTTTTACTTCATGTCAGATGAATAAAGTATTAGTTTCTCATGAAGAAGGAGCGACCTTTGCGATTCAATATTCTTGCCCAACTATGAAAGATTTGCACAATTATCAAGTAAATTACTCACCATCATTACAAAAAAAACATTCGGATAAATACGGAAAAAAAGTAGTTGCTTTTCGTACATTGTTAGAAAAGTTAGAAGAATTTAGTGTGTAAAAAAGAGGGAAGTTGGTAAACAAGTAATAAACCAACTACCCTTAAAACCCACTTATTAAAAAACGAAAAATAAGTGTTCCTTTCGAGTCCTAAGACATAAATGTATTGTTTAATAACTAGAAAGATAACAAAACCTATCATGATTAAATGTACATGTCCAGATGTTCTTTCTCCATCTCCAATATTAACCGTTTCTTTCTTCTTTAGTAGCGTACATTACTGCTGAAAACCCTAACATTATTATTACCTTTATTATCATATTACAAATATAAACTCCTTTTTTGGCATTAGAAATGCTAAGAATAAAACTTAAGGAAATAGGAAAAGTTAATGTCTATAAGAAGGGATTGTTCTCTCTTTCTTTTCCAATTGTAGTGAAGGGGCCGTGTCCGCAATATACTTTTATATCATCATTTAATATTAAGAGTTTACTTTTTATACTATTTATTAAGGTATCAAAATTTCCTCCTGGTAAATCAGTTCTTCCAATACTCCCGTTAAATAATACATCTCCAGATACAATAAAATTATCTTGTTTGCTAAGTAAGCATATGTGTCCCGGTGCATGTCCTGGTGCGAAAATAACTTCTAATTTACTGTTTCCAAATTCTAAAATATCTCCCTCCTTCAAAAAGTGTTTTGGGTAAGGACTTCCTTCATATAATTCAAATCCATAGTTTTCAGCAATCCTCCCTGCTCCTTCTAGTAATGGTAATTCTAGTTGATGCATGTAAAGTTCTAGTTCCCATTTTTTACTCACAAATTTATTACCTAAAATATGATCAATATGACAATGTGTATTTATTAACTTTACCGGATTCAAGTTATTTCCTTCAATAAAATTTACAAGCTGTTCTTGTTCTTTTTTTTCGTAACATCCCGGGTCAATTATAATACAGTCATTAGTATTGTCCCATAAAATGTAGGTATTTTCCTGAAAGGCATTAAAAGTTATTTGACTTATTTCCATTTGTTATTTTTTTTTCAAAGTTAAAGAAATGTATCTTTGTCATCAAATTTTAATTATGGATTTATCTACAATTGTAATATTAGTAATTATTGGTCTTCTATCTGGTCTTCTTTCTGGAGTAATTGGAATTGGAGGTGGATTAATTATGATTCCTTTAATGATGATGATTTTAGGAATGGATCAGCTTACTGCACAAGGAACTTCTTTGGCGGTGATGCTTCCTCCAATTGGAATTTTGGCAACTTATAATTATTATAATAGTGGTAATTTAAAGATAGATTATGCAATTATTATAGCTTCTACCTTTGTAGTTGGGGGTTATTTTGGGTCTAAATTAGCTTTAAGTCTTCCAATTAATTCGCTCCGATTAATCTTTGGTGTACTTATGTTATTAGTTTCTTTGAAAATGATTTTTTCGAAATAAATAGATGTATCTCTATGATATTAATTTCTTTCCAATTGTAATAAATTCTTCAGAGAATACATCTAACCTTTCTATTACATTCTTGTTTTTCAGTTGGTCTTCTGTAAAGTCTTGTCCAGTTGCGTATACAATTCTAGGTAGTTGAATCATTCTCCATTCGTTCATACAAATTTGTGTTAAATGCATTGTAGATAGATAACTTCTCTCTCCACCTGCCGCACAAATAATTCCAAAGAATTTTTCAGTTGCTTCAGAAAAACAATTGTCTAAAAGTATTTTTAAGCTATCATTTATGCTATAGCAGTGTACTCCCATTCCAATAATAATGTTATCGCAATTTGCTATCTTTTCAGATAGTAAATTCATACTTTCTGACTTTTCAGTATGACAGAGGTTTAGTTCCATAGATCTAGCGTCTATTAATTCCACTTCAATATTATTCTGTTTTAGTCTGCTGTAAACTTCTTTACATAAAATAAACGATCTACTTTTTTTAGAAATAGATGAAGAAATAATAAGTGTCTTCATCTAATTTCCAACTTTAGAAATAAATTGAATTCGAGCAATCCTAACTTCTTCATCAGAAAACTCATCTTCATCAAATTCTTTTCTTGCTTCTTCAAGAGAAAAATTATTTGATTCTTTAAAGAATTCAAACAAATCTTCCTGTTCGTAATCGTCCATCATATCGTCTAGCATATATTGTAGATCTAGCTTTGTTCCAGACTCTACGATTGTTTCTATTTCTTTTATTAACTCTTCAGAAGAGAGTCCCTTCATTCTTGCAATATCTTCAATAGATAGTTTTTTATCTAAATTCTGGATGATATAAACTTTGTTTGTTGATTTTTTTACAATAGTTTTTATAACCATATCAGAAGGTCTTTCAATGTTATTTTCTTTTACATATTTATCAATAAGTAAAAGAAATTGATCTCCATATTTTTTTGCTTTCCCTACACCAACTCCTTGTATTTGTGCCATCTCTTCTGTAGTGACCGGGTAATTGTTAGACATGTCTAATAAGGAAGATTCTTGAAAAATAATTGCAGGGGGCAAGTTTTGTTCGTTTGCAATTTTCTTTCTGAGTTTTTTTAACATACTAAATAACATTTCATCCATAGATCCTCCTTTCTGAGAATCGGAACTTCCAGATGTTTTAGAGTAGTCATGGTCTTCAGTAAGTGTGAAGTTTTTTGGGTTTTTTATAAATTCTCTACCTTTTACGGTAAGTTTTATAGTTCCGTAAGTTTCAATTTCTTTTGTTATTATTTTTTGCACATAGGTTTGTCTTATTACGGCATGCCAAAATTCAATTCCTTTATCTTTTCCTGAGCCAAACACTTCTGTTATACTGCTCATGTGTTGATTTATTAAGCTGTTTGCTTCTCCAATAAGTATTCTGGCTACTTCTTTAGCTTTAAAGGTTTCATTACTTACTTCAATTGCTTTTAATAATTTCAGTACAAATTCTTTTCCTTCAAAAGTTTCTTTTGGATTTTCACAATTATCACACATTCCTTCACAATCTTCAGAATCAAACTCTTCTCCAAAATAATGTAATAAATATTTCCTTCTACACATTGCCGTTTCTGCAAAGGAAACAGTCTCCATTATTAGTTGTCTGCCTATTTCTTGCTCACTTACAGGCTTTCCGCTTAGAAATTTCTCTAGTTTTTCAATATCTTTATAGCTATAAAAAGTTACTAAAATACCTTCTCCATCATCTCTTCCTGCTCTTCCTGTTTCTTGATAAAAACCTTCTAAACTTTTTGGTATATCATGATGTATTACAAATCTAATATCTGGCTTATCTATTCCCATACCAAAGGCAATAGTTGCTACAATAATATCACAATCGTCCATAATAAATGCATCCTGATTTGTGACTCTTGTTTTTTGATCGAGTCCTGCGTGATAAGGCAAAGCGTTAATACCGTTTACTTGTAATGTTTCAGCAATTTCTTCCACCTTTTTTCTACTTAAACAATAAACAATTCCAGATTTACCACTATGTTGCCTGATAAACTTAATCATTTCTTTTTTTACATCATGTTTTGGTCTTATGTCGTAGAAAAGGTTTTTCCTGTTAAAAGAATCTAAATATAAAGGACCTTCTAAAGTGTTTAAGTTCTTCATTATATCGTGCCGAACTTTTGGTGTTGCTGTTGCTGTTAGTGCAATAATTGGCTTTCTTCCAATGTTCTCAATTATTTCTCTAATTCTCCTGTATTCTGGTCTAAAATCATGTCCCCACTCAGATATACAATGAGCTTCATCAATTGCAAAAAAGGATATTTTTACTGAACGAAAAAATTCAATATACTCTTCTTTAGTTAAAGATTCTGGTGCTACATAAAGCATTTTTGTTTCTCCAGATAAAATATCTTCTTTAACAATATTTATTTGTGTTTTTGAAAGGGAAGAATTTAATACATGTGCTATACTTTCTTTTTCACTAAAAGTTCTAATAGCATCTACCTGATTTTTCATGAGTGCTATTAATGGAGAGATTACAATAGCTAATCCGTCTGACATTAATGCTGGTAATTGATAACACATTGATTTTCCACCACCCGTTGGCATAATCACCATGGAGTCATTCCCTTCTAGTAAATTAAGGATTATTTGTTCTTGTTTTCCTTTGAAACTGTTAAATCCAAAGGTTTCTTTAAGGTTTTTGTGTAATGTTTCTGAAGAAATACTCATCTTTATATATTAATAAAACTAAATCGTTTACTTTTGTATCGAATTATAAAACGAATATACGTATAAATTTAATGCCAACTAAAAAAAATATTTTAAATATTGCAAAATCTGTTATCGACACAGAAACTACATCTATCTCACAACTAAAGAGTAGGTTGACTTCTTGTTTTTCAGATGCAATAGAATTAATTTTAAGTTCTGAAGGTAGGTTGATTGTTGCTGGGGTAGGTAAAAGTGCTAACATTGCTACTAAAATAGTTGCCACTTTTAATTCAACAGGACAGCCTTCTGTTTTTATGCATGCAGCAGATGCTTTACATGGAGATTTAGGTAATATTCAAAAAAATGATGTGCTTATCTGTATTTCAAAAAGTGGTAATACAGAAGAGATAAAGTCATTAATCCCTTTGGTAAAGGGTCTTGGAAATAAGATAATTTCTATTTGTGGTAATGTAAATTCATATTTAGCAAAAGAATCTGATTATTTTCTAGATAGTACAGTAGAAAAGGAAGCTTGTCCTAATAATTTAGCTCCTACTTCTTCTACAACTGCTCAGTTAGTTTTAGGGGATGCGTTAGCGGTATGTTTGTTAGAATTGAGAAATTTTTCAGGCTCTGATTTTGCTCGTTTTCACCCTGGAGGAACTTTAGGTAAACAACTTTATTTAAAAGTATCGGATGTGGTTTCAGATAATTCTAGAGCTATTGTGAAAACATCTGATAGTGTAAATAAGGTAATTGTTGAGATATCTCAAAAAAGAGTTGGAGCTACTGTTGTGGTAAAGTCTTCTGTAATAAAAGGTATCATTACAGATGGTGATTTAAGAAGAATGTTGGAAGATAATTCAGATCTTTCATTAATTACCGCTTCTGATATTATGAATGAGAATCCTAAAACAGTAAAAGATGATATTTTGGCTAAAGATGCATTACAATTAATGGAACAAAATAATATTAGCCAGTTGATAGTTATGAATAAGTCAGAATATGTAGGTATTTTACATATTCATGATTTAATAAAAGAAGGAATATAATGAGTAAAGAAGAAAAAGAACTATCTTTTTTGCAGCATCTAGAGGTGTTGCGTTGGCACTTAGTAAGGGCGGTTTCTTCTATTGTTGTATTTGCTGTTCTTGCATTTATTTATAAAGATTTTGTATTTGATCAGGTGCTTTTGGCTCCAAAAAATCCTGACTTTCCTACTTATAGGTTCTTTTGTAGTCTTTCTGATTTTTTAGGTTTGGGTGATTTGCTTTGTTTTGTCGATCAGAAGTGGGATTTACATTCCTTTACAATGTCAGGTCAGTTTTCTACTCATATTATCACCTCTTTGTTTGCAGGTTTTTTTATTGCTTTTCCTTATGTTTTTTGGGAAATTTGGAGATTTGTTAAACCAGCTTTGTATTCAAAAGAAACTTCTATAACAAGGGGTGTTGTTTTTTTTACCTCTATTTTATTTTCAGTGGGAGTGTTATTTGGTTATTATCTAGTAGCTCCACTTTCTGTAAATTTTCTAGGTTCATATCAGGTGAGTAATCAAGTGTCAAATACTATAGGCTTAAGTTCTTTTGTTTCTACTATTACTACTATTAGTTTTGCAAATGGATTGATTTTCGAGCTTCCAATGTTAGTATATTTTCTTACTAAAATAGGATTACTTACTCCTGAATTTATGAAGAAGTACAGGAAACATGCTATTGTTCTTACTTTAATTTTATCTGCTATTATTACCCCACCTGATGTTACAAGTCAAATTTTAGTTTCTTTACCTTTAATTATTTTATACGAGATAAGTATTAGAATATCCGCTCGTGTTCTTAAAAATCAAAATAAATAATGAAATTAAGATCAGAAAATATTGTTAAAATATACGGAGAAAAGGGAGTAGTGAAAGGTGTTTCAGTAGAAGTGAATAAAGGAGAAATTGTTGGTCTTTTAGGTCCGAATGGAGCTGGGAAAACTACTTCTTTTTATATGATTGTAGGGCTTATAAAACCGAATGAAGGTAAGGTGTTTTTGGATGGAGAAGATATTTCATCACTTCCAATGTATAAAAGAGCTCAGATGGGAATAGGTTATTTATCACAAGAATCTTCTATATTTCGAAAAATGACTGTAGAAGATAATCTTCTTGCTGTTTTAGAGATGACAAAATTAACTAAAGAAGAACAAAAACAAAAATGTGAAGATTTGTTAAATGAATTTGGACTTCTGAAAATAAGAAAGAATATAGGGGGATTACTTTCTGGTGGAGAGAGAAGGAGGACAGAGATAGCAAGGTGTTTAGCTACTGACCCTAGTTTTATTTTATTAGACGAACCTTTCGCTGGGGTGGATCCTATTGCTGTAGAAGATATTCAGAAAATTGTTTCTGATTTGAAAAAGAGAAATATTGGTATTTTAATTACTGACCATAATGTGCACGAAACACTTTCTATTACAGATAGGGCATACCTTCTCTATGAAGGGAAAATCCTAAAATCAGGAACATCAGAAGAATTAGTTTCTGATGAAATGGTAAGAAAGTTATATCTCGGAAAAAATTTCGAGTTGAGGTGATTTATGCTTCTTCTAAAGTGAATTCAAACCCTTCCATAATCTGATTAGCAAGTAATTTAGTACAGGCCTCATTTACTCTTGTGTTTGCTACCTCTTTGTTGTCTGCATCTACCTCTAAGGTAATATGTTTTCCAATTCTTACATTAGTGATTTCAGTAAGTCCAACATTACCCATGCTTGCACTTACTGCTTTTCCTTGTGGGTCTAACAAAGCTTTTAATGGCATGATGTCTATTTCGGCTCTAAATTTCATTTTATTAGATTATTTATGATTGATAAAAAGATATACAAAATTACAATAAAAGGAATTGCCGCAAACTTTAAAATGAATAATAATATCACGGAACTTATTAAGAATGCTATTCGGATAATATTTAGTTGATTTTTTAAGGTTTCACCCTTACTAATCTTAAGTGAAAACAGTGGTAATTCAGCAACTAAAAGTATGGATAAAATTACTGTAGAAACGATTAACAATTCTAAGCTAAAATTTGTATAGTACTTTGCTCCAATAATTGGTAAGGATGCAATAAAAATAGCGGCAGCTGGAGTTGGTAATCCTATAAAAGAGCTGATTTGTCTTGTGTCAATATTAAATTTTGCTAACCTAATAGCAGAAAAAATAGGTATTAAAAAAGCTATTAATGATATTGTTAACACATGTGATATTCCTAATGGATTTCCAACTCCAGAAGAAGCACAAAGTGGATTTTCATTAGTCATTGCTATTAATTGATACATCAAAATTCCTGGAGCTACTCCGAAAGTAACCATGTCTGCCATACTGTCTAGCTGTTTTCCTAATTCAGAATTTACTTTTAGTAAACGGGCTGCAAACCCATCAAAAAAATCGAGTATAGCACCATAAAAAATAAAGGCTCCCGCAATTGCTAACTTCCCCTCAAAAGCCAAAACAATAGAGAGTAATCCGCAAGTCAAATTTCCTAAAGTAATTAGGTTTGGTATATTCTTTTTAATTCTTTCCATTATTTGCAATATTATGTTGAATTTTGTGTTTATTTGATGGACAAATATACAACAATGCATTACAAACTTAAATATCTGTTTTTCTTTTTTGTTTTACTTTCTTTTACGGGAGTTTCTCAAACAAAATACAGTAACGAATTTCTTCAGATTGGTGCTGGGGCTCGTTCTTTAAGTTTGTCCAAAGCTGTGGTTGCTTCCTCTGCAAACTCTTCTTCTATTTATTGGAATCCTTCTTCTTTGGTGGATTTAACTCAAACAGAAATAGAGTTAATGCATGCTTCTTATTTTGCCGGAATAGCAAATTTCGATCAGTTTTCGTATGCTAAAAAGGTAAATGAAACAGATGCTGTTGGTTTTATGATGTTGAGATTTGGAGTAGATGACATTATGAATACTGCAAACTTAATTGATAATGAAGGAAATGTAGATTATAATAGAATTGAACTTTTTTCAGCTGCAGATTACGCTTTTCTCTTTGCGTATGCAAAAAAAGATGTTTGGAATGGAGTAGATGCAGGAGGGAATTTGAAAATTATTTATCGACAGATAGGAGATTTTGCAAAATCGTGGGGATTTGGGTTTGACCTTTCTGCACAGAAACAGATTGGAAAATGGAAAGTAGCCGCAATCAGTAGAGATGCTACATCTACCTTTAATTCTTGGATTTTTAATATGGAAAAATTTGAGGAAGTGTATTTGCAGACTGGAAATGAACTCCCAGAAAATTCTTCAGAAATTACATTACCATCTTTCCAGACTGGAATTGCAAGAATTTTTACGATAAATAAAAACTTCTCTGCTCATTCGGAAATAGATTTAGATATTCATTTTGATGGAGAAAGAAATACATTGTACAGTGCAAATACTACAAGTATTAATCCTCATTTTGGTACGGAAATAAGATATAGAGATATAATTGATTTCCGTTTTGGTGTTGGAGATTTTAGTAGGGAAACAAATTTTAACAATGAAAAATATGTTTCTGTGCAACCAAATATTGGTATTGGTTTTCATTTTGATAATATCAGAATTGATTACGCTTTAACTAACTTAGGAGATCAATCTTCAGGATTGTATTCTAATCTTTTTTCTTTAAGATATAGTTTAAAATAGGATGAGAAGAATATTTCTTTCTGTTTTAAGTGGGTTGATATTGGCTTTTTCTTGGCCAGAAATGGGAGTATTTCCACTAATATTTTTTGCTTTTATTCCCCTGTTAATTTTGGAAAAGGAGATTTCAGAAAGTGGAGAAAAAACTTCTTGGAAAGTTTTCGGATATTCCTTTATTTCGTTTTTCATTTTTAATATTATTACTACTTATTGGGTGTGGCACGCTACTGTTGCGGGGGCCTTTGCTGCTTTTGTGATAAATGCTTTACTTATGAGTTTCGCTTTTGTGTTGTTTCATAAAGTGAAAAATGTACTTGGAAATAAGAGGGGGTATTTTTCTTTAATCTTCCTTTGGATAAGTATGGAATATTTGCATTTACATTGGGATTTGGCTTGGCCTTGGCTCACTTTAGGAAATGTTTTCTCAACTATTCCGGACTTAGTGCAGTGGTACGAATATACAGGAGTGTTGGGAGGTTCTTTCTGGATATTAGGATTGAATATTCTACTATTTAGATGTTGGATTTCAGAAGAGAAAAAAAAGAAGAAATGGATTCTTCCATCTGTTTTTATTGTTATTCCTATATTGTTCTCTTTTTATAATGGACTGGACATAAGAACCCTTCCATATATAACAGAAGAAATAGTAATTGTACAGCCAAATGTAGACCCATATAAAGATAAGTTTAATAGAGACGCGCAAACACAGTTAGATGATTTTATCAATCTGGCAAAAG
>Ga0114994_10003059_pt1 | contig 12248 bp, 10 predicted proteins | sample ArcticOcean_MG_C_9_FD_87043 | JGI IMG/M metagenome (GOLD analysis project Ga0114994, IMG submission 87043) | Marine microbial communities from western Arctic Ocean - ArcticOcean_MG_CB2_152 | ecosystem: Environmental > Aquatic > Marine > Oceanic | place: Arctic Ocean: Canada Basin | collected... | reverse complement strand
TTAGCCTTTCGATTTAAATAAGCACTAAAATCAGGAAAAACATAAAATGCTCCTTTCGGTGTTGCGCATTTTACTCCAGGTAAATCATTCAAAATCTCTACAATTAAATTCCTTCTTCTTAAAAACGCACTTTTCATATCCTCAACACATTTTTGATCGCCAATTAATGCTTCTATGCTTGCTTTTTGCCCTATCGAATTTGCACAAGATGTCGCTTGCCCTTGTATTTTTGACATGGCTTTTATAATATCTTTAGGGCCAGCACTATAACCAATTCTCCAACCAGTCATTGCATATGTTTTAGATAAGCTCATACATGTTAAAACTGTAGCACCGATATCATGAATTTGGTTTAATTTTTCGGCGCTAGTAAAATCACCATCATATACTAACCTTTCATAGCACTCATCAGATATTACAATCCAATCATGCTTTTTAGCCAATTTTAATAATTCAACTATAGCCGAATTGCTCCATACTCCACCAGTCGGGTTTGATGGCGAGTTAATAATAACTCCTTTAATGGAAGGATTAATCTTTGCTTTTAAATCTTCAAAATCTGGTTCAAAATTACTTTCTGGAAGTGTCTTTACTAAAACAGGCTCAGCATCTGCCATCTTTACAAACTCAGGAAAAGAGACCCAGTAAGGTGAAAACACGACTACACTATCAAAGGGATTAAATATAGCTTGACAAGCATTATACAAACTTTGCTTTTCACCGTTTGAGACGAGAATATCAGAGGGATTATATGCTATTTTATTTTCCCTAAGGAGTTTTTCACAGATTGCTTCTCTTAATTCAATCATACCTGGCCCAGCAGTATATTTTGTATATCCTTGATCTAAGGCATTTTTAGCTGCATCACGAATATGTTTTGGAGTATTAAAGTCAGGCTCTCCAACTGAAAAATTTATAACATCGATGCCCTCAGATTTCATTTCGGCTGCCTTTGTAGCCATTTGCAAAGTGAACGATGGATTTATTTTATTTACTCTATTTGCTATACTCATAAATTATATTTTTTTATAAAATATATCAAAAGTTATGTTGTTTCTTGTGATATTCCTCAGAATTAAATCTAGATTCATCATCATTATTAACTTCTTTTTTAATAGAATTATTACTTTTTTCTTTAAATTTATTTTTTCTTGAGTTGCTCTTAGTTTGTGGGAGCGGTTTCTTACTCATAAACTTTTTCTTTTTCTTTCTTCTAGATATGGTTGGCGCATCATCTACAGTCACATATGATATTTCAGCATCACTGTCGTCAATTTCTTCTTTTACATAATCTTCATTGACTTCTTTTGAATCTTTAAACTCTAAATTATTTATATTGTTTAAGCTAAAAATTGAACCAAAACCTCGAGTTATTCCATTTCCAAAACCAATAAAACTAGGCAATATAAAATTTGTTTTAAATTCGCCCTTAAACGATTTCCAACCATTTTCGTCTACTTTCTCTGGTTCAAAACTTTCAACTTCTATTTTTGTGAATATTTTTGAAGAAATGTTTAAGCCTAGTTCTTTCGATAAAAATAATAGATTTTGCCCTAGTAATTTGTTTAGGAAAAGAGGCTTTTCATCATCACCTAAACGTTTATATTTACTATCACCTCCCGCATTTAATGCAATCCATGGGGTAATAAATTTATATCTTAATAACTTATCTGTTAATAAAACCGAATCTTTATTTTCTTCAACTTCAGCGCTATCAACCTTTATCGATAAATCTCCAAAACTAAATGATTTTAGATTTTTCAAAATGGAGATTACAGGTTCAACACCCTCATTTATTCCTAAAATATAAATTTGTTCGTTAATTATTTTTACCTGAACTCTAGGGTATAAGTATTTACTTCTTAATCTACCATCCAGGAAAGGGACTATTTTTTCATCAGGGAATTGTTTCATAAAAACACCTTTCACTTGATAAGGCGTTTTCCTGATTGGCTTATCAGTAATTAAACGAGCGGTTATAGACCCAGATAGAATTTTTTCCATATATTCAATTAATAAAAGATAATCTGAATCGTTACTGACTCATTGTATCTAAAAATTCATCGTTAGACTTAGTTCTCTTTATTCTGTCAATTAAAAATTGGATAGCTTCATCGACCTTCATACCGTTTACAAGCTTTCTGAGGATCCACATTCTGCCTAATTCTTTTCTACTAAGCAGTAGTTCTTCTTTTCTAGTACCGGATTTTACAATGTCAAATGCAGGGTAGATTCTTCTATCACTTAAGTGTCTGTCTAGAGCCAGTTCCATATTCCCAGTGCCTTTAAATTCTTCATAAATTACTTCATCCGCACGACTTCCTGTATCTACCAAGGCAGTTGCGATGATTGTCAAGCTACCACCTTCTTCGGTATTTCTAGCTGCACCTAAAAACTGTTTAGGCTTTTTTAGTGCATTAAAGTCTACTCCACCTGATAAAATTTTACCGCTATGAGGAATGACAGCATTATGCGCTCTACCAAGCCTAGTAATACTATCAAGTAATATAACAACGTTATCTCCAAATTCTACCATTCGCTTAGCTTTTTGCAATACCATATCAGACACTGAAACGTGTCTTTCAGGTGGCTCATCAAATGTAGAGCTTACAACTTCAGCATCAACATTCCGTTTCATATCGGTTACTTCTTCAGGCCTTTCATCAATCAACAAAACTATTCTTTTTGTATCTGGATGATTTTTGCTAATAGCATTTGCAATTTTTTGTAATAATACAGTTTTCCCGGTTTTGGGCTGAGCTACAATAAGAGCTCTTTGTCCCATGCCAATAGGAGAAACTAAATCCATAATCCTCATAGAAATATTTTTATCATCAGTTTCGAGAGTAAATCTTTTTTCTGGATAAAGGGGAGTGAAGTTTTCAAATAAAATACAATCTTTAAGTTTTTCGACTGGATGGTCATTGACTAATTCTACTCTAAGTAAAGCATAGAACCTTTCTTTCGCTTTTGGAGGTCTAATTTGCCCAGAAACGTTGTGGCCAGTTTTCAATCGAAATCTTTTAATTTGAGAAGGACTAACATAAATGTCGTCTGGCCCAGGCATATAATTAAAGTTAGGAGACCTAAGAAACCCATAACCATCATGCATAACTTCTAAAACTCCTTTTGCAGAAACAGAACCATCTTTTTCTGCTTGGGCTTCCAATATTTTAACCGTCAATTCTTGCTTATTCAAACCCGATATATTATCTGATATGTTTAATTTTTTAGCTAGATCTGCTAATTCTTTAATGCGTAAAGCTTGTAATTCGCTTAAATCCATAAATGCTTCCCTAATAATTCATTAAAATAGTGTGTTAAAACTCTACCGGGGATTGTGGTAGATAATTAAAATTACACTAATTGTATGTTGTGTCAAAGTATTTTCCAATTGTGGCATAAACCTCATTTGCTATGTAGTGACTTCCAAAAATCAAATTTACATATTTTGGATCACTATAGTCTTTTAGAAAGCTAATCCCCTCTTCTACCGATTTAACTGATATACTTTCTATATTGTTTTTATTCATAATAATCTTCAAATCTGAAGCTTTTATAAGATATCCATTCCCATCATTGCAAAGAATTAGTTTTTTAAAATTATTTTTTAACAACTTACATATAGCTGAGATATTTTTATCACTTTTGATACAAAATAACCCTATTTTGTCTTTATTTGGATAAAGAGTGTTAATAGTATTTAACATTGCCTTAACACCTTCACTATTATGCGCAACATCATAAAATAAATTATTAATCGAAAGTTTTTCTAACCTTCCTTTCCAAATAGATTTTGAAATTGCAGTTTTTATTTTTGAAGAGATTAGTGCCTTTCCTAAAGCATGTTTTGAAAGACAAATTGCCAATGAACAATTTCGAACTTGATAATCACCAAATAAGGGTAATTCAACTTCAAAATTTAAATAAGAAAAACGGGTTCCTTCTTCGTCAACTTTCGAAATAATTATTTCATCATTTTGAATTACTTCTAAGTTAGTATTTTTTTCTTTACAAACTCGGTTGATAACCTGCAAAATATTCTTTTTTTGCTCAAAAGTAACTACTGGAATCTTTTCTTTTATAATTCCTGCTTTCTCTTTGGATATTTTTTCAAGAGTATCACCTAAAATATCAGTATGGTCAAAAGAAATCGATGAAATTCCACAAGCAATTGGAGATATAACATTTGTAGCGTCTAACCTTCCACCTAGACCTGTTTCAATTATAGCAATATCAACAGATTTATTATTGAAATAATCAAGCGCCAAAGCTGTAGTCGTTTCAAAAAAAGTAGATTTTATAAAATTTATATGCCTTCTATTTTTATTGAAAAATTTAGCTATATAATTATCAGAAATTTGGTTCCCATTTATCTGAATTCTTTCATTGAACTTCATTAAATGAGGAGAGGTATATAAGCCTACTTTTAAACCATGTTCAATTAAAATATTACTTAGCATAGAACAGGTACTCCCTTTTCCATTAGTTCCCGCTATATGAATCAGTTTTAGCTTGTTATGAGGGTTCCCAATTTTATCCAGTAATTGTGCTGTATGCTTTAAACCAACTTTGATACCTAAGCGTTGTAAGCCATACAGCTCTTCTAAAATTAAATCTATGTTATATGTCATTAATTAATTGAGGACTTTCAATGGTCACTCCTAAAAAGGCTTTTCCAAGTCTTTCAAATTTCATTGGTAAGTCTGTAACAAAACAATCTAGGCGGTAAGATTCTTCAGCGCTATTTTTTAAATTATTTTTTTCCAGTACAATACTGGCCTCTTTTGCTGTTGCAGATGCAGAATCAACTAACTTAATATTTTTTGTGTATCTACTTATAGCGTCTTTTATTAAAGGATAATGTGTACAACCAAGTATCATAGTATCTATATCGTTCTGAAAACTAGATAAGTAGTGTTCTATAATATAATGTATGGCGTTTCCTGCTATCATCCCTTCTTCAACAAAAGGGACAAAAAGAGGACAAGCTTTTGAAACAATATGAATTTTATGGTCGATTTTTAATAAAGAACTCTGATATGCTTTAGAATTAATTGTCGCGTCTGTTCCGATCACACCAATTCTTTTCGTAGATGTATCCAAATAAGCTTGCTGTGAACCGGGTTCAATAACGCCAATAATTTGAGTTTCTTTAAATTTTAATCTCAATTCTTTTAAAGCCATTGCGGTTGCAGTGTTGCAAGCTACTATTATCATTTTCGCTCCTTTTTGAATTAAAAACTCTGTTATTTGAACAGAATATTGAATTATTAATTCTCTACTTTTAACTCCATAAGGAAGGCGCGCAGTGTCTCCAAAATATAAAATAGACTCGTTAGGTAAGTTTTTTTTTAATGCTTTTACAACAGTTAACCCACCCAATCCTGAATCAAAAACACCTATAGGCCTTTTATCCACCATTAATCCTCTGCTAATACTTTTTCTCTAGATGCTTTAAATTTAATTATAGCTTTATAAATACCATCTGCAATTTTTCTCCGATAACTAGGGGATTTTAGGTTTTTTTCTTCTCCCGCATTAGAAACAAAACCGCCCTCAATTAAAACGCAAGGCATACTTGCTCCTGACAAAACGTAGAACCCCGCTTGTTTTACACCTCTATTAGGAACAGTTAGTTTTTTATCAAGTTCTTCTTGAATAATAGCAGCCAAAACTTCACTCTCTTTCAAGAACATACTGCTTGCCATTGTTGCAGTTATTTTTCTCTCCATAGAAAGCTTCTTATAGTTAATCTTTTTATCTTCTAGTTCAATAACAGAATTTTCCCTGGAAGCTACATCTATTGCAGTTGCTGTTTTATCATGTGAGTGTAAATAGGTTTCAAATCCAGTAACTCTTCTATTTGGGTTTGAATTAATGTGAATACTAACAAAAACTTTTCCACCAGCTTCATTTGCTATTTTGGTTCTTTTCCATAAAGGAACAAAAACATCTTCAGTCCTAGTATAGACTACTTTAATACCAGTTTTCTTCTCAAGCAACCGACCAACTCTTTTAGTGATATCTAAAACAATATCTTTCTCTTTTGTACCATATTTACCGCTAGTTCCCGGGTCTTTTCCTCCATGGCCAGCATCCAAAACAATTGTATCAAGACGCCATCTTTCTTTAACGTTTTTAATGCGCTTAATATCGTTATTTAAGGCCGTTCGCAATGTTATTACTATTTCATTTGGGTCAGAATTTTGATACCATTCTTGACTAATAACGCCTTCCCTTAATTTAAGCGCTATTTGAGCTGTCTCATTAATTTGATCGGATTCAATTTTGCGTACGACTCCCTTTGTTATTGTTTTATTTAAAGTAGAAGTGTCAACAATACCACCTACAATAGTTATGTAAAACCATCCATGCTTATTTATAAAAGAACTAATATCGCGATCTGAAAAAGATTTTTGAGTATTAATACGAATTATTGTTCCGTTAGCTTTTTGTTCAATATTCAAAGATCTAACGTTATATCTAACAAGATCAAATTCTATTAATTCTTTGCGCTTGTCAAAACTTAATCCAGGGATTGCAACTTTACGTAAAATATCAAAAAAATCTTCAGCAGGTACATATAAGTCTCCATTATATTCTTGAACAGGATCAATCATTTGATATGGCATATCATCAACAATTAAAAAGCTCGTACCAGCTGAGATTTTAATTTTTTTTCCAGATATGTAAAGAACTAGTTTCTTACGCTCTGAGTTTTCATACAGCCGAAATGATAGAGCAGAAACAAGATCTCTAGTTGATATATATATCTTTTTTTCTCCCTTTAATGTTTTTATCAAAGAGCTATTAGAAATTGAGTTATTAACTACTTTTATATCCGCAATGAGGTTAGAGGAAATAAATATTATTATAGAAATTATTTTTATAATTGTCATTGCATAATAGTAAGAATCAATTTTTTAATAAACGATGATTAGAATTCGCATTATTTGAAAGGAGGGAAATATTAAAAATTTTTTTTAATATTTTAAAAAAAGAAATGCACAAACTATGAAACTTTATTACAAAAAAATTATTTAAAAGCAATTGCACCTCGATTCCCCGAGGTGCAACGTTACGGCTTTACAGCCATATTACTTTTTTTCGTACCACATAACGAGTATCATCAATGCTAGTAATCCTGCCAGCCCTGCATCGCCAAACTGTGACATCACTCGCCCTAGGCCTTCAATCACACCGAAAAAGTCATCAAACAGGATACCGACAACGATTCCAATAACGACAAGAGACTTGAGCAAATCAGTTGCGATTCCAAGCCACTCGTTAAGGGTTTCAAATCCACCTTTGAGCATATTTTCCTCCTGTTAAAAGGCGTGCAGGAGCTTAATAAGACAAGCTCCTGGCCCTAATTGATTATTTATCCTAGAAATGAGAGAAAGACCAGCAAAGCAAGCAGACCGGCGAAACCGCCATCTAGAAATGTATTTACTAAGTCTACTATTCCGCCTATTGGATCAAATCCAGTAGAATAAATAATGTTAACGAAAACAAAAAGCACGATAAGCGCTTTTATAACGCCAACAATTCCAGCTGCAGCATTTTGTACGGTTGCATTTACATCAGCCATGCCAATACCTCCTTGGTTTGGTTTTTACGATTAAAATAGAAAAAATTTCTATTTGTTTTTTTATTGATTGTCCTAATAGCAAGTATTTTTTTACCAGGCGCAATCCCTTTACTAGAACTGAATTTACAAATAATAGAAGCATTTCCAATATTTATATTTAAAATTACTTTCTTCTATCTATAATGCTTTCCTGTTCTTCGAACTCCTTTCATAACAGAGTCAACAACTAAATATCTAATAATTAATTGAGCAGGATAAATTTTACTCAAGATATTTATAAAAAATCTAGATATAGTATTAAATAATAAATAGCCTTTAAATGTGAAAATCCAATCTGCTGCGAATTTTGACTTATGCTTGGGGTATCTCTCTATTAAAATAGGCAGGTTTTGAGAGCCATATATTTCCATCGCCTTACAAAAATCTTCTAAATTGCGCCTATGATGATGAGTTGAATTAGATTTTTTTGAGAAAATGAAACTGTTTGGGTAGATTTCCCATATTCTTGCTGATAAATCTGTGTCTTCCCCTCCATAACTCTTAATTGTATCATCAAACACACCGCTTTCCTCTAGCGCTTTACGTCTTATCATTGCATTCCCAAAGAGCATATACTGCAACGGGATGCATTCAGTATCATTATATTTCCGAGCACCTCTTAATTTTCCAAAATAATATTGCTCTACAGGATTTAATGATAAATTTTTAGGAGGAATATTATCACCCATTACGGCAACAATATTTTTATTGAAGTATTGTGAAAAAGATTCTAGCCAATCTTTTTCAACAGTCATATCACCATCTAAGAAAGCAACCATTTTTGAATCCCCTTTTTTTATACCAGTATTTCTAGTTGCTGCTAATCCTAAATTTTCTTTCTGATTAATGATAGTTATATTTTTTGTATTTTTATATCTTTCAAGAACACGGTGCGTATTATCAGTAGAACAATCATTTATAAAAAAGCACTGGTATTCTTCGTTTGAAATTGTTTGATCTAACAAGCTCTCAATACATCGCCCAATTACACTTTCAACGTTATAGCAAGGAACTATGACATCAATTATAGTTACTTTATCCATGAGAGTTTTTCGTAGTGGCTATATAGTGATTCAACAACATTTTTGATGCCATGATATTTTGTTACCCACTTTTGACCTTCACTTTTTTTATGTAATAACATTTCTTTGTCTTCGGTTAGCTGGATTATTTTCTGCCTAATATTACTTTTATCGATAGCTATAAAAGGATGGTCCGGGATGAACTTTTTATATTCTTCAAGTAACTCTGTCATGCATACCAATCCCATCGAAAGAGACTCAACTGAACTCATACCATAACCCCAACCTCCACGATTATGAATTTGATCGATATAGATATCACATTCTTGTTTAATTTTAACCACTTCATCCTGACGTTTGCCTTCAATCAATAAAAATTCAATTATATCTTCTTTCTCTAACTCACGACATATTTTAATTATATCTTCACTCCCTTTGTAATACCTATTTGTAGGACTATGACATACTTTAACCCGGTTAGAAACCTGATTTGTTAAATTATAGTTTCCAGTTTCATACGGTAAAAATAAATATTCAATATTTGGATGCTTATATAGTAAATCGACTTCACTCGTTAAATTTAAATTACTAATTTGATCTAATTCGCTTATTACTCCTCTAGTGCGCATATCTTGACCATGATATGTGCAAACAATAGGCTTTCTGCGTTTCGAAAGTTCTTTTGCAAATCGGCAATCTCTATAAAAATCTAAGCCCCATTCAAAATGATAAATATCATAGTTATATAGATTGTATTTTTTGATTGCATCCTCAATGTAAAAAGACCATACCCAATCTCTTATTTTAAAAAATGATTTTTCAATTATAGAGTTTGCTTCCCAAGCAGGGGGGAAACCTTCTCGTTCTTTGTAGTCTCCTAACTCCCCTCTATAAAACTGATAATATTTATGCCTAAGGTCTAAATATTTTGAATCTGTAGAAATAAGTGGAAGGTCTAAACAAATTCCAGGATTGGGTTGGTTAGGATTTCTATACATAGTGATGATATCACATTCATTCCCCTTTAATTCATGAGCTTTTTTCCAAAGGCTCATTGTCCCAACAGTATTTTCAGGAGATATATATAATATTTTTATGGCAGCAACCTTTTATAAAGATTAATTAATTTAGAACTATTATTATCCCAATTGTAATCAGATTTAATTTTCAATTGGTTCTTTAATATGTTTTTATTAGACATGTTTTTGGCAGCACGAATTATTGAGTTTCCCAAACTATTAATGTCGCCTGGAATGAAAAAATGGGCACCTATAACATCATATCTCCTCATCGGGTAAAGATCAGGACAAACTATCTGACATCCAGCTGCCATAAATTCAAATAACTTTGTTGGAGTAGCGTATCTAGTAAGAGGATTATCATTGAATGGTATCACCCCGATTTTATGACATTCAAGAATGTCCCAAATATCACTATGCAAAACATGATTTTTTAAACTTATATATTTTTTTAAGCCTAACCGATCTATTGCGTCGTTAACTTCTTTTTTGTAACTAGAAGTTCTGAAAGTTCCAATCAGTAATAAGGAGGCATTGGGAATTTCTTTAATTACAATAGGCATAGCGTTAATAAGCTCAACGATTCCTCTTTCTGGCCCCATATTCCCATGGTAAATAATTGAATTATTTTTTAAAGTTTTAATTTTTAAACTGTGGATAAAGAACTTTAATGGGAAGTTTTCCAATAATATTGGTTTAAAGCCCCTCTTTTTATAGCCCGAATTAGTTATCGTAGAGCTCGCAATAATAATCTCATCTACATAACGCAGAAATAATTTTTCTTTAAAAATCCAAAATTTTATTTTTAAATACTTTATGTACTTATTCCAACTTGAAAAAGTATTTATCATAATTGGATAGTCTTCATGAACATCATAAATAATTTTTGTGCCAAATACTTTTTTAGCAAAAATTGCTAGTTGAAATAATTCAGGCTCATGAATGTGAATAACCTTTAAAGGAGATTTTAACAGGTTTTGTTTAACGGCAGCGATGTACTGTTTTATGGTATGCTTTGAATCATCGTAGTTTATATGATTTATATAATTATTAGATAAAGAAACTTTTATACTTGATAGCGTATAATAGTCTATTTTTATTTTTCTATTAGATAACGTTTTTATTTCTTTATAATAAATTCTTTCATCGTCAGGATAATGAGAACATGATACTACAGCTATCAACTTAATAGACCCTTAAGTGTTAAACGTTCATCATTGTTTAATGCAATATAATACCATCCCAATAGATACGATAAAGTAATAGCTAAGCGATAGCCCAAAGTATTAATAGATAGAAAAGTTAGCGCTATAAAAAAAATTGGGTAAAAGAGTGCAAGCCAGTTATATCTAACAAAATATATTTTATATAGTTTTACATATACTGAAAACGACATTAATAAAAAGGCTGCTGCGGTCGCACATGCAGAACCAACAATGCCATATTTAGGGATTAAAAGAATATTTAAAAAAATATTTGTGGAAGCCCCTATCGCCCTAAAGATTGGTACCCACCTTGTTATCTTTTTTGAATAAACTCCAGGCAATTGAAGTATATAAGTTCCGAAAAAAAAGTACCCTAGTAAAACTATTGGAATAATTTTTTCTGAGTCCCAATAATTGTTACCTATCAAATGATATGGTCCAATATTAAAACGAACAATTTCAGAGGACCATAAAGATATCAACACCACAACAAATCCTAAGAGCCCTAAAAACAAAGAGGAAATTGAAGAAAAGTCTACTTTAGCATCTTTTTCTTTTATTCGTTTTAAAAAATATGGGGTCCAGCCCATATTGAATCCCATTACAACAATTAATCCAAATATTCCGAATTTGTATCCAGCTGAAAACAGACCTACAGCATAAGTTCCCTCAAACCATTCAAGCATATATCGATTAGATAATTCCATAATCATAGTAAAAATACCTGCGGGAAAAAATGGAAGCGCAAAGCTCAAAATATCTTTTACTACTTCTGACCGTATTTGGAATAGTTTTACTCTTTTAATTACAACAGGCATTGAAGCAATAAAAATAAAACCAGAAGCCATCAAGTTAGAAGTCAAAACGCCCTCGATGCCCAAGTCCCATTTGATGACAAGTATAATATTAAAAACCATCGTTAAAATGACATTTCCGAGGCTAAAAAAGATATAGAGGACAGGTTTGTTTTCAGCCCTTAATAATAGAACATGATGATTCCATAAATTGTCCAAGAAGAGGATACCTGATAAAATCATAATCCATTCTGGTTTCGTCACGCCTAGAATAATTTCAGATACATGGCTGCTTGCTAGATATAATAATCCTGAAAAAATCACAGAAGTGAATAATTGAAGTACGTATATAGTCGAAATATGCGTTGTTTTTTCAAGATCACTTAATTGTACTGAGTATTTCATTAATGCCGTATCCATACCATATCGGTAAACCATTAAAGCAATACCAATAAAAGCATATGCAAGAGAAATGACACCGTACTCTTCAGGAGAAAATACATGAGTATAAATAGGCAAAAGAAAAAAGGTTACTAACCTAGCCAGCACATGCCCAGTACCATAGATTAACGATT
>Ga0114994_10003058_pt1 | contig 12250 bp, 12 predicted proteins | sample ArcticOcean_MG_C_9_FD_87043 | JGI IMG/M metagenome (GOLD analysis project Ga0114994, IMG submission 87043) | Marine microbial communities from western Arctic Ocean - ArcticOcean_MG_CB2_152 | ecosystem: Environmental > Aquatic > Marine > Oceanic | place: Arctic Ocean: Canada Basin | collected... | reverse complement strand
TAGCGACGGTGGCTACAAGAAGAAGTTATACGACCTCTTTGGCGCGGAACGAACGGAGCGAGAGATGAAGGACTACTTAGATTTTGAATTTTTTGAACGCTGTGGTGGCGGAATCGGAATGACTCGTCTCATTCGCTCAATGAAGGCGGAGGGACTAATGCCCGATTTTAAAAAGGATTAAATTCGTTGAAATCAATAATATTAATTAATAAATAATATTATTTATATGAGTGATAAACATAAAATCGGATTTCTTATTCCTTGTACGTCAAAAAAGAGGGACAGTTGGAAAAATATGGAGGATTCATATTTAATGAAAATTACTATTGATAGTTTTTTGAAAACATACGACGACGAGCATAGTTACATATTTTATATTGGCTATGATTCGGACGACCGTATATATTCTAAACCGAACGAGCAAAATAAAATTATAACACTATTGGAAGAATACAATAATGTAAGAGTAGAATATATTTCATTTGTAAATATCGAAAAAGGATTCCTCACTAAAATGTGGAATGTCCTCTTCAAGCGGGCGTATGATGATAAATGTGAATATTTCTACCAGTGCGGAGATGATATCTCATTTAGAACAAGCGGATGGGTAAACGATTCGATTAACACGCTTAAGAAAAATAAAAATATAGGATTAACCGGTCCAATCAATAATAACTCAACTATATTAACACAGGCGTTCGTTTCTAGAAAACATATGGAAATATTCGGTTGGTTTTTCCCCGAAAGTATTAGAAATTGGCATTGCGATGACTGGTATAATGTTGTTTATAAGCCTCGTCACTTTTTTCCTCTCGTAAAACATTTATCTGTAAATGTTGGCGGTCTTCCGCGGTATGATATATCCAATATGAATAGTAATATAATTTTAGTTAATAAATATAAAAGAATGTGTAATTCACACAAAATCGTAATTCGTGATTATATAGCAAGACATTACTGATTATAAGATAAGATAATTCAATTAATATAAAAATATTTTATATATTAATAAAATGGTGAATGTTAAAATAACAGATAAGGATCATATAGTTGATACCGTAACAGAATACTTCCATATTCCAAAAGATTATTTTAGTGAATTATTATTTCCAAGTATTAATAATATTACATATACAGATAATAATCAAAAAGCAACCATTATAGGATTACAACACGAGGATGATAGTATATTTAACGATGATGAAATAGTTATATTGTTTTCTGTTGAAAATATCACGCCAAAAGAACGAACCTGGTATAAATTCCGCAATAAATTTGGTCATTTTGGCAATAAACGCATAAATGTATTTATTTATAACGACATTGATAATCATGGGTATTTGGGTAACGCAATGGTGATACCGACAATATATTTTCGTATGGTTCACTATCATAACCACCCCGAACGAATGATCGCGCGTAAAAGATTTGATTGTAAAAAATTAATATTGTTTATTAGTCGTAATACGATGAATAATGTTAAAACGGGATTAATGAATTTATTTAACAATGCGTATCCTGGTCAATGTGGACATATTATGAATCATCCCGAAATAGTAGGGAAAACGTGTTATGCATCGCCCGAATTAATAGAGGCAATGAGTAACTATAAATTTGTAGCGGTAATAGAGAATAGTATTCAAGAAGGGTATATAACAGAAAAAATATTTAACGCATTTTATGCAAAAACAATTCCAATATACGATGGACCAGTAAATAGCGAACGATTTATAAACGATTCTTCTATCATAAGAGCTCGCGACCCACAATTACTACAAAAAGTGAATATGTTGGCAAACAACGAAGAAATGTATAATAACGTTGTCAATTCGAATAAATTAAATGAACAAATGTTGTATCAGGCTACATCAGTTGTCAATGAGTTTTGTCTTAAGTTGGAGAGTAAGTAGATTATTTAGTTTCAAAGAAATTGTTACCTGTATATGTATTATTATCAATTAAATAATCATAATGAAGCATATCTAGTTTTATAGATGTATATTTACATTTCCAATCTTTTAATTGTTTGTATAATAACATGGTTTGACTCTCACCTGTTTTTTGTTCTCTATCCGAATTGTAGCAAATAGTGTTTCCGTCATCGAATAATTTATTAATAATTTCAATTCTATCTTCATATGGTGAAGAATTTTCATATTCCGTTCCATTAGTTTTACAAATAATATTGTCTATTCCGAAATAATATATCATAATATGAATTAATATGATTTTTTTAAATATTTACTTCGTTGATGTATTTAAACATTCATATATAACTATTAATATATAAATGGTTATCATATTTCATCCTGTCGTTTTGATTTAATGGCAAAATATTTATATATTAAATTCAAAGAGAAGGGTATTGCTAGCAATTTTTATCACGAATTATATTGCAATCATATGATAACTTTTAACAATTGTAACGAATTTGTAGATAGTGAAATACCTAACCAAAAACCCAAGAAATGTATTGAAGATTTCATAACATCGTTTGATAATCTTATACTTAGTATCAATGAAAATGGTTTCAATAGTGATTACCCTATTACACTAGGCAACAATGGAGTAATTGTCAATGGTGCTCATAGGCTAATGGTTTCGTATTTTTATCATAAACAACCGATATTTAAATCAATGAATGAACCAGGAAATATGGGTTACAATTGCGATTTTTTTATGAATCGAGGTGTTTATCCATCACTTTCACCATTATATATGGATACGATGGCACTCGAATACATAAAACATAATCCAAATATCAGAACTATGATTCTGTACCCAACAGTGTATCCTCACAACAAATTTGGCGAGTTAGTGCAAATCATAAACCAATACGCGTATATTTATTACAAAAAGAGAGTAAATCTAACACCGAATGGTGTCAGTAATCTAATTAAAGAAATGTATCGAGGCGAAGATTGGATCGGGGGATTGTTTCCAAAAGGGTTTTCTCCGGGTGGTAAAGCAGAGAGATGTATTGGCAACAATGCGTTCCCTACTATCATATTATTGTTGGATATGAAAGATTTGAGTAAATGTGTGGAATTGAAAGAAAAATGTAGAAATTTATTTGGATTAGGAAAGCACTCGCTGCATATAAGTGATTATACAAAAGATACTTTTAGAATAGCAAGTAGTTTATTGAATGAAAACTCAATAGATTACTTGAATAAAGGGACTAATGACATTAGCGAAAATACAAAAAAATTATTAGCACAATATTTTGAGAAGGTGGGTGATGACAACGAGGACTATTGCTTGACGTCTAGTATTATCATGGAAATGTATGGGTTAAGACAAGCAAAAGATCTTGATTATTTACACACTTGCGACAAAAAAATTGCTATGAATGATGCCGGTATACATGATGGAAAATGGTTATCGTATTATCATACACATAAACATGAAATAATTTATAATGTATCAAATCATTTTTATTTTAATGGGTACAAATTCGCAAATTTGAATGTAATTATAAAAATGAAAGAAAACAGAAACGAACCCAAAGATCAAAATGATTTAGAATTAATTGCTAAATTCAAGCATTATTAAAACCACTTAAAATTACTTGAATACATTATTATATCAATTTATGGATGACAAACAATTGCAAATATTTGTAGTGTTTCATAAATACCTGATAAACGAATGTTATAATGATTTAAAATTTGATTTGAATAAATTTACATTTTTTAAATGTAATGAAAAATATCCGGCTGAATACGACAAAGACTTTGGTTATAAAGTAATGTTCGAAAAAGATTTACAAATATATAATCCAAAATTACAGGATGAATCAAAACCATATATGGCAGTGAGTGCATTGTATCATATATACAAAAATGATATATATAAAAAATACAATTATATTGGATTTATGGAATATGACCTAAAGTTAAACCCAGATCCTAAGTTGATTAAAGACTTTGGTTCAAATTACTACACTGAATTCTATAAAAATGACAAAACAATATGTGATATTATAAATGATATATGTAATAAAAATAATAAACATATTATAATTTTGTCAGGCAGACACTGTTTTAAAGAGTTTTATAACGAAAATAATATCATAAACGGTGAAAATTTGTACCACAAAATAATACGCGAATACAATAGTTTTTTCAATACTACACATAAAATTGACGATTTGAAAGTTTCGAATCCTATTATGTGTGATCAACAATCATTTATTGCTGACAATGAAACATTTGAAATAATAATGAGGTTTGTTTCCCATATAATTGAAAACAAACTAGTCGATTATAAAGGATTCAGACCATCATATTTATTAGCAAGGTATATTGGTGTATCTATACATTTAAATGACACAGAAACAACATTATTAAGTTTAAAACATTTGAATCGGCATGAATGGAAATAAATAAATAATAAATAAATAATATATAAATATTATTCTATTATATAATAAAATATGATTAAAATATACTTTACAAATAATTGGGGTGAAACTGATGATAGTTTCTTAAAGAGGATGTTGACAACTACTGTGAATAAATCGGGAGTGTGGAATAATATAACATATACTAAAGATATAAATAGCGCAGATTATGTCGTTTCATTAGGAGGATTACCAAAAATAAAAACTGATACTTCAAAATTATTAATATTCCAAAGGGAACCTAATGCTATATCGATATTACCAAAGTATAATGAGAAAACATTTAATTATGAAGAACTCTATCATTTATGGACACATCCAGAACATATGCAGATGAATTATGACGATTTTTACTATTTAAAATTTTGTGAAAAAACAAAATTATGTTCGTCTGTAACATCTATGAGATTACATACACCAATGGCAAAACAAAGAGTGAAATTCATAACACATTTGTGCCAAAAATATCCAGAAATGATTGATGTATTCGGTGAAGGTTGGGATGATAGATTAGGAAAAAGTTATAAAGGTGAATTGAAATGGCACAATTTAGGCGGTTTTAAAAGACAAAAAACTGACAATGAGAATGTAAATGAAAGTAAATATGATGGTTTGAAAAATTATTCTTATTCACTTTGTTTTGAAAATTCAAGTTATGATAATTATTTTACTGAAAAAATTACAGATTGTATGTTAAGTTGGAGTATACCAATATATTTTGGTTGTCCAAATATCGATAAATATTTTCCATCTGAAAGTTATTATATTGTAGACATTAATGATCTAGATAATATAGATAAAGTTATCGATATAATTAATAAACCTATTACAGAAAAAAATATTCAAGCGTTGAGCAAGGCACGAGATTTAATTTTAAATAAATACAATATATGGCCAACTATTGACAAAATAGTAACAAATAAAAAATAAGATAAAAAAGACATAAATTTTTATTTTTACAATACATAATAAATGTTTACTGTTGATAATGAAAATTTTCAAATTTATGAAAATGTGAAACAATATTGGTTTTGTCTTCGCAGTGATAAATTTAATATTATCTATCATGATAATGTGAAAACTAATGAAAGAACGCAAGATAATAAAACGTATATTTTATTATTTGAGAATGTTTATCAGGGTGCATTTGCACATTGGTTTTTTGATTCAGCTATATTTTTACAATATTATCATAAATTAAACGAAAAATTCAATGGAAAATTAAAAATATTTACAATAAATAATCCTGAAAGAAAATACAAAAAAATGTTATTTGATTTTTTTGATATACCTAAGGAAAATATATTGTATTGTCATAAAGAACTGACACATATTCATAGATTATCACGCGATAACAAATGGATGTCCGAAAAAAATATAACATTACCAGAAAATAATATATGTATTACATGTCCAATTATCAATTTAAATAATGTGAATTTTGACAAAACAAATTACAAAAATAGAATATATAAATTTAAAGAATTATTTTATAAAAAAATTGATAAAAACTTACCAACAATTGAAAATTTATTTTTTCCTAGAAATAAAGCACAAAATCTCAGTGTTAACAATAGAAAAATAAATTATGATAGAGTATACAATACATTGAAAAATAAACAATATATTGAATATGATACGATGAATACCGAAAAAATTATTGATCAAATTAATTTACTTGTAAATTCTAAAAATTTTTTTGTAGATTATGGTTCATCATTGTGGGTGAATGGTATTTTTTGTGAAAATTCAAATATTTTTGTCTCAAATAATTTAGATCAACATAATGGTGATTATGGTCATTGTTATAATACATTATTAGAAATATTGAAAGAAAAAAATAATGTTTATTTTATAAGTTAAGTTTTAACAATCCATGATTCATTATTTATAAACGTAATTTTTTTATCATCAAAATTTTCATGTACAGCTTTTTGAACCTGTTCGTTTGGTCTACTCGTAAAATAATCATCACCTGCAATGGTACCTCTCTCTTTTAATACTTGTAAAGATTTAATTATATCATTATTTACTATTTCATAATCATGACCACCATCAATGAAAATAAAATCAAATTTCTTATTTAGTTCAATAAAATAATTAAGTGCTTCATCTGAAGACATTTTATATGGAATAACAATATTTTTGACATCTAAATTAGAAATGTGTTCATTGAACTGAGGTAATAAATCTTCGCCATATTTATCCAACAATTCTTTTTTTTGTTGTTTATTTTTAGGCCAATTATCACGAATATGAAAATAATCAACACAATGTAACGTTATATTTTTGTTTGATTCTTTAATTTTTTCTGCTAAATACATACTTGATTTACCTAAAAAACATCCAATTTCTAATATATTGTATTCCTTGTCATCCTTACATAGTGCTACAAATAAATCATATGTTTTTTTTTGTCCATTATTAAACCAACCAAATATATTTTCATAGTACATATTATTTATATTCGTTGTTATTATTTAAATGATTTATTGTTATTATTTTATATGAATAAAAATGTTATTGTTAAAGGATGTGGTGGATTGGGAAATCGTATATGTCCAATTTTATCTTTAATAAATATACAAAAAACATTCAAATTTAACATAATATTGGTATGGACATCAGAGAGTTTTAAAACAAAAAACGGAGAAATTTTATTAAATGATGATACTGATAAAATAATTGATTCAGACTTTTTTACAAAAATTAAAGAAAGTGAAATATCTAAGTTCAATAAGATATATAAAGTAGAAATAGACAGTTACAAAACAATCAATTTAGAATTACTACTAGAAAAATATGATAATATTTTAATATGTAATAGATGGTCACTAATAAATAATGATATAAATATTATAAATAAATGGATACCATATACAAAAAAAAGACAAACATATGTTAAAGACGAATACTTAGAAATGTTAAATATGGCTACAAAAAATATTACTTATTCTAAAAACATATTAGATATTGTTGAAAAAAATATGCATATAGTAAATAATCAAATAACATTGGGTATTCATATTAGAGGATCAGATAATTCACAAACATCTTTTTATAGATCTGATAATCCGGAAAAAAATGATAATTCATACGATAAATTAACAGAAATTTGTGATAATTTTTTTAAAGATAATCAAAATGGAAAAATATTTTTAATTACTCCCAAACCCCATATTGAAAATGTTATGAAACAAAAATATGATGATAATATACTAACATTGAATTATCATAAAAAAAAACATTACGAAAAAGATAGAAGTGAGATAGGAGGATTAGAATTTGCTTTAGCTGAATTACTATTATATTCTAAGTGTAAAAAATTAATAGGAACCGCTGGATCTTCTTTTTCGTTTTTAGGATGGTTACATAGTGATTGTAAAGAATATGAAACACTATTTTAATAGAAAATACGTTAATATAACATATATAATAATTATTATACATGTATATAATGGATTCTGAAGTTACTGAATTATGTAAATTATGTGAAAAATATGGTTACTTTAAAGGAACATATAATTCTGGTGGTGATAAAGCAATAGCAGGATTCACAGTTTATTATTCAAAAATTTTCGATAAAATAAAAAATAATAAAATTAATATGCTTGAAATAGGCATATTTCAAGGCAGAAGTATTGCGATGTGGTGTGATTATTTCAAGAATGGAAATATTTATGGGGTAGACATAAATTTAAATGAATATCATTCTTTTAAAAATGAACTTTCTACAAAATATTGTGCATTTCAAGATAATAACGTAAAAAATGTATATGAATTCGATACAGCAAATGTTAGTGATAATAAAATCAAAGAACTACCAATGTTTGATATTATATTAGATGATGGTTCTCATGATAATAATTCTCAATATAAAACTTTTGTTAAATTATGGAAAAAACTAAATAAAAGTGGAATTTATATTATTGAAGATTCTTCACAAGATACAATTGAACGAAAAGAAGGGAGTGAAAAACTTTTAAATATTATAACAAAAAATAATAAAGATATTTTAAAAAGTGATATATTTAAAGCAAAAAAACGTGAAAATAAAGGTGATAAATTTTTAATTGCGATATTTAAATCATAAAATTGTTAACTTAGATTCACAGTTACTTAACCACCAACAAAATTCAGGATAATTACTATGTTTCGAACCAATTATAAATTTCGTTTTTGCGGCTAAATACATATTACATAATGCTTTTTTATAAATATTTTTATATGTATCTTCTGGCATATTGTTATAAAAAATATAATTTTTACATTTTTTTTTAAATATTTCTATAAATGAATTATGATTACAGTCTACACTTAAAAATATATTGTTATGTCTATGATATTTATTAATGTATGATGTAATAATATCTAAATTAAACATTTTTGCTCTGTTTGTATCTTCAGGCCATGTTCTGAGTATTAATGATATTGTATTTTCATCAAAATTCTTTTCATAAAATAAATCTATATCATTTTTGATTTCGTCGCTTAATATTAATTCATTTAAACATTTACAATATTTTATCTTTATAGTTTCTGGTATTTTTTCTGTATAATTTGGTACTTGTTTTTGAATATTATATTTACCTCCTTCATAAGCACAAGCATTAATATATAATTCTATCATTTTATTATTATCATCATCATTATCAATATCTTCATCAAACACTAAAAGCTTCCAGGATGAATATGTTGTTGTATTTGTAGGGATATTATTAATTGCTATATCATTTTTAAAAAAAATGTTAAAATCAGGTAAAACAAAATCATTGATATTATTGTTTTTTTCTCGAGGCAATTTTTTATTTACATTTCGTTTCCAATATATTTTGTATTGTGAATTATTTATTTTAGCCATTCGCATAACAGATAATAAATTTCTTAAAATAGTTCCCCATCCGGGCATAACATAATCATATTGTTTTTGTCTTATTGCTATGTACAACATATAATAATTAATATATTATTATTATATATTATTAACTTACAATAATTTTATATTATTCATAAGTGGTTTAAAACTTAGCAATTTTTGAAAAACTTATTATACAAATAAATAGCATAATAATACGAACCAATGCATTTTAAAAAATTATTTTTGTTATATTCTGCTAACCCAAACCAATGTATTATTACCATTTTGATAGATAATTGGAAATCAATATTATTATTTTCAAATATAGCTTTATATTTTAATATGTCAATATAGTCTATTAATAAATCTATGTTTTTGGTTTCTATATCATAATGAAAATAATAATTTGTGTTATTAAATTTGTCGTAACCAGACAATGCATATAACACTTTACTATAATCATATTCCTTAATTCCGTAAAACTTTGACTTACCAAAATATGCTCTTGGATCAATGAAAACTAATTTGTTTTCTTTATTTTTTATAATGTTACTGAATTGACAATCTCCGTGTATTAAGTTGTACATTTTTTCTCTATTTTCATAATATGTTTTGATATCATTAAATAAAGTATTTAAAATTGTTTCAAATGAATCAACTATTCGTATACCATTAACACTAACTATATCCAAATAATTTATTAAAGGTTTAATTATATGACATCTATTTAGAATTTTATCATAAAATTCATATTTTAAATTTGAATAAAAATCAATATCCCTTATTTCTTTTTTATATAGATTATGAATAATATTAAGATTTTGAAATATATCAACTAAATAATCTTCATAATTATCTACTTCCCAGAGGGCATTTCCATCTATTTTTTGCATTATAAAATAATCCGTTCCAAATTCTTTGATTTTTGGATATGGTAATGGTTGATTTGTTATAGATAACATTTTATAATATTTAATTTCATTCTCCATTAGTGTCATACCTTTTTCATTCAAAGCATATTTTTTTAGATAGCCATCTGTATAATTTATAATTTTATTAAAATTCCTAGTTATGTATGTATCCTCATTACTTTTTCTATAGGTCTCTAATTTATTTAAATCGCCTATATCAATTATATTATTTAAATTATACCTCTTAAATTTTTTAAAATTTTGTATAAATACATCACAAAAATCATCTTTTTCAGAATTAATTTCTATTCTTTTATAGTTTTTAATATAAAAACATCCAATAACATTTCCTCCATCATTTGATTTAACCAATGCATTATTTCCAGCTAAATATCTACATTGATTACCTTGTGTGAAAATAGTATTTTCATCTAACATTTTAACATCTATGTTATTAGTTAAAAGTATATCACACCAAATTATAATAATATTCTCATTATCAACAAGCTTGTCTAACCCTTTTTGAATAGTATATGAATTTTCTTGTTTATTATCAATTAATACGTTTCTAATATCAACATTTACTTTCATTTCATTGCAATAAAATTCAACTATTGTATTATATTTTTCTTCTATCAAAATAATAAATTTTTCTGTAAATCTAGACCAATACTCTAATTGTTTACACAACAAATTAGTATGGTCTAAATTTACTAAAATTTTAGGCACATATTTTGTATATGGATATAATCGCGTACCTTTACCACATGCAACAATAACAACAGTATCTATTACATTTTTTGCCCCTAATGATCCACCTGGATGAAATATTTTAAAATCATTTATTGAGAATGAACCAATTACGTTTCTTAATTGTATTCCTAATATATCTAAAAATAATAAAAAAATAGCTGAACTAGTTGTTGGAGCTTTATTATTATTATCTATCTCATTTATTTGTTCTCCATTTACAATTTCAAAGTTATAATTACAAAAATCTTTGATTTTGTTATTTTTATTGTTACTAATTATTATTTGTAATACATCAAAATTATTTTTCAAATGATTAGAAACATTTATTAATTCCTCCGTATTACCTGAATTACTTATATAAATAATTACATCTCCATTTTTAATTTTTCCAAAATCGCCATGAAATAAATCGTTAACATTATTAGTGTATGCATTTATTCCCATTGAATTCCATGTAGATACACATTTCCGAGCAATCAAACCCGATTTTCCCACACCTAAAATAAAAATATTTTTATTTATCAATAAAGGTATTATTAAAGGAATTAAAAATTGTGAATATTTATAAACTAAATCAAAAGATTCATTATATTTATTAAATATATATGAAAAATCATTTAATTTATTAATTTTTGAAATTAACGGTTTTTCATTGTTTAAAATATTCTCATAGTTTTCGAAACATATGTTGTTTTCTGATATTTTAGTATAATATGTATATTTTTTGTCAACTACAAAATATTTGTCTATGTTATAAATATTTTCAAGAGATAAAAACCCAGCATAACTGTCTTCAAAAACAACTATTTTTGTCAAGTCATGAATATGAATAAATTTATTCAATGCTTTTATATAACTTTCTGGATGTGGTTTACCTATTTTAACATCATCTGATGTAACCCATATATCAACATTATTTAATAAAGGATGTAAAGATTTAATAAAATTACATCTATCTTTACTACTATTTGTAACTACACATATAGTTTTACCATGTAAAATTAATTCTCTAAAAAATACTTCAAAACCTTTAATATATTTTGGATTTTGACTATAGATTTTTTTGAAATCATTTTCTTTTTGAGATTTATCTATATTATTTAAATTGCAAAAATTACATTTATCCCAACTATGAAAAATCTTACAGTATTCATCAAATGATATTTTCTTTTTTAATTGTTTATTATAACTTTGATAATGTTCATGTTCACTATCTATTATTGTTCCATCTAAATCGAATAAAAATATTTCATATTCTAATAAATACATTATGATATAAATATAATAAAATATTTAAATACTTAATTATACTGATATGTATAT
>Ga0114994_10003056_pt1 | contig 12251 bp, 12 predicted proteins | sample ArcticOcean_MG_C_9_FD_87043 | JGI IMG/M metagenome (GOLD analysis project Ga0114994, IMG submission 87043) | Marine microbial communities from western Arctic Ocean - ArcticOcean_MG_CB2_152 | ecosystem: Environmental > Aquatic > Marine > Oceanic | place: Arctic Ocean: Canada Basin | collected... | reverse complement strand
TGTATCTAAAGTATCTTCTTTGTTCGATTAAAACGCAATTTACTTTTTCAAAAATACTCGAGATTTTTTTTTTTTTTGTATGGCGAGGCCCGGTTTCCATACTTTGTCAATACGAATTTTTATTATTAAATCATTAAAGGCAATCCAACCACCCTACAAGTCAAATAAAATTACATTCTTCATTGCTCGGAGCGAAGATTAAGATCTCCAGCTGGACAAAAGTTCCCTTGATGGAGGAGAAGCTCACCTTGGTTGATGGGATTACCCAGCTTATAAATGGGAGTGATTTCCTGTCTCGGATATCTTCATTCATTGACTCGAACTGCTCGATGTTTGACGAAGATGTAGAATACACGCCGGGGCAGTTTGCGCTTTGGAAGGAATTTACCAATGAAGTCAATATGCTTTTGGAGAAAACCCTAGTTTCTCTGGGCTGCCGAGACCTCAAAGACTTTGTTGTGGCGCTTGAAGATCCTGATATTGCTACTTCACCGCGAACTGTTGCTGTGATTGATTCGCTGCGGTCCATGGATGACTTTGTGCAGTTCCACGACAACATGGTGAGTCGCAACGGCGAGCTCGAGCGGCAAGAGACCACCGTGGCTGAAGAGAGAACAGTGGAGCACCAGGCAGCAGTTGAGGAAGCGAAGATCGATCGAGTTCAGTTCACGAGCATAAATTTTAGGACCTCTCCTCCAAAATCAGCAACTACAAGGCAGAAACGTAAATTCCCCTCCTCTTCCCAATCTCTCCGCTCGCAATCCTACGAGATTCAACTCGCGATTGCTATGAACCTCGTCCAGTGCCAGAAGAAAGACCAGCTGAACGAAATGCAGCTGCTGCAGCTCCCCTGGGCGGAGGCAATCATCGCTACGAAAACAGAGTTTCAATCGATAGATAAGAAGAAGAAGGCCAAATTGCAGGATAACCTGAACAAACACAAGCTCAAGGTCGATTTCATAATAGTGCGACAGGAAATTAATGACAGGCGCGAGAGGTGAGTGAGCGAAGCGAGCGAGCCTTGAGGAAGACTTAAGCGATGGATCTCGCGAAATGGCTGCAGTATAATTGCTACATCCACTACTTAGCTAGCCCACTCAATTCTTTACGACTCGCTTCACTCGTTCTACTCTTGCTTCATTAAAAATACGCCTCGCTTCGCTCGGCGCAGGATCGTGAGCAGTTTCGCTGGTTTGAACAACGCCGACAAGATCGTTAAAATGTTCGGATTGCTGGAGGAGCTGAGAAAAGACATCAAAGACGAACGTGGCTTTGCAATCGGCTTCATGGACCACAGCATTGCCGCTGATTCTCTGCAAATTATTTACTTGAACTTCAAGAGCTTTTTGGTGAATGGGAATGATCCCATCGAGAAGGTTGGAGAGGTCTATGAATTTAGCGTTGGTGAAGAGCTCATTGAACAGGACGACAGTTGTTTCTTGGTAATCATGTTGAAGTGGCTCGAGTTGGAACAGTTGGTTGGCGAGCTAGAGAAAAAGATAAACAAGCTGCTGAACAGTGCAGAGGAGGAGGAGAAGGCGGATGTGGAGGTGGATGTGGAGGTGGAGGTGGAGGTGAAAGAGGAAGCGGAAGATGATGCGGAGGAAGAAGTTGAATGGATTGAACAGTATGATGAGGCTTCTGGCTACTCGTTCTACTTCCATTCAAAGACTGGAGCGAGCCAATGGGAAAAGCCAGAGTGCGCATACATTCCGTTCTCACTCAATTCGCTTGGCTACGAAATGGTGGAGGAGACGAGCAATGATGTGGAGGGGGAAGGGGACGGAGGCAATGCGGATTGGGTGTGGGATGATTTGGAGGGGAGGTGGGATTATACCGGTCAAGATGTTGCAATCGGAGGTGAACATACTCATTCTGTGGTGGACACGGAGAAGGAGGAAACAGAGAATGATGTGTTTGCGGTGAAAAAGGAAGAACTTGTGAGCGAAATCGTTGCCACAACAGCTGATCTCGACGACGACGAGGAACCAATCATCCTGAGTTTGAACATCAGCGGAGACTCACCCAAACGAAAGAACAAAAAATCTTCCAAGAAAAAGAAGAAATTCATTGTTCGACCAAAAAAAGCTGATGCGCCGCAGGCGTTGCCGTTCTATATGGCTGCGACAACAACGCGGGCACAGCAAAACGTAATGGAAGAGATGCTGCTCACCGGTTTGGGCGACAATGACAATGACATTGACAATGACATTGACAATGACATTGACAATGACATTGACAATGACAGTGAGGCAAAGCCGAAGTCTCCGAAAAAGGAACGTGCAACCAAGAAAACATCATCTCGGGTAAAACAACAGAAGGCACTGGAAAATGAACCGATAGTGAGGGTGGCGGAGGCGAAAGATTGTATAAAAGAAGTGATTGTTGATCACCAGGCGTGCTCAACACCTCCGCCACCATGCGAGTCGCCCCTACCTCCCATGGGGCTCCCGCCGTTGAGTTCGATTTCGTCTTTTTCTGCGAAACGTAAACTGCCGCCGTTGCCGTGAAGAGAGGGGGCGGGGCGTAAAGAAAACTAAACGTTAATAAGGTAGATCCCTATAAAAATAGAATGCAATCTTTTCTAGTTGTGTGTTGTATTTGTGACGTTGCAAATGTCATTTAACTTTCCGTCAAAGTCATCCGCGAGCCATCCAAATTCGAAACGCGTGTCGCAACCACCGTGGAGGAGGAAGATTTGTAGAGTGACATTGCTCGCCACTCCAACGCCAAACCAGAAGTATTTCTTGTAGTAATCGATTAGAACCATCAGCATCTTGACGATTGGTATATCAAAATTGTACTGAATACATCGACACAGCAAAAAGAAAAGAACTATCTCGATGACGCAGTCTATGCAACTGTAGGTCAAGGCGGTTCGAATGGCTCCATCGGGTCGGCAAACTAGTGCCGATGGGCCAAGAAGAGTGCTGAAGCTTCGATTTGGTCCTAAATTGAAAACTGTAATCATCGAAATTGAAACGAAGCTTGAACAAATTTCGGCTACCTCGCTAAAACCAAAACAGAGAATGTAGTTGAAAGCTTTCCTTCTCTCCTTGGTGTAAGCCTCCACCTCATCCTCGTCTGTGTGGTCTGCAACCCTCACAACAGCCTTTCGCAGCATCCACGCGCCCTTACAAGCGTGAAAAACATTCTCGGTCACGTCCAACCCAATCATGATAAGAAATGTGTCGCTACGCGCCGGCAAAGCGAGTGGGTTAGGTTATTAGCTGTGGAGGCTCGCATGCTTCGCTTACTCACCTACTAACCAAATCTAAGAACAGCAAGTTGGTGAATATGGCGGATAGGAAGTCAATCCAAAAAGCAATGATTGGCTCAAAACTGGGATTCGTACCGTTGAAGACAATGATCTTGCAAATTGTCTTTACCACCACTTTTCCAAGAAAGAAAAAGGGGCAAAAGTAACTTTGCTGCGCCGAGCGAAGAGAGGCGCATTTTTAATCAGTAGTGGCTGTATCCGCCTGTAGCCTTTTCGCGGGTGTTGATTCATCGCGAGTTTTCTCGTCTTCATCAAAGCTCGCTCGCTTCGCTCGCTCACCTGAGTCGCATCAAGAGTTTGAAACACTGTTCTCGCAACCGCAAGGTAGCCGATCAGCCCGAATCCGAGAAACAACACGAGGTTTCCTCTCAAGAACTCTTTTTGAATCGACCAGGTTCTCTTTGCTTTTGGGATTTTTAAATACATCATGGCGCTCGTGTTGAAACACGCTATTCCGCCGCCCAAAAGGAGTAGAAAGGGAACTGGGTAGATGCCAACAAGCAACCCGATCGCGCTTATGACCGTCATTGTGACGGAGAAGGGAATTCCCAACAACCGCGAGGATTTGAAACCAAGAAGTTCATATATCTCCTTCCCCCCGCTGCACATGACCCACAAAACCACAGCAGCACCGCTTATCCACATATTAACGAAAATTGTTAACCACCACCCTATTCCACCACCGGATGAGTTGTAGGGTGACTCCAGCGGGATCAAGTACAAGAGAACGGGCGTGATCGCACCGGAAAGTAACCAGACAAATTGTTCAAAGGCGTGTTTGTAATCCAAAGGGATTTCGTTGTGCTCCAGAACCTCGTTGAGGCTATTCATAATCGCAGTCCCCCTAGGCTTTAGACCACGGCGCGTCTGCTTAACACGACTGAAACTTATACCATGCTCCATAAAATTACGTTCAACATCTTTTGGAGTGCTGACAGCACTAGATTTGCTGTTGAGCATATCCCATATTTGTCTGGCTTGGACTCGGCCAGAATATGAGTCGGACATAGCAGAGTAAAATATTTTTTTTGCCAACACCCAATTGTGTAATCGGGTCGGCTTTCCTCGTAATAATTGTATTAAGAGAGTTTAATTTATAGAGACGACCTTACGGATATTACATTAAGTTGCAATTTTCAACAATTTTGTGAAAAAAACAAAAAATAAGAAAAAAATTCCGCCATTTTTTGTTGTTCCGTATAAATGATGCTCCAAAAATTAGGATGCCTTATGGCACTGGCAAGCTCCATTGGAGCCAGTAACACCACCCCAAAATTCTGGCCCCTTCCAGCTGAAGTCAAACTCGGCCTCAATGATCTTCAGATCTCACCCACGGTCACCTTTGAGGCTCCCGACGTTGCACGTTTGAGTAACGCTATTGAGCGCTACACACCACTCCTCATCACCACTTCTTCCTCAAATGGATATGTCGTGGATACCATCAAAATTACTGTTACCTCAGATTCTTTGGATCTACTGTTCTCAACCGATTCTTCCTACTCAATCCATTATGATTCAGCCCAAAATGAAACCGTCATCGCGATCGATGCTGGCACAATTTACGGTGCCATGTATGCCCTCGAGACAATCTCACAAATGAGAGTAGATCCAGCTGCCTTGTCGAATGCTTCACCAGCGTTCTCCATCGCAGACAAGCCTAAATACAACCACAGAGCTTTCATGGCTGACACGGGACGAAGATTCATACCTCTTTCTACCATAAAGACCAACATCGACGCAATGGCAGCCAACAAGATGAACGTGCTTCACCTCCACTTCGCGGACTGGTGCCGCTTTGCGATAGAATCGAAGCTGTTTCCCGAGCTTACCTCAGGTTTGGTGGGCGACCAGGGCGGTTTCTACACTCAGGACGACATCAAAAACATGATAACGTATGCCAACGATCGCGGTATCGTTGTCATGCCTGAGGTTGACATGCCTTCACACTCAGGGTGGGCGTTCCCATTAAACGCCACCGGAAAAATGGAGTACTGTCCCGACACCGGTGTCGGGCCTGGCTTCATGAACGATGCTGACCAAGTGTCGCTGAACACGCTGAAAGCCGTGACATTGGAGATGGCAGAGCTCTTTAACACCGATCTGTTCCACATCGGAGCGGATGAGACCGCCGGTAACGACAAAGTTACGGGTTGTGGCCTGGAGGTGAGCGAGCGAAGCGAGCGAGCTTTGATGAAAACTCGATCGATGAACCCGCGAAATGACCACATTCTAAACTAAACTAAACTAAACTAAACTAACCTAAACTAACCCACTCATTCGTTTAACTCGCTTGGTTCACTCGTTTTCCATTAAAATGCGCCTCGCTTCGCTTTGCTTCGCTTCGCTTCGCTTCGCTTCGCTTCGCCTCGCCTCGCTTCGCTCGGCGCAGGACATCGCTAATTTGGAACACGAGGTCATGCAGAATTTAATTGACCACGGGCGTACGCCGGTCGGTTGGGCCGAGGTTTTCTACGCGAGTGGAGGGGCCAAGGGCTTGGAAGGGCAGGTTGTGATCAACAGCTGGCAGAGCTCTGGAGCTCGCCCGGCTCAAATTGAAAAAGATGGCTTCGACGCGATTGAATCTGACTCGAGCCACTACTATTTAGACGACAAGTATGGGTGGGCGGCGGCCTGGCACAACATCGGCGATGACGATGATGCCTCCCAGGAGAAGAAACTGCGGGGTGGCGAGGTTAGCATGTGGACGGACGCATACTGTTATATTGGCCAGTGCGGAGGAATTCACATTGACATTCCCACACCGGTCGGACACGAGCTCTACCCACCTACTATGGACGAGCAGTTCTCTGCGAGCTTCAACGGGATGGTTTGGCCCACGGCGGCGGTTGCGGGGGGTAGTTTCTGGAATTACGATGCGGATATGACACAGGAAATGTTAATTGACAGCGTCGAAAATGGTGTTCTAAAAAGGTTCAAGGAGAGGAGTTTGGATAGTTGCCCTTCCTATGCCTGCGTTTGCGACGAGTTGACACGTTGCGGGGAAAGCTACATCATCTAAAATCAAATATAGAGTATGTGTGTGTTTGATATAATGAGAAGTTTTTAAAGACTGTTTCTTCAGTAAGGTCGTATTTCGTTGCGGTAGACGTAGACTAGCGCCAAGCCAACAGCAAAGCAGCTCCCAGACACAACGAATTCTAACCAGGTTCTATAATACCCGACCTCATTACAGTCAAAGCCGTCGTACTCGCAGGCAAGCTCCAACGCGTAGAGACTCCAGCTCGGACCAATAATCCGAGGAATTGCGCCCGCCGCGAACATGAAGCCGAACCACTGGCCTTGCGTTGTTGGCCCGAGGATCTGGGAAAAAATGGACAAGGAAACATTCCGCCCAAAGGGGAAGGCGATTGTGATCAGAACGAAACCCACGAGGAACTTTTTTATCGGAAGTGGGGCTGGAATTTCACGGTCCTCGCCATCTATAAGCAACACTGAGCCGATCATTCCGATTACCAAACTGGCCAGAAGAAGCGAGTAGTCCGAGGCCACTCGGGACAGGTACTTCACGGCGACGGACGTGACGAGAGAAACCACTCCAACGCCAACGAAGAGGAGGTTCACTTGGGATTGGGTCCAGGAGAAATTTTTGATCACGAACGGGGTTGTGATTGTTTCTTGGATGGCAAAGGAGAAGAAGTGGATGATGAAGATTGAGAGCATCACCGTCAGGCCCGTTTTGTTGGGCGGTGTGAAGACTTTGTTGTTGGGATCGTGGGTTGTAGTTTTGTTGTTGTTGTTGTTGTTGTTGTTGTTGTTGTTGTTGTTGTTGTTGTTGTTGTTGTTGTTGTGGCCTCTGTAACTCTCGCTCACCTCGGGGTGGAAAAATATACACACCAAACCGAACACCAGTAGGCACAGGAACAGAATGAACCAACCGGGAGAGTTGTACGCGTCCAGCGTCAACTTATCGCTGACACGGTAGTCAAACGACGTGAAGAGTGCTGCGCCGAGCGAAGCGAGGCGCATTTTTTAATGAAGGACGAGCGAAACGAGCAAGCCAAACGAATTGGGTGGGTTAGCTTAGTAGTGGATGTAGCCATTATGTCTGTAGCCATTTCGCGGGATTCATCGCGAGTATACTCGTTTTCCACAAAGCTCGCTCGATTCGCTCGCTCACCTCCAAAGGACGGACCCATAACGAACCCAAGAATAGCAAAAGTGCCAAGCTCCGTTGTCAGCTCAGTCACCATGCTCTGTGGCGCATTCTCGCTAAGGTACGTTTGCTCTACAACTTGTTTCCCTCCAGTCCAAAGTCCCTGTAGGAAGCGGCCAAAGAAAATCAACCATTTAGATTTGCACATATCCCCGAAAACGTAAAAAAACGAACCCACAATGCCCAGAGCGATTGTGAGCAAGAGGGAATGTTTAGCCCCCAGCTTGTAGTAGACCGTGAGCTGTTCGTAAACCTTTCCAAAGGCAATCGCACCAAGCATTTCGCCAACACTGTAGATAGCCACAGTTGCGCCGTAGAATTGCGAGGATGCTTCATTTCGCTCTAGGTAGGGAGAAAGGGAAGGCAGGATGATGGAGAAGGACACACAAGAGAAGAACACGTTCACATAGAAGAGGAGACGCCACGACAAATCTTTCGGTGGAGGGTTGATGGGGATGAAATCTGAGTGCGGTGATTGTGGTGGTCGTTGGTGGTGGTCCACGAGCGGGGTAATTTCGCTTAGCCCCAGCTTGCCCATGTAGAGGTGCGTACTGTAAATGTGGTGTGGTGGTGGGTGTTGGAGTGGTTATTAACGTTTGATTGAGGCTGTGGCTGTGGCTGTGGCTGTGGCTGTAGCTGTGGCTGTGGCTGTGGCTGTGGCTGTGGCTGTGGCTGAGACTTGCTGTGATTTGAACACAAATCACGTGCAAATAAAGCAAATCATCAAACACACAAAATAGTCACCAAATAATACAAGAAGACCACCCTTTGTAATTCAGCAAGCCACAACAATTTAATTCACCCAAAGCATATTCATGGCCTCCCTAGATGCAGTGCTCCAATCTCTGCACGGTGTTTACCAGAACGGCCAAACAGTGAAGAAACAAACAAAGAATCTTATTAATTCGATCCCATCCCTCTCCCCCAAATCCTCCTCCTTCATGTCCAACGACGGTCGCGAGTCAAAACTTCTCCAGCTCACCGGCACGATACCAATATTCTTCAGAGGGACGCAGTACAATATCCCAGTGGACCTCTATCTGCCCGAGGCCTTCCCAAATTGTCCTCCCCGGTGCTTTGTGCGACCAACCTCCACCATGCTCTTGAAGAACAACCACAAACACGTCGACAGGGAGGGTTTGGTGTACATGCCATATTTGCATGAGTGGAGCGCGTCGAGGAGCAATTTGTGTGAAGTTTGCAGCAACATGAGTAGCCTGTTTGGGGTGGACCCCCCTGTGTACGCAAGGCGACCAGGAGGGGAGGTGGTGCAACAACAGCAGCCTGTGCAGCAACAGCAGCCTGTGCAGCAGCAGCAGCAGCAGCAGCAGCAGCAGCAAACTCCGCAGCCTCCGCAATACAACACCGTCGTCACTGCAGCAGCAATATCAACAGCAACATCAACAACAGCAGCACAACCACCACAGCCGCCCTCGTACCACAAGGCGACACGGAATAGTTTATTTGCTGATTCAAACCCAAACCCAAACCCAAACCCAACCCAAACAAATTCCAAAAAACCCGAAGATACACCAATTGCAACACTCACTCGAAAACTTCAGGAGCACCTCCAACAATACTACAACGAATCTAGAGAGGAAATTTCGAAGCAGCTCAAGGTCCAGCAGAAGCTGCAGGGGGGCGGAGAAGAAATTGCGCGGCAGGTCGAGCATTTGAATTTGCTAAAGGCGGCGGCGGCGGAACAGATTTTGCACGTGGGCGAGAAAATGAAGGAACTGGAGGTGTACAGCGATGAAGCGGGGAAGGATGAGGAAGTTGATCCGGATACTTTAATAACGCCGGCAGACAATCTTAGCAGACAGATGCTGAAACTGAGCGCCGAGGTTGCCGCGATTGAGGATTGCATGTACTATTTGGATCGAGCTCTGAGCAACGATACAATTGAACTGGACGATCATTTGAAGCAAATCAGGAAGCTGGCGAGAAGTCAGTTCTTGGCCAAGGCTCACATAAAGAAAATTGGGGAGTTGCAGATAGGTGCGACCTTTCATTTGCGTTAAAGAAAATTACTGATTGAAAATTGCTTATAGATTTGGAATTTGGAAGGGAGTTATTATTGTCGTCGAATGCAGATAGTCAGAATAGAGGAGAAGGAGGAGATGAGATGGTGCCGCCGAGTGTGTGTTTTTTTTGTAGGCAATTTTGAGTCTAGCGTTTGACCACGTGGGGTCGTTATAATTGCTGGGAGAAAGTTTTTGTTTGGCTTAATGAAAGACGAGCGAAACGAGCGAGCCAAACGAACGAATTGATTGGGTGGGTTAGCTTAGTAGAAGATGTAGCCAGATGTAGCCGTCTGCAGCCATTTCGCGCACTCCATCGCGAATATTCTCGTCTTCCAAAAGGCTCGCTCGCTTCGCTCGCTCACCTACCCACTCTCCACCAATGAGTAGGTTGTGCTCCTCTACTTGATCGGAGAAGAGGCGACAAGCGCAGCCACCCTGGCAGGTGGTACAGGCGTGGGGTTGGTCGTGCGAGTTGGGCAATCTTGTCAGTGTGAAATCATCGACTCGGAATGATAACTTGTTTGCCGGGACGTTGTTGTCGCCGGTGACCTTTCTGCCAAAGAGGGTGTTGTTTGCTCGATCGTACTCGAGGTCGATGATCTCTGCTCCATGAGGCCCAAAATTTTTCTTGAAGAGGTTTGGGAATTCCACAAATTCTACGTCGTCTAGGGTCGTCACGTCGTCTAGGATTATATCTCCAAAAATGGGGAGAGCGAGGCAGGGACATATTTTCGAGCAAAACCTCTCGCTCAAAATTTCCGATTTTTCGCCAAAAGTAAAACTCAAGAGCCCCCGTAACGAGCTTTTTTTGCGTTTGACCTCTCCCTCTCTCTCCGCGTCCGCCCCCCCCTTCTTTTCATCTTCTACGGGTGGTGGTGGTTGACATGTTTCGCGGTCGCGCACCACCTTGATTTTTAGGATTGGATTTTTCAACAGGATCGTCTCGTCATCAACAAAAGTGTTGAAACTTGCACCGTCTCCCATCAGAAATGACACGTTTTCCACGTATGAGCCTTGGTACAAGACAAACATTTTTCCCTCCGTTGCAGCGACTTCATCAGCAATCAGGACCATTTTTCTCTTCACTGCATCCTCTTCGCGAGTCGTTCGGACGCCGTAAACGAGCGCGTTCGAGTTGCGAGTGTTCACGAGTTCACTCTGAGCTAGCCATTTGCTTTTTTTTTTGTTCGAGCAGAGCGAAACCATGAATTCGGGAACGCTGTTGTTGAAAACGACAGCATCGGAAAAATCCAATTCCTTGTCAAGACCGTTAATGAAAAATGGGAGGGTGAGAATGTGATGCGTGACGAAGTCGACGTTCCTTGGGTGCGGCTTAGGGAATTCTTGCCGCAATAAGTCGAAATTGAGGAACCCTCCATCGCCCGAAATTTCGAATGTTACCGAAAGAATTCCGCCTTTTTCACGCTGGTTCGTGTTGGCGGAGTTGGATCCAAAGTCACTCTGCTTGTGGAAGTACGCTGGAGTTACAATTTTGCCAACATCATACCGAAAGAGGCCGAGGAGAGGAATAATTTGTTGCTGTGCGAGGATCGCTCGGTAATAATTGTTGAAGTGTCGAGGGTGTAGTTTGATCAGGGTCGGGTTGAGGAGGGTGAAGTAAGGTTGGAGAAACGAATTTTTGATAAGGTTGGCATTTGCATCACGTTTATGACCAAATTTAAGGAGGTGCAGAGAAGCAGAAGTGCAAGTGGTAAATATAACGAGGTCGTGAATTGACAGGAACTGAAGGAGGACTGAAAAGTGATCTAATGCGAGCCCGTCGAAGGCCGAAAAGGGTGTGAATAGAGCCATGGAACAGCAATGTTGTGTGATTCGTTAAATTGGGATTCAAAATATGCACATATAGACAAGGGTGAAAGGTGGAAAGGTGCAAAGGAAATCAGATTTTCAAGTGTCGAAGTTTGTGTTTGCCAAAAAGAAGCATAACTGTACAATTATTACGAGGAAAGCCGACCGATTAGCTTCGCACCTTCTTCTGCATCTTCTGGCATCTTGGCCTCCAAAAATTGATCCAAAAGAACAGTTCATGAAACGATCAAGATCTCGTTCACGATCTCGGTCAAGATCACCACCCCACTTTCCAACACCTCGGAGAGCTACGCTCATTTCCGTAAACAATCCATTTTACGAAATAAATCTGCTGCGATCTTCCCTAACCCCTTCTATGCCTCCGCCCTCGAGCAGAGAGCTGCCTCTCTTCAACAATTTGAATTTCAATGGCAGCAGTAGAGACTTGTCAACGTCTAGCGATTTGCTCAAGCACAACAAATCCCACACCACCACCACCACCACCACCACCACTCTATTTAGCAACAACAGATGTACCTCTGAGATTGGCTCCTGCGATGTTACAGCCGATGAGGACAGCGATATTGAAAAGACTGGCCTCTCCACCCCCGGCGACCGCTCTCCTATGCACCCTGGATCCCAGACCCAATCTCAATCTCAGTCGCAATCCCAGTTCGACAACAGAAGCATCGCTGCTTCGGTTGGGTCTCACACGCGCAAGGATTCTCTGTCGAGCATCGACACAACGACAGCTGAACATCAGGAGGAGGAAATAGAGTTTACAGTTTAACAAGTAGAAAGAGGTAGTTATTTAGTTTCCTTCCTACTCTTTGTCTCACCACATATTGCTACCTCGTCGCTCACAGCCATATAAACTCCCATTGTTCCTAACAACGAGTTGAAAACCGACAGGTCGAACCCGCCAGTGCCACTGGCACCACCAAACCCTCCCCCCCTCGCCACC
>Ga0114994_10003054_pt1 | contig 12256 bp, 5 predicted proteins | sample ArcticOcean_MG_C_9_FD_87043 | JGI IMG/M metagenome (GOLD analysis project Ga0114994, IMG submission 87043) | Marine microbial communities from western Arctic Ocean - ArcticOcean_MG_CB2_152 | ecosystem: Environmental > Aquatic > Marine > Oceanic | place: Arctic Ocean: Canada Basin | collected... | reverse complement strand
GGCGCGGCAGCGCGCCGCGCTCGGGCTGCCCGGCGGCGCGCCCGAGCTCCCGGGAACGGCGGCGGCGCGCCACAGGAACGCGACGGCGGTCTGCAGCGCCGGCGGCCTCCTCCGCGTGCGCGCCTGGGCGGGCCGCCTCGGCAACGCGCTCCTCCAGGCGGCCAACTGCCTCTCGGTGGCCGTCGCCGTCGGAGCGGGCACGGATTGTGCGTGTGCGCTGCCGGGCGGCGGGCCCGAAGCGGTGCTGAACGCGTCGCGCCTCGGCCGCCTCGTGGAGCTGCGGCACCACCACCGCGCCCGAGCGGCGCGGCCGATCTTCGAGGACAGTTTCTGGGACGTGTCTCGTATGCGCGATGATGCGGACGCCCGGGCCAGAGTGCTGGCGATGCTTCGGACCGCGTCGGTCGTGACGCCGGCGGCCCACGACTACGACGTCCACGTCCACGTCCGGAGCGGCGACATTTTCGCCGTCCACGACCAGACGCACTACGCGCCGCCGCCACTGTCGTACTACGCGGACGCGATCGACGCGCACCCCGACTGGCGCCGCCTGCGGATCGTCGCCGAGGACGATGGGAACCCCGTCGTCGGCGCGCTCCTCCGGCGCTACGCCGGCCGCGCGGACTGGGAGAAGCAGTCGCTCGCATCCGATGTGTCACACGTCATCGGCGCGCGCCGCGTCGTCTACGGCCAGGGCACGTTCGTGCCGGCGCTCCTCATGCTCAATCCGCGCCTCGAGCACTACGTTCGCATCGACTACGCGGCCACGGACCCGCATCTGGACTACGCGCCCGTCGCCGACGTCGTCAACATGGTCGACTATTTCCGGGCCGTGTTCCCGTGGCGTGCGACGCGGAAGCAGCGGCGTCTGCTGGCCGTCTGGCCCGAGTGCGGCAAGCGCGCCCACGACTGCGAGGCCGGCGCGCACGGTGCCGTGTCCGTGCGGTGCCGGCGCGCCGGCGGTGGAAAGGCGTGCTGGCGGCGGGTCCGTCATCGCCGGGCTGGTGTGTAGTAGTGTCGTTAAATTAGACTTTGAGGACTCAGCCTGAGTGAACTTGAAGACTCAATCTTGAAGGCCATCTCGTCGTCAAGGGCCTTAGTCGCACACAACTCGAGACAACGAATCAGCACCTACACACAACAGACTAGACACGGCGCCTCAGCGCGCGGGCCAGACCATCAGAACCGCCGCCGCTTCTTCCCGTATTTGAGGGTCGCCTGCCAGCGCCGCTCGTTGTCGTCGATGGCGTCGAGGACGCGGCGGTACTCGAAGAGGCGGTCGTCTTCGAGCGACGTCTGCGATGGCACGAGGTGGAGCCCAGCGGGCAACGCTCGCGGGCCGAGGCCCACCACGGCCAACGAGCGCTCGAGCTCTAAGCGCCGGCGTTCGAGCCCGCGCTCGCGAATGATGTGCTCGACCGCGAGAAAGTCGGGCGTGGCGGCGCAGGCGTCGCAGACCGGAGGAGTGGCGGCACGGACGCCGCAGTGGATGCAGTGTAGGGATTCGAGCCAGTAGGTGATGCGGCCGGTCGGACGCGCATTGGGCGCCGGAAGGAGTACACGCCGCGCGACCGGCACTGTCGCGTGGGCCCAGGCAAACACGTCGACGCCGCAGAGGTCGAGGATGCGCGACAGCGGCGGCAGCAGTTTCTTCCAGACGTAGAACTTGCGGTCGACGCGTAGCGCGAGACCTGCTTCGTGCGTCGTGGCGCGGGTGCGCACGTAGAGCGGGGTGCCCGACACGGCGGTCTCGACGACGTACCCGACGCGATCCTTTGCGGCCGTCTGGTTGCCTCTCGCGTCGAGCTCTTTGACGGGCCTTACGAGGTCGTGGCGGTCGGTTCTGTACTCTCCAGGGCCCTTGTAGCGCTGCCAGAGGATCAAGTCCTGGAGCGGGCAGGCGCGGACGCCGGCGACGGCGCGCTGGAGCGTCCGCTTTGCCCGCGATAGGTCGCGCGTCGCGAGCACGTCGCGGACGACGGCCTCGAGGCGCTCCCGCACGAAGTTGCACTGGTCGCGCGTCTTCAGCTCGAGGCCCTTGACCAGGAGGTGCGGTGTGTCGCCCGGCGCCTCGACGGCGCGGCCGACGTAGCGCTTTTTTGACACGAGCGCGCAGCCGTCGAAGGCGTACTCGACCTTGAGGTGTACCGCTGGCGGCGTGCGGGCGTCGACGGCCGCCGAGATCTCGCGCGCGCGGTCCAGCGCCTGCGCCACCGACGCCCCGGCCACCTCGACGAAGATCGAGTCCGTGTCGCCGTACTTGACGGGGTTCGCGGGGCCCGCGCCGCCGGCCACGCGGACGGCGTCCTCGAGGCAGCTCCGGCCCGACCCGACGATCGCGTCGGCCAGGTCCGCGCACGGCTGACGGCCGGAGAACGACGCGGCGCAGTAGCCGTAGGTCACGTTGGCCACGAGTTTGAGCGCCATTTGGCGCGCGTCGAGGACGCGCGTCAGCGTGCCGCGCCGCGCGTCGCGCGCGCGCTTCAGCGCCTGTTTCGTCAGGAACCGCGCCGCGAGCACCTCGCGAAGCATGCGCGGCAGCGCTCCCTCGCGCGCGGCCGCGCCGGCGAAGATAGCGCCGTTCGGCGCGACGTAGACGGGGCCGCTCGCCTCGGCGCGCTCGAGCGCGCGCGCCGCCGCCGCCGCGGGCCAGTGCGCGACGACGCCGAGGCGACCCATTGTCGTCGCGCCCGGCGGCGGCGGCGCCTGGTCTTTCGACGGTCGCGCCAGCAGCGGCGCTCCTCCGTCGAGCGACGACTCCGCGGACATCGAGTCCGAGTCCGACGCGTCGCCGTCGTCTCGCTTGTTGTCGTCGGCGGCCTCTTGAGGAGGACCCATCGCCGCGAGGCGGCCGACGCACGTCGAAAAGCAGAGGTTGTGCGCGACGATCATCGACGGGTAGAGCGACTGGTAGTCGAGGCAGGCGACGGGGTCCGTGTAAATGGCCGAGACCGGCTCGAGAACGCAGGCCGTGACTTCGATCGCCGGCTGCGAGGCGACGTCGTCGCGCGACGGCGACCGGAGCGCGTACCACGTGGTGCCCGGCGGCGGCCGCTCGTCGCCGCGCGCGTCCATAAAGGCCAGCGGGTTCGCGCCGCGCCGCGGCTTCGTAACGCCGAGCAGGATCGCCTCGACGCGGTGCTGCGACCCGCGCGTCAAGGCGTCGGCGAGCGGCATCCCCAGGAGACGGCCGAGCTCGGCCGCGCGGCCGACGACGTCGAGGCCGGCGACGACCTCGAGGCCGCAGGTCGTCTCGGCGAGGACGTGCGTCACCGCGGCGACGCGCGCGTCGACTTCGTGCGCGGCAAAGAGCTGCGCGAGCTCCGCGCGGTCGTGCGTCGGCGGCGCGCGCCGCTTGAGGACGACCGGCGCGATGGCCGCGAGGTCGTGCGACAGGAGCCGCACGAGCAGGTCGTCGCCGCGGACGGCCGCGCGGCCGCCGACGACGACGCGGCCGCGGGCGGCGACGAACGTCCGCCGACCGCGGCCGCCCGGGTCGGCGCGCGCGTCCTTGTCGCGCGAGAAAAGCTGCTTCCGGTGGTTTGGCTCGAGCAGGCGCCACCGCGCCTCGACGTAGCCCCAAGACCCGCGCTCCGTATCCCAGCCCAGCAGGACGTCCGGGTCGACGCGCGCGACGAGCCGCTGGAGCCTCCCGATGAGCGCCTTCTCGTCGGCGACGATGTCGACGGTCACGGCCTCGTCGGTCGCGTCCCAGGCCCGGTGCCAGGAGGTCGCGTCCGCGCGCGCGGCGGCGGCGTCGAGGACGAGGACGACGCCGACTCCGTCGTCGGCCGCGTCGGCGAGGTGGTGCGCGCGGAAGCGCCAGCACGCGCAGCGCACGGGGTCCTTCTGCGGGTCGCTCCGGAGCTGCGACAGATCGCAGGCGGCCAGCACCTCGAGCGCCAGGACGGCGACGCCGGGCGCGCCGTCGGCCGCGCGCGCCCGCATGCCCGCGCCGTCGCGCGACCCGCTCCCCGACGCCTCGGTCCGCTGCGTCCGGTTCGGTGGCGTCAGCAGGGAGCCCGTCGCCGACGGGCCGGGCGCCGTCGCGGTCGCCGCGACAAGCGTCGCCTCGACGCGCGCGCGCGACGGCGGGTCCGCGAGCGGCACCAGGACGCGCGCCGCGCGCGCACGTCGGCGCCGCGCCGCGCCGCGGCCGCGCGTCGCCGCGACGAGACGCCGCCACGCCGTGTCCGGCGGGAAGAACTCGGGCACGTCAGCGACGTGCGCCGCGCGGTCGACGGCGCCGCAGGCGTTCGCTCTGCGGCGCCTGGGGACGTCCGCCGCGTCGCCGTAAAAGAGCGGCCGCGGCGCCACCGCGCGCGAGCCGTGGCGCGCAAGCGACTCGCGCACGGCGGCGGCCGTCGGCGGCGGCTCCGCCGGCGCCAGGACGCGCGCGCCGGTCGGCGTCAGGGCGCGCGGCGACACGGGGGTCGCAGGGGCTTTCGAAAGGGCAAACGGCGCGTCGTCGTCTTCGTCGGTGCCGTCGTCTTCGTCGGTGCCGTCGTCTTCTTCGTCCGTGCCGGCAAACGCGTCCCACGCGGCGTCGCGCGCGCGATCGTCGGCGTCATCGCCCTCGCAGTCTTCATCTTGGAACCAATCATCTTGTTCCTTGTCGTCGCCGAGTCGCCCCTCCCGCTCCCGGGCGTCGAGCGAGTCGTCGCTGGCGCGGCTCGCGTTGTCCTCCTGGTCGCGCGCCTCGTCGTCGGCCTGCGAGCATACGTACTGCGACAGGTGCGGTGGCATCTGCGAGGCCGCGACGTCGCCGTCGCGCGGCGACCGCGGCGGCGGCGGCGAGGCCGGCACGCGGCGGAGCGCGGCCAGCGACTCGGCCCAGCAAGCCTGGCGTTCGGCGGTCGCGGGCCCGAGCGTCGGCGTTGCGCGCGCGGCGCCGTCGGGCGCGCGCCACGCGGCGTCGACGGCGACGAGGCGGCGCACCTCGGCCGGCGCGTGGCCGTCGGCCGCGAGGCGCCGCGCCTCGTCGTCGAAGAGCTCGCGGAGCGCCGGAATCGCGTAGTCGTCGTCGCCGGCGTCGACGCGAACCGCGGCGGACACGCTCGCGAAGGACACGTCGACCTCGACGGCGGCGTCGGCCGCGAGCGTCGGCGCCGCGAGGCGCTGCTTCGTCGTCGCGTACTCGGCGCGCGCCGCGCGCACGGTCGAGACCGTCACCCAGCCCGGCCGCGCCGTCCTCGGCGCGTGGCGGAAGCGCGCGTCGTCGAGCGCGAGTGGCCGCAGGGCGCCGGCGCCCACGTCGGCGAAGAACTTCATGTGCGCGTTGACGTGCGACTCGAACGGCTGGAGCCGGAGCGGATCGCCCCGGTACTTGCAGCAGCCCTCGTCGAGGAGCAGCTTCGCGGCGCGGACGACGTCGCGGGCGCGGTAGAGCGCGACGCGCAGGAACGGGAGCGGGTCGGGGTGGTAGCCGTAGAACGGGGTCAGCGTAGCTACGGTCACCGACCGCACGCGCGCGTCGTCGTTGCCATTGGCCCCGTCGCGCAGCATCCTGTCGAGGCCCGCCGCCGTGCGTTTGCAGATCCACCGGAGTTTGGTGTCGTTGGTGAATGCCCTAATGGCCTCCGCGTCCTCTTCTAACGGCCGCGCGTAGAGGTACGGAAAGCACCCGTGCACGTGCACCGTCGCGCGCTGGCCCGACGGGAGCGCGCCCCAGAGGTCCACGCGCGGCCAGGACGACGAGTGGTAGCGGTCGAAATCCGGCGCGCAGAGCGGCGGCGCGTGCGGCAGGGTTTCCACGTCCGGTGGCAGGCCGTCGCTGCACTCGACGCTGATCGGGAGGAATTTTAGGTGCATTTTTGCTAAAAGTGCTCTGCCACAGCACAGGTGCGGCGCGAGTGGTGCCTGCACAGCGCACAGCTACTGCTGCTGTGACCACACGAAGGCGTGGCCACTTCAAGCAAGCAGTGCCTGCACCACGCGGCGTTCGTGGACGGGTTTTGGACCTTTGAATTAGACGGGTTTGAACGCCAAAGACTATACCTGGGCCGCAGCGGTAGCTCCCTCGCAAAAAATGAAGCTCCTAGTAGTCCTTTGCACTGCCGCCAGCGCCCTGCGTCTGGCGCCGCGGCTCGCGCCCCGCGTGACCACCAAGGCCCCGGTGGTCGCGGCCGCGCCGTTCAAAGCGAGGCGCCTCGCACAAGTCGCCGCGGTCGCATCGATCGCCCTGCTGGCGCCGCAGCCGGCGTCCGCCAGCCATTTGGCGGACGTCGTGTCCACCAAGCTGCGCGCGTCGGGCTTCGCGGACGCGTGGATCGTCGCGACGATCGCGGCCATGCCGGTCGTGGAGCTCCGCGGCGCCATTCCCATCGGCGCGATGATGGGCATGCCGCTCCCCAAGGTCTTCCTCCTCTGCGTCGCAGGCAACATGGTCCCGATCGCACCGCTGCTCCTCGCGCTGCGGTCGGACGTCGTGCAGAAGCTGCTCGACAAGCCGCTCTCCAAGGCGCGGGCCAAGGCTGGGGCCGTCTCGGGCAACGCGCGCTGGACCGCGCTGGCGGCCTTCGTCGGCGTGCCGTTCCCGGGCACGGGCGCCTGGACCGGCGCCATGGTCGCGTTCGTCCTCGGCATGCCGTTCTCCGAGGCGATGTCGTCCATATTCGCGGGCGTCGTCGTCGCCGGCCTCATCATGTCGAGCCTCGCCGCCGCCGGCGCCAAGGGCGCCCTAGCCGTCGTCGCCGTCGTCGCCGCGGCGTTCTTCTGGAAGGCCGCCGCCGCGGGTCCCTCCGACTCGGACGCCGCCGCCGCCGCGGAGTGATAATTTTTATTCCACACGCACGCCTGTCCGCCTCAACGTGCGGGTATACTACAAAATAAGCTGCCACAGCGCGGGGCAGCCCGCCACGAGCGGCCCCACGCTTAAAGATGAATCGCATGCTGCAGAAACAAAAGGACAGCGCGGCGATGCGCAAGGTGCTGGGCGAGGAGGACGCCGCGAAGCGAAAGCCGCGGACCATCCGCGACCGCGTGAACGACCTCCAGCACAAGCAATACATCCAGGGCGCGCAGATCTTTGCGACGCAGTACACGACGATGCACAAGTGCGCCGAAACGAATAACCTCAGCGGCCTGAACCACTTCCTCCGCACCGAGGACGTCGACGCGCAGGACCGCTGGGGGAACACGTGCCTGCACCTCGCCTGCGAGAAGGGGTTCCTCGAGTTCGTCGAGCGGCTCCTGGACCACGACGCGGACCCGCTGGCGCGGAACAACAAGGGCTGGACCGCCGCGCACGCCGCGTGCGTCGGCGGCCACGCCAAGGCCTTCCGCGCGCTCTACGAGACGGGCCTCTCGGTCCGCGAGCGCGATAACACGGGCGCGACGCCGGCCCACTACGCGGCGCAGGCCGACAACGCGGAACTCCTGGCGACGATCCACCGCTGCCAGCCCCGGCCCAAGGTCGTGCTCGAGGGCGGCGACGCCGACCGGTCCGGCGCGGCCCGCGCGACGACCGCGTCGTCGTTCGCGTCGCGGGCGTCGTCGCGGTCCGGCGGCGGCACCGGCACGACCGGCGACGACGACGACGACGAGACGGACGACGGCTGGCCCGACAAGGACGACGACTTCGGCCGCAAGGGCCGGTACTGCACCGACTTCTGCGGGTGCCCCGGCTACGACTTCCGTCCGGCCGGGGTCGACGAGGGCGCGCACCTGCCGCCCGCCCCGATCGCGCGCGCCGCCGCGACAGCGGCGTGGGACGCGCTTGACGTGCTCGAGCGCACGGCGCGGGAACTCCGCAACCAGCTCGACGTCGCGAAGCAGACGCTCGCCGTTGAGGTTCAGGCGCGAAAAAAGAAGGAGGTGGACTTCGAGACCCGCAAGATAAAGAAGCAGGGCCGGACGGACGCGCGGATGCAAAAGGAGGAGGAGAAGCTGATCAAGAAGCGGGCCAAGCACCAGAAGGCGTACGCCAAGAACGAGGCGCGCGAAAAGCGCATCGCCGACGCGGACTTCGACGTCGCGGCCGCACACAAGTTCGCGACCGCGGTCGAGGCGGACGCGCGGGCCGCCGAGCTCCGCGCGCGGGCGCTCCTCGACGAGGCGATGAAGCCCGACGCGCCGCCGCTCGACGTGCTCGAAGGGAAGATGAACAACGGCAATTCGCCGGTCCACGTCGCCGCGCTCTTCGACTCGGCCCACGCGCTCGAGTACCTGCGCCAGGTCGGCTGCGACCTTGAGCCCCGCTGCAAGTCCGGCGAGACGCCGCTCGGCAAGGCCGCGCGCGCCCAGGCCGTCCGCGCCTACAAGTTCCTGCTCGAGCACGGCACGCCCCACGCCGAGATCGAGGACCGGAACTGCGAGGACGACAACGCGCGGGCCCTCGTCGTAGACAACACGCGCCACTGGCACATCAGCGGCGGCGCCTCGGTCAAGTACACAAAGTAAAAGGTTAGTATGTGGTCTAGTTAACGAACAACCCCCGACACTATCAGCACCACTCGCGGCCGCAGCAGTGCATGCGCTTTTGGTCGACCTCGACGGTGTCGTCGCCCGTCGGCGCGCGACCGCAGCAGAGCTTCCGCACGCCCTGGCACGCGACGAAGTAGCGACAGAGGCCGACGACGCAGCCGCGGAACGGCCCGAAGACGCGCGGCTTCATGTCCTCGTGCGTGTCGAGATAGATGTCGTGGAGGTCCTCGGACCGCTTGAGGACGTCGATCGAATCGAAGCACGCGAGGAAATCTTCGTACGCTATCCAGAAGACGCCGTCGTCGCTCGGCTTCCCGGGATCGACGCCGCATGCTTTGGCCACCTTTTTGTGCGTCGTCCACTCAGCCGACGCGTCGGACCAGCGGCCGGTCCACTCGAAATTGCCCCACGGGTTCCGGAGCTGGAGCAGGCGGACGCCGTCCGACCCTTTGAGCTTGACGCGCTTCGCGGCGATGAGCGAGTAGGCGTGGCCGCCGACGAGGCCGTCCCTGCGGCCGGAGAAGCACGTCGACGCGTTCATGATGAAGCCGAGGCGGTCATACTTGACGAGCATGTCGAAGAGCAGGTCGTCGGCGAAGCGCTCCGTCTCGCCGTCGGCGCCGACGTGGTGGAGCCACTTGACGGCGCGCTGGTTCTCGGCCGTCGGCGCGTGCTTCATGTCGACGCGGTACCACGGGCGCGCGGCGTCCTTCGCGCCGTCGCGGCTCAGCGTGTAGGCGTCGTCGCCGGTCAGCGCCTGGAGCGCCCAGATGCTAAAGCCGCCGGCGAGGTTCGGGTAGCCGCCGACGAACTTGGCGAACGCCTTCTCGAGGAGGACCACCCAGAGCTCCCTGCCGGCCGGCCGGCAGAAGACAGGGGTCGTCGTGCCCGCCTTGCACGGGATCCGGTCGTCGACGACGACCTTGGTCCACTGGCGCTTGTGGCCGTCCCAGAGCGTGACGGCGTAGCGGCCGCGCCAGTTCGCCTCCGTCGTCAGGAACGCGCGGCGCACGACGCCGGGGAACTCCGCCGCCGACGCGAACGCCGCCAGCAGCCAGCAGTCGCCGAGGCTCCCCTGGCCGATGTCGTCGGGAGACACTCCGTTCTCGAAGAGCGAGCCTTCCTCGCCCTCCTTGCCCCAGATCTGGTGCGGTCGCAGCCAGACGACGTCCTCGGCGACGTCGCCGCCCTCCGAATCCGTGAAGCCGGACAGCGGCCCGTCCCGGCAGGAAAAGAACGGGTCGTGGTACCGTATGTCGCAGTTGCAGCCGCAGCGGCTCATCAAGCGCTCAAAGCCCTCGTAGAAGAAGCGAAAGAACGTGCCGAGGCAGCGCCCCCCGTACGCGTACAGGCACGGCAGCAGGAGCAGCCGGATGCCCATCCAGATCCAGAGCGGCGGCAGCGCCAGGCACACGACCGCCTGCTCGACCCGCGGATGCAGGCACGGACAGCCGTTGCGCACGACGCGCTTCAGGGCGTCGCGGCTGTAGAGCACCGTCGACCCGCAGAGGCAGCCGAACCAGGTGCGCAGACACACCCACGTACCGCTCGGTGCGGCTTCCGGCGCCTCGACGTCGCCCCCCGTGACATCTTGTTTCCGCTTCGACTTCAGCTTCGCCTCGGCCGGGGCCCCCGGCCGGTCCGCCGCCGGCGCGCGGTCCGCGGACGGCGCGCGCGCTGGTGCCGGCTCGGTCTCGGGCTCGGGCTCGGCGACGAGCACGTCGTCGGCCTCCGCGGCGTCGCCGTCGGGCTCCGCGGCGACGAGCGCGTCGAACGCGTCCATGGCGAGTCGCAGGCCGCCGAACGCGAGCTCGCCGCTCTTCGCCTTGGTGTAGATGGCTTTGAACTCGTCGAAGGACAGCGCACCGTCGCCGTCGGTGTCCACGGCGCGCGCGAAGTCCGCCGTCTCTGCCTCCGTTGGCTCCTCGCCGGTCACGTCGTGCATCAGGGCGCGCAGCTCGCGAACGTCGATCGCACCCGAGCCATCCGCGTCGTACTTGGCGAACGACTGCCGCAGGACCGCCGCGTCGTGGTGCGACGCGGCACTCATGGTGCTTTGCGGCTGCCCACTTTTTTGTATGAAGCTGCCTGCCAACCGCTGCCCGTACGTTTTTTGGCCCTGCTCTTCCCGTGGGGGGAGGCACTTCGTGCGGTTGAAATAAAGTGGGTTCGGGGCCGCCGGCGCTATTTTTAATAAAAAACACAGGTGTTACCCAAAGGCCCGGGACTTGGCGGCCTTCTTCTTGTTCCGCCCGGACGCGCCCGCCTTCTTCTTCTTGGGCTTGCCGGGCTTCTTCTTGGGCGGCTCGTAGTCGAGCCGGCGCCAGTAGTCGAGGTCGTTGACGGCGCCCGACTTGAGCGCGGCGGCGAGGTCGTCCTCGCCGTAGCCCCAGGGCGCCATGCCGAGGTCGAGGACCGTGAAGCGGTCCTTGACGGCGAAGAGCGTGGCGAGCGCGCCGCGCTCGGCCGCACTGAGCGCGGGGTGCCAGCACTCGCTCATGAGGCAGATGCGGTCGCTGTCGGCCCGGTTGTAGATGTAGTGCGGGTACGTGTTGTCGAGGATGACGGCGTCGCCGCCGGTGGCGATGGTCTCCTCCTCCTCGTCGACGAAGATGCCGCAGCCCCGGGGCGCGTCGACGGGCGTCAGCGTCGAGAGCATGTAGTTGCGGCCGTCGGAGTGGACCGTGCCGCGCGAGTCGGCCTTCTGGCGCGTGAAGCCGACGAAGCGGTGCGCGGGGCCGAGGTCGCCCATGGCGGCGACGAGCGCGGCCGTCGTCCTCGGCGCCGTCGTCCTCGCGCCGCGCAGCGACAGGAACTGCCAGCCGAACCAGGCGGCCTTCTGCCACGTCTCGTCCTCCTCCTCCGTGTCAAGACCCAGCGGGTCCCACTCGCCCGCGTCGGCGTCGAAGCCGTCCTCGTCCTGGGCGAGCGGCCGCGCGTTCAGCACCGACTCGAACTCGGCGCGCGCGGCCGCCGCCACGTCCGTCGAGAGCTTCGCGCGGAGCTCGGCCAGCTCGGGGTACGCGTCGTGCGGGTACGCCGCCCGCGGCACGCTCTCGCCCGACGCGGCGTCCTCGCCGAGGCCCGGGTAGACGTACTGCGAGAGCAGCTGCTGCCGGTTGTCCATGAACAGGTCCTTACCCGGCGGCTTCGTCCGCAGGTTCTCGCAGAAGCCGCGGAACCGCTCGAGCGCGGCGTCCGTCCGCCAGCCCGGCACCTCCGCGTCGACCTGCGCCCAGAACGCGTCGTTCTTCCACGCGCCCTCGTCGACGTCGTAGACCGTCTCCTGCTTCTCGAAGTAGGCCTTTTCGGCGTCCGTCGCGGGCGTCGACGAGAGCCTGGTGGTGCCCCTGTGCGGCTGCCTTGGCCTCCACGACGGCGTCAGCGCCACGGCATACGTCGCGAGCAGCCGTGCGACGACGAGCGTCCTCGCCGGCATGGTTGTGCGTTCGTATGACGACCAATGAATGCCCTCGCGCCGCTCCTGTACTTGCTCGGCTGCACAAGCTGTACGCTCCTTGTCTGCCACGCGCTCCAAGCCCCAACCGGCGCACAACTCCTTCGACGCGTGCCGGAGTCTCTCGGAGCGCCGTGGACGACCTCTTTCGACAGCGTAATGTGCCGCGACTTGCCGCGACGCCGAGTTGGATGAGTTGGATGGTTCCGCCGCGAACACGTCTCTCACGGTTTTGAACCTGCGGCAGGCAACAAAAAAAGCAAAAAGAAAAGAGAGCGCTACCCGGGATTCCAACGTGGTCACCCACCGTAGTACTAACCGGGCTCGATAGGGCTTAACTTCGATGAGCTGACGGGTATCGGTGCTCTCCCTATG
>Ga0114994_10003049_pt1 | contig 12265 bp, 14 predicted proteins | sample ArcticOcean_MG_C_9_FD_87043 | JGI IMG/M metagenome (GOLD analysis project Ga0114994, IMG submission 87043) | Marine microbial communities from western Arctic Ocean - ArcticOcean_MG_CB2_152 | ecosystem: Environmental > Aquatic > Marine > Oceanic | place: Arctic Ocean: Canada Basin | collected... | reverse complement strand
TTATTTAGCCAGATGAGTCGTCTTTTTTATATTTGCTACATATATATGTATATAGGAAGTATAATTTTACTCAGGTGCGAGTTTTAAAATCAGTTTTTAGCAAGAGCTTCTTACTTTGTTACAAGTGTGGTGTAATTGAACATGATGTCAACTGAAGAAAGGATTGAGCCAAGCCTCTAAATTATTCGGGGAACATGCGTTCATTAGTAGAAAATATGGTTGATAATTTTTCTTTTAACTCAAAGAATAGTTACACTTATGAGGATATTATTTCTTGCGGTAAGGGCAATTTGTTTGGCCCAGGTAACGCTCAACTACCCCTCCCCCCGATGCTGATGTTCGACCGCATCACCTCTATTACGGCTGATGGCGGTGCATATGACAAAGGCGAGGTTGTTGCAGAATTTGATATTAAGCCGGACCTTTGGTTTTTCCCGTGTCACTTTGAGGGCGATCCAGTAATGCCTGGTTGTCTCGGGCTCGATGCCCTTTGGCAACTCTGTGGTTTCTATTTAGGCTGGTCTGGTGCCCCGGGACGTGGTCGTGCTTTTGGAGCAGGTGAAGTAAAATTTACTGGTATGGTTACACCCAAAGCTAAGCTCATTACTTACCATATTGACATCAAGCGAGTAGTAAATCGCCAAGTTGCGATTGCATTTGCAGATGGACAAATGGTGGTTGATGGTGAAACGTGTTATGAAACAAAGGGCCTCCGTGTTGGAACCATTCCTGCGGCTGTATAACATAGGCTTTATATAAATATGTTTAAAAATATGAGGGTATTGTGAGAAGAGCAGTTATAACTGGATTAGGAATTGTATCCTGCATTGGGAATAATAAAGCAGAAGTTGTTGATTCCTTGCGCAATTGTAAGTCAGGTATCACACACTCCGAAGAATTTGCTGAGATGGGTTTTCGCAGCCAGGTATGGGGTAAGCCAAATATTGATATAACTGAACATGTTGACCGTCGAATTCGGCGTTTTATGGGCGATGGCGCTGCTTACAACTATATAGCTATGCAGCAGGCTATTGAGGATTCTGGTCTTGGCGAGAGTGAGGTTTCTAACGAGCGCACAGGTTTGATTATGGGTTCGGGCGGACCATCGGTCATAAATCTTATTGAGACGGCTGATACGGCGCGTAGCCGAGGGCCAAAAAAAGTCAGTCCTTTTATGGTTCCGCGGACAATGTCTTCAACAAACTCGGCAACTCTTGCAACGCCTTTTAAAATCAAAGGCGTGAATTATTCGATTACCTCGGCTTGCTCGACGTCAGCCCATTGTCTTGGCAACGCCGCTGAACTTGTTCAATGGGGTAAACAGGACGTGGTATTTGCGGGTGGGGGCGAAGAGTTGGGTTGGGGCATGTCCGTTATGTTTGACGCGATGCCGGCCTTGTCTTCCAACTACAATGACACACCTAAAAAAGCCTCCCGGGCTTTTGATGCTAATCGAGATGGTTTTGTTATTGCCGGCGGCAGCGGCGTTGTTGTCGTTGAGGAATATGAACACGCTAAGGCGCGCGGTGTAAAAATTTATGGTGAAGTGGCCGGTTATGGCGCAACCTCAGATGGCTACGATATGGTGCAGCCTTCAGGCGAAGGTGCTATTCGTTGCATGCAACAGGCATTATCAACAGTTGATCGAAAGGTTGATTATATTAATACCCATGGCACTTCGACACCTGTTGGTGACGTTAAGGAGCTTGGTGCTATGCGAGAGGTTTTCAAAGACAACATGCCACATTTCAATTCAACCAAATCTTTGACTGGCCATTCGCTTGGAGCAACGGGTGTTCAAGAAGCTATTTACTCCTTGTTGATGATGGATAGTAGATTTATTTGTGCCTCGGCTAATATTGAAGAGCTGGACCCAGTGGTTGGTGCCATGCCAATTGTTCGGGAACGCATTGATAATTTTGACATAAATTGCGCGATGTCAAATAGTTTTGGCTTTGGAGGCACAAATGCGTGTCTCGTTTTTACTAATCCTGAGGCAGCATAATTATTAATGTCTGATTCTAATCGAATACAATCGGGTATTATGTCTGGTAAGCGGGGCCTTATAATGGGTGTTGCTAATGAACGCTCAATTGCCTGGGGGATAGCCAAAGCTTTAGCGGCCGGAGGGGCGGAACTTGCCTTTACATATCAAGGTGAGGCTTTTGAGAGGCGGTTGAAGCCGTTGGCAGAAAGTGTTGGCTCCAATATTGTCTTGCAATGTGATGTTGAAGAAGATGGCAGTTTACGCGCAGTCTTTAATCGCTTGGCTAAAGAGTGGGGCTCTCTCGATTTTATTGTTCACTCTCTGGCTTATTCTGATAAAGAAGAGCTCAATGGTCGTTACATAGATACCACAGCGGATAACTTTGCCCAGACAATGAGCATTTCCTGCTTCTCTTTTACAGCTGTTGCTAAAGCCGCCTACCCTTTGATGAAAGAAAGCGGTGGCAGTATGATCACACTGACTTATTATGGTGCTGAACGTGTTTTGCCTAACTACAACGTCATGGGCGTTGCTAAAGCCGCCCTAGAGGCTAGCGTTCGATACCTTGCAGCAGACCTTGGACCTGATGGTATTCGCGTTAATGCTGTTTCAGCCGGTCCCATGAGAACTTTGGCTGGTAGCGCTATTGGTGGCGCCCGGAAAATTTATAACATGAGCCAGGCTAATGCACCGCTCCGGCAATCGGTGACTTTAGAGCAACTTGGCGGCACCGCCCTTTATTTGCTTAGTGACATGGGCGGCGGCGTGACGGGTGAAACCCACCACGTGGATTCCGGTTATAACATTATTGGCATGCCTTATTTGATAGGCGAGTAGCAGCTTTTTTTAATAGTTTAATATTTTTAATATAAGTTTTGATTTATATTTGGTAATTTATTATTTATCGCTGATAAAAAATGGAAAGTTGTAGTCCTATGGAAAAAGTACGCCCTTATAGTCAGTCCCTTGATCGTTTGCGAAATGCTGGATTGCGTCCTACCCGACAGCGACTGGCTTTGGCTAATTTGCTGTTTGATGGTAATGATCGTCATGTGACTGCCGAGATACTTCATGGTGAAGCTTTAAGTGCCAACGTTAGAGTTTCTCTTGCGACTGTGTATAATACTCTTCACCAATTTAACGAAGCTGGATTACTGCGCGAGATCGTTGTTGATTCTGGCCGCAGTTATTTTGATACTAATGTTTCTGAGCACCACCATATTTTCAATGAAGATAATCGAGAGTTGATGGATATTTGCCCCGATCAAATTAGTTTTACTGGCTTGCCGGTAATTGAGAAAGGCCAGGAAGTTAGCCGTGTTGATGTGATTGTTCGGGTAAAAAATAATAATTAAAATATTTATTAGCAGTAACTTATGATATTTATTAGAATCATTTAAAAAAGTATTGACTAGTAAGCTCTAAATCACGATAGTAATCTTATATTCGGTAGGTAGGCAGGTTTCATTATGAAAAGCTGTTTAGTCTAAGGGATTATGATAAAAATATTTTCAACTTAATATCAAGAACGGAGAGTTTTAATGCCTTCATTAAAAGGAACTGGTACAGAACAAAATTTAAAAGATGCATTTGCCGGCGAGTCGCAGGCAAACCGTCGCTATCTTTATTTTGCCCAAAAAGCGGATGTTGAAGGATATAACGATGTTTCGACTGTTTTTCGCTCAACAGCTGAAGGTGAAACCGGCCATGCACACGGTCATTTAGAATATCTAGAAGAAACCGGTGATCCGGCAACGGGCTTGCCTATGGGCTCAACGGCTCAAAACTTGAGCGCATCTGTTGCGGGTGAAACCCATGAATACACGGATATGTATCCTGGCATGGCTAAAACAGCTCGTGAAGAAGGTTTTGAAGAAATTGCTGATTGGTTTGAAACACTGGCAAAGGCTGAAAAGTCTCATGCGGGTCGTTTTCAAAAAGCTTTAGATACTCTCGATTAATAGATTTTTGGGGCTTAGATCTGATGATTTAAAGATTTTGGGGGGTTCGTATCTGGATCCCCCATTTTTAATACGATGCTTCCAGAAATTTACGCTTAAACATAATTGAATACGGATCAGAAGATGTCTGAAGGCAGTCTAGAAGCACCAACCCGCCACTCGATACCCTGGCAAGAAGCGGGTTTTACCAATCCAGAGAAAATAGACGCCGAACTGCGTCGGGTTTTTGACGTCTGTCACGGCTGTCGCCGATGCTTTAATTTGTGTGATAGTTTTCCGCGACTATTTGACCTTATTGATGCGTCAGAGAGCGGTGAGCTCGATACCGTCGATAGTAAAGATTTTAAACCGGTAATCGATGCCTGTACACTTTGCGACATGTGTTTTATGACCAAATGTCCTTATGTTCCACCCCATGAATTTAATCTAGATTTTCCTCATTTGATGTTGCGTTACCGAGCCATGGAGTTTGGTGAGGGTAAAGTTGGCTTTGCGCATCGTCAGATGACAGAAACTGACCGCAATGGCAAATTTGCGGCACCTGTGGCGGGGCTAGTAAATTGGTCCACCAAGAGAAAAAACTGGTTTACTCGGCCGCTTTTAGAAACTGTTGCAGGTGTTCATAGGGAGGCTGACTTGCCAGCATTTACAAAGAGTACGTTCGATCAGCGGCCGCCGGCGTCTCCCGAACGCGTAAGCAATCGCAAGGTCGCATTATACGCCACCTGCTTTGTAAATTTTAATAACCCAGAAATTGGAGAAGCAACCCAAGCAATTTTAGCTAAAAATGGTGTTGAGACAGAAGTTGTCTATCCTTCTTGTTGCGGTATGCCACAATTAGAGCAAGGTGATATAGCTCGTGTTGCTGAAAACGCCAGGAAAGTTTCTACCGAGCTCGTTCAATGGATTGATAAAGGTTATGATATTGTTGCTCTCGTTCCCTCCTGCGCCCTGATGCTTAAATTTGAATGGCCACTAATTCTCCCGGAGAATGAAAATGTTAAACGCCTCAGTGCCGCCACGTTTGATGCAGCGGAATACATTATTGATATAGCAAAGAACGAAGGTTTAGCCGAGGGCCTTGAAGAAATAGATGGACCCGTCAGTTTACATTTAGCCTGCCATGCCCGGGCGCAAAATATGGGTCCAAAGGCCGCAGAAATGTTGCGGCTTATTCCAGGTGTCCAGGTCGATGTAATTGAGCGTTGCTCGGGCCACGGTGGCTCGTGGGGTGTTATGAAGGATAATTTTGATACGGCATTAAAAATAGGTCGACCCGCCGCTTTAAAAGCTTTGGAAAGCCGTTCCAAATATGTGGTTTCCGAATGTCCGCTGGCCCGAGACCATATGATGCAAGGTATTGAGAAACTCGGTGATGCAAACGCAGCGGGTGACATTGTACCTGTACAGCACCCTATTCAAATTTTAGCCAAAGCTTATGGAATAAAATAATGGCACCAAAAACAAAACTTTTACCAGATGATATTCTCGATTTTAAAGCTTATAATGAAATTCGTGAGGAATACCGTATCAAAATCGTTGCAAAGAAAAAATTACGCCGAATAGCGGTAGGGCCTTACGCCACTTTCTATTTTGAGTCTTATGAAACCATGTGGTATCAGGTCCAAGAAATGTTGCGGATTGAAAAAGGCGGCAAAGCACAGCTTATAGATGAACTTGAAGCCTATAATCCCCTAGTACCTAAGGGCCAAGAGCTTGTTGCTACTGTCATGTTTGAGATTGATAATCCAGATATTCGAGCTGCCTTCCTAGCGGGATTAGGTGGTGTTGAAAAAAACATGATAATGGAAATAGAGGGCGAGCCAATTGTTGCTGTTCCTGAAAAAGATGTTGATCGTACCAATGCTGATGGCAAGGCATCCTCAGTTCAATTTGTGCATTTCAATTGTTCCACGATTCAAATCGAAACATTAAGAAAAAACAATGCCAAGGTAACGTTGGGAATCAATCATCCAAAATATGGTCACATGTCGGTGCTATCCGAAGAATCTCGAGCAGCTTTGGCAGGTGATTTTGCCTAATCATGGATCTAACTAACACTATTATTTTTGTTTCTTTATCACACCATGTGCAAAAATCTTATTTTAAAAAGACGGTTTCGTTCTTCAGAATCGCCGTTATAGCTTTTCCGTTTATTAGCCTTTTGCATTCCGAGGAATTAATTGAGCGTCTTATTTAATTATTTCTCGGGGGTAAACGCCCCAAAATTCGACGCGACGGAGCCAGCCTTTGTAGCCACCGACAAATACTTTACACCAACCGGAGGCTTCAGGGCATTGTTTAAGCTCGCCGACAACACCGCTTTCTAATTTTGCTACCGAATCCGATTTGCTGTCATCTTTGCTTCGAATTGTGCGCATTTGGCTAACGGTTACGAACATTCGCCGATTGCTCAACATACTTTGATGAATCCAACCTTGTCCGCCTTGAGCGTCGTGTATTTTCCGCCAGGTTCCAAATTCAGCAATCACTTCGACCGGTAAATTTTTTCTTCGGTAGACCCAATCCACCGGATACCGAATTCCAGGACCGGTGCGCATATTAACTTTTTCGGCTCGCAATGATACAAATCTCGGCATTGGGTTGCGGCCTGAAATTGAAGTTATTTGTGTTTTAAGGTAACTTCTTACTTGTGTATTACCGTTTTTAATATTCGCGGTAGTAGTTAGGGTTATAATACTAATTAGAATAAGGGTTATTCTGGCGAGTTTTGAATAGTTTTGCATGATTTAAAGGTCTATTTTTTGTTTATCGAATTAAATGATTATACTTGCAGAACCTTAACTTCACCTTAAACGGTAAAATATTATAACAGCAGTTCCATATAACACCCAAAATTTGTTATTAAGTACTGCTTCTGAATAGCTGTGGCGGAGGGTTTAAATAAGATTTATTTTCAATAGGTTTTGTCCCTATAAAATTTATCTATATATTAGGCTCCACATGTTGTTTTTTCAGAACAAACTAAGCCCCAATCCCCATCTTTCCTATGTTTTTTCATAGGCTATGAGGGGCAGGCTGTTATAGGAAGTGTTTTCATGTGCTGAAATCTGTCTTGTTAACTTTAATTATCACCCATACCTAACACAATTTTTTTGTTTATTTAACTGTAAGGATACCATCACTAGTATGGACAAAATAGATTCTGATTGGTATCTCCAATGACAAACAAAAACCGGAGAGAAACATAAGTGCGAAAACCTAACGTCGATAAAACCACGGGCAAATATAAAGTTATTGTAACTCGTAAATTACCCGATGCTGTCGAAACGCGCTTGATGGAGCTTTTTGATACACAACTTAACCTTAATGACAGACCGCTTACCCATGATGAACTGATCATAGCTGTGCAGTCAGCAGAAATATTGGTCCCAACTGTTACTGACAAACTAAACGCTGAGGTGATTAATGCAGCTAAGGGGCAACTTAAGATGATTGCCAGTTTTGGCGCAGGTGTAGATCATTTGGATCTTTCAGCCGCGGCTATAAAAGGCATTATTGTTACAAATACGCCCGATGTATTAACAGAGGACACCGCTGACCTAACGTTAGCACTAATTCTAATGACACCACGACGGATGGGTGAGGGTGAGCGCCTTGTTAGAAGAAAGGGCTGGAACGGTTGGACCCCGACTCAATTAATGGGTCATCGGATTAATGGAAAGCGTCTAGGTATTATTGGAATGGGCAGAATTGGTACTGCCGTCGCCCAGCGTGCTAGAGGCTTTGGTCTTGCGGTTCACTATCATAATAGAACCCGGGTAACAGATGACCTTGAGAAAGATTTGGAGGCTACTTATTGGGAGAGTCTCGATCAAATGCTGGCTCATATGGATATTATTGTGGTAACCTGTCCATCAACGTCAGCAACGTATCATTTGCTCTCTGAGCGCCGGCTTAACCTTATTCAGCCACATTGTTATCTCATAAATACATCACGCGGGAACATCATCGATGAGATGGCTTTAGCGAACTTACTTGAAGCCGGCAAAATTGCTGGTGCCGGACTCGATGTCTTTGAACATGAACCTACCATTCATCCCAAACTTCTAGAGATGGAGAATGTGGTCATCCTTCCACACTTGGGTTCGGCTACTATTGAAGGTCGGGTTGCAATGGGCGAGCGAGTGATTGTGAACGTCAAAAGTTTTATCGATGGACACAAAGCACCAAACCGGGTCCTTGAAACACTATTATGAAGCAGTTAATGTGCAGATAGATCTTTGATGTTGGCCTGTTTACTACAAAGTTTACAATTGGGATCTGGCTTAATTTTTATTTTTCGGAATTCTGTTCTAAGGCCATCAAATATGATGAGTGACCCAGCAAGGCTTTCGCCCGCCCCGGTAATTTCTTTTAAAATCTCTGTAGCTTGATGCGAGCCTATAGCCCCGCAGAGTGCTCCAAGAACACCTGCTTCTGAACACATTGGAGTAGAACCTGGTGGTGGGGCTTCGGGATAAAGACACCGATAGCAGGGACAATCATTGTCTTTTCTATCGTGAGGTTTAAACACACTAAGTTGGCCATCAAAGCGCAGTATGGCTCCGGAGACTAGCGTCTTTTTTTCAAGATAACAGCTATCCGTTATTAAAAACCTCGTTTCAAAGTTATCACACCCGTCTGAGATGATATCATATTGGGCAATTAGATCCCTCGCGTTATCCTGAACCAGCCGTTGCGGGTGCTCCCGAATAATGACCTCTGGATTGATTTCTGCAACGGCCATTTTTGCGCTGGTAACTTTCAACATCCCAATACGAGCAGTCGTATGAATGACTTGGCGTTGCAAATTACTGAGGTCAACGACATCATCATCCACAATGCCTATGGTGCCGACCCCGGCTGCAGCGAGGTATTGAATAATTGGCGAGCCTAGCCCACCTGCACCAACAACCAAAACTTTTGCTCTTTGAATTTTTGCCTGACCAGCACCTCCAACCTCTGGCAATAGAATATGGCGGGCATAACGTTCAACTTGAATTTCTGTTAAGGTCATTTGCGGTTCAATCGCTACCAAGCCCATCAAAAAGGGCTGTCGATAAGTAACGCTCTGCAAAAGAGGGTAAAATGGCAACAATGGTTTTACCGGCCATATCGGGTCTCGCCCCTACTTCAAGCGCTGCGGCAATCGCAGCCCCTGAGGAAATGCCGATGGGTAGGCCTTCGGATTTTGCCGCACGCCGAGCAGTCGCAAATGCGCTCTCATTACCAATTTGAATAACTTCATCAATCATATCGGAGTTTAAATTATTTGGTACGAAGCCCGCACCGATGCCTTGAATTTTGTGAGGACCTGCAACGCCGCCTGATAAAATGGAACTGTCTTCCGGTTCTACGGCAATCATTTTGAAGTTGGGTTTTAAGGCTTTGATTACTTCGGCGATACCCGTAAGGGTACCGCCAGTACCAACGCCGCAAATAACAGCATCGACCCCGCCATCGGTATCTTTCCAAATTTCTGCTGCGGTCGTATTCCGGTGTACTTCCGGATTGGCGCCGTTGCTAAACTGTTGAGGCATAAAGGCTCCGGGGTTTTCTTTTAAAATTTCTTCTGCTCTGGTGATAGCACCGGACATACCTTTAGCGGAGGGCGTCAATTCAACCTTAGCGCCGAGTAAGTAGAGCATCTTTCGGCGCTCAATAGACATGCTTTCCGGCATAGTCAGTATTAATTTATAACCTTTAGCTGCGGCAACAAAGGCAAGTGCTATGCCGGTATTACCCGATGTCGGCTCAACTATAAGGGAGCCAGGTTTAAGCTTTCCAGAGATTTCTGCTGCTTCAATCATGGCAGCACCAATCCGGTCTTTAACCGATGCGAGTGGATTAAAAAATTCACATTTTCCTAAAATAGTAGCTTTACAATTTTCTTCCACTGGCAGGCAATTAAGGCGAACCAGAGGCGTTGCACCGATAGTATCAACAATGCTATTATAAATTCGACCTCTAAACGCTCCATTATTACCTCTCATGGTACCACCTTCATCCTCCTAGAATTATTATATTGAAAAGTCTAAGTTTTGCCGACCCTCACTAACAACGCCTTTTCCATGGGCCTGCTGGCAAAGATAGTCAATTGAAATATCATTTAGGCGAGCCATCATATTTTTTTGAATTTCCTCCCAAACCGAGCTAATGACTATTTGCCTTAATCCTGAATCAATATCTCCTTCAAGGACATCGACTGATTGTTCCAGGTTACGCATTACTTCTACTATATCTCCGACTGAAATTCTGCGGCGTTCACGTGCAAGGTTGTAGCCGCCTCGGGGGCCTCTGACGCCGGTTAGTAGATTTGCCTTGACCAACTGCTGCAGTGCTTGCTCTAGATAGCGCCGAGGGATGTCTTGGCGCCGCGTTATATCCCGACTTTGAACTGGCTGGCTTCCGGCATGGTAGGCAATATCTACCACTGCCTCTATCGCAAAAAGCATTTTTTTTGAAAGCCTAAACATTTTAAAATACCTTCTTTATCATTAAATTAATTATTTATATTTTAGCTATTCTATGCCAACTCCTGTAGAGCCAAAGCCGCTTGTACCGCGTTTGGTTTTTGGCAGTAAATCTGTTTCATCCCAATCGATGCCGACAACAGGGGCAACAATCATCTGAGCAATTCGCATACCGCGCTCTATCGTAAAGTCTTCGGTGCCGTGATTAATAATGATGATGCCAATTTCCCCGCGGTAGTCGGCGTCAATGGTGCCAGGACTGTTAAGAATAGTAACCCCATTTTTAGATGCTAATCCAGAGCGTGGCCTAACCTGAGCTTCGAAGCCTGCCGGCAACGCAATTGCCAGCCCGGTTGGGATTATTTTGGATTCGCCAGGAGCTATAATAATCTGCTTGTTAACAGCAGCGGACAAATCGACACCGGCCGATAGATCGGTCTCAATTTTTGGCAGAGGTAAGTCTTTGCTATGGTCTAGGCGTTGGACGGAAACTTTAATTCTCTTCATTCTCTGAAGCCTTTAAAAAAATTGCTATGCGGGCGGCAAGTTTTTGGCCAATGGCTTCTTTTGAAAGCTCTGGCCAGTCTTCTACACCGTCATTGGAAATAATATGTACGGTATTTTTACTACCGCCAAAGGTCCCGGTTTCTGGTCCGACATCATTGGCTATAATCCAGTCACAGCCCTTCTTATTAAGTTTGCTTTGAGCATACTGGATAATATTTTCTGTTTCTGCGGCAAAGCCAATGACTAGTGTTGGTCGGTTTTTATCTCGTTGGCTTAGTTGGGCTAAAATATCGGGGTTTTCTTCCAAATCCAGCGAGAGCAACCCACCTTTCTTTTTTATTTTATTGTTCTTGGGAGTTGCGATGCGCCAATCAGCAACGGCTGCTGCACACACAACAATATCTGCGGGGAGTGAATCTTCGCAGGCAACGGCCATTTCTTTAGCTGATATAATATGCTTTACGGTAACCCCAGGAGGGTCGGATAATTGAGTTGGGCCAGAAACCAATGTTGTCTCAGCGCCTTGCTCTGCAAGCGCGATTGCTATGGCGTGGCCTTGGCGGCCAGAGGAATAATTGGCGAGATAGCGCACCGGATCAATGGCCTCATGGGTAGGCCCGCTGGTAACGATTGCTTTTTTCCCAACCAAATATTTATTAAGTATTTGGTTAGCCCGACGGGAATTAAACAAATATTTTTCTATCGTCTCTGCAATAGCGATCGGTTCTAACATTCGCCCCATGCCGTACTCACCGCAGGCCATATCACCTTCTTCTGGCCCAATAATGTGAATACCACGATCTTCCAGAACCGACATGTTTTTCTGGGTGGCCGCGTGCTCCCACATGCGGATATTCATTGAGGGTGCAACAAATACAGGTTTATCTGTTGCCAACAGAGCGGTTGTTGCAAGATCATCTGAGATTCCGGCACTCATCTTGGCGAGTATATTAGCCGTGGCTGGCGCAACAATAATAAGATCTGTATCTCGGGTTAGTTTAATGTGTCCCATGTCATTTTCATCAGTGAGAGAAAATAAATCTTGATAGACCTGGTTTCCGGTAAGGGAAGCCAATGACAGTGGTGTGATAAACTGGCTACCAGCGCTTGTTAAAATACACCGTACTGCAATGCCCTGCCGGCGAAGCTCTCGGATCAACTGAGGACTTTTATAGGCCGCGATTCCACCTGTAATAATGAGTAAAACTTTTCTTTCACTTTCCATTTAGGCAACCAATCAATTTACTTGATGATGGTGTAATAAATACATTTATTTTGATTTAGCTCCCCGTGTCGTATTTGGCAAGTTTTTTACAAATCTTTTGCGTATAATG
>Ga0114994_10003048_pt1 | contig 12269 bp, 8 predicted proteins | sample ArcticOcean_MG_C_9_FD_87043 | JGI IMG/M metagenome (GOLD analysis project Ga0114994, IMG submission 87043) | Marine microbial communities from western Arctic Ocean - ArcticOcean_MG_CB2_152 | ecosystem: Environmental > Aquatic > Marine > Oceanic | place: Arctic Ocean: Canada Basin | collected... | reverse complement strand
CTTTTACTGTACTCCTATTTAAATTTTTCATCTTTATTTTTTATAATGAAACTCCTCTTTTCCAGGGAATAAAGTCGTTATTTCCATGTAAAACTGCTTTCGATGGTGTTTCTCCGCTTGCAACTCTAATGATATGGTCTAGAATTTTTTCACCCATAGACTCAATTGTATCTTCTCCTGTAATTACTGTACCAGCATTGATATCAATTATATCATTCATACGTTCAAATAAATTGGTATTACTAGACATTTTTAAAACAGGTGCAACAGGGTTTCCTGTTGGTGTTCCTAAACCTGTAGTAAAAACTACAACATTACAACCAGAACCAACTAAACCTGTAGTAGATTCTACATCGTTTCCTGGTGTGCATAATAAATTTAATCCCGGTTTTGTAACTTGTTCTGTATAATCTAACACTTTTACAACAGGCGATGTTCCTCCTTTTTTTGCTGCACCAGCAGATTTCATAGCATCTGTAATTAAACCGTCTTTGATATTTCCTGGTGATGGATTGTTTTCAAACCCAGAACCTACAGCAACTGCAGATGCAGAGTAAGCTCTCATTAAATCGTAGAATTTTTTTGAATCTTCTGACGTTTCACATCTGTTAATAAGTTCTTGTTCTACGCCATTCAATTCTGGGAATTCAGATAAAACAGCACTTCCGCCTAAAGCGACTAATAAATCGGAAGTATATCCTAAAGCAGGGTTTGCAGAGATTCCTGAAAACCCATCAGATCCTCCACATTCTAAACCTAAAACTAGTTTGCTTAATGGAGCTGGTTTACGTTCAATTTTATTAGCATCAACCAAACCTAAAAAAGTATGCTTTACAGCCTCTTCTATTAAATGTCTTTCGCTGGCACTTTGCTGTTGTTCTAGATAATGAACTGGTTTTTTGTTATTTGGTGCAATAACATCTATAGCGTCTTGCAACATGCTAATTTGTGCATTTTGGCATCCTAAACTAAAAATAGTAGCACCTGCAACATTCGGGTTTGCAATATAACCCGCTAATAATTTAACTAAAACTTCAGAATCTTGACGAATTCCGCCACAACCTCCATCATGTTTTAGAAATTTAATTCCATCTACGTTAGAGAACAATCTGTTTTTAGATAACTCTTCTTTTGTAGAGATAATAGGGGTGTTAAAAATTGCTTCATTTGTAGCACCAGATTTATATTGCTCAATTAAAGCATCTGTATCTACAGCAAAGTCTTTTTTAGTTTCGTACCCTAATTTCTCGGTAAGTGCACCTTCTAAAACATCAACATTTCTATTTTCACAGAAAGTTAACGGAATCACTAACCAATAATTTGCAGTTCCTACTTTACCGTCTTCTCTATGGTATCCTTCAAATGTTCTTCCAACAAAGTTGGATGCATCTGGAGCTGACCATGTAAATTTTTCTTTAGAATCTTGAAACTCTGCAGATGCATGTTTTACATTCTCTATGGTAATTGCACAACCTTCTAAAATGGGTTGCATTGCTTTACCTATTAAAACACCATACATGTATATTTCATCTCCAATATTAAAATCGTATAATGAATACTTATGCTTTTGTTTGATGTTTTCTTTTAAAACCACTTGTTTTCCTGCAACTTGTGTTACTACACCTTTTTCTAAAGGCGTAATGGCAACAATAATGTTGTCTTTTGGATCTATTTGAACGTAATTTTTAGACATCTTTTCTTTTCTTAATTGAAACTTACCGTTGCTTTTATAACACCTGTTTTTGGGTCTAACCAACTATCAAAATTCTCTATCATTTCTGTAAAGTCTACAGAATGTGTAATAAAAGATTCTGTTGGAAATTGATTTAAAACACGAATAACATGCTCAAAATCTTCTACAGTTGCATTTCTACTGCACATCAACGTCATTTCTTTTGCGTGTATTTTTGGATGTGAGTATGTTAAATCTCCTTTAGATAAACCTACTAAAACAAAACGTCCTCCATGTGACATATAATCAGGACACGCTTCTAAAGCATATTTATTTCCTGATGCATCAAAAACAGCATTACATAAATCGCCATTGGTGATTTTTGAAACTTCTTCTACCGCTTCTGCTCCTGCTTTTACAATATAATCTACACCTATTTTTTCTTTGGCATATGTTAAACGATCTTGGTTCATGTCAATAGCAATCACTTTTGCACCTGCTATTTGCGCCAATTTCATAATTCCAATTCCAATAGGTCCAGCTCCTACAACCGCCACAATTTCACCTTTTTGAATTGCTGCTCTTCTTACTGCATGCGCACCAATTGCTAAAGGTTCTACAATTGCCATTTCATTATCTGAAAGGTTGTTTGCTTTTAGTAAAATGTTTGCAGGAACGGTAATTTGTTGTTGCATCCCTCCATCTCCATGAACACCTAATACAGTGATGTTTGGACAACAGTTTGGTTTTCCATTTCTAGAAGCAACACTATTTGGGTCACTTATATAAGGCATTACCACTACTTTATCTCCGGCTTTAATTCCTCTATCATTTTCTCCAATTTCTAAAACTTCAGAGGCCAATTCATGCCCTAAAATTCTTGGGTATGTAAAAAATGCTTGGTTACCTGCATACGCATGTAAATCTGTACCGCAAATACCAACTTTGTTAATTTGAAGTAATGCCTCTCCTTCTTTTCTTATTGGAGCTTCTTTTTCTTTTAGAATAAATTCTCCTGGTTTTTCACAAACTATATACTTCATCTTTATGATTTTTAGTGATTAAATTTTTAATTTTATTTAGTGCAAACGTTTGCGCAATTCATAAAAAAAATAGTTTTTTAAACGAACCTGTTAGATGAAATAATAATGCTATTTATGAACAGAATCTGAAATCTATTTTTTTTTGAAAAACATTAATTATTATAAAAAACAAACTATATTTGTGCAATCGTTTGCGCAAATATATAAAAAAAATGAAAGCCCCGAAGAAAACTAGTATAAAAGATATTGCAAATGTTTTAGGAGTTTCTCCTTCAACTGTTTCTAGAGCTTTAAATAATAATTCAAGAATTAGTGATAAGACAAGGGTTGCTGTGCAGCAAATTGCTAAAAGATTAGGATATCAACCTAATCAATTAGCAAATGCATTAAGAAGTGGTAAAAGTTACTTGGTTGGTATTATAATTCCTAGAAACAATAGTGCTTTTTTTTCTTCAATTGTAGAAAACATTGAGAAAGTTCTTAATAAAGAAGGGTATAATATTATTATTGCGCTATCCTATGAGTCTTATGAGAAAGAGTGTAATAATATTGACTCGTTATTATTTACTCAAGTAGATGGTATTATTGCCTCTATAGCGAACGAAACGATAGAGTTAGATTATTATAGAAAAATAAAAGAGAATGGAATACCCTTGATTTTATTTGATAGAGGTGGAGATGATTTAGAAGTTGATTATGTTGGAATTGATGATTATAATTGTAGCCATATTGTTGTCGATCATTTAGTGGAGCGAGGGTGTAAAAAAATAGCACATATTTCAGGTTTTAAACATAAACGAATATATAAACATCGCATGATGGGGTATAGAGATGCGCTGCAAAAAAATAATTTACAATTAAATGAAAGATTAATTATTGAAAGTAATCTTAGAATAGAAGACGGAAGAAGAATTATGGAACAATTTCTCGAGCTTCCTGAAAGACCGGATGCCGTTTATGCAGCCGGTGATTTTGCTGCCTTAGGAGCCTTACAGGTTTTGTTAGAGCGAAACATAAAAGTACCAGAAGAAATAGCTTTAGTAGGTTTTTCTAACGAACCTTTTACTTCCTATGTAAATCCTTCAATTTCTACAATTAATCAGCACAGTGCACAAATTGGAAAAAAAGCAGCTGACATATTTTTAAAAAGAATTAAAAATCCGTCTAGAGAAGAAGGGTTAAATAAAATAATTATTGATGCTGAATTAATTGTGCGAAAGTCTTCAGATAGATCTAACTAGCTTCCAAGATAATTTTAAACCACAAATAATTTGGATAATCGGTATTTTCCATACCGTTTATTTTGGCTTATTAGAAGTTTCTTTAAGAAGTGGAACAATCTTAATCATTTAAAATTTATAGTAAAGAGATGTTACATTTATGTTATTTTTTGTGGGAAATAAATAAAAAGTAATCTGTTTTAAGATTTAAATTTACATCAAATTATATTTTATGAAGATTAAAAGTTTATTACTATTAGGATTATTTTGGACTACTTTAAGTATTGCTCAAAAAACATACGAACCAACGTGGAAATCTTTAGACACAAGAGAAACACCAGAATGGTTTTCAAATGCAAAATTTGGAATTTTTATTCATTGGGGGTTGTATTCTGTGCCTGGATATACAAATAAAGGAACTTATGCAGAATGGTATTGGAATGCTTTAAATGAAGATCCAAACACGAATAATGTGAAGAGAAAAGAGCGCCATGAGGCAATCACAAAATTCCATAATAAAAATTATGGGGTAGATTATGATTATGCTGAATTTAGAGACGGTTTTAAGGCAGAGTTATTTAATCCAAAAGAATGGGCTAATATATTCAAAAGATCAGGTGCAAAGTATGTTGTGTTAACATCAAAACATCATGACGGTTATTGTTTATGGCCTAATAAGGAAGCTTCAGAAAGCTATAATATGCCTTGGAATTCTATAGAATCTGGTCCCAAAAGAGATTTGGTAGGTGACTTAACAACTGCGGTAAAAGAAGAGGGAATTAAAATGGGATTGTATTATTCTATTTGGGATTGGTACAATCCATATTGGACGAAAAAACAACAAAAAATTATGAGTTCAGGAAGTCTATCTGTTGACACTGCTGCTAAAGGAGGTAAAAAATCTAAATTTTCACAAGAAGAGGTTGCAGCAGCCGAAGCAGGATTAGATAAATATGTGCATGAAGTAATGTATCCTCAGGTAAAGCAATTAATGAAGGAGTATGAACCAGCATTGTTGTTTTCAGATGGTGATTGGTGGATGGATTATAAAAAATGGCAAACATTACCTTTGCTAACTTGGGCTTTAAATAATGCTCCTAACAAAGACGAATTAGTTTTAAATGACCGTTGGGGAAAAGTAAGAGGTAAACATGGAAGTTATTATACGACTGAATATGGTTCAGGTTTTTCAGATGGTTCAAAACCTTGGGAAGAAAACAGAGGTATTGGAATGTCTTTTGGAATTAATAGAATCGAAAATATTGATGACTACAGAACTGAGAAAGAACTAATTTTTATGTTAATGGATATTATTAGCAGAGGAGGAAACTTGCTGCTAAATATTGGGCCAAATCCTGACAGAACAATTCCTGTTATTATGCAACAAAGATTATTAGAAATTGGTAATTGGTTAAATATATATAGCGAAGGAATTTATGATACACATCAATGGATAAAAGATGCACAATGGAGCGAAGGTAAAAGGCCTGTATTCAGTAAAAGTGATTTTCATTCAGGGTTTCCAATATATGAAATGACTATTAGTCCAAAGGAAGGGAATTCTGTAAAAGAGTTTTGGTTTACAAAAAAAGAATCTAACTTGTATGCATTTTCACCAGAATGGCCAAAAACCAAATCAATCTTTATTAAAGATGTAAAACCTACAAAAGAAACGAATATATCTTTAATGGGCTGTGACAAATCATTAAAGTATAAAGCAACTTCGGAGGGAATTATTATAGATATTTCTTCAATAGGAATAAGAGATTTAAAATCTCAGTTTGTATTCGGATTTAAGATATCCAATATTAAATAAAATTTATAAAAAAAAGAGTAGCAAATTAATTTGCTACTCTTTTTACCTTTCAAAAAATAAAAGGATAATTAGTATCTATTATGAAAGATTTTTCAACACTTAAAAAGGTGGTTTTTTGGCCATTTTTTTTAATTTCTATTGGGACACATTCACAACAGAAAGTTTATGTTTCTTCTAATGTGAATGACAAAAACAACCTAAAAACAATTCTTGAGGCTATTGATTCTTTAAACAATTGTGCCCAAGCCTGTGGATTTCATTTTTCGGCAGTGTATAATTTCACCCAGTCTTTATGGCCAAACTCTGGTGGTGAAGTACCAAACTTTTTCAGGACACTTATACATATCATTGGTAATTGCTTCAGATTACCCTTTGTGACCATCTTTATAACTAGCAATACTATAAGGTCCTAAGTGAAGAAAAATTCAAAAGTTTGATGATTGCTTTTGAAACAAAAAGTAACAATAAATTCGACAAAACCTTTCTATAATATATATGCTATTCGATGTCATTTTTGAACACTTAAAAGGCTTTTCACACCCAATATGTTAGAATTAATGACCGCCTTTAAAGTCAAGGCTCAATCCATTTTCTTTTCTATTTAGTTACCATAGGAAACCCTTTAAATTTTATTGCTCTCTCCAGCCATGGGTCTCTAGTGCAGCCAATTTTTTTAACTTCCTCTAAAGAAATGGCATTAATACCTAGCTTTATTGCTGGAGATTTTTTCTTAAAAGAAAAATTACCTTCTGACATATTTACAAATAACGGATCCGCCGCAATACTTTCAGTGTCACGCTTACCTTTTTGCTCTTCTAATATAAAATTTTCTGCTAACTTAATATTTGGATTATAATAGATATTTTTATTTAAATTTTCTGAAAACATATTTAGTCGTTGATGAAATACAGAATCTTTTTTTGAAAAATACACAATATTTTTCTGGTAAGATGATCTGATATCTGCAGTATTTCCAGCACTTCCTGTTAGAAGCATGGAATTGAACAATAAGTTGTTTTCAAAAAAATTAAGCCCTTTCAAACAAAGTCCTTGTGCCTCTGGTTCTTTTGAACCAATACAAATATTTTCTGTTACCGTTACATTATGTGAATCGTCATCTGTTCTTATTAAAGCACCTTCTGGATGATTATAAGTAACATTTTTACGGATAATATTTCCATTGCCGTGTGCTGAAAGGTAAATAGCATTGCCATCATGTAAACGCTTTAAACAATCATGAACTTCGTTGTATTCAATAATATTATTTCTGGCATGCATATAAGGTTCATAAGAAGACCATTCTGTAATACTTTCTAAGGATATTTCATCCCAACGAATTGCTCCGAGATTTTCGCGCCCACCTTTCGGAAAACTCCATCTTGAATAAGGATATCCTTGTCCCATTTTTTTAAATATGGGGTCAAAGAAACGACGACGTACACCACTGATTAATAATCCTGAATATCCTTGATCATAAATATGATTACTTGATATTAGGTTACTTCCACTTTGCCAAATAAAAATCCCTGGTGAATGCCAAAATAGCGATCCTACATCTGTTAATTCGTTATTATATATCTTGTTTCTTTTATTCACGTCCTTTAATCCAGGACCATAACCACTAAATAATATACCTGTACCTCCAAGGTTATTAAAAGTAGAATTTTGTACTGTATTGTTCTGACTGAACAAATCAAAACGAACCCCATCACTTCCACTATTAATAAATGTACAATTATTCACGATGCAGTTTTTAGTTCCTCGGAAACGCAACAAACCATTAGATTTATCCCACATGTTCCAATCATGTTGAAGACCAATATCATCAACCGTCCATTTCTGACGGTCTGCGTAAGAAAATGTAATACCTTCAAACACAATTCCGTTTACAGGCTTGTCATTGAGTCCCTCAATACTCATATCTGATTCCCCTTCAATACGAATTAATTCGTCAAGACGGGGTGCAACTATATTTTCTCCAGGCTTACCTGATTTTGGCCAATAATACAAGAGGCCTTTTTTTGAATTAAGTGCCCATTCTCCAGGAGTATCCAAATGATCAAGACTATTCTCTACAAAAAACTCACCACCCATTCTATAAGTGGCTTGAATTGCAAGTTTACCCTCCTTGTTGTTCATATCCAAAGATTCGATAGGGAGGTAGTTTACAAGCCATTTACGTGTAGGCATTCCAAATAATTCGATATCTTCTAAATTATCCCAATTTTTAATGATACCATTATTACCAGGGTCCTCAAATCCAAACTCATACTTATACTTTAATTCTCCTGCATAATCTTTAACACTACTTTTATTAGAAATTATAATTTTTTTAGATTGCGCTCTAGATAATAATTTTGTATTGTCAAATAGACAATGAAAAAACTCCTTGCCTTTTGCCCAAGGAACTTTTGCTACCCAAATATTTTCTTTTTGTAAATCGGTTTTCTCCCACCCCATTACATTTACTCCTCCACTTATTATTGGGGTACTGTTTTTAGCAGCTATATAACGTGTAACGCTCCCTTCAGGAGCTGAATCGGAAAGGTTTAAAATAAAGGTTTTCTCGAGTTCATAAGTACCATCATTTAAAATAACATCAATATTTCTCCTTTCTCCAGCCAATCGCAATTCACGTACCTTATCTCTTGCTTGCTCTAATGTTCCTAACGGATTTTCATGAGAACCATCTCCATCTCCCTTCGGGTCAACATGAACAAGAATCGAAGCTTGATATCGCAATGCTGATCTTTTAGCGGAATCAACTACTTGAATATTACATGCTGTAAATACAAGGAAAAATCCAGCACTTAAAAAGTTTAAAATATTTACCCTCATATTAGTTATAAAATTAAATACGTTTCAAATCTGAATTCATTAAAATTAAGAAAATTTATTTTAATGAATGCCTTTAGAATCAAGGCTCAATCCTCTTTCTTTTCTCATAGTTACCCAAGATTTAATAACTTTAACACCCCAGTCAGGTTTATCTAATTGCACTTTATCACCACTTTTATTCATCCATTCTTGTAACAAGACTGTCATTTCTTCAACTTTGTTTTTATATTTTGGATCATTTGCTAAATTGTTCATTTCTAATGGATCTTTTTTTATCTCAAAAAGTTGAGTTGTTTTCTTACCTTCAGCAAGGTATTTGATAAGTTTCCAATTTTTAGTTCTAACTCCTCTTTGAAAATTTTTGTACAAAAAGTATACAGATTCTCTAACTGTTGCTTTTGAATCTTTAAGAATTGGTAAAAGACTAAGGCCATCAATAGTTTCTGGTTTTTCAACTCCAACTATATCTGCAACTGTTGGAAAAATATCATTTAAATACACCAGACTTTCTGTACGTTCTCCTTTTTTGATCCCAGGACCCGAAATTACCAAAGGCACTCTTACACTATGGTCATACAGATTTTGCTTGCCCAATAATCCATGCTGTCCTGCTGCTAATCCGTTATCTGATGCAAAAATAATAATTGTGTTATCTGCATGCCCACTTTTCTCTAAAGCCTTTAATATTTTACCAATATTATCATCGACTTCAGAAATCATAGCGTAATAGGCTGCAATTTCTCCTTTGACAGCTTCTTCCGTTCTTGGAAATGGTAATAAGTTTTCATCTCTAATAATTAATTCCCCATTATCAAAAGGATGTTTCGGGAAGAAATTTTTAGGCAATGAAATATTAGATGTATTATACTTTTTTTGATACACTTCTGGCGCCATCCTAGGATCGTGAGGTGATGAAAATGCTACATAAGCGAAAAAGGGTTTTTCTTGCTTATAGTTTTCTAAAAAATCAACTGCAGATTCTCTAAATATCACACTTGAAAACTTGTCTTCATATTTGATTTTGCTTTTTGGATATTCTCCAGTCTCATCAAAATCATGTAAAGGGACTTTTAAATGATTACTCATTCCTCCCATAAAAATATTAGCACCAGTAGTGAATGATTTAGCAAACGCTTGTTGTCCATTATGCCACTTACCTGTTTCAAACGTAGTATAGCCTGCACTTTTTAATACTTCCGGCATTGTTTTATCGTTTGTGTCAATTGCTTCAGAAACTTTTGCTAAATTTTGAACATACCTCCCTGTCATTAACATAGCTCTACTAGGTAAGCAAACTGCACCGCTATTAGATCCCATGATATGGGCATGGGTAAAGGAAGTACCGTTGTTTACCAATTTATCCATATTTGGTGTGTAAACCTCTTTGTTTCCTAAAGAATTTATTGCACTGAAACTTTGATCATCAGTTAACAAGAATAAAATATTAGGTTTCTTTACTACTGTTTCAATCTTAGCTTTACTTTCACGTTTATAGGTAGTTTTACAACCTACAATTACTAGTACCATCAAGAGAATAACAAATAATTTTTGATGTAATTTCTTCATATTTATATTTTAATTTTAATTTTTTTATTGTTAATCCCAATATTTTTCCCTTACTTTCATTAATTCCGGATATATTTCATCAGTATCCCCAACATCTTCCTTCAACTTGAGCAATTCCTCTTTCAGCTGCTTTACAATATCTATGTATTTAGGGTCTTCATAAATGTTGTTCATTTCCTTGGGGTCATTTTTAAGATCGTACAATTCCCAATAGGGTTCAGTCGGTGTATTGTAATAATTCTCTTTTAAACTGTTGTTAGTGGAATCTAGTTGTAAGCCATAAAAAAATATCAATTTATAATCTTCAGTTCTTATTCCATAATGGGCTGGGTTATAATGATGTGCCATATGCATCCAGTAACGATAGTACATCGATGTTCTCCAATCTTCGGTTGTATTTCCGATCAGGTTACCCCTAAAACTTTTCCCTTGCATGTAACTAGGTACTTTCTCAACTCCTGCGTAGTCTAAAAAAGTAGGTGCAAAATCAACATTTAGGGTCATATCAGAATTGCGTTGCTTCGGTTTTATTTCTTTAGGATAGCGCATTACAAAAGGCATTCTTAAAGACTCTTCATACATCCACCTCTTGTCAAAATAATCATGTTCCCCCAAAAACTGTCCTTGATCGGAAGTATAGATGACAATTGTATTTTCTGTTAGCCCGTTTTCATCCAAGTAATCTAGAATGCGCCCCACATTTTCATCGATTGCAGCAACTGTGCGTAAATAGTCCTTTAGATACTTTTGATATGTTGCACTTACTTTTTCTTTATCGCTCATTCCCGATACATTTATCGGACCTGTTGGCCATTTTTTACTCGTTACCTGTGCCAACATATTCCTTCCGGGATTTCTTGATGAAATTGAGGAACCATATTTTTCTCCATGGATAGGACCATGGTTTTCATTAGTATATAAACTTTCGGGTTCGGGAATATCCACATCTTTGAATAATTCCGCATGCCTTTGGGCAAATTCCCATAATCCGTGGGGAGCTTTATGGTGTGACATCAGGAAAAATGGCTTCTCCTTATCCCTATTATCCATCCAATCTATAGTTTGGTCTGTAATTACATCCGTAACATAGCCTTCATACTTTTCTCCTCCTTTATTGTGATCTTTCCAAGGCTTTCCTTTTTCTTTCAATAAGGGATTGTTGTACTTTCCCTGTCCAGGCAATACGTTATAATAATCAAACCCTGTAGGCTCTGTATGCAAGTGCCATTTTCCGATCATTGCAGTTTGATACCCTGATTTTTGAAGGATTTTAGCTATATTCTCCCTTTCTTTGTCAAAATCGTCATCTAGTGTTTTTACACCATTATTCTGACTATACTCTCCGGTCATTATGACCGCTCTACTTGGAGTGCATATACTATTGGTACAAAATACATTATCCATTAATACCCCTTCAGATGCGAGTCTATCAATATTTGGTGTTGGCGCAATATTCGCTAATCTTGACCCATATGCACTTATTGCATTAGTTGTATGATCATCAGACATTATAAAAAGGATGTTGGGTTTTTTGTTATTGTCACCCTCTAAATTCTTATGTGTTTTACAACCAACAAGTGCAATTGTGAGCAGTCCTATGGTTAATAATTTATGTTGTAATTTAATCATGGTTAATAAATTATTATCTTAATTTCTAATTTTTTTTTGTGAGTAGTTTAATAATGAATTAAATACAAGTCTAATAACATTATGTTGCGAAATTAGCTATCAAAAGGAAAAATAGTAATACAAAAAAAGATATTTACTAACACAAATTTTACATTTTCTAATTTATTGCTTCTTTTTGATATTGGTTAACAATATTAAATACAAAACTTTTCATTATTTAAGGATAATTAAAAGAAAGCCCGGTCTTTGTGCTTAAACATTTCGAGCTACTCTTAAATTTAGCTGAAGACCCTAAAAAAAATAAGCTTCTGCCAGCAGTTAAAATAGAGATAGTGTGAATATACTTTTAAAAAAGAAAAATAATAATGACTAGAAAAAAAGCAATTACCAAAACACCAATAAGTATAATTTTAAAACGTACTATTATATATTTTCTTTATTAGCTTGCCATTTCTTGCTTTCCAATAAAAAAAATATTAATTTTT
>Ga0114994_10003047_pt1 | contig 12269 bp, 16 predicted proteins | sample ArcticOcean_MG_C_9_FD_87043 | JGI IMG/M metagenome (GOLD analysis project Ga0114994, IMG submission 87043) | Marine microbial communities from western Arctic Ocean - ArcticOcean_MG_CB2_152 | ecosystem: Environmental > Aquatic > Marine > Oceanic | place: Arctic Ocean: Canada Basin | collected... | reverse complement strand
AGCAGGCATGCCGATTAGGGATGTGGCGGCAACGCCTACCATCCCACCAAGAATTTTTCGCCTGTTAAAGTTAGTCATTTAATATCTCCCAATATTTTTAACACGTTATTTGAATTCATCATTTTAAATACATGAAGTGATCCGTGATGTCGCATAAAAAACCATATTATAAATAGGAAATCATTAAAATTCTATCAGCAGCCCAAACTCTTGCAAAAGCTTGAGCAGCGAATTGACGTTGTTGTCTGATTGATCGGGGAAAGCGCTCAGAAGATCGCTGCGGCTAAACAGCTCGCTTGTTAGCATCCATTCAACCATTGGCGTGTTATCAGACGAAATTTCCATATCGTGATCCGCCATATTTAAATGCCAATTTTTGCCCTTACGTTTGAAGCGGGAGCCCGTTGATCTGACCCTAAAGTTTTGAGTTATGGCTTCACCGGGTAATTCGAATCGGGCGATATTGAGCAAAGATAATTGAGCGTGTTCGTGGCGGAATTGTCTTTTGGCCTCATCACTTGTCATTCGTGCATGCAGCTTATCAGCAATTTTATTGATGAGTCTATCGTAGGCCAAAACGTCGTCGTAATGAGGCATTTCTTGGCGAAAGGCGGTGTCCAAATATAAAGACTCGACAATCGAATCGACAAAATTTAGGGCCCGTGGCGGCTCCATACCATAAGTGAGGTGCAAGCTGTGTTCAGATGAGGCTATTGCTGCATGGTATTTGCCTTTTGGAATATAGAGCAGATCGCCGGGCTTCATGGTCAGGCGTTTTTCGACTCCTCCTTTGTTTTGTGCATGTTGTTCGCGGGTGAAGCTCATTTGGTGGCAGCCCGGTTTTAGCATGGGATTTTCGAAATGGGTTTCGAAAATTTCCCAATCTTTTTCACCGTCAATTTGGAATACGAATACATCCATTAAATCAAAATGTGGCAAGAATCCAGGATGTTGCTTGAAGGAAAAATAGAGATTACAGCGCGATAACCCGCCAATTGCGGCTTGCAAACTGGCAGCTAAGGCCGCACTTCCTTCCGCGTATGTTTCCATACCGCTCAATACAACGGATGCACCTTTCTTTATATATTCAGAAACCTCTTTAACGTTCAAAACCCCTTGAGGCATATAAGCTGCAGGGGGGATCTGTTCGTTATCTAATACAAGTTTAAAGGTGTTGGGATTCCAAATATGGCCTGTGTTGATGATTCTATTAAAATCGGCCCACTCGAACAGGCCCGCAAATTTTTCCACATATCCGGGGATATGTAAGGGTTTTTTGCCAAAATAGTCTTTAAAGAAAACATCTGGCTTGATTGGGAATAGTAAAGAGCCAAATTGCGTTTGTGAATTGTGCATGAGTTTTGTATCACTGTTATCTATTATCGTATTAATTTAGAACCTATAGGCAAGCACCACAAGAAACCCCTGAAAAAAAATCTTAAAATCAGGTGTTACTTTACTTTAAAAATGAGTCTGGGAAAAGCGTTGACTAGGGGACTAAACGGGGTATATTGCGGCCACTTTCGAGGGATTGCGTATTTAAGTACGGGGGTCCTGTTTGGCAAGATTAAATTGAATTCGAGGCGAGGATGTTCGCAGTAATACAGACCGGCGGTAAACAATACCGGGTCTCAAAAGATGATAAATTGGTTGTCGAGAAACTTCCTGGCGATGTTGGCAGTGTTATTCAGGTCGGCAATGTGTTGATGATTGGCGAAACCGGAAAAGAGCCCAAAATTGGTGCTCCAGTTGTTGAAAAAGCAGCTGTATTTGCTGAAGTAATAGAGCAAAGCAAGGCTGATAAGGTTATAATCTTCAAGAAAAAGCGTCGGCAAAATTACCGTCGCACGAAAGGTCACCGTCAGCAACAAACAATACTTCGTATTGTTGAAGTAAGCCCAACAGGCACGAAGCCTAAAGCGGCTGCAGCTAAAAAAGCTGCACCAACAAAAGATGCAGCTAAAAAGCCTGTGGCTAAAAAGCCTGTGGCTAAAAAGCCTGTGGCTAAAAAGTCTGCATCTGATAAAGAAACACAGGAGTAATCTCTTATGGCGCATAAAAAAGCTGGTGGTAGTTCCCGTAATGGCCGCGATTCAGAAGGACGCCGTTTGGGTGTTAAAAAATTTGGTGGTGAAGCTGTCGTTCCTGGTAACATCATCATTCGACAACGAGGAACTAAGTACCACCCCGGTGAGAACGTAGGCATGGGCAAAGATCACACGATATTCGCTGTTGTTGACGGCACGGTTGCTTTCCAAAAGAAAGCCGGCGGACGCATGTACGTGGGTGTCGAGCCGGTCAGCTAATAGAGCTGCCAATCGCTTTGATTTCAAAGGGGGGATGGCTTACCATTCCCCTTTTTTCGTGAGGGTTCCATAACGAGTTTCGCGTCTATTTTCGCGGAGAGGGCCAATGAAATTTCTAGACGAAGCTAAGATTTTTGTAAAAAGTGGTGATGGTGGTTCCGGTGCCGTTGCGTTTCGTCGTGAAAAATCTATAGAATTTGGCGGCCCAGAAGGTGGCGACGGCGGGCGCGGTGGCGACATTATGTTCGAATGTGCTGGCAACTTAAATACGCTTATTGACTTCCGTTACCGCCAGCACCTAAAGGCCGGTAAAGGCAACCACGGCATGGGTAAAAATAGGACCGGTGCCGGCGGTGACGATTTGGTTATTAAAATCCCCGTTGGTACGCAAATCTTTGATGAAGACCGTGAAACTTTACTTTCTGACTTTACTGAAATTGGACAAACTTTCGTTATTTGCCAAGGCGGCGACGGCGGCAAAGGTAATACGCGCTTTAAAACGTCAACCAACCAAGCACCTAGAAAGTTCGGACCCGGATTTCCCGGTGAAGAGCGCTGGCTTTGGTTGCGAATGAAATTGATTGCTGATGCTGGTTTAATCGGTTTGCCGAATGCTGGAAAATCAACGTTTTTAACAACAACAACCCAAGCGCACCCGAAAATTGGCGCTTATCCGTTTACCACTTTGCACCCCAATTTGGGTGTTGTTATGCGCGGTCACGATGAATTGGTTTTGGCTGATATCCCTGGCTTGATTGATGGGGCCAGCGAAGGGGCTGGTCTAGGTACACGGTTTTTGGGTCATGTTGAGCGCTGTTCCGTTTTGATGCATTTGATTGACGCGACTGAAATTGATGTTGTGGCATCGTATCATACGGTTCGCCGCGAACTTGAATCTTATGGTGCTGATTTATCAACGAAAATTGAAATTATTGCTCTAAATAAATGCGATTCGTTAACTGATGAAGAAATTGAAATCCAGAAAACAGATCTTGAAGAAGACACAGGGGCGTCGGTTCTGGTGATTTCAGGAGTTGCAGGCACTGGTGTCAAAGAAATGCTCAACGATGTCTTCGCAGCCGTTGAAAAACAGCGTCTGGTAACCGAGGAGGATAGCGAAGAGCGACGGGTTTATCGACCATGAGCGCTTTAGCGGATCTTTCTAAATCAAAACGAATCGTTATTAAAATAGGCTCGGCTTTATTGGTTGATAAAGCCAAAGGTCATGTACGTCATCAATGGCTTGAAACTCTGGGCGCAGATATTGCTGCGTTACGGGCCCGGGGCCAAGAAGTCATTATTGTCTCTTCTGGCGCTATTGCCGTTGGGCGGCGTCATTTGAATTTATCATCTGGCAAGTTGCGACTTGAAGAAAGCCAAGCAGCGGCAGCGACTGGCATGGTCCGTTTGGCCCACGCATATCAAGAAGTTTTGGCGACCCATGATCTAACATTAGCCCAAGTCTTGATTACATTGGACGACAGTGAAAACCGACGACGCTATATTAATGCCCGCAACACACTGCAAACGCTATTAGGTTTAGGTGCGGTGCCATTGATAAACGAAAACGATACCGTTGCTACTGATGAAATTAGGTTTGGCGATAATGACCGATTAGCAGCCCGTGTGGCGGCGATGGTCAGTGCGGATATGCTAGTTGTTTTGTCACATATGGATGGACTTTATGACCGCGATCCAACGGGTAACAATGACGCTATTCACATTCCATTGGTCAAAGGTGAGTTGACGCCAGAGATTGAAGCCATGGCTGGGGCTTTGAAAAGCGCTGACGGTACGGGCGGGATGGTGACTAAATTAGCCGCGGCCAGAATTGCGCTGGGTGCTGGCACTGGAATGGTTATTGCGAATGGCACAGAAGAGCATCCCATTCAGCGGATTGAAGCCGGATCGCTTTGCACTTGGTTTGTTCCGACGGCGAGCCCCAAAAGCGCTCGCAAGCTTTGGATTGCCGGATCGTTAAAACCAAATGGCTCTTTGATTGTCGATGATGGTGCATTGGTTGCGTTGCTATCTGGAAAAAGTTTATTGCCTGCTGGAATTACTGCCATCAAAGGTAAATTTGATAGGGGAGATGCTATTACCGTTTGCACTGCATCTGGAGCCGAAATCGCTCGTGGATTGGTAGCTTATTCAGTTGAGGACGCCAGCAAGATTATTGGAAAGAAAACTAGTGAAATTGAAAATATTCTGGGTTATCGTGGACGCGATGAAATGGTCCACCGTGACGACATGGTATTGAGCTGAGAGCACGATGAGCGAAACCCAAATCGATTATACAGAACTGCTTGAAGGCCTAGGCCAAAAAGCGAAAGCGGCAGCGCGTGTATTGGCTGAAGCGTCTACGGATGCAAAAAACCAAGCCTTGATCAAAAGTGCTGAAGCCGTTCGCCGGGGACAAAATCATATTTTGTCAGAAAACGCCAAAGACATGGCAGCAGCGGAAGAAAAAGGTTTGAGTGGGGCCATGCTGGATCGCTTGGCGCTGGACGAAGGCAGGGTTGAAGCCATGGCCAAAGGGTTGGAAGATATTGCCACTCTAGATGATCCGGTCGGCACTATTTTGTCAGAAGTTGAACGGCCCAACGGCTTGGTCATTCAACGAAAACGCGTGCCTTTGGGCGTTATCGGAATTATTTACGAATCCCGTCCGAACGTCACGGCAGATGCCGGTGCATTGTGTTTAAAAGCGGGCAATGCAGCTATTTTGCGTGGCGGTTCTGAAAGCTTTTATTCATCGGCAGCTATTTTGGAGTGTTTGCATGAAGGCCTAAAACAAGCCGGATTACCCGAAGACGCGGTGCAACGGATTCGGACGCGTGACCGGGCAGCGGTTGGGGCCATGTTGCGCTTAAGCGATTATATTGATGTGATTGTTCCGCGCGGTGGAAAATCGTTAATTTCACGCATTACGGAAGAAAGTAAAATTCCATTATTTAAACATCTAGAAGGCATTTGCCATTCTTATGTGGATAAAGATGCTGACCCAGAAATGGCTAAAAACATTGTTTTGAATGCCAAAATGCGGCGGACAGGAGTTTGTGGATCAACGGAAACGTTACTTATTGATCAAAGCATCGCCGATAACATGTTGCCTGCGATTATTGATGGTTTGATTGATTTAGGCTGTGAAGTGCGCGGTGACTCACAAACGTGCGCTATTGATAGTCGTGTTCAAAAAGCCAGTGATGAGGATTGGGATACTGAATATTTAGACTCGATCATTTCAGTGTGCACGGTTGTTGATGTTAAAGACGCTATTGAACACATTATAGCCCATAGCTCGAATCATACCGATGCGATTATTACGGAAAACCCTGAAACCGCCGAAGCTTTTTTGAACGCAGTCGATTCAGCGATTGTCATGGTCAATGCATCTACCCAATACGCCGATGGTGGTGAATTTGGCATGGGTGCTGAAATTGGTATTTCCACTGGAAAACTTCACGCACGCGGCCCTGTTGGGGTTGAACAATTGACCAGTTCAAAATACTTGGTTCGAGGCACTGGGCAGTGCCGCCCTTAAAATTGATCAGATAATGACAACTCAAATCGAAAATCAAATGACAGCGTTCCCAGGGCAACGGATTGGTCTTTTGGGCGGATCGTTCAATCCTGCTCATGACGGGCATTTGCACATATCGAATTTGGCATTGGAACGTTTAAACTTGGATTGCGTGTGGTGGCTGGTATCACCGCAAAACCCAATGAAGTCGACCGAGGGCATGGCGAGCCTTGATCAACGCATGGCAAAAGCCCGAGAAGTTGCTGGAAATCGACGTATAATGGTTACCGATATCGAACGTGAATTGGGTACCCAATATACAGCTGATACTTTACCTGCCCTTCAAAAAAAGTTCTCTGGTGGGCATTTCGTTTGGTTGATGGGGGCCGATAATTTGGCCCAGATTGAGCAATGGCACGAATGGAAAAATATCTTTATGGCCCTACCCGTTGCGATTTTTGCCCGTCCGGCGTATTCTAAAGAGGCGGAGAGCGCAAAAGCGGTAAGCCACTTTGCCCCGTACCGAGTGAGTGAAGATAATGCCTTAACGCTTGCTGACATGAAACCGCCAGCTTGGACCTTCTTGAAAACACCGCTAAATAGCATATCTGCAACAGAAATCCGTTCGCAATCAAACGAAGATTGGATGAACAAATGACTTTAACAAACCCGATAGAAAGGACTAACCCCATACCACAAAGTCAACAGGCGATACCAACTCCAGACGATGTTCTTGAGCTGGTTAAAACGTTTCTCGATGATGACAAGGCTGAAGACATTGCCGTCATCGACTTAGAAGGCAAAACAGAAATTGCCGATTATATGGTTATTGCCACAGGCACATCGCAACGCCATGTTGGTGCGATGACGGATCATATTTACCGCAACTTAAAGATCCAAGGCGTAAAAGGGATTGCCATTGAAGGCATGCCTCAGTGCGACTGGGTTCTGGTCGATGCAGGCGATGTAATTGTTCATTTGTTCCGTCCTGAAGTTCGTGATTTTTATAATCTAGAAAAAATCTGGACAGCTCCTGAGCAAACAGAAGATACTGCAGACGTAGGCGTGGTTCCTGCCTAAAGGAGCCTCTATGCGTTTGACCTTAATTGCTGTCGGCCGGGCGAAAGCTGGGCCGGATCGTGATTTGTTTGATCATTATACTCGCCGAATAACAGCTCCATTTGAATTGCGTGAAGTGGAGGAGAAAAAACCACTTTCCGGGCTTGAGCTTAAACGCCGAGAAGCCAGTCTTTTGGATGCGGCTGTTCCTGATGGTGCTGTCCGCATTGCCTTGGATGAAAAAGGTAGAGATTTAACCAGTCGGGAATTTGCCAAAAAAATAAACTACTGGCGAGACGAGAGTATACGCGATGTCGCCTTTATTATCGGCGGTGCTGATGGGTTGGATGCGGATTTGTTGAAACGCTGTGATTTAAGGCTGTGCTTGGGCAAACAAACATGGCCCCACATGCTGGTACGGGGCCTGATTGCCGAACAACTCTACCGCGCACAATGCATTCTGGCTGGCCATCCATACCATAGAGATTAAACTCACTGATTTTCATTGCCGCTTTTATGACTAGTGTTTTGTGGTTATAATGTAACGTATGATCTTCCTGGTTACTTTGTTATAACTAAACCGATCAACAATCGCCTGCGTTGCTTATTCGGTTACGTGTTCAAGAAGGGATACGTCCCTCGACTCAATTTCATTTCGTAATGGGGTGCCTTGGCAATGGCGGGTTGAGGGAGCGGTTCTGTTTTCTTTAATCAATGTAGTATAGTGATATCCGCGCGGCGTTCGTACTATAAACTACGGTGGATCATCAGGGAAAACTTTTGCCGCGGCACTTGTAATAACATCTACAAATTTATTTTCTGCAATTTGGTCACATACATTATTATTTCTTTTGATGTTACAGGCGGGTGTCCGGTATTTGGGGGGCATAGCGGAAGTGATATTACCACCCTAATAAGGCTCGCTTTTGACCCTGATCAGGCATTTGTTGAATTCCAAAGTTGAGAGAATCTTGAACAACGCCAATTTATGTTTAGCAAAACCTTTTATCAGAAGTAACGAATGAAATTGAAGTTCAAAAAACTATCCCGTTTCAACGGCGCTAGACTATTACTCTCATCAACATTGACTAAAAACCGAGCTTTAAGCTTGATTTTCAAGGTATCTGTTAATCGAGAGCTTGCTTCTAACGATAAGGATGTTGAGCCATCTTTCAGATCAACGATGCCACCTAATAGGGCCTGCGTGTCATCAATATCGTTAAGCGCCAAACGCATACCAAGGAACAAATCATTATCAAAAACCGTAGACGGCGTATTCAATTCATCACTGCCATCCTTATGCAGTTCCGCCAATAAACCCAAATCAACGTCGCTATCAGAAACTTGAAAAAGGGCATATTCAAACCCTGCAGACACGGCCCCAAATTTTGCCATGGCCTTCGCGAACGATGCCTTCGAACTTCCATAACCATTCATCCAGGGTGTATTGTACATCCAATCCCGCTTGGCTGATCAGATCATAATGCGGGGCGCGACGATTACCTGAACCAATCGGCAAACGCGCTTTACGGCTGAGCCCATGGAACATGGATAGCCCCACATCCCAATCGCCAAAATAATGAGAATAACGCGCCGCCAAATCCACGTGGCGGGTTCCCCCATAGCTTTCAAAGATGGCTTGGTTTTCGCCTACCGTCTCATTGGATCGCAATCGGCTATCTGATCCGCCGAATGGGCGTTCCCTGAAACCCGGTAAAATATAACCATATGGAAATAGAATATCTGTCTGAGAAGCAATTCAGTCTGCAATATTTAGGCAAGTGCGATACGTATTTTGCGTATTTGAAATGCAGTGGAAAGCAACCTAGTGCTGATGCTTTGTTGAATTTGTGGGGTAAACTTAATTTAGAAAAACAGATTTTCGAACGTAGCCTAAAACAGGCAAGAACGCCGTTCCACAAGCAGATGCTGAATGATTGGATTGTTTTATACAGCAGTCTTGGAGAAAAGACGTTCAATAGTGCGATTGTTCCCCTGTCGTTAAATTAACAGCGCAATCGTAGAATCCGTCTTATATACTGGGGTTGTTTCATCTCTTATTGGTTTGCCGGTTGATTTGGCAATTAATACCCGAAGAAAAACGGCCTTCCTTTATTACGGCTAAACGGACAGGGAGCTTATTTGTTGTCATTGGGCTGATTGCTGGGGCAGGGTCGGTCATAAAACTTGACCGCGAACTTGTTGAACGCCATCAGATAGCCATATCGGCAGATAATGAAGACTATAAATCCTGTGCACGGATTTATATCTTTGCAGCAAGCAGCCCTTCCTATGCACTGTACACAGGAAATAAAATGGCTGGATTAAAATTTACGGATGCTTTGGCAAACGTCATACCAAAAAATGACTACTGGATTGACGATATGTATGACCAGGAAAGCGTCACGTTTTTTGGGCGGCAAGGCCCGGCAGATATGAAGCAATTACAACAAACCTATTCGTGCTTTTACTTTCGAGGAAACCGACCGGGGGGAATTTGCAATTTCCTTACCCGCTTTGCACCCAATTTTAAAATTGAGAACGAATGTTCAACCCGTGATGAGGTTATCCTTACACAGGGGATAAGCTGTAAGAATTAGGGCTCCAATTTAGCCGAATAAATACAATACAGATTTGCACCCCAAAAGGGTGGTGGCGTTAACAAGGCCCATGAAAGAAATTTATGTAAAAGGGCGGACGTAAATACACGTCTTCTAGAACCGACCCTTTGATCGTAGATTTTATCAACTTGTAGATTACAGGCAATTCCGAGTTGTCTCAAACTTTCAGAATTAAAGCCGGTTTTATGAGTAAGATCACCAAATTGATAATTAATGCCCCAAGGGGACGACATGTTGGGTACTTTGACGATGATTTTCCCATTATTTGATAGTTTAGACTTTAACTTTAAAATCAATTGGAAGGCCTCTTCAGGAACAAAATGTTCGAGCACGTCAAATAAAATGATGCGATCAAACGTTTCTTCACTTTCGGTGCTTAGATATTTCCAAACATCCACGTTTTCAAATTTGTCCTTCACTTGATCCGGTTGGACATTTTGTAAATTTTCATCGTGGTCAATACCTTTTAAATCCTCAATGCCCTTTGACGAAAGATAGAGTAGGAATATTCCTGTGCCGGAACCAATTTCTAAACATTTCATTGAGTCGTTAAAACGCGCAGGTATCCAAACTTCTTCATCAAACCGGGCAATACTTTTTGCTGATAATGTCGGTGTATTGTAGTTTTTATAAAGAGAATAGCTTGAATATAAACGGTCACTCACGGTTATAAGGCTCCAATCATATTTAACGATAATAATACAATGGATCTAAATTTTCCCAATCTCAAGCGGCATGCATTCCCCTTAACAGATTTTAACTTTACTTTTAACAATTTTTGAGAAAGTCGGCCTGTCACGCCGGAGGCACGGTATATGTTCAGCGCGTAATTATGACTGCTTTAATACGTAAAGCGGAAGTAAAATGTCCGCTTTACCATTCCACCCGTTTTTGAAGAGGGTGGGTCTTTGACGACATTGCGGGGGCTTTATTTAGGATGCTTTTAGAACATAACTTACTCGCTTGCTCAAATTTGTTGAACCGTGCGCCAATATAATCTCTCAGCTAGTAACACAGTACCAATTACAGAACGACGCATGTTCAGCAAGATTTTGCTGCTTTAGACGCGATTTAATGCTGCTGATAGATATTGAAGATCGGGAATTAGGGAAAATGTTTAAGCTGTTTGCGTTTTAATTAGACGCCGAAAACCAAGTCAGATTTCAATTTTAACATTATGTGCTCTCCAAAATTTTGATGCTATCTTTCATTTTGCGTATTTGAAATGTGCTGGGAAACAGCCAAGAGCAGAAGCTCAGATTAGTAAATTGCTTGCATGAAGACGCATCCATTTATGAATAACTAATTACATATTGTTTACACATCGTAATTTTACCAAAAGCAAATAAGTAATCAATTTCCACGTATCTTCTAATTAGTGTTTATTTACAATGTGATACCAGTTCCACCTAGCCCACAATAACCGTTTGGATTTTTTGCCAGATATTGTTGGTGATAGTCTTCGGCATAATAGAAGGTGGGGGCGTCTAGGATTTCAGTAGTAATTTTCCCTAATCCAGCGTCTTTTAAGTTTTTTTGAAAAACCGTGCGTGATGCCTCTGCGGCATTGAGCTGGTCTTTGGTTCGGCAATAAATACCGGAGCGGTATTGGGTCCCTGCATCGTTGCCTTGGCGCATTCCTTGCGTTGGATTGTGGCCTTCCCAAAAGGCTTTTAGGATCGCACCCAATTCAATTTGGTTTGGGTCATAAACCACCAACACCACTTCATTATGCCCGGTTTGCCCTGAACACACTTCTTCATAAGTCGGGTTGGGCGTGTGGCCCGCCGCATAACCAACGGCTGTTGTATAAACCCCAGGCAATTGCCAAAAAATCTGTTCCGCCCCCCAAAAACAGCCAATGCCAATAATGATTTGTTCTAACCCATCGGCAAAAGGGCCCGCTAAGGGTGCACCATTTACATGGTGATGTTCGGGAATGAACATGGCGTTATCGCGGCCGGATAGGGCTTCAGACGCCGATGGGATCTTGGATTTTTTGTCAGAGAAAAAAAGCATTTAGGCAGACCTTTTTTGCTATTGTAATCCCTGTATATATGGGACGGCTTTAGTAAATTACCCGTTATATATGGTTTAAATCTTAGCCCTGTTCTTTAAGCTGTTGTTTGTACATTTTATAGCGCGCTACGTAGTGCGGGCCAGGGTTGGCGATCATTTTTAAATCAGCTTCAGATGTTTGGCGAATGATTTTTCCGGGTGATCCCATAACAACCGAATTGTCAGGAATATTTTTGCCTTCAGTTATCATTGAGTTGGCCCCAATTAGGCAGTTTTTACCAATCACAGCGCCGTTCAAAATAACACTGCCAATGCCAATCAACGTGCCATCACCAATGGTGCAGCCATGAAGCATAACCATGTGGCCAATGCTGACGTTATTGCCAAGGGTTGCGCCAAAGCCGGGATCGGTGTGGATCATGCTACCATCTTGAACATTAGTGCCTTGACCAATAACGATCGGGTCATTATCGCCACGCAACGTTGCGCCAAACCAAACGCTGGCATCTTTCATTAAAGTCACATCGCCAATTACGGTTGCTGTGGGGGCTATGTAATAATCATCGCCATCTGTTTTGATGTTTTTGCCATCCAAGCTATAAATCATCTTCTAAACCTTTCATAAGGAAATATGTTGTTTTTTACATAATGATCAACGCTTACAATAAATAAAGAAATTTGAGTTATAAATTAAGTGAAATGCAAAATTATTTACCCATCTTGAATATGCGAGTCTTTGCT
>Ga0114994_10003045_pt1 | contig 12277 bp, 8 predicted proteins | sample ArcticOcean_MG_C_9_FD_87043 | JGI IMG/M metagenome (GOLD analysis project Ga0114994, IMG submission 87043) | Marine microbial communities from western Arctic Ocean - ArcticOcean_MG_CB2_152 | ecosystem: Environmental > Aquatic > Marine > Oceanic | place: Arctic Ocean: Canada Basin | collected... | reverse complement strand
GCGGCGCTCGACGAGCTGCGCGCGGACATCAAAAAGCAGCAGGACGACGCGCAGCGGCTAGCGTCCGAGGCGCAGGCGCGGTTCGACGCGCGGACGGTGGAGCGGGAGGCGCTCCAGCGGCGCGGGTCCGCGCGCGTGCGGCCCGAGGAAGACGCGGGCGAAGACGCGGGCGCGGCGGAGGCAAAGACGGAAACGTAGCTTCTCGTCGTAATTTATTAGGATTCAAACTCAAACTCCCGGGCGAAAAATGAGTCACATGGTTAGTCACAGACACTCGCGCGAAGACGCTGGTGGGCCCCAACCGCGCGGCACTCTAGGGCTGCACCGCCGTCCCGTCCCGCGCGTTCAGCATCCGGCTGAGCGTCCCGGCGTCCACGGGCAGCGTGTGGCCGGTGATGAACCGCGCGTCGTCGCTCAGTAGAAACGCCGCGGCGGCCGCCACGTCCTCTGGCTGCACCATGCCGGGCTGCGCGTTCGCGGCGGTGCACATTTCCTCCGTCAGCGCCATCGAACGCATGAGGTCCCGCACCATCGGCGTATCGCAGGTGGTCGGCGCGATGGCGTTCACCCGTATATTTTTCTGCGCATATTCCGCGGCGGCCATTTGGACCAGACCGCGGACGGCCCATTTCGTGGCTGTATAGGCCCGAGGTTACAGAATCCCCTGAATCCGGCTGTGCTTGAGAGGGCCATGAAACCGCCGCCTGTGCTCTGCGTGGCCATCTGCGCCATGGCGTACTTCAGGCAGTAGAACGTGCCGTTCAAATTGACGTCAATGACCCGCCGCCACTCGTCGATCTCGCACTCCCCGAGGGGGGCACGCGGCCCGACCACGCCGGCGGACGTCACAAGTGCGTCGAGCGAGCCAGAGCTCTCCACCACGCGCCGCACCGCCCCGTCCACGTCTTCGGGTTGCGTGACGTCGCATCGCAGAAACGTGCCGCCGAGCTCGTCCGCCAGCGCCGAGCCGCGCTCGGCGTCCACGTCCGCCACGAAGACCGCAAAACCGTTCGCGCGGAGGCGGCGAGAGATCGCCTCGCCTAGGCCCAGCGCCCCGCCCGTGACGAGCACCGACTTGGAGCTCGTGGAATTTACGGTGGAAAAGCGACAGTGACGGATGGCGAGGCACGAGCTCGGTCGCGTCAGACGAGCCAGCATATGAACTAAGCCTGGTCACCTTCACGTCAGGTCCCGAGCACCCTTCTCTGTTATTTACTCCGGACTGAATTTCCCCTCGGACGGGTTTTTGGGACGGGTTTCTCCCAAGGTTGCGGCTCAGCTTGCAAAGCAGCGCGAACGCTGCAGTGCAGCATTGATCACTATACCTGCTGACGCGCACCGTTGTCTTGAGACAGTACCGCAGCAACAATAGCAGGACTGCTACACAGCTGCGCTGCGCGAACAGACGGCGACACGTGACACCTTGCCGAACGCACGCCGCACCGTACAGTAGCGCTCGAAACGCCGCACGCACGCCATCGCCGCGGAGCACAGCCATGGTCCGCACGCGCAAGCAGAAAGAGGTCAACCCCATGCCCGAGAAGGCGCCGGCGGCAGCGGCGGAGCCCCAGCCCAAGAAGAAGAGGAGCGGCGGCCTGGCGTCGTACCTCAACTCGTCGACGCTCGCGACCTGCGCGGCCGTGGCCTACGTGGCTTTCGCCTACCGGAACTTCAGCCGGGTCCTCGACCCGCTGGCGTCCCTCGACGAGAGCTACAAGGACTCGGTGCAGGTCACGCCCATGTGGCCCGAGAACTCGACGCTGGACGTCGAGGTGGCGCTGTCGACGTATCCCTCGTTGCCGTACGACTTCATGCGCAACAGCTCGTTGTACGAAGCCTCCACCGTGATCATCTGGCGGGAAGAAGGTATTGAGTTGAACGCCCAGACCCAGGATCTGAAGATGGACCTGCGGCTCTGCGCGTCCACGCATGCGTTACAGTGCTCGGACGCTGCTTTAGAAGCGGCGGAGAAGGACGCTCAGCCCGGCTTGTTAAGTCGCTTGATCCTGGGCGACGAGAGCGCGGGTCCGAGGCGCCGAGTCGTTCTTCCTCCTTCTGCCTGGGCGCAGCTCCAGCGCAACGGCACGTTATACTTACACTCGGCCGTGACGCGCGTCACGCAGAGCGCCGCGTGGCGCGGCCTCGCCGATAATGATGTCCGGCGCACGGCGCGCGTGCCCTCCATTGCGTTAGTGAAGTTCGAGGAGGCTCCCAAGGGAAGAGCCGCCCTCGCGAAGCGCAAGCTCCTGGAGGACGTGGCGCCCGTCCTCGGCTCCTTGGGCCCGCCGGCGCCCTGGGCGCCCACGTACACCGGTGCAGCCGGCGAGATGTGCGCCAAGTGGAAGCCCGAGGCCGCCGTGCGCGTCGTCGCCGAATTTAGAGATTGGCCCTCGGAAGTCTCCGTGCCGGGCATGCAGCGGTTTAGGGACAGAGCGCCCGGCGGCCAGATCCTCTACAAGTACGCGCCGCCGACGTACGCGGACGAGATCGGCCTGACGAGCGACAAGTATTTGGTCGTGAACAGCACAGTGGATTCTCTACCTCTCTCAATATCCTTCCAACCGTTGTCCTTTGCGAGGTGGCAATTGATCGCGCGCATGGAGGAGGGCTTGAAAGCCCAGCAGGAGGACTTCGGCTTCTCGGAAAATGACATCGACGAGGTGCGGCGTCTCATCGCGGACACGAAGACCTGGTTGTTGGCGGTGACGATGCTCGCGTCGGTCCTTCATCTACTATTTGAGTTTTTGGCGTTCAAGTCTGACGTGGACTTCTGGAAGGGCAACAAGTCGTTACGAGGGCTGTCGGCGCGGTCCGTGGTCATGGACTTGGTGTCGCAGATCGTTGTTTTAGCTTATCTGGTGGACCAGGGGTCCTCCTTGCTCGTTTCAGTCCCGGCGGCGGGCGCGATACTCATCCAGTGCTGGAAGGTGGAGAAGGCGACGGGGGTTCGGCTCGACCGGTCGCGGCCCTTCCCCTACATCCGGTGCGAGCGCCTAGAAGCGGTCGCACTGTCGGCTGCGAACGCCAAGGAGGGCGACAAGGGCGCCATGCTGGACGCGGCGACGCTGCGCATGGACCGGCTCGCGATGCTGTACCTTTCCATATCTCTAGGTCCGTTGGTGATTGGGTACGCGGTCAAGACGCTCATCTACGACGCGCACCTCGGGTGGTACTCGTGGGGGTTAGGGGCGTTGACGAACGCTGTGTACACCGGAGGCTTCATCCTCATGACGCCGCAATTAGCGCTGAACTACCACCTCAAGTCCGTGTCGCACCTGCCGTGGCGCTTGTTATGCTTCCGCTTCGTGAATACGTTCATCGACGACTTGTTCGCCTTCGTGATCAAGATGCCGGTCATGCACCGCGTGTCGTGCTTCCGCGACGACTTCGTCTTCCTCATCTACCTGTACCAGCGGCGCATCTACGCCGTGGACGACAGCCGCGGCGTCGCCGGGGAGGACGCGGCGCAGTAAGTATTTGATACTACTTTTATTTTAGGATCATGATGCGCGCGTCACGTTACTCAAAGGGTTAAAGGTGGGCGGGGCGGACGCGTTGATCCAATCGTGCTCGGGCGCGAGGGCCCGAATTACGGCATTCGTCTCGGCGTCGGGGTAGCGGTAATTATGATATTGGCTCCTTCCGGTCACTCTATGCTGGCCGGCGTAGATGCTTTCTCCACATTTCAAGCAGGTGCCCGTGACCCGAAAGTGCCTAGGTTCCCAATTCTCCACGGGCTTCCCGTACACGGCGTCGTCCGTCCGGCGTCGGGGCGTCAGCATCAGGGGCGTCGTGTCGCAGCACAGGGGACATGCCTGTTGATAGGCGTAGACCCCGCGCACGCACGACTCGTGGAACTTGTGCCAGCACGGCAGTGCCACAGCCCCGCTGCTCAGCGAGGAAAGGCAGACTGGGCAGGCGTCGTCCGGAATAGGCCCAGCCGGGTCAAACTTGTCCACGCCGAGCGGCGAGGTGTTGTCGGTGCGCGAAGCCTTCGACGGAGTCTGCGGCGTCCGCGTCGTCGCGGTCCGATAAATATCCCGCAGGACGAGACGGGACGCGAGCCGGCGCCAGTTCTTCAGAACGGCATCGTCCCGGCGTCTCGCGGCCGCGAAGACGACCGAAGTGGTGTCGCTCATTCTAGCTGAAAAAGCCCCGAGACGTTCGGCAGGACTGTCTTCCGTCCAGACGCCATTCACGAAGCGCCCACCTGCTGGCAGCCGACCCTCGAGACGGCGCTTTGCCTCGTATCCGCGCTCGTACACAACCTGCTCGCGGATCTCGTCGTGGTGAGTCTCGTCGTCCGCGGCCAATGTCAGGCTGGAGAGGGCGACCTCGAGCTTCAGCCCCGCTGAGCTTTTTCCGTGGTAGGCCAATTGGTAGGCCTCCAGTGGCATGAGCTTTCCAGACGCGCCCTGTTCTTGGTCACTCGTCGATGCCGCAGCGATAGCTTCCGCCGTCTCCGCGCGCGCGGACTGGGCCCGCGCCGACCACCGGCGGCCGACGACGGCGGGCGGGCGCCGCAAGTTCAGATCCCCCGCGGCCCCGAAGTCTGCCGGCGCAGCCACGGCTCGACCGTCGGTGGACGTTGGCTCGACGCCGTCGACGCCGCGGGGACGTTGTTGACGGCCGGGCGACTGGCTGGGGCGTCAGTCCGTTCGGGGTGAACGCGGTTGTCCTCATTTAGGTCGGAGAAGAGTTGGCCCATCCGGACGACGCTTGTCAAATGTAATACCAGAGGTCAAATATTTAATCTGCTCTAGAGCGCCGCGAAGCGCCGCAATCGCGCACACGCGGCGCGGGCGGTGCGTTCTATAGTCAAGGTGGTGCGAGACCACGCCAATAAGCGCCGTGGTCGCGTGCAAAATTGAATTCTACAGCCGCCGATTTTTGCTAACCCTCAAGCAACCCTCAAAACGGGTTTATGAGTGCGCCCCCCACTAGCCCTAGTACAAGAGGGTGCGTTTAGGGCGCACCTACTCACTTGGCCTCCGCCCCCTTGGCCTCACTTGAACCGCTCTCCTTGCGCGCCTTGGCCGCCTTCAGGAAGCGCTCGAACTGCGTCTTCACGAGTTGACCATCATCCAAGGACACGTTGACCACGTTCAGGTGCTCGATCTTCGGCGAGACGCGCTGGCGCGTGCCTCTTTGAGAATTGGGCGCGAACGCGAAAACGAGCGCCGCGTCGTCGGGCAACTCGTTGTTCTGCACGAAGTACTCGTACCAGGCGCCACTTTCACTTACTTGGCCTTCTTGTCCGGGGTCGTACACAATAATGACGCCGTGGGAGTCCTGCATGATGGCCGGCCAGCATCCCTCGTAGTCGGTCGATCCGCCCACGTCCCAGACCTCCACCGGTGTGGCCGGACCTCCGAGATTGCGTTCGCACTCTAGGATTCTAACGCCGACCGTGGCGTTATACGTTTCTGCGGCTTTGAATTCAACAGCTTCCGTTTCGTCGGCGCTCACGTAGTTGGCCACCGTGGTCTTGCCGCCTCTTGTAGGTCCTACGACCACGATCTTCAGGCCGGGCGGCGCCGTCGGGCCCTTCTCCTCGGCCATGGGCAACAACGCCGAGTGGCCGGCCGCGGAGTCAATGGTGGTTGTGGGGCAGCCTCCTCGGGTGCCTGGGCTGGCCTCCGGTCGGGCGCGATACCGGCTGCCGACGACGGCTGCGGCGGGATGGAGTAGCTTGACTGTCACGTGCCGAGACGACGCGGAAAGCGGCACGGACTGGTGCGCAAAGCAATTGAATTCAAAGCCTTTTTTGCCAAAAGTGAAGCTCGCTCGTCGTCCCGCGGCTAGGAGGGCTTGATTGCCCCCCGATGAAGGATGCAGCCGTCGCTCTTGTGTCTTGATCGAGACAGTCAACAAAACGGGTTTTTGGACCCGGGGCACCCACACTTGGCCCTTGGAAGCTGCCCGCCGCTGTGCGTCGCGGCCAGTTCGCTGCCCCGGAGACACCACTACTGGTCTCTACACGACGCCGCGTGATCGGCTGGCAGCAGCGTCGGTGCCTGAGATTTCCTCCCTCTCCACCACAACAACCCTTCGGCCGCCGCCCGGGCATGATGCGCGTCGCCCTCCTAGCGCTGCTGGTGCACGCGCGTGCGGCGACCCACGCGGACCGCGCGGCGCAGTCGTGCCTGACCGATCCTGAGCAACAATGCGACGAGCAGTGCCCGCGCACGACCTACAGCCGCGCCTGCCTGATCAGCAAGGTGCCGTTTCGCACGCCGTACGGCCGCGTCAAGTGTTGTTTGAGGTGTTGTCTGCGGCACTGGCTGGGCGCGTACGGTTTGGATCGGCGGTGGGCCGAGTTCCGCGCGGAGCAGGGCGGCACCGGCCGTATCGACGACATGCTCATTGGGGGGACGATGCTCCACGGGCCGAGCGGCACGCTGCCGTTCGCGTCCCGGCGGGTGTCAAGAGACAAGATGCCCTGGGCTTCAGAAAGGTGGACGGCGGAGGAGCGCGCCGTCGAGGCGACGCAGGCGCGGCCTAAACGGACGCCGGGCCCGGTGACGGCCCAGGACCGACATAAAGTAGATGAGTTTCTGTGGTCCCTCAGACGCACGCGGTCGGCGAACGCGGGCAATGGCGTGGGTCAGTGGACCAAAAACGATGCCTGGCTCGAATTACATTTCGGGGACTCCTGCGGCCTCTTCAACCGGGTGAACCCCTTCGGCACGTACCTGGGGCTGAGCCTCGCGTCGCTGTTACGGTTTTACCTCCCGCGCATCGTGGGGAACCGATCTTTGACGTTAGTGACGTCGAGCGACTGCGACGTGCCCCTGCGGCCGACGCGCGCGTCGCCCTTCCTGAACATGACCGAGCTGCTCAAAAGTGTTCATTTGAAGGCCTGGTACGCCAATAACCCCTCGGACGGACTCGTGGATTCTATTGGTCGAATCCACGCGCCGCACCCGAAGCTCAAGGCCTACGCGACGGGGGTCCTCAACCCCCACCAGTGGGTGCGTGCCTTGGACGGCCGCGAGGCGACCGGTGATCGACAGGGACCGCTCGTGTGCTGCTGCATGGCCATGCTCGCGACGCCGTCGTCATCGGTGGACTACGATAAACCAAGAGAATACACGTCGCAGATAAAGCGAGTGAGAGAAAGGTCCCTGCGGTTGATGGACCACGACCACGTGCTAAGCGAAGCAGGTATGATGTGGCGCTACGGGCCGAATAGAAGAGGCACGGGCGAGATCTTCACGCGCGTGCGGCGGTTCGCGGTCCTCGACGAACTCACAAAGAACGGCTTCGACTGCGCGGACCGCTCGGCCCGAAGTTCAGACGAATTGCGGCAGTTGTACTTCGAGAGCGATTTTGTGGTCAGTCCGCAGGGCAAGGGTAGGACGAACTATCGGGAGTGGGAGGCCCTAGCGGCCGGCGGCATTCCTCTGGTGGACTACGACCCATCGCCGGCGGCCGCCGAACTTTATGAAGGGCTGCCGGTCGTGCGTGTGCGGAACTGGAAGAAGGTCACCCCGGCCTACCTCGACGCGGTGCGGGAGCGGGTCTTCGACGCGGTGGCTCAAGGCGATATAAACATGGCCAAACTTTATTTGCCATATTGGCTCCACGAGTTCACGGCGGGGTTGGAGGACACCACCGAACCCCCCGCGCCGGCGACGCGGCCGCCGCTCCCGACCTGCGCCGTCGTCATTGGCGGCGACCCCGAAGTTGGTAGGTTTGGTCAGGTCTTCCGGCCCGCAACCTATACGGGCGACGGCAAGCGACGAGTCCCGCGGCTGCAGGCGCGCGACTGCGAGCAGATGGTGGAGCGGCGCGTAGGGAAGCGCAATGGAAAGCGGTTCTGCCCGCCCGGTCTCCTCGCGGTCCTGGACGCGCGGCGCGCCTGCCGCGCGGTGACGGTGTTCGGGGGCGGCGCGAGTGACGTGGCGTCCCAGATCCTGGCGGACTGGGGGACGTTCGGGCTCGTGACGCTCGTGCCCTACGAAGGGCGGGCCGAAATGATTCATCGCGATTACATGCCCGCGTTCGCGGACAAAAATTAGCACTCCGAAGCTTTTGCCTTTTATTAGGCCTTTCTTAATTTATTTACTATTACCCAATGTGCCCCGCCTCGCCCCCCCGGGGCTTCTGCACCACGAGGCTGCGGTTGCCCGGGTCCACGTCAAAAAGTCGCACGCGCCGCGCGTCCTCCAGGCGCTTCGCGTGGCAGTCGTCCGAGGCCGTCACTAATCCCAAACCTCGTAAAGCATGCGCCTCGAAGGTGCACCAGCCCGTCCGGTCGTATATGTGGCCCAGCCAGACCGGGACGTTGTTCCGTTGACTACAACCCCGGCCCTGGGCCTTCCAGGGGGGCTTGAAGATGCAGCCTCGATGCGGCGTGGCCAGCTGGTTGTGCGTGGGGACCTCGTCCGCGTTGACATACAGTACGTCGGCGTCGCTTATTGAAGACCGCGTCGCCGCCGCGACCAGCAAAGCCATCGGGTCCATATCTCCGCGTCCGTAGATGACTGGTGATGGATCGTCTGCATCGTTCTCCATAACCTTGGACACGGCCACGGTGCCGTCCTCGCGCAGTCTTATCCGCGCCGCCGCCACGCCGCGCCGCGAATGGCCTCGGGCCTTCTCCAGAAAGTGCGTCTCCCGGAAGTGGACCTGCAAATCGTTCCCCTCGACGTCGATGAACTCCCACAGGTAGTAGTACTTCTCGAAGTGCAGAGCTGCGGGTAAAATAGCTACTCGGCCGGTGAAGTACGCGATGGCCAGGACCGACAGACACGCCGTCCCCAGGCGTTCCCCATTGTGGAAGTTGGGCGGCATCGTGGCGATTAGGGTGTCCTCGACGGCCACGTACTTCCGGTGCTTCGTGGCGTCGACGCGGTAGTAGTCCCGGTTCCCAAATTCGTCCGCGGCGCCGCCGAAGACACCGAGCTCCTTGGCCACTCTCAGCACCGAAGCGTAGGGCGTCGTCGCGAGGCCGCCCCCGCGACTCCCGGCCCGAATGTCCTTGACCGCCGTGAGGTCGTCGTCGCCGCTCCGCACGTGGACAATCACCGTCGCGCCGCCGAGGACGGCGGGGTGCTCGTGGGAGACCACCGTCTCGGCGTCCCACAGATACAATGAAAGCGGCCCCAGCGCGTCCAAGTCCGCCCCTCGTAAGGCGTCGCGCGCCGCGGTTCCCATCTTTCCGCCGCAGCCCCAGGCTTGCCACTCGTTGCCCGTGGCCGCCGCGACCGCGCAACCGAGTACCACGTCGCCGTGGGCCGCGGCGTGGACCGCCGCTTTGTTGGTGGCCGCCTCTAATTCGGCCAGGAGTATTTCGGCCGCGGCGAGGAAGACGCGCGCGGCATCCGATGCAGCCCTGCCCACCTTGAACGCCAGAACGGCGCTCGTCGGCGCGCCGCCGACGTGCGCCTCTCGCACGAACCGCTGGTGCTCGCCGCGCGGGTCGATGCCGTGGCGCGCGGCGCACGTCAGGCCCTCCTGCAAATTCATCAAGAGCGACGCGGGCGGCGACCCGGCGAAGAAGGCGTCCGCGTCCGTCTTGAGGAAGCGCGCGTTCCGTAATTTGGGATGCGTCGTGGACGCGAAGGCCAACACCACGCGCCACGTGCACACATGGCGTAGGGATGCCGCCCGGGCGGTCCGCGCCCCGTGCTTCAGGCGCGTGTCCGCCGTCGCGTTGCGGCGCCGCCGCGATCTCTCGTACTTGAGCATGTCAGGACCCGTCCGCCAGAGCTCGGGCGCGACGCCGCCCGTGCCGCGCACGCCGAGGAAGGTCCTTTTTCTACCATTAATATCGGGCCCGTCCAGCCCGCCCGTGCTCAGGGCCCCCTCCATGAAGGCGGCGTCGGTCCGTCCGTGTACATCTTCCGCCGGTGGCGGGGCCCAGGCCGCGGCGCTGCCGCCCGCTCTATGAACGGCGCAGGCGGCCTTCGCGCCCACGGACGCCACCACAAATGCCGATGGCGCCGGCTGCGACGACGGCCGCGCGATCGACGCGAACGCGTGCACGACCTCCGCGGCCGCCGCCGCGCGCGAGTCGTCGAGGACCGTCCAGTAGACGTGCGGCGCGTGTGGCGATGAGCGGAGGCCGTTCGCCGCTTCCCGGACCATCGACAGCGCGAAAGCGGCACTCGGTTCCGGTATAATGTCGCACGCAACGTCCTCATCGACGAGGCGCCGGCCGAAGGCGTCGACGCGCCACTCGTAGGCGCACGGCGACTCGGCCGTCGCCCGCGCCTTGCCGGCCCCGACCGCCGCGCCCGGCGCGCACCAGGAACTCGCCACGGCGCGAGCGAGTTCGCCCGCGGCGAACGCGGACACCCAGTTAACCGGTGGCGGTACAGAAGAATCGCCCGGCGCGCCCGCGAGGCGCGACCGCGGCCGCTCCACCAGGGTCCGGGCGCACGTCTGCGAGGGCGCGCAGCCCGCGAAGAAGGGCAGCCACTGGCTCCGCGCCGGCACGACGCGCCGCAAGGCCTGGTGGAGCGCGCTACTGGCGTGGTGCGCGTCGTGGTGCGTCTGCGAGTGGAGGGAGACCAGATGCACGGAGACGGCCAGGACGGCGCCGAGCAGGGCGCCGCCGAAGACGTCGCGCATCGGGTCCTGCTAGGGCTTATCTGTGTTATGGCTTATCCGAGGCTGCCCGGAAGTGGTGTCACGCATCGTAAGGTTCATAGATGCACCGCTAGCGATGCGCCATTGAGCCATGCACACCGCAGCCGATGCACACGCCGGCGCAAGGCCTGAAAATGAAATCGATATCGGGCGGGTTTCGTAAAAAAATCGACATTGGCTCTTTAGGCCAAAGGCAGCCCGAATCGCTGCCCTTCTCCTCGCCACACACGCATAAATGCACGAAAGTCACCGCTGCGCAGAACTGCCCCCCCCACGCGTCCACGCGACATTCACAAAAAGATAGACAAAAAGAAGGAGTCATCAGTGAGGGACGCGTCCGCGTTAGCCTTCGCGAGACGCTTTGAACACTACGATGCCACTGCCGTCGGAGAACCCGCGCTGCGCCTGCCGCAACGAAGCGGCGGCTGCCCGAACGCGTGGGCCGCGGTACGCGCTCGAGCTCTCCGGCGGGTTGAGGACCTTCCTCGTGACCTGGCCGGCGTTGTCGTGCAATCTCATTGCGCGGAACGGCGGGCGCAGCAACTGGTGGCTGGGCATCGAGAGCCCCTACGACGGCCGCACGCAGTCCAAGGTCGGCGCGGCCGCCCGGACCATCGTCACGGACTGGGACCACGCGAACATCTTCGCCGAGGACAAGTACCGCACGTGCGCGTACTATGGGCTCGGCGACAAAGAACGGTGCGACGCGGACTTCTTCCCGCTCGCCCAGGACATTTGCTCGCGACGGCTCGCGAAGGGACTCAAGGGCAGCGGCGAGCTGTGCGTCGGCGGTTTCGTCAAGCGCAATAAAACGGGGGGATGCGACTCGCACTGCCAGCGCCGGTACAAGGGCTTCGCGCACCAGTGGGAGTCCGTGGGGCGGTGCCACGCGGCGCTCAAGCGGTCCCGAGCATTCGCGTCGGTCGAGTTCATTCTCCGGACGCGACCGGACGTGCTGCTGCTCCAGGAGCTCTCGTTGAATGAGGTCGTGCGCGACATGGCGGTCGCTCGTGCGGGTGCGTTCCTTCCCTGCGAGACGATGAACGGCGGGTATATTGACGACTTCGTCGTTGCCAACAAGACGGCCATGGACGCCTACGCCTCCCTCGAACCGCTGCACGGCGAAGGGTTCCGGACGGTGACCGAGGCGCGCGTCGGGAAAAAGCTCACGCCCTTCGCCCCGATCACGGGGATCGTCGGCCACGGTATTTTGGATTTGCCGATGATCGGGAAATATGTTAGAGCAGGTTCTTATCTTCCCGTTACTTATCATCACGGGCGATGCGTCGGAAAAGAGGCGCAGCGCGGCGCGTGACCGGGCAACATGTTCCCCGCGTTTCGGCAAGCGAATTACCAGGTCCTCAAGGACTACGTGCGGGCGCACGCGCCGACGACCGTGGACACGGAGGGCCGCGACGTGACGGCCGCCGACGTACTGCTGAGGCTAAACGCCGTGTAGTTGTATTTTTATTTCACGGGCGGGGGGGGGGGGGGGGGGGGGGGGGGCGGCGTACCTTGCCCACGCCCGGGGCCGGCCGCGGCCCCCCGTGTGGGTGGGGTGCGGGGGGGTGGGAGCCGTCGTGCCACGGCTGGGCCGCCTCGTGGTCGCCCCCTGCTCGGGTGTGCGGGTTGACGCCGCCCCCCCCCCCCCCCCCCCCCCCCCGGTTGCACATGCATG
>Ga0114994_10003044_pt1 | contig 12277 bp, 10 predicted proteins | sample ArcticOcean_MG_C_9_FD_87043 | JGI IMG/M metagenome (GOLD analysis project Ga0114994, IMG submission 87043) | Marine microbial communities from western Arctic Ocean - ArcticOcean_MG_CB2_152 | ecosystem: Environmental > Aquatic > Marine > Oceanic | place: Arctic Ocean: Canada Basin | collected... | reverse complement strand
TATCATTAGGGCTAAACGCGATGTCTGCAATGCAGGGGTAGGGTAGTTTGTCATACCTAGGGTCGTTGGTGTTGTTCCTGCTGATCAGGATCAAATCTACTTGTGGGCGGATCGAATCAACGACATGAGATAAGAGAGGTTTTCCGTGATGTAACATCCAGGCTTTTTCTGCGTAATTCATTCTTGATCCCTTGCCCCCTGCTAGAACGATTGCGGTGGTATTCATGGCTTATTGCTCCTCTAATGGCATCATCATTTATGCACACTTTAGATTCAAATTAGTTGTATGCAAAACCTCCTGGATATTTTTGACTCACTCGCTCGCGCCTGGCCGGAATATTCGGTACGGAAGGGCCAGCTTGAGTTAGCGGTTAATATAGAGTCGGTGATGGTCAGTGGAACAGTCGGGGTCTTTGAGGCTGGAACCGGTACCGGGAAAACCCTGAGCTATCTTGTGCCGGCATTTATGGCTTCCGGTCCCGTGATTATTTCTACAGGCACAAAAAACCTTCAGGACCAGTTGTTTCAGAAAGACTTGCCGGTTTTACAGAAGATGTTTCCTAAAAAGAGAGTCGCGTTGTTAAAAGGCAGAGCTAATTACCTCTGTCCGCAGCGGTTAAAGACCAACATAAAGATAGACCACAAAAATGAACTCCTTGCACACGAATTAATGGCAGTGCGCAGTTGGTCAACTCGTAGTCGCACCAATGACCTGACTGAAATCCTGGACCCGGAGAAAAATGCAGCCCTGCAAAAACTGGTGACCAGCAGCAGAGACAATTGTCTGGGTAGCAGGTGTCCTGAATTTAACGAATGTCCGTTGTACCGTGCCAGAGAGAAAGCTAGCCAGGCTGACATTGTTATCGTGAACCATCATCTTTTACTGGCTGATCTCGCTCAACGGGAGGACAACATTCGGTCACTCCTGCCTGATGTCACCGCATTGGTGATCGATGAGGCGCATCAGATACCGGACATTGCTCGCCATTTTTTTGGACAACGGTTATCCAGCGGTCAATTCGCTGAACTATTACGGGATGTTAGAGCTGAATTGGCACTCCTGGGTAATGATGACGCACACAGTTTGAATTATGTGAACGCTCTTGCCACCCAACTGGTGGCCTTGAAACAGGTGATACTTGCGGGTACTGACCCGCACTTTGAACGATGGCTGAACAAAAAGTCTCGTCTGCTTATTCTTGCTGTTGACCAAGCCTTGGCAGAGTTAGGTAATCGTCTTCTGGATGTCGCTGATAGAAGTGACGGCCTGGCGCAATGTGCCAAACGAGCACTGGGCATGGCGGATATATTCGTACTGCTCACGGAACAGTCCGATCCTGATAAAGGTTGTGTTCACTGGATTGAGAGAACTCAGGGTAGTTATACAATTCATCTTTCTCCTTTGGAGATTAGCACTGAGTTCCAAAAGGTTGTTAAGGCTTCTGGGGCAAGTTGGATATTCACCTCTGCGACATTATCGGTAGATGGTTCTTTTAACCACTTCGAGTCAGAACTGGGTGTGACCGATGAAATTTCAGCGATCTTCGAAAGCCCCTTCGATTATCTAAAATCGGTCCGAGCTTACGTACCCGCTGGTTTACCTGAGCCGGGTAACGAGGCGCATACCAAAAAACTTGTGGCGCGTTGTGTGCCTTTGATCGCGAATAACAAAGGAAAGACTTTTTTCCTGTTTACCAGTCATCGGGCATTACAGTTAGCCGCGCTCGAACTGAAAAATATTGGAAGACCACTACTTGTGCAAGGTGCCAAGTCCAAAATCCAAATGCTTACAGAGTTTAAAGCGTCTCCGCGTAGTGTATTGTTAGGCACGCAAAGCTTTTGGGAAGGGGTGGATGTCAGGGGCGCAGGGTTGAAGCTGTTGATCATCGACAAACTACCTTTTCCAAATCCACTAGACCCCATCTACAATGCTCAATCCATGGTGATTCGTGGCAATGGAGGTAACGGCTTTACGGAACTGGCATTGCCAAAGACCGTCTTGTCGCTAAAGCAGGGTTTTGGTCGACTAATGCGTGAAGCGAGTGACATGGGATTGTTTGTGCTGGGTGATTCTAGAATCAACAGTCGCTCGTATCGCAACTATGTGATCAAAAACCTACCCGAAATGATTTGGGTTGATAAACAAGAAGACGCGGTCGCTTGGATGCGTAAACTATGACTCGCTAGCGATGATGCACAATCTGTTAACTACAAGTGTTAACTACAAGTGTTAACTACAAGCGTTAACTGCAATGTTACTTATTTGAGATAATTACCCAGTGAATTTCCTTGGAATTGATACTTCTACTCGCGCTACTGTTCTGGGCTTGCAGCTCGGTTCAGAGGTAGTAGACCGGACGTCTTTGGACGTCGATACACACAGTCGGGAAATACTGCCATCAATAAAATCGTTGGTGACCGAGGTCGGAATCAGTCTAGAGGAACTTGACGCGATCGTTTTTGGTCAAGGTCCGGGTTCTTTTACGGGTTTGCGAATTGCCGTCGGGGTTGTCCAGGGACTGGGTTATGGGCTGGGTATTCCTGTCGTTCCAGTATCTTCCATGGCCTGCATTGCGCAGTCTTGTATTCTACCGGTCAATCCTCCGCTCGTGTTTGTCGGGTTAACTGCGCGCTTGGAAGAAATTTACTACGGTGCCTATAAGTTTGAACAAGGCATCGCGGTGCCGGTCCTTCCCGAGGGGGTTGTTGACGTCGCTGAACTGCCACAGTTACCTGTTGGTGACTGGGTCGGATGTGGCAACGCAATGCCTGGGTTGAGTACAAAAATCCAAGAGTCAACGGGTGTTTTATTTGACCATATTTCTAGTGACGCTGTTCCGACTATCCACAACTTGCTGTCTCTTGGTTCCTTCAAGTTTAGTCGTGGCGAGTCGGTTGGCGCGATGCAGGCCACGCCCGTCTACCTCCGAGAACAGGTTGCCTCGTTACCAGGTAACAGATGAGTCGGTTCAGGGTAGGCTGTGACAAGGAAGGGTATTACCTTGAAGACAGTTTTTCCGGTCAGCATCCGCTCAGGGTCAATTTTTCACATCCGGAATTCTTGACGCGGTTAAGAGGCGCCGGAAAAAAAAGTGAACTGGTGGCACGTGCCGTAAAAGCCGGAGCAGGCGTCAGGGTTCTGGATTGTACGGCGGGTCTGGCTCGGGACGCGTTTGTGTTGGCATCGCTTGGCTGCGAAGTGACGCTGGTTGAGCGATCAAAGGTTGTCTCTACATTGCTTCTAGATGGATTAAAGAGGGCAAGGCAGCGCCCCGAGCTTTGTTCCGCCGCCAATCGAATTAAGCTGACGAACGCTGACTCGCTTGCGGTGATGTCCCAAGCTAGTCTGGAATACGATGTGATCTACATCGATCCTATGTTCCCGGAGAAGCCAGGCGCGGCGGCAGTGCGAGGGCCAATGCAGCATCTACAGCGGTTTCTAGGGACAGACGAAGATGCCCTGGCGCTGTTATCCGTAGCTTTGCAGGCAGGTTGTGCCCGCGTTGTGCTTAAGCGGCCACCTCATGGTGACTGGCGCTCCCCCATCCAGCCGACGCATGTATTCAAAAACAAAAATAGCCGTTACGAGGTGTTTACGAGTTAGTCGTTGAATTTCTGACGGCCTGCAAAATGTTGTATCTGACATCGGCATCAAGAGACTGAGCAGTGGCGGATTCCAGTGCAGTGAAGTTTTCGCTGACAGCAAGCTCGATATCGACCATCTTTTCGCTTTTTAGCTGTCTGAGTAGATTGGAAAACAGCGATTTATCGAAAAACTCAGGCGAGTTGATGCCATAGATGACCGAAAGCTGCTCGGCGATTCTCGCGGATGCTGACTCAAGTGCTTTCAGCGATGGCACGTTGGATTGCTGCAGTAAAGCGATGACGATGTAGAACCTTTCCAGGGTTGGGCCCGTGATGTTGGCGATATCCTGAAGACTGTTGTATTCAGATGACTCCGGCGATGGAAGCGCTATTTGGTTGCCATTTAATGTTACGAGCCCTAGCTCAGATAATGTTTCGACGACGGTATCCAATACCTGTTCCAGATCACGAATGTCCCAGGCAAGGAACATCTCGGACTTGAGTAAGGGGAATAGGGGTCTTACAAATTCGGCTAACGCGGTTTTGTCGGTTGTGGTTTCGGTTCGTACAAACCTGGCAACCAGTGACGGTAGCGCGTACACGTGCACGACATTGTTGGCATTGTAAGTCAGGGTTATTGACTGCTCTGGAGACGCAGAAACAATGGTCCCGAACGGGTGCTCAGTGCAGCTTAAGCCGCTAATGGCTATTGCTTGCTCAAGTATCTCATTTTGGCTCAGGTTCGTGATTGAACATCCTGTCGGGCCACATTTTCGGGCGATGGCACGTAGAAGTTCAATTTGGTGCAATAGGTATTTTTCCTCGATGTTTTGCCTGGCGGTTGATAATAAAGCCACAGCAACCAGGTTTGTTGCTTTTACTGCAACCGATTCGTTGATGCGAGTTGCAAGTCTCTCGGCCAGATTCAGACACGTCGCGGATAATTGAATCGATGGGATTTCTCTTAACTGTTGCCATTCCGGCAACTGTTCATCCATAAATTGCTGAAGTGGCAGGGGTTCACCGAAGTTAACGGTAACCTGCCCGAAATCGCGTTTCAGGGCACGAAATATCCCAAAAATATCGAATATGGACTCTGATTGCTTATCCTTACCGGACAATTCCGCCATATAAGTTGATGATTCAAGCACCCTCTCGTAGCCGAAGTAAACGGGCATAAACACAATGGGCTTGGTAGCATCCTTATGAAAGCTGTTAAGTGTCATACGGAGCATGCCAGTTCGTGGCTGCAGCGTTCTACCGGTTCTGCTCCTGCTGCCCTCTATGAAGTATTCCACCGAAAATCCGCGGGTAAAGACCTGGTGCAAATACTCATCGAAGACTTTTCTATATAGGCCGTCACCTTGGAAACTTCTGCGCATAAAAAAGGCTCCTGCTCGGCGTAGCAGTGGACCAACAAAGGGCAGGTTCAGGTTCTTTCCGGCTGCAATATGGGGAGGGGCCAGACCATTGTTATAGAGCACGTAAGACAGTAGTAAATAGTCGATATGGCTGCGATGACAGGGCGTGTAAACGATTTCGTGGGACTGGGCCATCCGTTTGACCGTTTCAATGTGGTTAACCTCGATGCCTGCGTACAATTTGTTCCAAAGCCAGGTAAGTAACACGTCGAAAAATCTAATGACTCGATATGATTGATCCGACGCTATCTCCTGGGCATGGGCCATCGCCTTTTTCTCCACGGCCAGGAAGGTCAGGTCGTTGGTTCTTGCTTCGTGCTCGATGGCTGCTCGGACGTCGTCACTTGCCAGAATGTTGTTGAGAAGGGTGCGCCGATGGGAAAGGTCTGGACCAATGATTGCCTGCCGCTGGTTATTAAAATTCACTCTAAGTAATCGCAGGAGCTTCCTCACCTGTCTCGGTTGTTCAGACTCAGATGACATGAGCTCATCAAGCGCGACGGCGGTTCCAAACTGAACCAGTATGTGTCCAGGATGAAACAGCATGGCAAAAAATTTTTTCAGTCCGCTGGTTGCGCTCCAGTTTTCTGACAATAAAAGTTTGAACAGGGACTTCTCTCTGTCTGGCTGGTGGCCCCAGAACAGGGAGACGGGAACAATCTTGATTGATCGGTTTTTAAGGGCTTTCTGGTGTTCGAATAGGCGCATCATTCGCGCTGATTGTTGGCGCAGTGATTTTCTACCGAAAGTTCCCTCGGCTCGGCCCAGAAAAAACACGGCCCGACTTTCGTTAATCTCCGGGATTATTGATACCGCTGAAGGCAAGCCGCCAGCCTGACAAGCCATGTCCGTTACAACAAGATCAGAGATGGACCGAAAGGACAAGACGTAACAGATAAGGTCTGAATCGCTCAGGTTGAGCGATTCGCGGTTACCACCCAAGAATATCGGTTTTATCCACAGAAATAAAAGCTTGCTTGACAGCGCGAATTGCGCGTTCTTTAGCTTAAGGCGAATTTCGCTAAGTTTCTCGTTAGGTCTAGGGGACATTTCCATTGAACAGGTCCGAGAGCACGCTCGCTGGGTCTCGCCCTTCAATTTCAACCTCGTAGACGCTGTTGAATTTTCGTTGCGTGATTTCTGTGATGGCGGCGCGTGAATCGAGAATTGTGGGTCTTAGGAACACCAACAGGTTCTGCTTTTGAGTCGTAACCGAAGTACTCCTAAACAAAAAGCCGAGGCCAGGAAGGCTGCCCAGTAAAGGCACCTTTGTATTAGTGGTATTTTCCTTATCCCTAATCAAGCCTCCGATGATAATGACTTCTTTGTCGTCGACGAGAATTGTCGTGTCTATCGTTCGGATATTGGTTATAAGGTCTGCGCTTCCTTCGGCACCAATGACGGCGAGTGAAGCAGCGTCTACCTCTGAGACTTCCTGATGAACTTTGAGTTCTACCAGGTTGCCATCATGAATATTAGGCGTGACTTCCAATGTCAGTCCGACATCTTCACGCTGGATGGTCGTGAATGGATTGGTTGTGCCGTTGCTACCCGTCGTCGTTGAGCCGGTTCTGAAAGGTACGTTTTGACCTACTACAATTTTTGCTTCTTCATTGTCCATCGTTGTAATGCTGGGAGTGGACAATAGATTGACGTCTCCATTTGTTTGCAGCGCTCGAATAATGGCTGCGAAACTTGTTCCATCAGTACTAATTCGGCCAGCGCCCAGCAATGGTTGTGTGCCGGGGGAAACACCTAGCAGCGGTGAAGGTACAGGCGCATCTGCTGCCGAAGACTGACCTGCAATGTTTTGTAGGATCTGCGCCAGGGTGCCGGAGGGCGCTGTTAATCCAATCGGCAGATTACCGCCGCTGGTGTCCGCAATAAAGAGCTCAGAACCAAGTTGACGAGAGAAGTCGGCAGTGACTTCGACGATGGCCGCCTCTATCAATACTTGCAATCGGCGTACATCAAGACTGTCGATGATATCAACGATTTCTAGCATGGCTGAGGGAGGGGCACGAATGACCAATGCATTTAGTGACTCATCAGGTTGGATGCTAATTTTAACCTTGTTGGACTTACTTTCTTCATCGTCAACGACAGTGCTACTTAGAATTTCGGCCATTTCAACAGCGTCGGAATGAGCAAGGCGAACAACTTTGGTTGACCCTGATCGATTTGCAGGAACATCCAGTCGTGATATCAGATCCACTACCCGCTCCACAGTGACTCTTTCACCCTTAACCACCATGGAATTAGTTCGTTCGCTGGCAACGATGGTCACTTTATTTGGACCTTTAGCGCCGCTTCCCATCTGTTCAGGCGCTAGCTCCTCGAGGAGTCCAACCATGTCTTCGACCCAGGCGTCTTTCAGGCCTACGATCTTAACGATCTGGTCATCGGCGATGTCGATGCGATTAACGATTTCGGTTAATCGAGCTATGTTTCCGGCGTGATCGCTGATAATTAGTACGTTAGGAGACGAGATGCCAGCAACATGACCATACTGAGGAATGAGTGGTCTGAGTATCTTTACCAAGTCCTCTGAAGCGGAGTTGCGGACCGGGATGACAGCAGTGACTAATTCCTCTGATTGTGCAGGAACTAGAAAATCCCTTGGGTTACCGCTTTGTTTTGCCAGGACCTGTTGAACGATCTTAGTGATGTTCCCGGTAGGAACAGCAGCGTAGCCGTGAACCCGGAGAACCGACAGAAACAACTCATAGATCGTCTCCTTGTCCATTGAGGTGCTCGAGATAACCGTTACGTTGCCCTTAATTCTGGGGTCCACCACAAAGCTTTTGCCTGTGATGACGGAAACCTGGGCGACGAATTCGCGGATATCAGCGTTTTTCAGGCTGACCTTCCAGGTTTCTTCTGTGTCTCTTACCTGCGCGGACGCGTCTTGAGAAGATAATGCAAGGGGCAGGAACAAGCAGCTGATAAAGAGAGCCAGTGAGATGCTTATACTCGAACTATTTAAAGACATTAGTTTGGACGCTCCAGATAAAATAATATGTAATCGGGTGATGTGAGCCTAACTTATTTAGGCACGGGTACGGTCAGGAAAAAACGTCGGGTTCCCCGCTGGACCTCGACTCGAACCCTGGATGATGCCATGACCTGGTTCATAAGCATGGAATCGTTTGCGGCGACACCAATCGGCTTACCATTGATTGACAGTATCACGTCACCTGGTTGCAGGCCGGCCTGTTTGATTGGACCTTGCGCTTCTGCACCGACCTTATATCCTTTTGACTCACCGCTTGAAACGGGCGTGATGCCAGCTTCACTCAGGGTACCATGAAGATCGCTGCGCAATTTTTCCTGATACTGACTAATAGTGCTGTTGTTGGCAGAGTTGTTGGCAGACTTATTGTTAGATCTATTTGTGTTGCCGATGCTGTCTCTTGCATCTTTTTGGTTGGATAGTGGTGTGCCTGATATACCATCGCCAGATCTGGATAATGTATTTCCGGGAGGTCTATCACTGACGAATTGAAATTTGCTATCCGAGAAAAGTAGCTTCTCCATTCTGGTGCCTCGTCGGATTAAGACGTGATCTTCGAATACGGCGGCCAGCTTAGCGTTTCCCGGTAACCTGTCTCCGATTGCAAAGAGTTCACCATCTTTATTTTTTTCCGCGACGATGGCCGTTGAAAATCTTGCATCTTGAGCAATAAAAATACCCTGCAGCTCAAGATTAAGTTTTGTTTCCGGTGCATCAATTGTCTGGGGGACGATATCTACGTCCTCGTGTCTGCCGAAGAGTTCGAGATTGGAAACCTTAAATGTCGGCAGAGTGACAGGGTTGGCGCTTGCTGGAGCTGAATCTGGGATGGAACCTGGTGAGGTCGCGGTTCCCATAAAAACCAGCGCCGTATTCGCCACAGTCAGACTCATTAAAACAATCAGTATAATGCTTATAGCGGTCGCAAATTTCCTGCTGTGGTCGCTAAATAGTTGTATTAATTTATCCAAGTGAAGCTGCCCGAAGATTTTCTGAAGGGTGAGTTATTGTATACCATAGTTTTGGTTAAAAATGGACCCGTATCGGTCTAAAACCGTATTAAAATACTTTTTCTTCCAACACGAAAGCAGGGCCGACTGCATCCTGGTATCCGTTTGGAAGCGGCAAACCAATCATATCCGTTAGCAGGTAAGACACGGAGGTTTTTGACCACCCATCTGGTTTTAATGAGAGCATCAGCAAGGTGGAGGTCTGTGAGGTGACATCTAACATTGCATTTGATTCTTGCATCGAGAGTTTCCCGGTGAGTGCCGGTAAGTTGACGCTATAGAGTTGTTGCGGCGTTTCAATGTGAACGATGCCACCCGTCCAGTTTGTTTCGCCCTTTAGCTCGGTTAGCCAACGTTGATCGAACGAGGTGCTGATGCCTGAGAGCTCAACGATGCCGGTTAATTCAAGGCCATAGTCGATGCTAACGGCGTTAATAAAGCGGCTTTCGATGGTGCCACTAATATTGTCCAGTGTACCACCAGAAGTCGACGCCACTGCGTCTAGTTCCAGCTGAAGGCCGCCACCCGCCAGTTCAATCAGTGTGCTCACTTTTCCGTGAAGCAGTGGCAAGGCTGCCATCTTCCAAGATAGCGTGACGGGTGGGAAACGTTGGTACTGCAACTGAATGGCACCTTCCCAGATTCGCCCTCGGGCAACTCCGACCTTTAACCCCGGGATATTTTGCTGAACGGTATCACCGAATAGCTTGGTCACAAGACTCGCAGGCGCCATGACAAGGATGGGGATGGTAAAAGCAATGATCGCAATCGCGAAATAAAAAACCCTGTTCATAAAATCCAGCTCATGTTCCCGCTAGTGATCGCCAGTTCAGGACTGTTGATGAGAACGGGTTCAGGACTGTTGATGAGAACGGGTTCAGGACTGTTGATGGCAGCCGGTTCAGGACTGTTGATGGCAACCGGTTCAGGACTGTTCATGAGAACGGGTTCAGGACTGTTGATGGCAACCGGTTCAAGACTGTTCATGTTAACCAGTTCACGACTGTCTTCCCGCTTTCGGTGAAACGGTACCAGCTGCCTGAGTCTTCACTTTCTGATGTCCAGCCGTCGACGCTGCACCGGATTTCAACCTGAAAATGGTTGTAGGCGTCCTGAGCGCATTCTTCATCGGTTTGCCAGGGCGTGCTGCTGGAATCGAACCAGATAGAGGTGTAGCCACCCTTGGCGACATTTTCTGCAATGGTGCAGGTCATTGAACTGCCTTCTTTGGTCAGTTTCAATTTGAGTGTTGAGCCAACAGTTCTCTGTTCATCAATTGAAAAGTAGGACTCAAGCCATTCGACGACATCGCTGAACCCCACTCGCTTTGCGTAGATTTCAACGTCAGGCTGTATCGCTGGGTTTTCTGTGCCTTCTATCATTGGCTTAGCAATGTCCCAAGAATGTCTTCGTAGATCACTGACAACGCGTCGAGGTCTTTCACAGAAACCTGTTCATTGACTTGATGAATAGTGGCGTTGCATGGCCCAAGCTCAACGACTTCAACATTCCTTGGGGCGATGAATCGGCCATCAGAAGTCCCGCCAGAAGTCGATAGTTCTGTGTCCAGGCCCGAGCGATCTAGTATTGCAGCCTGAACAGCAGGTATCAGTGCGCCCACGGTGGTTAGGAAAGGTGGGCCAGAGAGTCGCCAATCAACGCGGAAGTCGGCGCAGTGCCGTGCGAGAATTTCTTCGGTTTGTTGTCGAAGCGATTCCTCGGTTGATTCAGTTGAAAAACGGAAATTGAATGCGGCTCGAAGTTCGCCAGGAATGACATTGTTTGCCCCGGTGCCTGCAGTGATGTTCGAAACCTGGAACGTTGTTGCGGGGAAAAACTCATTACCTTGATCCCAGAGTGTCGTCGTTAGTTCAAGTAGTGCTGCTGCGCTTTCATGAATAGGGTTCCTTGCTTTACTGGCATAGGCGACATGGCCCTGGATTCCCTTGATGATAAGCGTCCCACCCAGAGACCCCCTGCGACCAACCCTGACAACATCACCAACTGTTTGTGAACTTGAAGGCTCACCGATCAGGCAATAATTTATTTTGGTTCCCCGTGATTCTAGTGTATCCATGACTCTTACGGTGCCGTCTGTCGCGACGTCTTCTTCGTCGGACGTGATAAGAAAGGCGATAGTGCCGCCATAATCATCTCCCTTCGCGACGAAACGGGCGGTGGCAGTCAACATAGCTGCCAGAGACCCCTTCATGTCCGCAGCACCTCTGCCGTGCAGGATATCACCTGTTACTTTACCCTCAAACGGGGGTATCTCCCATTCTTCCTCAGGACCGGTAGGAACGACATCTGTATGCCCTGCGAAACAAAATAAGGGCCCCTCAACGGCTCCCTGCCTGGTTGCCCAAAGATTTTTAACGGGACCAAAAGGCAGGTGTTCTACAGTGAACCCCAGGTTGGACAGGTAGCTCGCCATGATCTGTTGACAGCGGCCATCCTCCGGCGAAACGGATGGCTCACGGATCAACTGTTGCGCAACTGAGATGGTGTCGGAATTTGCCATTGACTCGGCCCGTTATCGAACGTTAATTGTTACTGTGCAGGGTGCTGTTAAGCTCGATGGCACTTCTATTGGTTCTGCATTCCACAACGCCGTTTTGTGAATTCCGCAGGAACAGCAGTTCGGACTGTCCAGCCAGTTCTCTAGCCTTGACAAGCTTCAGCATGTTTCTGTCTTCGTCCAGAATCTGAACAACAGTGCCGGGGGTGATATAGAGGCCAGCTTCAATGGTGCATCGGTCCCCTAGTGGAATGCCGGTTCCAGCGTTCGCGCTAATCAAACAGTCTTTGCCGATACTAATCACGATGTTACCGCCACCTGATAGCGTACCCGCCGTGCTCGCACTGCCACCAAGGTCAGTTCCACCGCTCACGGTCACGCCCTGAGACACGCGACCTTCGATCATATTGGGTCCCAGTGCCCCGGCGTTAAAATTGATGAATCCCTCATGCATCACGGTTGTTCCTGCCCCGACATAGGCGCCAAGACGCACCCGGGCTGAGTGCGCGATACGGGTACCAGAAGGGATGACATAGTTGGTCATTTTCGGGAACTTGTCGACCGCGGATACTTCGAGGACTCTACCTGCAAGGCGCGCCTTAAATTGCATTTCCTCAATTTCATTCAGGTCGACTGCGCCCTGTTCCGTCCAGGCTACATTCGGGAGTAGAGGATAAATACCCTCCAGGTTTTGTTCGTTCGGTAATACGCAACGGTGTGACAGCAAATG
>Ga0114994_10003043_pt1 | contig 12278 bp, 10 predicted proteins | sample ArcticOcean_MG_C_9_FD_87043 | JGI IMG/M metagenome (GOLD analysis project Ga0114994, IMG submission 87043) | Marine microbial communities from western Arctic Ocean - ArcticOcean_MG_CB2_152 | ecosystem: Environmental > Aquatic > Marine > Oceanic | place: Arctic Ocean: Canada Basin | collected... | reverse complement strand
GACCGCTGCACGCAGGACCAGGGCCTGTGCTGCTACGCCTGCTGGTGCTCCCTCTGCGCGCACGCGGAGATCGCCGCACAGAACGACATCGGCGGCCTCTGCGGCCACAACGAGTGGTACGGGCAGTGTTGTGCGGTGTGGTGCGCCATGTACGGGGCCTTTTTCTTGTGTGAGCAGTGTTGTTCGTGCCTCTGGGCGCCCTGCATCGCCACGGCCTACCAGACGCAAGTCCGCGACGGCGTCAAGCGCAAGTGGGGCCTGCCTGACGACGAGCTCTGCGGGAGCACGATGACGACGTACCTCCCCACCTACTTTGGCTTGATGTGCGTGCCCCTCATCTTCCCGAACAATAGCCAGTGCGCCGCCTACCAGATGCTCTACTTCATGAAGTCGCGCGCGCCCGCCCCGGAGTGCTGTTGCTACAAGTACGTCTGCTCGCACTGCTCGCCCCCGGCCGTCGGCCCGGAAGACAAGTACCAAACGGCGGCTCGCAAGATCGGAAGCTCGTTGCGCGAGGCCGACCACCACGCGTTAGAAAAGCTTGCCGACAGCGCCCACTCGTCGACGAACCAGGTCGTCGCGGCGCAGCCCATCTAGAGGCTTGTCCGAATTCACCGAACCACCCCTGTGTGCAACCGGTTACGCCAAATACCCCCGACTTACACCCACACCCCCTAATAACTCAACACCTTGACTCCTCCCAGGGCCTTTGGAGACCCAGAGTTTGGCTAGAACAATTGCTACTAGAACGGACTCACTGGCAGACACACTTCAATATTACAAAACCAGGCAGCGGAAGCGTTCTCCGACCAGCGCACACATCGAGCACGGCCGGACTTCCTGATTGCAGACCGGGCACGCCTTCGACGCCGGCGTGACGGTCCCGCAAGTGGCAACGTGCGCGAGGAATGCACGGTCCCGACACAGCGGCGAGCAGTACCGCTGGTCGCACTTCTCGCATCCCACGCACGCGAAACAAGACCGCGCTGCCACGCCTAAGAACGTGGTCGTTTCACCCCGCGATCTGGACAAGGCGCGGCTGCCGCACGGTCGTCACTCCGCCGCCGGAAGCGCCGCCGCGCCCGCGCGAGCCCCGGGACATCAAAAGCGGCGCCGAGACTGTGCGCGACGGCGTCGGCGGCCCGCGCGAACGCGGCCGCGACGGCGGCCGGGTCCTCGAGGTTTATATCCACAACCGCGCCGCCACTCAAATGAACGGACCGCGCGTAGGTGCTCACGGCGCCGAGCCCCCGTAACGCGCTGGCCGCGGCCCCGCCCGGCGTGCTCGGCGAACCGCGCCGCAAGAGGTCGAAGACCAAAGCGCAGAGCGCGAAGGAGCACAGCCCGCCCCCGTAGGCGCCCCCGAGCCCGGTCTGCCGCAGCACGACCTTGCAGAGGCGCACCGTGGCCGCGAAGTGGCGCGGCCGGTCGCGCGCGAAGGCGCCGTCGGTGACGTCGGCGCCGTACGCGTGCGCGGCCTGGCGCGCGCCGTCCTTGCGCGTCGCGACGTCGAAGGCGAGGCGCGTCGTCGCGTCCTTGCCGGTCACCTGCGTAGCACCGAGCGGTGAGTGGCATCGACGCGAAGGCACCGCCCCTGGCGACGCCGCGGCGCACGATCGGCACCCGCGCCCGGATCAGCTCCGCCCCGCGGCTCCACTCGGCCGCATGTAACGCGTCCGCGACCGCGTCGAGGCGCACGTCGTCGACCACAACGTCGAGGTCCGCGTCGAACAGAGCGCAGTCCGAACGGCGGCTGCCGCGTAGTTGCACGTCGGCGAAGGGGTCCACGCGCCGCACGGCCCCCTCGATGCGCGCGAAGAGGTCCTGGGCCGCCCGACGCTCGGCGCCGTCCGGCCGGACCCACGCGTCGAAGGCCTCGAGGGCCGCGTCCAAATCCTGCTGTGTGGCCCAGGCCGGCGCGTCGACGTCGCTCTCGTCGCCCGACGAGGACTCGTCGTCCGAGGGCCCCTGGCGCCCGAGGACGGCCGCCTGCACCGCCTGCGCGTCCTCCGCCCCGAGCACCATTTTCAAAGCCGCCGCGACGGTCGTCTCGTCGCGCGCGGCGGCCTTCGACGCCAGCGCGTGCGCGACGGGGTCGACGTAGCCGAGCACCCGTTCCAAGGCGTTCTCGGTGAGCCTATCTGCGTCGTCCGGCGCGAGGGCCATTATGGCATTTTGGTGCTGTGGGTCTCTGCTGAGGTGTACGCGTGACGGGGCGTTCTGCTGCTGGCTTAACCGACACGTGCGGACCCGAGGCAAGCCCCTGGCTGTTCTCTACGATCGATGCGGCGGACTGCGGCCGTCACGCCGCGCGCGAAACGGTTTTTTCTGACGGGTTTCGATGAGCCTCAGAGCCAGCTAAAATAGCGCTAACTCCGCTTCCTTGAGTCTTAAAAACATATTGCTGTCATTTTGAGACATAGACTACACTGCCATCCAGCTGGTCAGCGAAGAGCCCGCATTCGAGCCGCACGAGCTGCATAAGCTAAACACTGAAGATTCACGCCATCAGTGCGAGACATCCGAACACTTAGTGCGAGACATCCGAACACTGGAAGATGGCCGAGGAACCGAAGCCACAGTATTCGCTAGCCGCGAGGTGTGCTGCCGAAGCCGTGGGCACCTTCACGATCGTCGCCGGCGGCTGCGGCGCGGTAGCCGCGGCGAGGTACGTGGCCGGCCCGCCGATCGCGGCGTCGGCGTTCGCTGGTTCCGTAATGATTGGTTTATATGCCACCCGGAACGTGTCCGGCGCTCATCTGAACCCGGCCGTGACGGCGTCCTGCGTCGTTACTGATCGACCGGGGCCGTGCCCGCCCGCCGAGGGGCTGTGCTACGCCGCATCGCAGACGGTCGGCGCCTTCCTCGCGGCGGCCTGTAACTTCGGCATATACAAAAATGCGATACGAACCCTGGAGAAGACCGAGGGCAGCGCTGCGTGGGGCAACGCGTTCGGCGTCGCTCATAACCCAAAGTTCCTGGGCACGCGGGGCCTGCTCCTCACGGAGATCGGCTCGACCGCGGCTCTCTTGTTCGGCATCAACGCCATCTGCGACCCGGAACTGGGGGCGCCGGCGGAGGCGGCGCCGTTTCTCATCGCGTCGACGGTGGGACTTTTGATATTCGTGACGGGTCCCGTCTCGGGCTGCGGCATGAACCCGGCCCGGGATATTGGCCCACGGCTCGTTACAATGATCGCTTCTGGCCCTGCTGCAGCGCTGGGGCCGTCGCCGGCCTGGACGTATACGCTTGGCCCGATTGCGGGCGCGCTCGCCGGGTCGACGGCGTTCGGCGCGTTCAAGTCACTGCTTGCGAAGCCCGATGCGTAAATTTTGTCACTGAAATCAGCGAGCACACTGTGCTGGCGTGCACGAGTCCATGGAGATGTCAGGGCGGCAGTGCCGCGGCACGACGCGTCCGAGTCGGTTTGCGAGCAAAACCCGTTTTACAGGCGGTTTTATGTCGCGGCGTGCGCGTCGCTTAGGGGTCACTACGTAGTAGTATGAGTAGGCCTCCCACAGGACTGGGTGTTTTATATTTTTGCACCCGCACGATTTCGCTGAAAGCGAGGTGATAAAAATAACACTTAAAACGACCCAAAACTAGACGTCAGTGGCAGAGTTGACCTCATAAAGCCTTCGAGACGACTAACACAGCACTTGTGGCGCGAGCAGCACGAAAAGCTAGCCGCCGCGAGCGAGTTTGTGGCAATAGCGGCGGAGTTGCTATTGTCAGCCAAAAGGCCGCCGCGCGTGGCCCTCGGCTGGCGCGGCGCTGCACGCTGTCGCTGCGACCGCTGGTGACGACACGCAGAGGCTAAGAGGCTCGCGCGCACGGCCAGAGAGCGCCGAAATTGAGACGCGCCGAAATCGAGACGCGCGTCCCCGCAGGTATACTAAGCGACGCTCTATAAACCATGGGTGTCCGCACGAAGACGGTCAAGAAGTCGGCCCGCGTCATCGTGGAGAAGTACTACTCGCGGTTAGGCGTCGACTTCCACACGAACAAACGGATCTGCGACGAGGTCGCCGTCGTGCCGTCGAAACGCATGCGCAACAAAATCGCGGGCTTCGTCACGCACCTCATGAAGCGCATCGCGCGCGGCCCCGTGCGCGGCATCTCGCTCAAACTCCAGGAGGAGGAGCGCGAGCGGCGCATGGACTTCGTGCCGGAGGTCTCCGCCATCGACCAGGACTTCGTCGAGGTCGACCCGGACACGAAGGACATGCTCGACGCGCTCGACTTCAAGGACCTGCCGGGGCTCCAGGTGAGCAACGCCCTTTAAAGTTGGTGTTAAAACTACTGTCTCCCCGCTCGATGGCGCGTTACACTCACTGCGCCTTCTTTGCCGACCGCGTCCGGCCGAAGGGGTCGCTCACGCGGCGCCGGGAGCCTTCCCGCCGCGCGCGCCGCGCGTGAATGGCATACCCGGCGGCCGTGCCGACCAAGGCGCCGGCGAGGTGCGCCGCGTGGCTCACGCCGTCCCGGATTATGGCGGACTGGACCTCGTCCGAGAGCCAGAAGAGCGCCGTCAGCAAGAAAGTGAGCGGTACCCGCCCGGACGACGCGGCCCCGAGCGAGTTCAGCAAAATCAATGCCGAGACGACGCCGGACCCGCCGAGCTGGCCCGCGTCCGAGTGCCCAAAGGCCATGTGCGCCAGCGCCGACGCGATGGCCACGGTGGCCCCGACGGCGGCGATGCGCGTCGTGCCGAACTCCCGCTCCGCGGCCGGGCCGACGAGGAGCAGGTTGACCATGTTGGTCTTCAAATGGGCCCAGTCCTTGTGGGCCACGACGTGCGTCACCAGACAGAGCCAGGACCGCGGACTCTTCACGGAGAAGTACCGCCACGGCGGGCTCGCGAGGCGCTCCGCCGTGCCCCGCATGAAGACGTCGACCACGAAGACGAGCACGCACACCGCCGCGTAGAGCACCACGGCCTGGGCGTCGATCACCAAACGGCGCATGAAGACGGCGAGCCGGTCCCAGCCCTTGCGTTCCACGGCATCCGCGCGCTCGTGCCACCACACGTGGGCGGCGTGCTCCATCTTATGTGCGTGGTGTTGTGTTGGTGCCTGTGTCCTGAGTTTGTTTGGGTTCTAGTTTGGGCAGCCTGCCCTTGGTGCGGAGCAGCTCTAGTTGTGCATGGGTGATACGCGGCTATGTACAGTTGCTGCGCGTGAATCGTTGGCCACTAAGATGCCAAGAACGCCGGCGCTCCGGCCTCGCGCTCATCTCGTCCGTTCCAAGCGACGCGAATCGTAGACGCTAGCAAGGGAGGTGTGTCGGTGGATATATAGCTGTCGGCGAGCTTCTGTCGACGGTCGGTACCGCACGGGTTTTTCAAAGAGCCACCCAGTTTCAAAAACTGCGATTGGCAACGCAGCGGTCGAAAACCTGGCAGTTACTGCCTGGTAGCAGTTCATTAGGCTAAGAAACGTTGTCACTGGAGCGCCACTGCTGCAAACACACCAAACAGCACTAAAAGACGCAGCGGCCAGCCAAACCATAACATCGGAACCATGACCTCCTCGCCGCGCGCCCACACGAGCCTGCGCCAGCAAGCGCTGGACAACTACCAGACGCCCCGCCAGCACAGCTACGGCTCGCCGAGCATCCATGGGAACGCGTTGCGCATGGAGAGCCCGCCGTGGAACCAGCGCGCGGCGAACGCCGCGCGGCATTTGTGGTCCCAGATGCGGCGGCGGGTCACGCCGAGTAGGGCACGAGGCCGGCGGGAGATGTACGAGGAAATACGGGAGCGGGAGGCCCAGGCGCGGCGGAGCTTCGCGGAAGGGAGCGAACCGGAGCAGCGCCGCTCGCGCATTTTGCTGAGGGACTCCTACGACCACCAGAGCGTCGGGAGGTGGAACATTAAACGAGTGGGCGGCGACTGGGTGCACATGTACCTGGACGACTGGTTTAATACGATCGTGCACCTCCCCATGCTGCGCCTATTATTGCTCATGGTGGTGATCTACGTGTTATGTGTTTTTTCGTTTGGGCTGATGTACCTCAGTTTTAGTGATGAGTGCGGCATGGACTTCAGCGACCGGTTGGAGGCGTACTACTTTTCGTTGGAGACCATGGCGACGATTGGGTACGGGACCCAGGACTACTTCTTCGGGCACTGCTGGGAGCCCCTGGCGATTATCAATGTGCAAGTCGTGTGCGGGCTGGTGATCGAGTCGTTGTACTTTGGCATCATTTTTCACCGCCTCACTCGGGGCCGGCACCGCCAGTCCACGGTCCTGTTCTCGGACAAGGCCGTCGTGCGGCGCGTCGACGGGTCCTATTACCTGGTGTTCCAGGTCTGCGAGTTGCGGAGGCACCATTTGCTGGACGCCAAGATCCGCGTCTTCGCGGTGCGCCACGAGCGCGACGAGCACGGCGCCGCCTACTACCAGGCCCACCGCATGCAGCTGCGGCGGCCGCGGGACGACATGGGCGGCATGTTACTCATGGCCCTGCCGCAGTTGGTCGTGCACAAGCTCGACGCGGCGTCGCCCCTCGTGCCGGCGGAGACGTGGATCAGCGCGCGGGGCCCGCGCGCGTGGCGCGGCCTGGCGCCGAACGTGCCGCCCTCGCCGTCGTTCGGGGAGGGCGCGCGCCCGAAGTACACGCGGGGCGACTCGAGCCGGACGAACGCCGCGGCCATCCCGTCGCCGCACAAGTGCGACCCGCCCCCGAAGCCGCGCATGCACCGGCGGCGGCCGAGCGTCGAGTCGCGCATGTTCGCGCCCTTCACGGCCTCGGCGTCGCACGTCTCCGACGAGGCCCTCGGGGACGAGTCGGACCCGGCGCCGCCGCCGCCGCCGCCCGCCCAGAACTGCGGCGCCGGGGACGGCGAGTTCCGGGCCGAGCGCAACTCGTTCTTCTTCGACCGCGACGTCGAGATCGTCGCGATTGTCGAGGGCTGCGACGAGATCACGTCGCGGCTGGTCCAGGCGCGGCACTCGTACGCCATCGAGAACTTCGCCTGGTGGCACAACTTCGCGCCCTGCGTGTTCCGCCAGCCGGGGGGCTCGTGCCTCGTGGACTTCTCCGAGTTCCACCGGACGCTCGAGCCGGGCGAGGACCGGGGGCGGAGCTCTAGCCTGTAACTTTGGGGAGTCTATGTGCTTTTCCTTATCAGTGTACGAAGTAATATCACATATCCCGCCGGCGGGATATGCAAATTCGCGTGTGTGTGACTGCTTGTTGTTGCTAGTCCCACTAGCAAGCGCCCTGAGCGGACTCCATTCGTCAAAAAAATGAAAAACCCGCCCGGGTCAAAAATCGACGCTAGCGCTCGACCGCGCCTGCGCAGCGCCTTGGCAGCGCGCAGTTGACGAAGACCCATCGTAAGGGGCTGCGCCGCATAGCAACGCACGACTCGCAGGGGCAGCCGTACGATACGATGACGGCCAAGGTCGCCGCCGCCGAGAAGACCCAAGAACAATTCACCCCATCAATTCACACCATCACCAAGCTAAAGAAGGCCGCGCAACGAGCGAAGGAGAGGGTTTCGCTAAGCCGCCAGCTGAGCCAGCGCATCGTGGCGCGACGGGAGGCGAGCGCGCGCACGAAGGTCTTAAAGGCTAAGGAGAAAACGAAGAAGGCCGCCATCGATGCGAGCGGCGGCGTAATAGCGGATGTCGACGACGTGTATTTTTCCACCCTCAAACTGGAATGGCCCTCGTTGCTATTGCACGTGCTCGTGGCCTACGCCGCGATCATGACGGTAGCTGTGCTCGTGAACCTGCTATGCGCAAACGGACTCGACTTCGACGGCACGGGCACGTGGGGGACGGCGATCATGTACGCCGCCGCCAACGTCCTCACGATGGGGTTCGGCGAGGTTAGTGTTTCGACCAAAGGCGCTTACTTCGTCGGCCTCGCACAGATGGCTTTAGGGCTAATGCTCAACGTCGTGTGCTTCGCTGTGGTGGTGTCCAAGTTCCAGCAACCGCGGAGTAGGTTGGTGTTCGCCAGTCACTTCTGCGTCACGCGCCGCGACGGCGCACGCGTGTTGCTGATCCGATTGGCGAACCGACGGTGCAACCTAATCTTACACCCCGAGATTCGCGTGCTGTTCCTCACGCCGCACGCCACCAAAGAGGGCGAGTCGTTCGTAGCGCAAAATGAACTACAGCTGGAGACCGTCTCATCGGCCATGACCGGCGTGCTGACGACGTGCCACGTCATCGACGCCACGTCGCCGCTCCACAAGTTTGTGAAGGGCGACGACTTCGACCGCGCTGCCTTCTGCGACGAGTCCAACGCGCTAAGCGTCACAGTATTAGGACGAGATACGGTCTACCACGACGATTTGATGTGCAAGCACACCTACCTCTGCGAGCGCGACGCGCGCTTCGACGAGCACTTCTCGTGGATGACGCGGCGCGACGAGTCCGGGAAGATTGTTTTGGATTTTCACCGCCTCGACGATACTGAAGGGATCGCTGATACGACATCGCCGCCGGTCCCGCGTGGTCCGCCCCCGTCGCTCCATTTCGATAGCGTGGATGTTCACGTGTTTTGCGGTGGTTTGAAATTGGGAGACCGGCTGCGGCCGAATTGCGTCTTCTCGGAAAATGTGTACGCAGCCTGCGAGTCGCGGGGCCTGCGGGTCAAACGGCACTTCATTGATCTGGCGGCCAAGCCGCAGTGGTTCCTGGATCTCGTCCAGGACTACGGTGCCAAGGCCGAGACGCCCTGTGTGCTCATCAAGAACGATAACGGTTCTTCAGACTTCGTGATCGACACTGCAAAGTGCCTTGAAAAACTCACGCCGTTCGACGGCCAAGGCATGGCCGTGGCGCCGGCCGACGTATTTCCGGGTCTGCTCATGTCGTGGTTTGGGTACCAAGCGTCGGTGCCGGTGTCAGTGCGAGACCTGAGTGACTCAGAAAAGTTGGCAGCTTCGCGCCTGAAGCTCGATAACTACGTGGACAAAATAAGGCCGCTTGAAGCCTATCTTGAAGGGAGAGATTATCTCTCGGACGCGGCGGCGATCGGCTGGTCGGACTGGCGCTATATATTTTTCGTGGGTTTTGCGGATATGTTCTCGCAAATATGCGACCCCGACGGCGCTACCTACGTGCGGAATCAGTGCCCACGCGTCGCGGCGTGGGTCGAGCGCTGCTCGACTGACCCCATTTTCCTCAAGACGCGGTGTGGCATAGCCTTCGATCCACGAGCCCCAGCGAACTGTCATGCGGCCCGCACCATGGTGCAAAAATACTTCAAACACCAAGCCGATTTGTTACCGGCGTTCGTTGACGAAGTCCTCGCCCCGTACGATGCCTTTGCCTCCGGAAGTGCGCCGCTACTCGCCTTCAACGATGTCGACGTGCACTTGTTTTGTGGAGCCCTGCGGCTGGGTGACCGGCTCGTTGAGCACTGTTCAGCGCGGCGTCCTTTTGTAACTTGGGGCGCAAAGCGTCGATGAACGTCACCCTCATACAGGCATCTTCTCGGACAACGTCTATGCGGCCTGCGTCCAAGCGGGCTGTAAGCTCGAGCGGCACTGGGTGGATCTGGATGACAAACCGCAATGGTTCCTCGACCTGGTCGAGAAGAACGGGGCCAAGGCCGAGTGCCCCTGCGCGCTCATCAAGAAGGCAGATGGAACTGCGGAATTTGTGAAGGATACAACGGTGCTACTTGAGCGCCTGGCGCCGTCGAAGGGCGAGGGTTTACCGGTGAGCGATACGGATGTGATGCCCGGTCTGATGATGCCCTGGTTCGGCTACCAGGCGTCGGTGCCGGTGTTGATAAGGGACATGCGAGACGAGGCTAAAGCGGCGGCCAAACAGGAGAAGCTCGCCGGATATGTTGACAAGCTGCGACCGCTGGAGGCCTACCTGCAGGACCACGAGTACCTCTCGGATGGTTCTTCTCCGGGCTGGAGCGACTGGCGCTTTATCTTCGTTGTTGGTTTTACTGTATTGATGGGCAGGTGCTTTGACCCCAAAGGGACGAAACACGTCGAGGAGCAGTGCCCCCGCGTGGTCGCCTGGATCGCCCGTGTCGCTCGCGACCCGCTCTTCCTGCGCACGAGGGAGGGCGTCGCCTACGACCCACGGGCGCACCAGAACTGTCTTGGAATGCGCAGCCTCGTGCGCAAGCACTTCTCGCACCAGACGGATTTAGTACCGACCTTCGTCGACGAGGTCCTGGCGCCCTTCGACGCAACCGCCGCGCGCGCGAAGGAGCGGGCCGCCCCGGCCGCGGGCGACGCGATCGCGCAGTCGGGCCTCCAGAAGAAGGAGCTCGCGACGTTTTGTTTGTAAGATATGTGCCATACTACTACCACACCTTATCAACTAGCTTCGACACCTCGCCAAACAGCGCGAACTGGAGGCCCACCTCGAAGAACACGCGGACCAGGCGCGGCCCGCCCCCGTTCCACAGGGCCCGCGCGCCGTCCGCCTTGACGATCGCGCGCGCGCAGTCGAGCGAGGACTTGTACAAACTCCGGTCTAAACCCATCATGTTCGCCTTGACCGTGTCGACGGGCTGCGAGATGACCGCGGAGATGGCGCCCGCGACGGCGCCCGCCCCGAAGGACTCCAGGGCCGTCGCGTGCTCCTCCTTGCCCGCGGCCCGCAGGAGCCCCTTGTAGCCGACGAAGCGCACGCAGTTCGTGAGCGCGCCCTTCGCCACGGCGGGGTACAGGCCGTCGTAGAAGGACCGCACGCCGTGGTGCCGCGCGATGGCGGCGACGGCCCGCGGGAACGGGAAGTGCGAGTAGCGTTTTACGACCACGGCGGGCGACGCGTCGTGCAAGAGCTTGATTTGGATGCTCTGGTTCGGCGTCTGGCATAGAGCCGCCTCGCACGCGCCGGCGCCGAGCCCGCACAAAAAGTCCCAGCTCGCCGTCTTCGACGCGTCCTCGGACAGGAAATCGAACGCCGCGAAGCGGACCGCCGATCGAGGCCCGGCGAAGAGGAACCACGGCGCGCAGCCGCTGTACAGGCCGCGCAGGCCGCGCGTCTTCACGGTCTCGCGGAAGCAGTGGACCGCGCCGCCCGAGTAGCCGCTGCCCGTGCCCGCGGCGCCGTGCTGCAGCTGAATATTGGTTTTGATGTACTCGAGCGGGTAGGTGACGGCGATTTCCATGCTGCCGGCGACGCCGCCAGCCAGGCCTATCTTGGTGAGGGACTTTTGGGGCTTGGCTGCCATCTTGCAGCCACAGCGCTCGCTCGCTGCACAAACTATGCTCCTTGTATCACTGCCGAGTTCTATTGCACCGATGTTGCGCCCACAACAGCTTTGCTCTTTTAAAACCCGTTTTGCACACCAAAACCCGCGGGTTAGCCTGCACTTGCCCAAACCCCAAACGAGCGTCCAGGGGTCGTGCACAAAAGTTTGTACTTAAACTAATAGCGAAAGGCGGGAGTAAACCCCGCTCACATGATTGATGCAATAGTAGAAGAGGCACTGCGCCGGCGCGAACGATTACCACCACCGCATAAATTGGACCAATTGGGCCTCTCTAACACGGGCGGCCAGGGCATGCCCGCGGACATATTTAAGAAGCTCTTCAACGGAGGAGACAAGGACGCGGTTGCTGCATGGTTCGACAACACGGCACCGCGCGACATAAACGAGACGTTCACGCTCACGGAACCGTATCTCATGAAGCGCGTTGGCGCGGTGCCCCGTACCGTTAACGGTACGGGGCAGACCGACCCTAGTAGGTTTTGCGCCACTAGCCCCTAGTGTGTTTTGCGCCGCTCGCCAGAACGCTGTTCTTCGCCGCTCGCCTCTTCGCCATACCTAAAAATGTTTCTCTCGGCCCCAGCGTTCGGATGAGCACTTTTTCAAAACCACCCGAGCCCATGCTGCCGCGAAACTGCCGCCGACACTAGGATCATTTCGGACCCGCTCTAACCCGACTCTCGCCCAACTCTAACCCTAACCCTAGTCTACTCCTAATCCTAACCTTTCTCGGACCGAATCCTAACCTCAACCTCGCGACAGATTAAAAAATAGTCGAGTCAGTCATTCCGATTCTGACTTTTTCCATCTCAACTCATCGCTAAATCGCCAAATCATGGTCTGTTTGGTGCGGCCCAGTTCCCCTCGCGGACCACCGGGAGTCCCGCGAAGTACCAGGCCCGGCGGCCGCCGTACGCGTGAAGTTGTGTCGTTTAGCAGGCTCGGATGGGGCGCCCCAAAAAAGGGGCGTATAAAACGCGAGCTTCCCGCGCACATCTACTGGCGGCTGGGAACCCAAAGTGCGGGTTCTGGATTTGCTCGTCCGAGTCTCGAAGCGGCGCTATCAACGG
>Ga0114994_10003038_pt1 | contig 12281 bp, 10 predicted proteins | sample ArcticOcean_MG_C_9_FD_87043 | JGI IMG/M metagenome (GOLD analysis project Ga0114994, IMG submission 87043) | Marine microbial communities from western Arctic Ocean - ArcticOcean_MG_CB2_152 | ecosystem: Environmental > Aquatic > Marine > Oceanic | place: Arctic Ocean: Canada Basin | collected... | reverse complement strand
TTGTCACCATTGATCTCACCCATAATGAACTGTTCATTATTGAATAATTCGAGAGCAATAAATTTCACTCCCGGCGTAGACCAATTTATTTCAGAGACTAACTTATACCCATCTAATTGAATATCAATTCCACACAATTCTTTATGCTGTTTTAAAACCTCGGGATCGCCAAAAATAAGTGGCTGACAGATTGCCCTAATGTCCTCAGATAACGCTGCTTTCATACAGAGTTCAGGACCAATCCCAGCAGGATCGCCGCAGGACAACGCAACAATTGGTAAGGCTGAATTAGACATAGTTTTCCTTTATACCGTGGCTGGATCCGTACCAAGTTCAGCAAACAAACCATCCTTAGCACCCTCAGAAAATTTTACATCTTTCTCCAATTCTATCGCTGCGGATCGTACGCGCTGATGCTCTGGATCCAGACCCATAATACTTTCACCAGCTTGATTAGCTTTAGCAGCCCGCATCAGGTATTGACGCATCATTGCAACACCATTATCCGTTCCGCAAAGGTTCTCCCTCAAGCGGTTTTGGATTCTGCCCATACTTTCTTGTAAGGAAGCGTCCTGCATGGCAATACCTTCGACGCCGCTATACGTCGTTCCCAATCGTTGCGCTGAGCGATCCATTAAATAATCATTGGTTTTATTTGCTGCAGGAATAAACGTGCCCGGAATATTTACCGTATGAATTCCCTTGCCGGCTTCCATTGCCGCACGCTCTTCTTTAGAAAGGGCACGCTTAGGATGGTAATTAAAACTCCACGTCCAACAATTATGGTCATCAATGGGAACCCAAACATGGCCGCCAATTGGGTGATCCGCACGCGGAGCTATCTGAGTGTGCCAAGGCAATACCCATGGCGTAACTCTCCAATAATATTTGTCATTGTCCGCTGCACGGCGCGCTGCTATCAGCAGACCACCATCAAATGGTTCTACTTCAAATACAGGTTTAAGGTCTCCGGCATTATACTTGTTACCTTTGCTACCTTTAAACAAAGGATCGGAATTAATGTTACCGCCGTGAAGCCATGTAACATGGCTCGAATCAATCCCTCCTTCCAAAGCTTGCAAGTAGTTAGATTCTTGAATTCGTTTTGAAACATAGCGTTGATCTGCTGGTACATTCGTCCATTCAAAATTTGGCTCTTCCGGTTTTAAATTCGGTGGCCCCATATAGGTCCAGATGACACCCCCTTTTTCAATACAGGGGTACGATTTCAAACCAACGCGAGACATCATTTTTTTATTATCGCCTTCGGAAGGAAGTTCAATGCAATTGCCATTAACATCAAATTTCCACCCATGATACGGGCAACGAATACCACACTCTTCGTTGCGCCCAAACCACAGTGAAACTCCCCGGTGTGAGCAATATTGATCGATAAGCCCAATGCGGCCTTCGGTATCTCTAAAAGCGAGCAAATCCTCACCCATCAAACGTACTCGAATTGGGTCGCAGTCAGGTTTCTCTAGTTCACTGGATACAAGGAATGGTGCCCAGAAACGCCGAAGTAATTCACCCATCGGAGTTCCTGCATCAGTCTGACATAAATAATCATTTTGTTCTTGCGACAACATTTAGCTAATTCCTCATTGCCTATTGAGCACACCAGCCCACTTTACTTTGGTTTTCAAGCCTTCTCCAGCTTTTCAATTATTATTACCTACCTACCAGCTCGGTGACTAAAGTACTCCCAGGCACGGGTAAATCCAGCAAGTGTCTCATTACCAGCCAGTCGCTGGTCTATTTCACCAGGAGTTAAATATTCCACATCACCTAAGCGCATGGCATCCATCTGCAACTTTGCATTAACCTGCAAATAAATCGACGTTATGACTGCGTCTTCGAGAGTTCCGCCAGTAACGGTAACGCCATGTCCACGCATCAAAACGGCCCGATGTTGGCCAAGAGTGGCAGCCATATCGTCACCTTGCTCATTATTCACAACCAATAAATTTGTGTCGCCGAAGTTAGTTTTGATATCCCATTTTGGGATTTCATGGCCAATTCGACCAGACGTATGGGCCATTGCCTTTAACGGTGTCTTTGAAACCGTGAACGGAACAACCGCATATGAGTGATTATGAACAACCGCCATCACATCAGGTCGGGCCTTGAAAACCGAACCATGAATAGGGCTTTCGAGATAGAGACTGTTTCCTTTAGTATCTATACACTCACTATCCAGGTTGAACTCCAAAATATCCTGAGTTTCAACAATTGCAGGACTACGTGAGCAAGCCAACAAATAACGTTCGGGATTTTCAGGATGACGCAGACTAACATGGCCATAAGCGTCCACAACATCCTCGTGAGCCAAAATTCGATTTGCAGTAACCAGCCCCTCGATAGCCTCCGACAAAACTGACATGCTTAACTCCTTAATATTTTCTCTAGTAAATTATGAATTGAACATTTTACCAATCTTAGTCAATATACTAATCTAGATAAATACAATAATTAAATATAATCAAAAGGAATTTAGTTTGAACACGAAAGTACTTATAGTTGGCGCAGGTCCCGTTGGTCTCACCCTAGCCGTTGATTTAGGGCAGCGCGGCATTGATTGCGTGTTAATAGAGCAAAAAGAAGCTCCAGAACTGCAACCCAAAATGGAACGCTGTAATGCTCGTTCAATGGAAATTTATCGGCGGATGGGGCTAGCCGATAAAATTCGAGGCGCAGGGCTTCCGTCTGATATCCCAATGGATGTCTTTATTGTCCGCTCGTTAGCTTTACCTCCGATAATTAAATTCCCATTTCCCTCGGTTGATCAAGCTAAAGAGAATGCCGCAACCGTTAACGATGGCACATTCCCCTTAGAGCCATACCAGCTTATTTCTCAGTATACATTAGAGCCGCTTCTCAAAGCCGAAGCTGAGGCCCTTCCATGTGTTGACGTTCGTTATGGCTGTCAATTTCTTTCATTCACTCAAGATGATGCCGCTGTTACAACCGAAATCCAATATAGAGATGGCAGAAGAGATACCATCAGCGCAGCCTATATGGTGGGCTGCGACGGCGGCGGCAGCAACGTTCGCAAACAACTCGATATTAAACTGCGCGGTGAAGGAAATATTGCCCAACTTCGCCAAGCATTGTTCCGCTGTGATGAGCTATACGACAAAATTCCGATGGGAGATGGTCCGGGGAAAGGACGGCATTACCATGTAGCAGATGACAAATCTACTTTCCTTATTATGCAAGACAGCACTAAATATTTCACCTTACATTCCAAAGTCGACAGTGATGAAGAAATGAAGGCAATGTTTGAGAAAACCATCGCAATGCCGCTCGACTATGAAATGATTAACTGTAATCCCTGGCGTCAGAATCTCTTACTTGCCGACAAGTACCGTGAAGACCGTATTTTTCTAGCGGGTGATGCTGTTCACCTCGTCATTCCAACTGGTGGTCTAGGTATGAATACAGGCGTCGGCGATGCTACCGATTTAGGCTGGAAATTGGCCGCAGTTTTATCCGGCTGGGGAGGTCAAACCTTGCTTGATTCTTATGATGTCGAGCGCCACCAAATCGGTGATCGTAATGTCGGGGCGAGCCGGTATGCTTCCCTGGGCCGGCGGAGTTGGCGTTCTTTAGGTGGTCCGGAGATGTTTGATAAATCAGCCGCTGGCGATGCAGCACGGCAGAAATTGCGCCAGGTAGCAGATATCGAGCAGCGTAAAACAAATGAAATGATTGGAGCCGAGCTTGGGTATAGATACGTTCGCTCACCAATAATTTGCGAAGAACCGGGGGGGCCTGAGCATTTATTCCGCACCTATGTCCCGACCTCTTGGTCGGGAGCGCGCCTCCCACATGTTCGCCTTGACGACGGCACACCGCTTCAAGACCTGTTACCACGCGGCTATGTAATGTTAAGCCTCAATGGATCTACCGATGGTACCGTTGCTACGGCAAAAGCATTTGCTAGAGTTGGGGCCCCGTTTGACACCTTGGCCATCGATTGTCAGGCAGCTAGAGATCTCTATAAAAAGAATTTTTTGCTTATTAGACCGGATCTCCATATTGCCTGGCGCGGTGATGAACCGCACCCAGACGCGGCCTATTTAGCAGCGGTTGCGACGGGACAACGTGCAATAACTGATACTTAGAGAAAAACAGCAGTGGGAAAATAACATGCCAGAATTACTCAAAACGGCAGAAGATCTGATTGAAAGGAAAAAGAAGAACTGGCCTGCAGCAAGCTCGTCTATGGCCGGCATTGTCATTCGATTATTTCGTGCTAGGGATATTATCTACAACCATTCTCGGGTTAAGGTGAAAAAAGAATTCAATCTCACACCGGCTGAGTTTGAAGTTATTGCTACACTTAGAACACTTAATCCACCGTTTAGAATGACACCAACGAACTTGCGGCAAGCATTACTCATAACGCCGGGTGGAATTACCAAGGTGATCAATAACCTAGGTGAACGAAACCTTATTACGCGCCATAAAAGTGAAGAAGATGGCCGGAGCACTTCGGTTCAATTAACCGATCTGGGAATTCAACTCGCCGAACAAGTATTACCAGCTGTTACGCAGGAGTATGTAGCCCTTCTAACGAAAGGGTTGGATAAGAACCAAATAGGTGAAATGGCTATCCTATTGAAATCAATGCTAAAAGCACTTGAACCTAAATAAAAGGAGTTGAGCTTTCAATGACTAAAATCCTAACCGAGGGCCAAATTAGTGATTACTCAGCAGATGGCTTCCTATTCCCCTTCACGCTTTATACCGCCAAAGAAGCAGGCAATCTATTCAAGAAGTATGATGCTCTTGAAACGTCCATCGGTCAGGCACCCATGGACAGATTTCGAATCAAAGCCCAACTCCCCTTCCCTTGGCTTTGCGACATCGTTAAGAACCCAAAATTACTGGATGCCATAGAAGATTTGATTGGCCCAGATATTTTGTGCTGGGGAGCCTCCTTTTTTGGCAAAAAAGCAAATAATCCAAGTTATGTTTCCTGGCATACGGACAGCTTTTTTTATGGCTTTAAACCTGCTAACACCATAACCGCATGGCTGGCCTTTAATCCATCTACTGTAGAGGCAGGATGCGTTAAGTATATTCCTGGCACCCATTTAGGGCCGCTAGCTATACACGACTTAAAGCCTCACAAAAATAACTTAATTCCAGTTGGCCAAACCGTCATTGACGTTGATGAAAAAAGTGCCGTTAACGCTGAATTGAAAGCCGGAGAGATCGTATTCCATCATGAAAGCGTCGTTCACGGTTCCGGTCCGAACAACGCAAACCATCCGCGTATCGGTTTTTCTATTCACTATGTAGCGCCACATGTTAAAGAAACTCGTTTTGATGGCTCAACCGCAATGTTGGTCCGAGGTCAAGATAAATTTGGCTATTGGGGAAAAGACCCTGAACCTCAGACCGATATGGATCCCACCTGCATTAAAGCCATGGATGATACGCGGAGCCTCTACATCAACGCCACCAAGAAAAAAGTTTCCGAAGGTGGGCGCAGTTAAACGAAAAAGCTTGGAAAATAAATTACTATAAATTCTTGGATTTTTTGGATAGAGTATTTGAGGTCTAACGAAGCGTTAACACGACTTTACCTCTGACGTGGCGAGATGCCAATTGAGTATGCGCAGCACCGACGTCTTCAAGTGAATACACTTTATCGAGCGTAATTTTAACTACACCTTTTTCAATCAACTCCCCTATCTCAGCTAATTGAATCCCATCTGGGCGCACACCAATTTGAACACCTCGGGCATTATATTTTTTTGCTTCTGTATCCGGAAAAGGTCCCAACAGAGATAGTAAAACCCCCCCCGGTTTCAAACAAGGCCAGGACACACTCTTTCTTAGGTCGGGCAGTAATGAATGCAGGACAATATCCATATCGGACACTTCAGCGCCAACGTCCACAGTCGAATAGTCGACAACAACATCCGCACCTAATTCTTTTAAAAAGCTTCTATTTTTCTCGGACGCCGTCGCAAAAACGTAAGCACCTTTAACTTTTGCGAATTGAACGGCAAAATGTCCAACACCGCCAGCAGCGGCATGTATCAGGACTTTTTGTCCATGCTGAATATTAGCAGTTTCGACAAGGGCTTGCCATGCTGTCAAGGCCGCAAGCGGAACCGCAGCTGCTTCTTCGAAGCTTATATTTGATGGCATCTGCACCGCCTGGTCCGCGGGCACAGCGGCGAACTCCGCATACCCTCCGGTGACTTCCGGAAACCGCGATAAAGCAAAGACTTTGTCGCCTACCGAAAACTTTTCAGAGGTACTTTCAGAAACAATCCCGGCAATATCCCATCCCAAAATAACTGGCATCGAGGCTTCCAAGACAGTACGGAATGGGCCACCCACACTGCGAGCAACATAATCGATTGGATTTAGACCCACACTTTTAACCTGAACTAATATTTCACCTTCAGAAATCTTCGGCAATGGAACATTTTCTAATTTTAGGACATTCACATCGCCAAACTCATGCATGACCATTGCTTTCATGACGCTTAACACCTTTTACTGTTATGCCACCGAGCCTGATTTATTATTAACCAGAAAGGCTTCACCACGTTCGAGAAATTCACCAACGAGCGAGACAAAACGTTCCGGCTGATCGACCTCAATAGTATGAGCAGCATCATAAATATAATTGAAATAAATTCGAGGGATGCAGGCTTTTAATATGCGGCAAGTTTCAATAGGGACTATTTTCTCTAAGGTACCGTATACTAGTAATGTCGACGATCTAATCTCTCCTAGTCGGGTCACCAATTCTTCATCAAGTGGCATACCTTTGTGGTAATGAAGTCTAATATCATCACGATTATTTTTGATCATATCAAAGGAGCGGTCATCATCAGGATATTTTTCTGGATAAGCCGCCAATAATTTAGCTAACTCTTCCGGAGGGTGATCCAAACCACCTTTCCCACCGGGCCTAAAACCTGCAGGAGCTTCGAGAATCAAAAGCTCAACTTTGGTTGGATGATTAACTGCGAGCCAGCATGCGAGCCAACCACCGAATGAATGGCCAACAACATCACAGCCCTCACCAATTTCAGAAGCAATAAAGTCAGCAGTTAAATCAGCCAAACTGGGCATACTATTTATGCCCGTTAAAATTTCTGTCCCATCATAGCCCGGCGTGACCGGTAGATAAATTTTATGATTGGCGCTAAGTAATTCATGTGCTTTGGATTTTAGTAGTCCACCAGCACCATGCAAATAAAGAACTGGCGAACCCTCGCCTATAACATAATAAGAGACGTCTCCCTTACCTAATTTTGCAATCTTTTTTTCAAATTTCATGGTTATACTCCAGTCATTCTGCAGCCATAGACATGACCGGTTCCGGCGTCTTTTCAATACCCCGAACTTCAGGGCCGACGAAATCGCGAAAAAGCTCCATACCCTTGGTCACTACTTCATTAGGGATATTACCAATTTTCATATTAGTGTTGATCCAACCAACGCCAAGCTCGGCTTGAGCACGTTTGATTTGCTTCACAACAGTTTCAGGCTTACCACAAAGTACAGTGCCTTCCTGAATGGCTTCTTCAATGGTTCGAGATTTAGCTTTCTTCAGGCGTTCAACAAAGAAATCTCTATTCTTTTCACTTTGGTAGAATTTTGTTTTTTGGAGGACAATTTGTTGCGCATTACGCTGAACATTCATCAAGGTTGAATTAAAATAATTAACCCCTCCTTTTAAAGCCTCAATAGCAGCCTCATCGGTTTCAGCAATACACGTATGGAAGGTTATTAATAGATGCTCTGGCCCCGGTTCCCACCCTACGATTCTTGCTTCATCAAGATAAGCATCAATAATCTCACGTCCCTTAGCCAAACTTGGGATAAAATTAATACCGAGCATGGCCCGATTACGCGCGGCGTAACGCGCAGATTCTTCATTGCCACCCGACATCATAATAGGCGGGTGAGGCTGCTGAATTGGTCGCGGCCAAATTGAGACCGAGCGATATTGATAGTACTCCCCCTCCCAACCAAAAGGATCTGGCTCGGTCCAGGCTTTCTTAATAAGTTGTGTCGCCTCATTGAGCCGGGAGCGAGATTCATCAGGGTTTAAATTATACGCAATGTACTCATGCGGGATACCCCGCATAAAGCCCGTCATCAATCGACCGCCTGTTATCACGTCAAGCATCGAATATTCCTCGGCAACCCTAATAGGGTTCAACAGAGGCACCAAATTACCAAACATGCAAATTTTAGCTTTTTTTGTTTTCTCGGCCAACATGGCCCCAATTAAATTGCAATTGTTCATCATCCCGTAAGGACTAAAATGGTGTTCATTGCAGCCTATACCATCCCAGCCACATTCTTCGGCATACGCCATTGTATCAATATACAGTCGATAAAGTTTTGTAGCCTCAATCGGATCAAAATAAGTATTTTTAACTGGCCATTCTTCTTCCGCAGCGGTGAATTTATCCCAAGGCATTAAGTGAAAAAAAGTAAAGCGCATTAGAATCTCCAAATATTAAGTCTTGGATCTATTAAGACCCTTCTATTTCTTTTCGTACAATTTCCGCACCACCAGCCAAAGATTTCAATTTACCTAAAGCTACTTCTCGAGTTAAATATTTCATACCACAATCGGGCGCTACGACTAATCGATCCGGCGAAACATGCTCAAGCGCAGCACGAATGCGTGCAGCAACAACAGCTGCCGATTCGCTCGTGTCGTCAGCCATGTTAAGGGCACCTAAAATAATAATTTTAGATGGAAGGCTCTTAAATATTGTTGGGTCAAGCCCAGGCTCAGCTGCTTCAACTGAAATCTGATCCGCAAGAGAATCTTCCAGTTCAGCCAGAAAAGAATAACCAGAAGGTTTCTCCTTAACTACATAAGCATAACCAAAACAAAGGTGGATCGCTTTAGTGCCATTGATTCCGGTTAGTGCCCTATTAATTGCAGCAACACCATTTACCCTAGCTTCCTCTGCATTTGACTGAAGATATGGCTCATCCAATTGAACAATATCAGCGCCTGCAGCCTTGAGGTCTTTTAGCTCTGCATTTACCGCGTCTGAATAGGCAGCTATCAATGCCTCTTCATCCTTGTAATAATCATCCATCACCAAGCGCGTCATGGTGAAGGGTCCCGGCACCGTAACTTTAATGAGCCGGTCTGTTTGCGCTCGAAGATACTCAACATCACGAACAAATACAGGATTAATACGTTCAATAGGACCAACGACACGCGGCACCAAAGTCTTATTACCTAGGCGACTTAATGTTTCACCAGGATTATCAAGATCAAGCCCCCCCAAGGCATTAGCAAACTCATTAAAATAACTTTCACGACGTACTTCGCCATCAGTTAGAATATCAATATCAGCCCTTTCCATATCCCGCACAGTAAGCTGAACCGCGTCATCCTGTGCATGAATCAGATCCTCGCCTAAATGGCGCCAAACTTCTTTCATGCGTATACGTGGCGGACTAGTAGTCACGAGCTTTTTTTTATCAATCAACCATTCTGGTTGGGGGTAACTTCCGACAAGAGTAGTGGGCAAAATTCTATCTACCAGGCTGTTAGGCATTTAAGCTCCTTCTTATATTGCTATGCGCAATTTGCGAGCCATGCGGATATCCCAGAAAACAACAGCAATACCCATACTCCAGCCGACCCAGTCAGTCCAAATCGCCCATGTTCCGAGTTCACTCGGAATAAGCAACAAGATACCGGCCAACAAAAAAGCTGCTCGTCCGACAATATCCAAATTGCGGGCGAAATAACCAATCATGCCTGCGGAGATCAACCAGACACCCGCGATTGCGGAAGAGACATCAATAATGAGATCTTCAACGCTACCTTGGAGCAATAAACTCGGAGAGAAAACGAATAGAAACGGAACAACGTAAGCCGTCCACCCAAACCGCATGCAGGTCCAACCCGTTGCCATTGGCGGTGCTTTCGCAATTGACGCGGCAAAAAATGCTGCTACAGCAACCGGCGGCGTGATTAATGACATCATACCAAGATAGAGGATGAACATATGAGCAGCCAAAGGAGACACTCCAACTTCAACAAGTGAAGGCGCAACTAATATCGCTAGCAGAATGTATACTCCGACAGTAGGCATACCCATACCTAAGACAATACAAAGGACCGCAGAGATAAGGAGTAGCACAAATAAATTTTCGCCACCGGCCTCAACAATAAAAAGAGTGAACGCAAAACCTAGGCCGGTAATTTGTAAAGTACCAATGATAAAACCAGCACCGGCAACAATCATTAGCACGTCTAGTACAGAATTACCTGTATCTGAAAATGACTGCCAGATATGGCTAAGCTTCATCCTCTGACCTTTATAACCAATAAAGAGCCCAAGAACGATCACGACACCTGCTGCTAATAAAGCAGATGTTTCAGCACGCCAATTCAGCCAGAACAAGGCATAGATTAAAGCCGCAAACGGAAAAATAAAAACCCAACCACCTTTTATAACATCCCAAAGCCTAGGAATTAAATGTTCCTCGACACGCTCAATACCATTTTTTGCAGCCTCCAGATCAGCCTGTATAAACAGAGCAACATAATAAAGGATGGCCGGCACCAGGGCTGCGATGACAATGCTTTGATATGGTAACTCTAAAAAATCAGCCATTAGGAACGCAACGGCTCCCATGACGGGAGGCATCAACTGCCCACCGGTTGACGCAACGGCTTCAATAGCCCCTGCGAGCCTAGCGGAGAACCCAGCTTTCTTCATCATCGGGATCGTTACTATTCCCGTCGCAACAATATTTGAGACAGCGACCCCTGAGATCGAGCCAAATAGACTTGAAGCTGTAATAGCAATCTTGGCTGAGCCACCTCGATAACGGCCCATCAAAGCCAACGACAAATCATTAAAAAATGCGGCACCACCTGAATGCAAAAGTAACTGACCAAAGAAAACAAATGTAATAACGATAGTAGTTCCAACCACCATAGGTAGGCCGAGCAGAGAAGAACTATCCAATCCTAAGTAGGCCGTAAACATTCCGATTTCGACTTTTCGAGTTTGCAAATCACCGGGAACAAGATGCCCAACCATTGCATATAACAAGAAAACTCCAACTATAATAATAAGGGCGTAACCAGTGGTTCGGCGCAGCCCTTCCAAAGACAAGACGATAAATATCGCTGATACCACAATCGAATCGGTTGCCCCGTCAATCATATGATCAGTTAATTCTTCAAATAAAACAGAAACATAAGCACCCGTTAAAAAAGCCACTAAAGCAGCAATTTTGTCGTACCAGGGAATGATAAAGCGTTCAGTATTTCGTATAACTGGATACCGCAAATAGACCAAAGTCAAAGCAAGACCCAACATGCCTGATAGATATTGCTCCATCAGAATAACGACACCAACTTGTCTGTATAAATCGGCCGACCACGCTAGGGAGCCAAAGGTCATTATTGCAGCAATAATCTTCACATAATTCTGCGCCACTGGTTTTTCCAGCGGCGCAGAAATGGTTTTACTTGAAAGTGACATTAATTCTCTATTCTTTCTTACTTTAATAGTAAGTAGTTACGTCTATTTCCATAGCCCAACTTTTTTATAAAACTTAATCGCGCCAGGGTGATAGCGTGCAGTTGAATATTGCCGAGCCATAATTTTAGGATTAAAGCCCCGGAATAATGGATGCCCTTTAACAAGCTGAGCTTTGTTTGGATGGATCGCCCCTAAAAACTGTTCAACGACTTCATCTTTTACGTGGGTTGCAACATCAATCACCATATCAACACCCAGGACACCCGTTGGAACCGGAATACCCGCATTAACTGGACTAGGGCGAACAACATTTACGAAATAATCCCCACGAATGGTTTTCATTTTTGCGTTGTTTTCTGGTGTATTTGGAATATTGATAAAGCGGATGCCTCCTACAGCAGAATTAACTTCAGCCATTTTTGGCGCCCCAATAGCAAAAAAACCAACGTCTATTTTACCCGATTTAAAATCATTCGCGGAGCGAATAATGTTTGTTGCCGGCACACCATCTATATCCTTTAGGCTCATACCCGCAGTAGCAAATAGGCCATTTGACAGAGGAATTGCATTTGGAAAGGCTGACCATTTTGACGAAAATGTCTTGCCTCTAATATCTGCAATAGTTTTAATTTTTGAGTCTTTACGAACGTAAAAACCCACAGATAGTGTTCGAATCCTAAACGCAACGCGAAGATTTTTTAGCGCACGACCTTTATACTCAGCGGCACCTGTCAACGCTGATGTCATACCCGCGATATCACT
>Ga0114994_10003037_pt1 | contig 12282 bp, 9 predicted proteins | sample ArcticOcean_MG_C_9_FD_87043 | JGI IMG/M metagenome (GOLD analysis project Ga0114994, IMG submission 87043) | Marine microbial communities from western Arctic Ocean - ArcticOcean_MG_CB2_152 | ecosystem: Environmental > Aquatic > Marine > Oceanic | place: Arctic Ocean: Canada Basin | collected... | reverse complement strand
CCTCGGCCGGCGGCGCGGCCCGCACCCAGGCCGGCTGCGGCCGCGGCGCCTCGTGGAGCGGCAGCGCGGCCCCGCCGTCGTCCTCGAGCATTCGTGGTTGGTTCGCCGCCGCGTAGAAGACGCGCACGGCCCGCGAGGCCATGGCCATCATCATCCAGCCGACCATGGCCATCATCTGGAAGAACATGAGGGACACAAAAGCGGGCACGGCCGTCGACGTGTGCGCGATCTTCACCAGGGCACTCGGTCCCCTTTCTTCGCGCGGCTCGAGGTAGGGCTCGTCGCTCGGCGACCGCCGCAGCGACGCGGGCGGGCGCGGCTCTTGGATGGGCGTCGCGGCGCGCGGGCCGTGGTCCAGCTCGTCGTCGTGACCGGCCTCCAAGTCCTGGGCCTCGGGCGACTCCGGCGCGGGCTTGGGCGCGAAGCAGTCGATCTTCAGGGCGGCGCAGAGGTTGTCCCGGGCGCTGGCCATGATGTTTTTGTGCGTGCCTGTTGTGCTTTTGCGGATGCCGTTGTGCTTTCTATTATGTGGATCGTGTAACGTCCTCGGCAGCGCGCTTCGGACGCGCGCCTACTACAGCGAATTTGTGAATTTGTGTACTGTCAAGGGCTCGATCGCGCGGCCCGGTCGGCTTCCGCTCTGTTTTGACGGCGTGAAAAACCCGTCCAGTGCTTTTGACTTTTGGGTGAAACGCGACATGCACTTGTTTGATTATCGTTCGGTTAGATACTGGTTCAAAGAGATCAATAGGACGCTTACTGGGGCGCGAAAAAGGTAATTTTTTTATTCGCGGACGTCGCTGACGATGGGCACCATGGTGGTCACGCCAAGATTTATCTGCGAATGTCCCCAGATTTCCGGGAGCCGCGAGCATATGTGTCTCGGCCGCTACGCGTCCAATTTTAGTCTCGCTGACCGACTATGGTGCTAACTTAATTTGGTAGCTCCTTTATTTCATACTACCTACCCCGGAAGATACCAAAGTCCATTTTTGGGCCTTCGGGCGGCCGCGGGAATTTCAAAACCATGTTCATTTCTGACGGGCATATGTTGTTAGACATCCTACGAATACAACCTAATTACGCTGACCGCCTGGTTGCAAGTATAGCCCATCTTGGTGATCGCGGTCCAGGATGTGTTAACAACAAGTAACAGCAACAAACTACGCGTCCTCGGTCGCCCACGCCGGCTCCGCCGTCGCGAAGGCCCAGCCCGGCCCCGCGTAGGACCGCGCGTGGAGGAAGATGCATGAGGCGCGCTCGTCGGCCGCGTCAGTAATGTCGAGCTTCGCGGCGCAGCGCGCGCACTTGCGGCGGACGAAGGCCGCGTCGGTCTCGTCTGGTAACCGCGGGCCGGCTGGGTCGCCCGATGCCACAACGGGCGGCGGCGCGTCGACGAGGGAGCTCCCCGCGAAGCCCAGTTCGCCACCATAACACGGGTCGTTCGCGATCGGATGACCCAAGAGCTGCAGATGCAATCTAATTTGGTGCGTCCGGCCCGAGAGGGGCCGGCACTCCACGATGGACGTGCCATCTCTTAATTTCCGCACCAAACGAAACAAAGTGCGAGACGCCTTGGCGTCCGCGGCGCCGGGCGCACACTCGCACACACCGTCGCGGTGCGAGGCCGTTCGTAACGAACAGTTCACCTCGACCCAACCGTCCTCGACGCGCCAACTTCCGTCCGGCAAATCTTCACTCTTAGCCCGCTTCTCCGGGCGTAATACGGGCGCGTCGTCCGGGAAGGTGCCGCGCACGCGCGCCACGTACGTCTTTTGGGCGCGGCCCTGGCCGATGTCCTCGCACAAGGTCCTAGCGGATGCTTTGGACCGCGCCAATATAACCAGCCCCGACGTCAGGCGGTCCAGCCGATGGACCTGCCTTAGATCGCGCGCCGCTAATTGAGCGTCCTCAAAGTCGATGCCCTCCGCGCACACGAAGGACCGCGCCGCAAAGTCCTCCCGCAGCAACGAAGTCAAAGTGTTGTGGTGGTAGCTGCCGCAGGTGTGCATCGGCAGGCCGGGCGGCTTGTCCACGGCCAGCGCTAGGGACGTCAGGCCGACGACGCGGATCGGGCCCCGCGGCACGGGCGGCTCGTGCCGGTGCGCCAGGTGCGTGATGAGGTCGCCCTGCTTCAGTGTCGACAATTGGTCCCACAGCGCCCCGTTGATGGTGATGCGCCCGTCCCGTAGCGCGTCCGCGTAGTACGCGGGCGGGTTCATCTTGAACTCCGTCCCGAAGACCTCGTCCGGCGTCCGGCCGCACCACCGGCCCTTGCAGTGCATCGTGTAGGTGTGGACGTACGGGTCCACGCGCCGGCGCGCGCCGGCGAAGGTGAAGTGCGGCGCGGGTTGCTGCGCCATGCGAGCGGTGCGCGGCGATTGCTGCGCCATAGAGCAGAGCAGAGGGTGCAGACGGCTCAGACCCTGGGGACGTCACGCGTCACAGTTTCGCTCAGGCGTTTAAATGATGGATATATAGCAGCTATGCGGGTCGCAAGGGTCCTATAGCGTACATTAATTATGCTGGATTGTGGATTGCTCTCAATTGTCGACGCGGGTTTTATCTCGCGGGTTTCGCCAGCCATCGATTTGACAGCTCGGCTCCTCTCGCCTGCGCACCGCCTACCAGCAGAGGACGAGTCACTGTGGTGCTCGCCAGCTGCTATTGTCGCGAGAGAAGCAGCCGCCAAGCGCTGCAGAGGCCGCAAACAGCCTGCCACCATCACTGCACCAAAGGATGTCCCAGGGCGTCCTCAAGAAGCTCGCGCGGCACGGCGCCGCGGCGCTGCGGCCGCGCAAGGTGCCGACGCGGCCGGGCGACGTCAACCCCTGGCGCCGGCCGCTCATCTCCGGACGGCAAGCCGCGGTCGCGCGCAAGCAAGCGCTGCGCGACGGCACCTTCGGCGCCTTCGACCCCGTGCAGGGCGGCTGGCTCGCCGAGTGGGACCCCGTCAAGGCGCCGCGCGTCCTGATCCCGCCCAAGGGCCACAAGCGCGACCGCACGCGCGCGGAGCGCTTCCGGAACGTGGAAGCTAGATTGCAGGACATGCCGCGGCTCATCGCGGAGCACCGGAAGAGCGTCGAGGCCCGCAAGCCGACGCCCGGCGTGGAGACGCTCCTGAAGCGGCTCGTGCGGAGGCGTAAGTAAAACACAACAAAATTACTCGTCCCTGAACAGACCGCCCATGACGTCGTCCTCCTCCGCGAGCACGTCCACGGGCTCGGCGGGCGCGCGCGCCGCGCGCGCCGCCGCCGCGGACCGGTGCCGCTGGTACCACGTGCCCGCGTTCCTTGCGATGCCCGCCGCGCGCACGGCCGCCACGACCGCCTCGAGCTCCGCCAGGCACTTCGCCTCGCCGACCCTCGCCCGGAAGCCCTCGCCGCCCGGCGCCTGGAGGTAGCGGAAGAGCAGCTTGTGCACGTGGCCCGCCGCCATCTTGAGGAGGGGCGGGTGCGCTTTACACAGGTCCAGGTACGCCTCCGCGAGGCCCAGGCCGTCCTCACATTTCCCGTCGAAGACCGTGGGGTCCTCCAACGCCGCCTCGCTGGTCATCGTGCCGCTCGCGCCGGTGGCGCCCATCGCCCGTGCTAGATCGGCGTGGCCTTCGACGCCCCCGTTCGCGAGCGTCGGGACCACGCCGTCTAAGCTAGAGATGACCGTCTGGATCTGGCCCCAGTCCACTTCTCTGACCTCCTGGCCCTTCATTTCCTTCGTGCGGCCGTGGATCGTGATCAAGGAGGCGCCGGCTTGACACAAGCGCCGCGCTAACTCAATGGTCACCCCGATGTCATCTTTGTCCACGATGCGAATCTTGCACGTCACCGGCACACTTAAATGTGTTGTAAGGTGCTCCACGATGCCACACACCAACTCAGGCTCCTCCAATAAAAACGCGCCGTAGTGGCCTCGTTTGGCGATGCCCTGGGGGCAGCCTAAATTGAGATCGACGCCGTCCACGTGCGGGGCGCACGTCTGGGCGCACGCCAACAAGACGTCCTTGTCGTCGCCACACAGCTGGGCGAGTAATGGCCGGTCGCCGCACTCAGCAGACCCTTCGAGGTCCCGTAGGACGTCCCGCCGTAATTTGTCGCACTCCCCGAAGAGCCGCGCGTGGATCATCGGCGTGACGGCCAAATCGCAGCCGTGCCGCCGACAGAGCATGCGGAAGGCGCGCTCAGATGCGCCGACCATGGGCGCCAGGACCTTTTGCGGGTGGCCCATGGCCGCCCACCAGGCCCACGCGCCCTCGCCTGGGTGGCTCGAGTCGGGCTGCGCGTCCTTCTTCGTCGCTTCGCACGGGGCTGAAGCGTGTGCCTTTGGCGCGCTGCTCAAGCGGTTACCCATGGCTCGACTGTGGCGATGGCGTGTTGTTGCTGGTTTTGTGGTCAACGACTATCAATGCTGCAAGCAGCGATGCGTGCGTGTGATTAATAGGTAATTTGTCAGTCGGTAGCTTCACAACCGCCCTCGTACGTACGATAATGGCAAATCGCTGTGATTTTTGTGGCGGCGAAACCCGTGCAAGTAATACCCGCACGAATCAATTTGCCAGAGCCTTTCTTGCCTAGGCCCATATTTACCTGCCGAGAGATTCCGGGCGGTCCGTTCGCTGTGCAGGAAGAGCTGCGGTCGTAACCTCGACTTCCTATAATTGTCGGCCAGCGTAACTGCTCTTAAGTGAGCAGGATGTGGGCCGCCTCGGTGCGCAGCGCTGCCACCGCAGCAAAGTACGCCGCTGCCGCAACCGCGGGCTCGGTTCTCTCGAGCGACGCGTCGTCGTGCTTCTACGAAACGCGCAAGAAGATCGGTTCGTACGACCTCGGCCCGACGCTCGGCGAGGGCGCCTTCGCAACCGTGCGTTCAGCGACGTCGAGCAGCGGCGAGGCCTTCGCGTGCAAGATCATCAACACCGCTCGCATGAACGAGACGCTGTGCCAGCAGGAGGTCGACATGATGCGCCGGGCGGGCCGGCACCCGAATCTCGTGTCACTGGTAGACGTGGTCGAATTACCCGACGCGAGGGCACTCGTGCTCGAGATAGCGACCGGTGGAGAAGTATTCCAGCGTATCTGCGACAAAGGATGTTTTTCCGAAAGAGATGCAGCTCTCGTCGCCAAGCAAGTGGTGTTGGCCCTCAAACACCTCCACTCCCGGGGCATCGCCCATAGAGACCTCAAGCCGGAGAACCTGTGCTGACTCAGCGTATGTTGAGATCCGTTCACGCCATCGACGCGAGGCGGTGTACCACGCAGGCTCCTCGTATCGGACGCCCACGACGCCGATGTCAAATTGTGCGACCTGGGCATCGCGGCGGCGCCTTGCGACAAATTGGACCGGCGGGTCGGCACGCCGGGCTATGCCGCGCCCGAGATGCTGACTGCGACCAAGAAAAAAACGTACGACGCCCGGTGTGATTTGTTCGCGCTGGGTGTGATCCTGTTCGTGCTGCTGGGGGGCTATCACCCGTTCGACCCCGTGGGCGACGCCTCGGACGCCATTTTAGCGTCGCGGATCAAGCAGGGCAAGTGGAATTTCCACGACGAGGCCTGGGCTCAGATCAGCCCCGAGGCCAAGGATGTAGTCTCCAAACTACTAGAAGTGAAGCCCGACGACCGAGGAGACGTGGACGACGCCCTGGCGTCGCCGTGGGTTTCCGGCAATGCCTCAACGGCGCCCATCGGCAACAACGCCAAGCTGCGCGCGTTCAACCAGGCGCGGCGTACATGGGCGGCAGCAATCCGGGCCGCGGCTCTAGTGGGTTCGGCGCCTCTTGCGGCCACGCACCACGCGACATCAAATGGAAAACTCCCGGCCGAGGCTAAAGCGGAGCTGCGGGAGGCCTTCGACGGGCTGGACGTCGAAGGCAATGGCACGATTTCCTTCGCGGAGCTCACGGAAGTAATGGCCTCGCTTGGCCACGGCGACGAGGCCCTCGTCGTGTTCAAAGAGTTGCACGGCTCCGTGGGAGGCGTCATCACGTTTGAGGAATTTTGCGCCGCCATGGGGCCCGTCTACGCGTCCTCGACGGCGGCTTTACGACGGGCGTTCGATATTTTTGATGCGGACGGCAACGGGTCCATCGATCGCGATGAATTTTCGTCGATCCTGCATCGGCTCCACCTCCTGCCGCGGGACGACGAGGCCGCAGCGTCAAAAGCACTGGAGGCGATGTTTGATATGGCTGATGTCGACCATGACGGTACCGTGTCCTTTGACGAGTTCTGCCGCATGTTCCACCAGCGCGCCGCCGACGCGCCACCACCGACTGCGCGGCCGACTCAAGCCACGGCGCGGGTAAATAATTCATAGATAACACATATTCTCTTTACGGGGGGAGTAGCTATATCAGGCAAACGACGGATGTAGGTCCGCGAGCCCGGCCATCATGGTCTTCGCGGCCTCCGGCGGGATGCCGCACGCCTCCAGATCTTCGTCGTTGAGGATCTGGAGGTCGGCGATGCAGTCGATCTGCTCCTGCCGCAGCTTCTTCGCGTAGTGTTGCATGTCGATGGACGGGAGGAAGGCCACAAAGTCGCGCTGCTTGCTGTCGAAGGCGGGTCGCGTGCCCAGCGTCACGTGCTTGCGGACCGTCGAGGGCGTGCCCGGCGTCCGCGCGGCCCACTGCTGCTCCAGGGCCGCCAACGACCGCGGCGGCGACCGCGGCGCCAACGGGGCGCCGACCCGGGCGTCGCGCGCGGCGCGCCGCCGCGCGTCCTCGATGGCGTTCTGCGACGCCCGCAGCTCCTCCGCCGCGCTTTTCCGGGCCCGCTCGATCTCGTCGAGCTGCGCGCGCGCCGCCGCCCCGCGCCGCTCGGCCTCGGCCACGTCGCTGGGCGCGCGCGGTTCATTGGTCATGCCCGCGACGACGACCTCGGCCACGCGCCGCTCGGCCTCGACCTCGGCGGAAGAGGCGGCCTCCCGCTTGGCCTGCGCCATGCCGGCCGCGCGGCGCTCGGCCTCCGCGGCCTCCTGCTCCCGCCGCCGGCGCGCGTCCTCCTCCGCCGCCGCCGCGGAGAGCATCATCGCCTTGGCGAGGTCCTCGTCCTCCTTCTCCTCAAGGCTCCGATTCATCGCGTCGACGTCCTGGCGCGACGCTGCCAGCGCCTGCTGGAGGCCGCCGTCCGTCGGCGCCTGGCGCCGCCACTCAGGTGCTGCTTGCCTTTGCGAAGGTAGCCCCACGTCCGCGACGCGGGCGCCGACCTGCGACACCGGGGCCCGCCGCAGCGACGGAGCCGCGGACGCCCCGTCTTTCGTGACGTGCACCGCGACGGTCTTCCCGTGGCTCGTTTTGCGCGGCGCGTGGCTGTACGCCACGCGGTCGCCCTGCTTCAGGTGAGTGCCTTTGACGACGTGCTCCCGGAAGAGCAGAACGTCCTGGTCGCCGGGCTTGGCGCCGTCGGGCCGGACCCAGCCCTGCCACTCGCGCCCGCCCTTCTTCTCCTCGATCACCTTGCCCCGGAAGCGCGGGCCACTTGGAACGGCCTTGGGCGCCGGCGGCGGGCGCCGCTGTTCAACAACCGGTCGCCTTGATTCCTGGGGTCGCCGTAGGGCCACGGCCGGCTTCCCGCCGCCCATGGGCAGCGCGGGGAAGTCCGCCTCCCCCAGGAACCCCGGCGCCCGGGAGGGCCCGTTCCGCAGCGCGTCGGCCGGCCGCCACTCGTCCGCGTCCTTGTTTAGGGCCGCCTTCGCTTCCAAGGCCCTCCGCCGTTCCTCCCGCGCGCGCGCGGCCTCCGCCTGGGCTTGGCGCGCCTCCTCCTCGGGGTCGAAGAGCTCGCCCGAGTCGGGGTTGAACAGCTTCTTCGGTGCGGACTCGTCCCTGCCACTTTTCTTCTTCCGCTCCCGCGCGCCGCCGCGGCCGCCGCGCCGCCGGGCGGGCTCGTCGCGCGAGAGCGTGTTGTCGATGTCGATGATCATCCGTGCGCGCCTAATGTCTTCCGTCGCAGTCCTCGTTGTGCGTCGCACTGATTAGGCCGCGGGAGAGTGTTTTTGAGTCTTGTGGGGTCACGCGTTGCTGCGGGGATCTCGCGCGCGTTCTGCGTCCACGGTCACAAGGTCGCTGCGAGGAAGCGTTGCTCTGAGGGCGACGTGTTGCCCTTAACGCTGTGCCTTGTGCAGGCCCTGGTCGACTTTGTAATTTTTTTGGCTGTCAGCTGTAAACCCGCCCGGATTTGCGACCGCAGTCCAGGCTGCCACCATCCGTCGGGGGGGATCTATGACGGGCCGCAGGACAATGTATCGCAATTTTTCGGACGGCCTGCTAGCCCATTTTTTGGCTATTTTGGAAGACCAGCTTGCATTGAACCCCAGTGCTGAGCGACAGTAGCCGGCGCTTTGTAATTAGGACTCGTTGCAGCGCTACGAAACAACTGCTGCACGGAGGTGCACTCCTTACAACTCTCCGCGACGGCTGCACCGAAGAGGCGATGCGCTGCGCGGCCCTGCTGCTAGCTTGTGCGAGCGCCTACGCCCCCGTCACGCACCGCGGGCCGTCACATATTGTAGCGCGCGTCCTGAATGAACCGGACGTTGGAGAAGCGCCAAGTAAGGCCCCCCAGAAGCTCAAGCGCGTCGCGCGCGCTGCGCGGCCCACGGTCGCGATCATCGGCCGGCCCAACGTGGGCAAGTCGACGCTGGTTAATCGTTTTACCGACGCCGGGCGGGGCGGCGCCATCGCCGTGGATGAGGTGGGCGTGACGCGGGATCGTGTTTATCAAAGGGCGGAGTGGTGCGGGCGGGTGTTCGACGTCGTGGACACGGGCGGCTTGCTCTTCGACGACGAGGAATCGTCCCAGTTCCTGGAAGAGATACGAGAACAGGCCTCCCTAGCCCTGCGCGAGTCGTGCTGCGTCGTGGTCGTTGTCGATGGAAGGAGTGGGATAGTAAGAACAGATGAAGACATCGCGGGCTTCCTCCGGAAGTGGCCTTCCACCATAGAAACGGTCTTGGCGGTGAACAAGTGCGAAAGCCCGGAGAAGGAGGCGGAGATGGTCGCGGACTTTTGGCCGCTCGGATTGGGCGACCCCCTGGCGTGTTCGGCGATCCACGGCTACGGCGTCGCCGAGATCCTGGACGCGTGCTTACCTTCTGTTGATGCCGCTATTGAATTAAGAAAACAACAGATCGAGATGCTGGACGCGCAGGAGGCCATCCCTAGAATCAACGTGGCTTTGCTCGGCCGGCCGAACGTGGGTAAAAGTAGTCTCATGAACCGCTTCCTGGGCCCGGGCGAGAAGCGGTCCATCGTCTCCAATATAGCAGGAACCACGAGGGACGCCGTCGACGCCGAGCTCGTCGCGGACGACACGATTTTCCGCTTCGTGGACACGGCCGGCGTCCGAAGGAAAGCCCGGGTCGGCGACGGCACGGAGACCTTGATGGTTTCAAGAGCACTAAAAGCCGCGAAACTGGCGGACGTCGTGTTATTGGTCGTGGACGCCACGGGAGAAATCACGGACCAGGACGCGATGCTCGCGCAACGGGTCGCGGACGATGGGAGAGCTTGCGTCATCCTGGCGAACAAGTGGGACATCTACGACGACAAGAACGAGGGGTCTACAAGAGAAGTGCTCAAGGCGCTGAAGGAGACGCTGACGGCGGTCTCCTGGGCCGAGGTCGTGTTTTGCTCGGCCGAGACCGGGCAGCGGTGCCTCAAGGTGTACGACGCGGTGAAGCGCGCGTCGGCGTCGCACCACCACCGCGTGTCCACCGCCACACTGAACGAGGTTGTTAGAGATGCGATGCTCTGGCAGGCGCCGCCGGCCGCCGCGACCGGCAAGAACGCCGGCAAGGTGTACTTCGTCTCCCAGACGGCCGTGGCGCCGCCCACGTTTGTGTGCATGTGCAACGACCCCAAGGCCTTCCCGAAGAACTACCGGCGCTTCCTGGAGCGGAAGTTGCGGGAGTCCATGCCCTTCGCGGGCACGCCCGTGCGCTTCGTCTTCAAGCAGCGCGGCCAGCGCAACGCCGAGCGGGACGGCAAGCGGCGCTCGAAGTAAGTACTGTGTCTAAACCTATGTCCCCTCGGGCCCGCGTCGATGGTGTGGCCGTTTTTTACTTAATTGTTAACCCAGAGAAGGTAGTTAAGCGGGCACGCACGCACGATGGCGTGGCCGTTTTTACTTAATTGTTAACCCAGAGAAGGTAGTTAAGCGGGCACGCACGCAGAGGGAGGGTGGGTGACCTCACGCGAACAACGCGGCGAGGCCCCGCTTGGCCGGCTTGGCGACGGCCGGCGCGGCGGTGAAGAGGCCCTTGACCGCGCCGATAAATGCAAACGCGGCGCCCCGGCAGTCGAAGGCCAGGATCAAAACCGGGATCAGCAGCGGTAGGCGGCAAGACGCCCAGAGCGACTCCGTGTAGTTCAGGATCGAAATCGTATAATCCACGTCCTTGTTCTTGGTGGACGAGATCGCGTCGAACGCGCTCGCCGCCACGAGCAACCAATACGAGATCGTGACGTCGTCGACACAGCCTAGAGCGTCGAAGACCTTCGTCCAGTCCTTCGTGAGTAATAATTGGTGCGAGGCCTGAATTAATGTAAACACGGCGGACGCCGTGAGGATGCACGCCGCCTGGCGCATGAGCCGCGCGAGGCGGAGCATCGTCACCTTCTCCGTCGACGCGTATGCGTACGAGCCAACCCCGGCCTTTTTTGACGGTGCGGGCGTGAGCTTTGGCAACCGGTAGAGTCGGCGCAAGCCTTCGCCCATGGCCCGCTCGACGCGTCCACCCGCACTTGTTATTTGGATGGCCATGGTGGTCTGGCGATTGTTGATGGACAAGGCGAGACCAGGCGTCAGGAGAGTAAGCACTGATATGTAGCAGGCTCGCATGGGTCTCCCACCGGCCTCAGTTGCCACGTCAAGCACGTCAAGCCAGGTTTACTGTATAAACACTGGCAAAACCCGTCAATAAAACCCGTCTCGACCTGTTTTTTGCGCAAGCGCCACCACGCTGCGATTGGTGGCCATTCCTGCACGCGCGCCGACACATATAAACCTCATTCCTGCCTGCACGCGGCCATTCACCGTCTCTCAGCAGATTGCGTACGCCGCGCCGCACCACTGCGCTTGGCCGTCGCGCACGCTCTAAGACGCACTGCGCGCGGCCGTCACTTATGCTCTAAAACGCTACAGCGATGGCAGACCTTGACGCGCTGCGCGCCTTACTAGACGAATCCGACGACGAGGGCCCGCCGCGGCCCGTGACGCCAGTCGCCGCACCAGCGCAGCACACACTAGTAGCACCACCACCTCCACCACAACTCGGGCCGCCTCCGCCGGAGCCCACCATCGACCTCTCCGCGCCGCTCGCCGCTCAGGACGACGCGCAGCGGGCGCCGGCGACGGACGCGCCGCGCCGCGAGGCTCCCCGGAAGACGTGCCCCGCCTGCGACGCGAAAGTTCCCGCGCGGAAGGCGCGGTGCGGCTGCGGCCACGTCTTCGTCTCGAAGAAGCAGCGCGTCGCCGCCGCCGCCCCGCCACCGCGGAGGACGCCCGCGGCGTCGACCTACGACTTCGGTAGCGACGAGGGCCCGACCACCTCCGAGGCGTGCCTCGCCATGCTCACGGCCTTGCTAGACGAGTCCGACGACGAATCGGCGCCCGTCGCGAAGCCGAAGAAGAAGCGGACGAAGACGAAGGTGCCGGAGGGCGGCGTCCCGAAGCCCCGCGGGAGGGCCCCGGCCGGCGCGACCTGGGACTACGTCAATGGCGCGTGGCGCGGCGGCGCGAGGGCCGCCGCCGCGGCGCCGGCGGAGCGCGCCGCGCCGCCCTCCGCCGCGCCGGATAAAGCGACGCTCTCGAGTGTTCTGGACAGCCTAGTGCGGGGCGGCGACGCCAGCCGCGAGGAGGCGGCGGCCGTCCTGCGCGAGTACAAGCGCCTCGCACCGGCCGGCGCACCCTTGTGCCGCGACCACGCGCGCGACCGGCTGCTCGGGCCCACCGAGACGCTCGCGGCGCGCCCCGCGCCCCAGGCGGACGACGCGGCGCAATCGGCGTCCAAGGCGAAGCGGCAGAAGACGGAGGCGAGGAAGCTGGCGCGGCTGGAGCGGCTCGCGGCGCAGACGACCGAGGGCCCGCGGCTCGACGACTACGGCATCGACGGCGCGTCTGGGTTTGAGCTGGGGAACCCGCTCGGGTTGTCCGACTAAGAATGTGTTGTTGTGTGTACTAAACCCACGATGTACGATGTATTACGAGGGGGTGGACGACGGGCGATTTCAACGTTCGGCGGATCGGAATCATGACGGTCGGAAAGGGGGGGGGGCTTAGTTTTTGT
>Ga0114994_10003036_pt1 | contig 12284 bp, 15 predicted proteins | sample ArcticOcean_MG_C_9_FD_87043 | JGI IMG/M metagenome (GOLD analysis project Ga0114994, IMG submission 87043) | Marine microbial communities from western Arctic Ocean - ArcticOcean_MG_CB2_152 | ecosystem: Environmental > Aquatic > Marine > Oceanic | place: Arctic Ocean: Canada Basin | collected... | reverse complement strand
TCCATCTTGCCTTCTTCCATCCACTGCTCTCCACAGTAGTAGGCCAGCTTGTACGCCTCTGCTATCGTTGTTGGATCATTTTTCTTTGGAACGAATAATAAGTGTCCCTTTACTACAGGATACTTGTCTTGGAAAACACCACAGTATTTGTTCTCAAACATGGGTTTGTCATTGCCCACCCACGTGGACTCTTTGTAATGATTAATCTTTTCCCAGGGCTTCTTGTAGATAGGTTTTTCTGATTGCATTTGTTTCTATTATTCCTATCTTAATATTACTAGAATTTGGCCTATGTCGCAACCTGATTTGTTCCCAATATTTGGTTTTTGTTACACTTTTATTATACTCTAATACATTTAATAAATTGACCAATGCCTTCCTTACCTTTTCCGCACCCCCGTGCTTCTTACAGGTATCAGACCTGCCTACATGTACAACAGTGTCATTGATCTTGATCTTATACACACAAGATAACCGTATCCATTTCGTGGCTGGATTTTTACTGTGTTTAATTTTGTATTGGTCTATGGTATATAGATCTTCAATGGAATACCATTTCATATGACTGCCACTATCATGTACACACCGATTATCCAACCAACAAACCCAAACCAGAAGTCATCCCAACTCCAGTGTCCTTTTGTCCAAAGGTCTAGTGCTTCTTTCACAACAGTAGCGAGGAGACCTAGGTATATTAATGGTTGCCAAAATATTGCCAACAAGGTCAAAAACAAAGACCAAAAGAAATGCAGTTGTAGATCAACTCTGAAATACTGCATAATACAAGTAGCTATTTTTATATAAAGAACTTTAATATCGGTCATTCTTTATTTCCAGTTGTTGGAATATCTGTTGTACTTTCCTTGCTTGGAAATAACAGTCATCTAGTGCGTTGTGTAGTCCTGTTCTCTTCTCATTGGGATCACGTGGTACTAGACTGCCTAGTGTTCTTGAATCTCTTATCTGCCAGAAGTTCCATGGAACAGGCACTTCCATTTGTGCATAAAAATTCTGTAGTATTGCATAATCAAACAATGGACCTTGGCACCAGAACACGTCTACTCCCACACACCATTTGTTCAACTGTTTAATGAAATATTTTAAATCGATCCTGTCTTCGTCACCTAATGCTTCTTCCCTAACATCTTCTGCCTGTTTTCCCCACCATTCTACGGTCTCATCCATGACATCCCTGCCCATAGCAGTTTGTGAGTCTACATCAATTCTGTGGTACAATCCCTGTGAAGGTTCTACCCTTGTGTAAGGATCAAACTTGACTCCACCTATAGTTAAAATAGTGGCGTTGGGTTTAGTGGAAAGTGTTTCCAGATCTATCATTGCATGAATCATAGTACAATTATACTACGAAACAGATAAATGTCAACTAGGCTTCTGGTAATGGTGTGTTTTCTTTTGTTAATACTGGCTTGCCGCCTTCGTCGATGTATTTTTTGTAGACAGCTAATTCTTTTGGAGTCAAACAATGTACCTCACCTGCTGAATCAGGATACATCTCTTGCATGTAGCTCACTGCTGATTTTGAGAATTCATAACATGAGTCATAGCTATTATACCTAGAGTCATCAAACATTGCCGTGCAGACTTCTACACTAAAACATATAATCATTACCATTGTGAAATTCATACAAATATTTAACCTGGGAGTTGGGGGAACTAAACTGTGTGTTTATTTTTTGCTGTTTAGCTTGTTGATCAGTTCGAATGCAACTTTGACTTTTTCTTCGAGCACTATGATACGATAATGCGATTGTGCTAATACGATAATTAGCATTATGAAAGCCACAAAGATTGGCCATAGTCTTGATATCATTAATACTGCGTCTGAGTCCATTAAAGCTATTTATAACTCTATCTTTCTAGGGTGTAAACTTTGATCTGATCGGTCTTGCCCTTAACTGTGATGCTGTCAACGAATTTAAACGGAAACACATTGTTAGTGCCATTAACTGTGTTCTCGGAAACTATCAGGGTGTGTCCCAGTGTCTTACTTGCACTCTCCAAACGTGCCGCAAGATTAACAGGATCTCCTATAACAGAGTAATCGAACCTCTGATCTGATCCCATGTTACCTACAAGGGCGTCACCTGTGTTTATACCAATACCTACTTTGATCACTGGTAAATTTTCTGCTTTCAACTGTTCATTTAATGAGGCTAGTTCACTCTGCATCTGAGATGCTGTTAATATTGCTTGGATTTGGTGATCTTTTGTATCCAATGGTGCATTCCAGAAAGCCATTATACAGTCACCCATGAATTTGTCCACGGTACCACCATTGGCAATTATAACATTGGTCATGCGTGTTAAGAATCTGTTAATAAGTTTTGTAAGGCCTGCTGGATTACTTTTGTACTTTTCTGATATAGGAGTAAACCCACGTATGTCACAGAACATAAATGTCATTGTTTTTGTTTCGCCACCCAGTTTTAATAGTGAAGGATCCTTCTGTAACTTCTTAACCATTCGAGGATCAAGGTAATGTTCAAATTGTCTTTTAATTTGTAATTTTAATCTATTCTCACGTGCAAAGTTATTGTATATTAAATGTCCCCAAACTATAGTAACAATTACAACAGGAGTTAGCCATTCTGTAAGATATAATTTTGTTGTCCATAAAACAGCACTTGTTCCAAGCACAATACTTAGATAAACTACGATAGGTACAAAACTCCATAGTACACCAAGTCTTGGAATTACAATTAGAAATATTATACCTCCTAGAATAACAAATGCCCATTCTACTTTTTCTAGCCAATCTGGTCTACTAATAAATTTGCCTGATAATAATGTTTCAGTACTGACAGCCATTATTTCGTGTGTATTTTTTAAGCCATTAGGAGTAGTAACAAACGTTGAACCTTTAAATGTAGTTCCAATAAAAACTATTTTGCCTTTCATTGCTGACCAGTCTTTATCAGTAAAATCTATTCGTGGAATATGATGACGGAAATCAATCCAAATTTCATTTTTTGCTTTGGTGGGCCTGTTAATTACTTTTAATATAACATCTGGAATTGAGTTATCAAGTGGTAGTTTTCTTATTGTACCATCTATATCAACGGGGACGTCTACGTTACCTATTGCAAGGGCTTTTCGTTTAATACTGAGTAAATTTTTAACGTCATTGGTCTCGGTAAGAATAACTGGATATTTTGAAATCATTTTAAGAAACATTTCGTCTCCTCCTAACCTATCTTTGTGTGCAAATACTACCTGAAGAACTACAAGAGCGGCACCGTTTCGATATGCATTAACTATAACTCTGCCTAAATTATCTCGTTTCCATGGCCATTGACCACCCTTCGTTAACGCCTTATCTGACAGGTCTAACAAAATTAAACTTTTTGAATCAAGGTGCTCACCAAATTTTTGATACGAGTCAAAAGTAGTTAATTTTACTGACTGTATTGGAGTCGGATCTACCCACTTAATGAGTAAAAGAATCACTAGAGTGAGACAAACTGCCCATGTGTTTGTTAAAATTTTTGACATACGTATAGAATATTTAAGTGTATATAAAATGTCATACAAATAACATAAATATTGTGGTAAAAGAATTTTAGGAGAAAAATGCGGATTATAACAACAATATTATTATTTTTATTCATGACCATTGGTCTAAGTGCCAGTGAAGTTACTTTTAAATTTCAGAGTCCATCATTTGAAGGATCTGGCAAAAGTTCACACTATTTGACTATTGAAAACATAGAGAAGACAAGAAAAGATGCTATTAAGGCCGCTGATAAAGCCGCGGCTGAGAAAGTTATAGCAGATGCTAAGAATACAGCAGTTGCAAAATTTAAAGCAAACTTAGAATCAAGATTTTATACAGCGTTAGCAAAACAAATTACAACAAACATATTTGGTGCTGACGGATTACAACAAGATTCAGGTACATTTACATCACCAATTGGTGGAGAAGTTGTAACTTGGGCCACACCTGGAGGCACTGGTAATGTTACCATTACTGTAACAGAAACAGACGGAACGGTAACGTCATTTACAATGCCGAAGGAAGATTAATAATGTTTAAGAAATTTATATTCATAATTATGACAGCATTATTGTTGGCTAGTTGTGCTGGCAGACCAGACTTTGATGTTAGGATTCAAAAACCAGTTGCAAAAACATTTATAGAGATTGCTGAACTTAATGGCGATCCAATTATAATTGCTGTCTATGATTTCTTTGATATGACCGGGCAAAAAAAGCCAGGTGGCAGTTTTGCATCAATGAGTACAGCAGTTACTCAAGGTTCATATCAACTTTTAATTAAAGCATTACAAGATGTTGGAGAAGGCAAATGGTTTAGAGTTGTTGAAAGAGCAAGTCTACCAAGCCTATTACAAGAAAGAAAACTTATTCGTTCAACAAGACAAATGGCAGACGGTGAAGATGCTGAACCATTACCACCATTGTTATTTGCTGGTGCTTATATTACAGGTGGTATAGTAGGTTATGATTCAGATACTAAATCAGGTGGAATAGGTGCAAGAATTTTAGGTATACAAGCAAATGCAAAATATAGACAAGATGTAGTTACTATTATTTTAAGATTAGTAAATGTACAAACAGGTGAAGTTGTTATATCAACAACAATTGAAAAAACAATATTTTCAACAGGAAAAGGTGCAGACATATTTAAATATTTTGATACCGATACAATGTTATTAGAAACTGAAGTTGGTATGGCTAGAAACGAACCAGTAACCTTTGCAGTAAGAAAAGCAATTGAAGCCGGCGTTGCTGAAATTATTCAACAAGGTGCTAATAAAGAGTTATGGAAAATTAAATTGCCAGAACCTCCAAAAAACGTTGAAGAATCAGATGCAGAAGTTGTTACGGAAGAAGCAACCATGGAGTTAACAGTAACACAAGGTAAACCAGAAAAAATTAAAACAAGAGCAGAATACTTGGCAGAGAAAGCCGCAAAAAAATTAGCAAAGAAAAAAGCAAAAGAATTTGAATTAACAAAGAAAAAAGCAAAAGAATATAAATTGAAATTAGAAAAGAAAGCTAAAAAAGAATTATTGTTAGCAGAGAAGAAAGCTAAAAAAGAATTATTGTTAGCAGAGAAGAAAGCTAAAAAAGAAAAAAAATTAGCAGATGCAAAAGCTGAAAAAGAGTTAGAGTTAGCAGAGAAAAAAGCCAAACGAGAATTAGTATTAGCAAAAAAGGCAGAGAAGAAAGCACAAAAAATAGAATTAGCCACATATAATAAAGAAAACGACACAAATTTTAAAACTTATTCCGCATATCTAAAACATTTAGAAAAATTAAAAAAAGCGTTAGAAAAAGACGCGGCAATATTACTAACTGAAACTCAAAGTAGACAGTTACGTAAGGAACAATATCAGGCTTGGCAATTAGATGCAGAGGAAGCCGCATTGGAGGTCGAAGATGAGAGCATTATTATTGACACTAATACTGTTACTAGCGACAACGATTAATTGTTATGCAAGTAACTCAGTTTATATCACACAAATTGGACAAACAGGCCAAACTATCTTTATAAAACAAGACGGATCAAGTAATAAGGTTGGAATGAGTACCGGCAATCCTTTTGTAATTGACGGAAACAATTTAACTGTTATTATTAAACAAATCGGTGATTCAAACGTAACTGATAATTCGTATCACTTATCTTTTAAAGGTTCTAATATGACCTTTGATTATACAGCAACTGGTAATTCTAATAAATTGAGACCTGATATAGATGATGTGGATGCTACTGGTCATTATTATGATATAGATATTACAGGTAATTTAAACGTTGTAGACTTTGACACTTGGGGCGCCGATGATATGGATAATCTTAACGTTGATTTAGATATCTATGGAGATTCAAATACTTTTTGGGTTCGTAGTAGAGGTGATGGTCACTTCTTATATGTTCGTATGTCTGGTGATTCAAATGATGTACAGTTTTATAGTACTGCTGATTCAGAAGGATTTAATACAAATGCTAATACGGCGATTGGTCCACAAACAGAATCTCATAGTCAGTTTGCAGACGCTTCAGGTAGTGAAGGCGCATCAATAGATGTTTATATAGTTGGTGATTCAAATAGATTACACACTTCATCATATGGTACAGGCAATTATCAACTCCACGATATTATAGGTAGTTCAAATATTTTAGATATTCACTCTAGTTACACTAGTTCTGATACTGATCCATATGGAGACACTATGACGATATTAGGTGACAACAATTATTTGAGAACGATAATAAATGGTGATAGTAATACATTAGGACTACACATGGCAGGTGGAAACAATACTGCTAAAATTTATATCTATACAGATGGTTCAGCAATAAACTTTGCTCAAACAGGTGGAAGTAATACAGGCACAGTTACTATAACAGGTGATTCAATTTACGATTACACACTAAACTTTGCACAAAACGGTTCAGATAATTGTACATACTCATACAATAGAAACAACCAATCAAGTGACTTAACGCAAACTGTAAGCAACGGGTGTTAATCATGAAGAAGTTCTTCTTTGTGGTATCATTTTTAATACTATTCATCTCAAATGCTTTAGCTATAACAGTAGGTGAAGTTAAAGACAAAATGGGTTCCACATTCAATGAACGTAGTGGAAAAACTTATAAAGTTATTTCAGGTTATCTTTTAGAAATGAATGACTTTCTCCAAACTGGAGAAGATGGTGCTATGAACATTTTGTTTTTAGACAATACAAAAATTACTCTTGCACCTAATACAGAATTTTTAATTGACGAGTTTGCTTTTGATACAACAGTTGTGCCAATTGAACTTGCATTAAACGTTTCAATTAACGTAGGAACGTTTACTTACGAGTCTGGCGAAATTTCTAAAATGTCAGGTGAAGTTGCAATTATGACTCCAACAGCATCAATTACAGTACAAGGTACAGCATTCTCAGGAACAGTAGATACAAGTGGTGCTACTACTATTACATTACTTCCAGATTCTTCTGGACGAGTAGGAGAAGTTACGGTTTCTAATGATGCAGGAACTCAAATACTAAGAACAGTTTATACATCAGTAACAGTTCTTGCAGATGATCTTGCACCTAAGCCACCATCTCCATTAGGTAATAATGATAGAAAGAATTTATTTGGTTTAGATAGTGTTGAACACGATATTAAAGATGAAGCAGACAAGCAATTTGATAGAAAAGAAAATAACGAATTCTTAGAAAATGAAAAAGAAGAATTTGAATCTAATGAACTATTAGAGCAAGAATCTTTAGAAGTAGAAATGGATGCTAAAGAGGCTCAAGCAATTGAAGAACAAATTATATCAGAAGAATTAACAATTGAATCAGATACAACAGCCTCAGATGTTAATGCAGAAGTTATAGATGATTTCACAGCACAATCAAGTGAGTTAGATACAACATCTGTTGACGATATAGTGATAGATGATGGTAGTTTAGAAGAATCAGACATAGATACATCTTATTATGATGAATGGGAAGATGATTTAAAAGATTGGGGTTATATTGATGACGACAATCAAATATCCGTATGGGACGCTGAAGGCGAACAAACTATGGATTGGGATGATGCTAAGGAGATGTATGCAGAAATGGATCAAGCATACTTTGACGCAATAGGGTGTTCAGATTGTAATTGGGACACTATTAATTGGGACACAATTGATTGGGACGAAGTAGATTGGGACGCTTACATGGAAGACTATAATGACCTATTAGAAGATTATGGACTGACTTCTTATGATGCAGTAGTTGAAGATAAATCTGAAGAAGTTGAGGAAGAAGCAACGTCTACTGTGGAAGGTTATACTTGGGAAGATTTTAAATTAGATGATGACTATTATGCTAATTCAGATTATAATGCTTTAGGCGGTCCGCCAACATTAACAACAGAAAATTATTGTAATTACAATGGTTACAGTAGTGATTGGTGTAACCAAGAATATTTAGATTATCTGAATAGTTGGTATCAAGATGATTGGTCATTATATAAAGATTTTACATCTTGGACTACAGAATCTAAAGCACTATTTGAAAAATGGTATGGATGGTGTGGAACATATCCAAATTGGGAATGGTGTGATGGCCAACCTAAACCTTGGACTATACCAAGTTTAAAAGACAAGTATGTTGCTGATTGGCAACAAGAGGATTGGAACAATTATTTTGACAATCAATATGACTGGTGGTACTATGGTGAGTATGAAGAAGAAACTGAAGATAGTTGGGAAGATGAATATGCTTATGAGGACGATTATGATATAGATGCAGAATTGGAATTATTTTTAGCAGATATAGATAACGAAGAAGATTGTGTTAATTGGGGTTACTTTTGGAATAATGCGGCTTCGTCTTGTGGTACAGAATGGGTTGACAATAGTGGATCAGAAACAACAGTAACAACTAGTGGTGAAATTATTAACTATGAAACAGGAGAGATTACTCAAACTACAACCTCAGAGCTTACAGGAAGTTCAACACAAACAGGAAGATATACAACAGGTGGCAATGATGATAATGCTACTGCTAGTACAAGCGGAAATTATTCAATTGTAAACAGAACGCATGGTGGTCATACTGCATATGTAAAAACTGAAACAGCGGAATCTTCAGATATTCAAATAGTTCAAGATTCAGAAACTCAAAACATAACAATTGGTTCAGATTCTACTAAACCAGAAATAACTATTATTCAAACAGATTAAATTATCTTTCTTGTAGCTCTATAGACTGGTTATCTCGTTGAATTACAACAACACCATCGGCAATTGTAATCTTTCCAATTGACTGCTCTGACATAATACCTCGCTCATCAATATTTATTTGTTTCCGTACGTTTGGATAGGGGCAGATTTAGGTTCAACTTTTGCTAATACTACATTAATTGTTTTATACTCACCTTTTCTATAAACTTTAAAACTTATTTGATCTCCAGGATTTCGTTCCCAGAGTAATTTGATAACGTCAGGGACTAATTGAATATTTTTGTCATCAATTGACACTATAATATCGTTTGCTAATAATCCAAAACGTTCTGCTGACGAATTTTTAGTAGTTTCTTTAATTTCTAAAAAATGATCTATTCCTATATCTTTTAAGTTGTTATACAAATCTCTGTTGTCAACAAGACCCATTACAATACCTATAGATGGTTTGACATGTTGACCTGTTGCTAGGATTTGTTCAACTACTCGTTTAACTAACGGGGTAGGAATTACATAGCCATAACCAACATAATTTTTATCTGGAGATATTAATAAACTATTAACACCTACAACTTTCCCGTCTTCGTTAAGTAACGGACCTCCAGAATTTCCTTGATTTATTACAGCGTCAGTTTGTAAGTAATGCACAAAACTTGTGCCTGCGTTTGGCCTGTAATCATAACTTAAAATACCTTTTGTTAATGACCATATTTGACTTACTCCGTGTCCAAGTGCATAAACATCATCTCCTATTAAAGGTTCAGTGTCAGCCCATTCTACAAAGCTGACATTAACTTTTTCCTTAATTTCAAGCACAGCAATATCAATTTCCTCATCATATCCAATTACTTTAACCTCTGTTATTGCAAATGGATGATTGTAAGTATACACTTTTAAAGTATCAAAATTTTTAATAACGTGGTAGTTTGTTACTAGATGAACTTTATTGATAAAAAATCCTGTCCCCATACCGTATTCTGGAAGTTGTTTAGGTATAGGGATATCAAACTCGGTATTTTTATCTAATGGATTTGAACTCTCTGGTGCAGGTGGTCCTATTATTTTTTCGGGTGTTTTTTCACCACTTATCAATACAACACTGTTGTATGCGTTCTCCCATTTCCATTCTTCTGCAAATGAAACTGAAGAAAAGATAACAAGTACTATAATGGAAATAATTTTTTTCACAACAATATTTATAGGTAATTAAATTACATTTATAGATGTAGAATAAAACCTGCCATATTAGTACGTTAACCGCGCTCAGTAGTATTTAAATAAGTACTACTATTATTAATATATGCATATATTAAATATTGTCAATGAAAGAGATCCTCACTGCCCTCATGATATGGTTAGGCGCCAACACCCCATTCAACACAAATTACGACATACCCAACATACTGTTTGTGACGCAGGACCAAATGGAACAGATGTTCTACAAGGGTTCAAACAAGATGCCCAACACACTGCATGGATTGTACGACAAGGAATCAGACACCATCATACTGTCGGATCAATGGGATCGTAGGAAGCCATGGGATATGAGCGTACTGTTGCACGAAATGATACACTACCTACAGGATCAGAACAAGATGAAATTCAATTGTCTAGCAAACATGGAAAAAGACGCATGGCCTATACAACAATTATATCTAGAAAAGCAACATGACTATATTTGGGATTATGATGGTCTTTGGTATACTGTTATTAGTAATTGTAGAGAAGGATTTTAATCTTTAAAGACTTTGCTTGTTATCTCTTTGGTCTTGTTCCTTATGGCCAGCGTCACACATTCCTTCCATATGTCATCTGATCTATCACCGTCTTCCTGGCCAAACACTAGCTTCTCATCGTAGTCCAACACCAACCAACTCATAGCGGGATTGTGTGGGTGTTCAAGCTCTTCCTCTAGCTGTCCGGAACTCCAGTTGACTAGTCCCATTGTTATCATCTTGTTGATTGGTCCATCACCACGTGCTATGTCTGCCAATATCTTCCTGTCCAATGTAAATCCTACGTCGTCTGATATTAGTGTGTTGGTGCTTTTCAGCGTGTAGTCAGTGCTGTGTAGCACACCTATGATGTTGTTGAGCACTGGGCCTCCGTAGTACACCGGGTGATTGATATTGGGCAGTCTGTGTATCATTCCTTCGTTGCATATGTGTTTAAAATCTGGATGTTTGCACTGCTTGTTGATCACAACACCTGCCGCGCCTGACACATCGTGCCTCCACACGTACACTACTGTTCTTGCGAACCTTGGATCCGGCATGTTTGGTGGTGCTATCAGTAACTTGCCCTGTGTGTCGATCATACAAATACTTATTGTGGTTTGTGATGTTTATTATGCGTAGTGATTAAAGAGTAATTGCAGTACCAAATTCTCTAGGATCCATATTTGCTTCACCTGATGCATTGGTTAGGTACACAGGTGCTAAATTTGGTTTTGCTTGAGTTAAAGCATCAAAATTTGTTGAGAAAAAGTAAGAATTATTTTTCATATTTAAAAAGCCAAAACCTGATAACTTGTTGCCGCCTTCTTTGCCTTTTATTTTGTAATATCTATCGTACAATATCCTAGTGTAAAAAGTCATTAAGTTTGAGTCATTGGCCGCAATTAATTTTTCTGCTTTTGCCTGTGCACCGGGTTGTTTGGCAAAAATCGCTTTTGCTATTTGACTGGCAAATGCATTTATATCTCCGCCGGCCTGTGATAATTTTGCTACGACACTGTTATCACTTCCCACTAATGGGACTGCCAGTCTTGCTCTGGCGCTTGGTGCAAGTGAAATTCTTTGTCCTGTCTGGTTAATAGATTTAAGTGCGGCAACAATTCCGTTTGGATCTACAACATGCACTTTTGCATCAGACAATCTACCTGCTGTACCTGATTTTTTTGTTTCGGAATCATAATTTTTGCCTTTTATTTCAACGTAATAATCTTTTTGATTGTGTGATACCATTATATCACCAATTGCTCCAGTGCCTCCGCCTATCCTTCTTATGTTTGGTGATAGTACGGCTAATGCAACTTCACCAGGTCCAACACCTTGTGGGGTATACTTTTTTGCTAGGAAATCAAATACAGCAAATACAAATGAAGTTTGTTTCTGGTCTTTATTTTTTGGATCTGGAGCCATTTCATTTTGCATTATTTGGTTTATCGACATCTTTTGATTTGGAGTTAGTAAAGCATTAAGATTTATAAATCCTTTTGTATAGTTGTTTGCAAAGTGTTCTTTCTCTGCTGGTGTTCCTTCGGTATTCATTATATCAGCAACAAGTCTTTGTACAAGCGGTGCCGCATCTTCATCTGTTTTAAGTGCTTTGGCAAGTTTGTCATCTATGCCAGCAGTTTTCATTACCTTTAACATTTTTTTTAGAATTGCAAGTTCTTGTTCACCTTGTATCTGTGTTAACAACAGTTTTTTAATTTGATCTATTTCGTCTTCTGGTGCCTCTCTCAAGAACCAAGGAGTTTCAAAACTCTCTTTCCTCATGAATCTGTGTATAAGATCTGTGTACAGCTTGTCGTGTGAATCCTGTGATATCTCTCCCTTGCTA
>Ga0114994_10003035_pt1 | contig 12286 bp, 11 predicted proteins | sample ArcticOcean_MG_C_9_FD_87043 | JGI IMG/M metagenome (GOLD analysis project Ga0114994, IMG submission 87043) | Marine microbial communities from western Arctic Ocean - ArcticOcean_MG_CB2_152 | ecosystem: Environmental > Aquatic > Marine > Oceanic | place: Arctic Ocean: Canada Basin | collected... | reverse complement strand
TCTTGAAAGATCCAAACTTTTAACTTCGAGGTTTATGGCATTAATGAAAGCTTCTGGAACCAAGAAGAATGAGATTACGCCGGCAGACCTAACACAATATTTAAAAAGTGCAGGCATAGACGCCCAGACAATTCAGAAGGCAATGCTTGGCGGTAAAGGAGTTCAAGCAACGCCTACGTCTACCTCACCGAATGACGGTAACCAAGCTGTTGATCCAGAGACTAATTATGACATCTCGCCAGGTGAAAGAGCCAAACAACAGTCACAGATACTTGGCGCAGATGGAAAACCAATAACAGATTCAATAGTATTTGAAAATGATCCAGAGTTGCTTACTCCCAAACAAGTTAGAAAAATTATAGATCTTGCGGTTCAAGGCACACTTAAAACAGTAGGACTAGACAAGATTAAATTCCCTACAACAGTTGGAGCAACCCCAGGAGCAACCCCAGGAGCAACACCACAAGCAAGTCCCCAGGTGAGTTCAATTGCACAAATGATTCAAGGATTGAGTCAAGATGAGAAAAAAGCATTAACAACAACACTTAACAAACAAAATAACCCGGCAAAGGCGTAACCTATGCGTTTACTTGAAGTTACTCAACAACGGTTAGAGACGCTTAATGAAAGTGGCAGTATGTCCGGTGTGGGTGCAATTCATATATCCGAGATTAATCCAACATTAGTAGGACTAGAAAAGTCTCTAGGATTAGATCTAATAAACAATGCATTAGGTTCCGTTGGTAAAAAAGAGTTTTCTGGAGACATAGATGTTGCAGTAGATATGGAACCAAGTGCATTACCAGAATTACTAGACAAGTTAAAAACAAATCCAGACATTGTAGATATTGCTAGAGGTCCTAATGTTATAATGACTAAGATTAAAATTGTAGATTACGATGCTAACAAAGTAACAGATAAAGCAAGGACTGGGTATGTACAGTTAGACTTTATGCCAGGAAACCCTGGTTGGATGAAAACATATTATCATTCTCCTTCAGAAGGCGAAAGCAAATACAAAGGTGTATTTAGAAATGTAATGTTAGCAGTAATGTGTGCATTGTACGATAGAACAGATTCAGAAGAAAAAACAGAAGATGGTAGAAGTTTAGAGTGGGAACAATTTTTATTCTCACCTACAAAAGGACTTGTACGAGTAAAACGTTCACCTATTCCTAAAAAGAATGGCATGGGTTACACAAAGCAAAATCACAGTACTGTAATAGACGGCCCATGGACAACACCAGAAGAAATAGTTAAAGTGCTAGGATTAGGCAGTAAAGAAGATTTAAACAGTTACGAAAGTTTAAAAGCCGCAATAGAAACAAATTATACACCAGAGTTAGCAAATAAGATACTTACTAGTTTTGCTAAGAACAAGCAAGTTGTAGACGTTGGTGTACCAGATGATTTAAATGTTGCAGAAGGCATCATAGAATATATGAGAAAATTAAAATGAGATTTCGTGATATAAAAATGCTCATGGAAGGCGCAAGAATCCAACACGCAGAAGATATAATTTTCTGGGAAGGTTCCAAGGGTGCTTTACGAGTTGTTAATAGTCTCAAAAGTTTAGAACAAAGCGGACACAAAGAAGTCACAATTAATGGGACGGTTCACCAGCAGTTATTTTTGGCAGGGCACCAGACGGTAGGTTTGTATTCACTGATAAAAGTGGTTGGAGTGCAAAAGGTTATAACGGAAAAACAACATCTGCAGATGAAGTTAGAAATATGTTCTTATCTAGAAGCAGTGGTGCAAGAAGAGAAGATCCTGCACAAATAGAGTTTGCTAATTCTATGGCAGATTTGTTTAATCAATTTGAACTTATAGTACCAAACGATTACAGCGGATTCTTTAAAGGTGACTTATTGTACACTGAAACACCACCAGTAGTTAAAAATAATTTTGTATTTAAACCAAACATTGTTGAATATGCAGTCGATGTAGAGTCTGAACTTGGACAAAAAATTAGACCAAGTAATGCAGGTATTGTAATACACAGGCAAATTGATGAAGAAGGTAACGAAACACCACTAGAACAGTACGATATATTTACAGGTAATAATGTTTTAGTAGTAGCACCTGTTAGTGTTGAACAACCAGCACAAAAAATTAGTCCAGCATTAAACAAGTTAGAAGTACTTGTTAATAAAAATGCATCGTTAATAGATGAACTGTTAAGTAAAACAGAGTTGTCAATGCTGAGGATGACAGACTTCCCTCAAATATTGTATAGGTACATTAACTCTAAAGTAGACACAGGCTTATCTGGCTTAGGCGCAGATTTTGGACAGTGGCTACAAGCATCAACTGTTAGTGATGTTAAAAAACAAAAGATGGCAGACTATATAGATAAACATAAGCAGGCATGGTCGGCGTTATGGCAAACAGTTTCTGCAATAATGCAAGTAAAGGATAATATAATTTCTCAGTTTGAGAACCAAGGCGGCGATGTACAGCAGAACATTCCAGGTCATACTACTAATAGCGGAGAAGGATATGTGTTAGCACACCCAGAAGGCGATATTAAACTGGTTCCTAGATCAACGTTTAGTGCGGCAAATAGAGCGGCGGTGAGATAATGGATTTACAACTAGTAAATAAAGAGTTATCGGAAGCAAGGCTATTCAGATACTCAAGAAGTTTTGGTGCTTTTACAGGTAGACAAGTTGCTGACTTACTGTTTCTAAACATACTGTCGTTACAGGTGTTAGCACTTGAAGAAAGTTCACATAAAAAAGCAACAAAATATGCTCAAAGTACAGTCGGTTACGGTAACTTTGCGTTGTTTAGAACAGCGTCAACAGATCTTTACATGTTAGCATATCAAATACTACATCCTGCAAATGACCATTGTAATATAAAGCATCCAATTGAAAGTAAACGGTTTTTAAACGGCTTAAGGTTTGAGCAAGGACTGTTTGTTAGGTGGTTAAGAGAAGTATCTCGAGGAAAAGGCGACAATGATTGGGCAAGACAATACTTTTATAGACTAGAAAGTCAGTTACAAATTAAAGATTCTCGGTACAAAAGATGGCGTAGAATGATAAGTACATATAATAGTTTAAGAATTACCCAAAGAAACGCCTTAATTGCTCAAATTACTTTTGAAATTAAGCGAATAGGAGGCGGAGCAGGCAGGGGTTCAGAGCTGTTAACAGATTTAGAACCTTTTAAAAAGACTAAAGGCAACAGTAGTGCAGAGAAAAAAGCTGATAAAGACTTTAAAGCGGCAAATAAAACATCTTTTGCAAAAAGAGCCGCTGGTACAGTTGTAGGAGCAATAGCAGGTAAATATGCAGTAGATAGGTTTGCAAAAGCAAAACCATCTACACAAAAGAAAATAGGAACTGGGATCGGCGCAATAGCAGGTTACTGGGCAAGTGGAAGAAAAAGACAAAAATGAAAATTAATGAAGTTATATTTAATGAAGTAGAACCAGAAATAGCACCTGGTGGCGACCCAAAAACAGTAAGACCGCAAGCAAAACGAGCCGGTTCTGCCACGTCCGTTGCCGACAAGGTGGATCCTAGGGAATTGGCGGCCTTCCAAGCTCAATATGCTGGTGATAGCACTTACAAGAATTTTGTTCTTCAGGCTTTACAATCCCCAAATGTTCATACTATGCAGGATGCAATAGCCTATGCAAATTCTAAGCTCCAAGCAAGAAGGAAAGCTGATGATAAAGCCAGAGGTCCTGGCCGTGCTGGGGTAAAACCTACTGGAGATGCCTGGAATACTGATACTGCCCAAAGCGACATGGCAGCTCGTGGCAGACTAAAGCCAGGCGCACCGGATTTCAACAAAGGTAAAAATAAAGATCCTTTTCCAGGCTCACAGGCGGGCAGTCTTTTAGATCTTATACCTGGAATGAATGCAGTTAGAGATGAAATAAACACAATAAAAGCAACCATAAAAGACAAAACTAGCAGAAAGAACTCCAGCGGAGAAAAAGTTGGTGGTATTGATATAGACGGAGTGTCAAACTTTGTCAGAGATAGAGTTCAAACAGGCAAGGCGGCCGCCAACAAGGTTAAGTAGTCTTTTCCAAAATCTATAAATAAGAGTATGCCACTCTTTAACGACTCATTAATAATTAACGATCACATTCTAGAAATGGGTGCAACTGAATCTGTGTTCGGCAACTTTAAAATACCTATGGAAGTTGCTAATGCTAGACCAGGTAAACTTATAACTACCTCAACACCAGGCTTTGAAAAGCACCACGAATTCTTTAACTACGAATGGTTTCACTCGTTTAATACAGACTTCTTTGAACAAGACGACACAGTATTATGGGTAGGCAGTTGTATAGTGCAAGACTTTGCAAAAATATTTGAAATGAAACATTGGACGACTAACAGAGTATTCCGTTACGGCCAAGGCATTTTTAATATGAAAACACTAGCAATGCATTTAAAATGGTTGTTCGAAGAAGCCAGTCTCACAGAAAAAGGCGACATTTGGCCAGACTATACGCCAAAGCAGTTTAATTTAAGCAAACGACATAGAGGATTCTTGCTAGAAAAGATGATAGACTTTAATAAAGTTGTATTGTTTAGCGGAACAACAGACATTTATCACGACACAGTAACAGGGCAAGACTTATTTGCCGCACCACCAAAAGCATACCTAGATCCAAACCGACATATTATTCGTAGACTATCCCATGCAGAAGTAGTTGAATCACACAAAGAAGTATTAAGGCTAATCCACAAGTATATTTGTAAAGATGTATTGTTTATACTAAGTCCTTTTGGGTTTGCAAGTCAAAGTTGGCCATCAGACCACCCGCCAATGGCATTATCAATGGTAGCAAAAGCTAGTATTAGAGTTGCTGTTGAAGAAACTGATCCTGCAAATTACTTTCCTTTGTATGAAATGATACAAGAATACTTTACTGACTATAGAGATAAAGGGTTACACATACATAACGACATTATACAAATCTTTATAGAAATATTAGGTACTTGGTTTGGTGACTTTGTTAATAAACGAAGCAAAAAAGAAGTAATGCATGACTTCCAACATATTAGGAAGGGTTTTGTGCAACGAGCATTAGCAAACAAGTCCTTACCAAAGCACGAAGTAGACACTCCCCAGTCTACAAGATCTAAAGACACCCCTTTCTAGACTGTAAATCAATATTATAAAAACTGATAAATAGTGTAAGCAAGTACATTAATGTCTTGCTATGGAGACACACATGGCGTTAACAAGAAGCGGAGCAATGAATAACCAGGAAGTATTATCTGGTAATATTGAATTTTATACTTTGTTCACTTCGTTAGATATTACTAGAACAGGTGATTTTAGCGACAACACACAAAAAGATTTTGAAAGTATAGTACAAGTTATTAGTTTGAGAGCAATGCCTGTAGTTATGAATAACCCTGTAGCCATAAGTGGCGTCGGGGCATTAGTTTTAGAAAACTATGGAGCACCGACTATGACTGGAGCAGGTTGGATTTTTAAATTTGCATTTGAACGAGAAGGCGTACACACAATTACTACACTAACAGACGAGCTAAACGGTATAGTATTAAATGGTGGAACTATTGATACTGACAGTACAGTAAATATGGAATTTACTAAACAAGACTTATTATAGAGATAAACAATGGTTAGAAAAAAAGTTAAAGTTGAAACTAAAGAATCACCACAACCAGAGCAGTATATTCAAGAAGGTGGAGTAGAAGCACATATTATTGCTGATATGCTTAGAATTGAGAGTATTACTGCTGAACTTAGGGAGTTTAAAGAAGATACTAAAGCTAGACTAGATAAATTAGAAGGCTGGATCGTTGCTATAGTTGGCATAACAATTACTACATTATTAGCAACAATTGGTACATTGGTAGGAACAATGTTATGATAATCAGTGAATTTACAGATACTGAGTTGTTTGAAGCCAGAATGGTATGGCGTAAAATGGGCAAGTCAGTTAAACGAGCTGTTAGATGTACTTCAGGCAGACGTAAAGGCAGAGTAGTAGCAACTGCGGCACAATGCGGTGCCCCAATTGACTTCAAGAAACGTTTAACACTGAAAAAAACAAAAGCAAGAATGGGTAAGAGAATTACTCGTAAAGCCGGCAGGTCTAAAAAGTATAATCCGATTAGTCGTAGGGTAGCATCATTAAATAAAGCAACTAGATTTAAGAGACGCAAGTAATATGAAATTTAAGGATGTGCAAACATTACAATCATTAGTAAAACGCCTAAATGAGTATGGTATGTCTACTGGTGGAGCTTCTTATGGTGCTAATAAACCCTCCCCATCAACAGCACAATCAAGTAGTCCAACTACAACTCCGTCGTTAGCAGATCTTTCAAAACCTATTAAGCCTGTACCAGCAAAAGGCTTAGAAAACGGAACAGAATTTAAAGACGAGAATGGCGAAGTTGCTGGCAAAGTACATAGTATGATAGGTTCAACACCAAACCCAGATCAGGTTGTTGTTGAATTACCAGATGGAAAATATGAATTATATGATCCAGAAGTAGAAGTAATGGTTGATGAAGATATTAGCCACGACGCACTTAAAAAAATAAAAAATGACGATCAATCAAAATCAAATTCAGCTAACAAAAGAATCAAACGTTTAGCTCGTAAAAATCAATTACGTGAGCAAAGTACAGAGCAGTTGTTTGAAATTAATTTTAACCAAAAGCATACAGTTACACGGGCGTTAGATGCATACATTAAATGCGGATTCGAAGCAGAGACGTCCTGGGAAGGGTATAACGGCTCCTCATCAGACGATATTGATGACCTAGACTGGTCCGAAATCGAAGAAAGAGTAGACAACGAGTATGGAGAGCGTTATACTGAAAGAATGACAGAAGGATACCATGAATGGCTCAGAGAAGATAAAATATATGAATATGAAGGCGAACTCATACAAGAGTTAGTAGCCGAACGTAAAGAAGATGAAAACTACATCGAACAATTTATTGATTCAAATGGCGGCCCAACGTCAGAAGCAGTTGATAGATACAAAGAAGATTTTAAAAATCAAAATCCAGCAGAGTACAAAAGCAGAATAGAAGATGGCTACGAGTACATGAATTGGTTACGAGAAGTTGTCGAAGAAGAATACGAAGACGAACTTATTGAATATCTCGAACAAGAAGCAAGAGACAGCGGCGAAGTCATGGACGAAGCGTTTGATCAAGCATTGCAAAATCACACTATGTATGATTGGATACATGACCACTATGGTTCTCCCAGCTCGATGTTAAGCGACTTTGATGTTTTCTTAGCGAGTGATGGCGGCTTAGAAGAAATTGGCGATGAAGTATCTAATTGGGCATATAACAACTCAAAATATAACGATGTAGAAACAGGAGAATATCATTCCGGCGGTATAAACAATAGTTACTGGAGAGTTGAAGACGATAGCAGTATTGAATCAGACGGCCTAGGTGCAGAGATTATTTCTCCGGTGTAGAATAGTCCAAGAGACATGCTCGAAGAAATGAAGTCGCTGTTTGAACTACTTGCTGATCGAAACGTTGATACTAATAGGTCAACAGGCTTACATGTTACTATGAGTTGGAACGGCGAACAAAATGGCATTTCCGGTTTTGCAGAAGTTAACAGAGTAAAACTTGCTGTATTGCTTGGTGACAAGTACTTATTAAGTACGTTTGGCAGAGAAAACAATAGTTATGCTAAGTCACAATACCAACGATTACAAAAGAAAGCAAGTGAGCTTAAAGCAGATCCTAGTAATATAAAAACAATCAAAGACATAGAAGATATTTTAATAACTGGCATAAGTCAAGATAAATTTACTTCAATTAACTTTAAAGATCAGCAAGACAGTGAATCAGGCCATAACTTAGTAGAATTTAGAATAGGTGGCGGAAATGATTACCATCAAGATTTCCCAACTGTAGTTAAGTCAGTAGTACGTTATGCAGAAACACTTAATGCGGCATATAGTGATGAGTTACATAATGCTGATTATATTAAAGCATTGTTTAAATTGATTAACAATGTTGGCACAATTGGCAAAGACATAGAAGATAGAGTTAAAGACAGATTTACTTATGAAGACCCTCTTATTGATGTATTAAAAGGATTCTTTAGTAAAGAGAATTATATTGACAGTATTGAAAATATAAATGCGGCATTTAAATTCCTAGATGGATATAATGAGCACCACGAAAAAGAGGATCTTGAAACAGCACAAATAAATTATGTTAAAGCCTTACAACAAGCAGGTTACGATTTAAATCAAAACCTTAACAGAGAACCAGTTAATGCAAAAGCAATTGGTGTGTTAAGAAAATCATTACCACAGTTTAAATTATCTTACGACTCACTGTCAACAACAATTAATAAAACGTTTGGTAATGTCCGCGGTATTGGGTATTCCCAGAACGATCAAGTTAATCATACTCAAGAAACAACATTTGAAAGAGTTAAAAATGGCATAGACAGATTATTTAAGAAAACCGTAGTAAATGACCCAAGCTGGTTAACACATCCTCAGGTAAACGAAATTTTAGTTGGCATATGGAATGGTTTTAATACAACCATCTTATGGAAAGACTCTGAAGCAGTTGACTTAATAGCATCTGCGTCAAATCAAACTAGTAATAGTGTAGCAGAATTATTTAAAACAATGTCAGGTGATAGTGGCATGGGCAATAGTGGGATACCATGGGGCCAATTTGGCAGACGTCTTCGAAACGAGTTGCAATGGCCACTTCCTGGAGGCCCAATACAAGACGAAGCGTTAGATAAGTTAACTAAAAAATTAACGACTTATGATAAATGGGAACATCCAGTATCTAAGAAATTTGATAGCAGAAGAGAAAGAGAATCATATGCCGACCATGCAACGTCTAGCTTAACAGATAACTTAAGAACCCGGATACTGGCATTAAATAAATTAAACGGCACTAATCCAGAGCTGTATATAAACAGCGTTAAATTACTAGCAAATTCTACAGAACAGCTTTTAAAAACAGTAGGAGATAAGCAAGCAAATTCATACGGTGATAGGTTGGAAGACCTATTCCCTGAGTTAAAAGATACTGAATATGGCCAAACCCGTCCAGAACTGTATTTCATTATAACAAAAGATGACATGCAAAGAACAAAAAGCAATATAGAAGCATTGAGAGGCACTAATTATATACCAGGCCCTTTTGACGATAATCCAGTAGATCAGATAAGTGCTAGTGTAGTACGCTATATTAATGATTCATTGTCGGCTTACTATAATCGACTAGGACAAGATAAAGATTTTTATAATAAATCCAAAGCTATTCAAAAAATAATAAAACCACGAACAGATGCTATTGCAACCTGGATGACTAACTTAGATAAAATATCACAACAGATGGGATTTAATAGTCAAAAAGATGATATTGATAACAAGCTCACTCAACATAAAAGAGGTGAAGAGTTTACAAGTAAATATATAGGCGATGCACCGGCAACTATAACTACATACGCATATGGTGGAGATCTATATGTAACTGAACAGTTATTAGGTGACATGGCGCAAATGACTGGAAAAATAAACAGAGATGAACCTATAACAGATGAAGAATCAAGAGCTTTTTATAGTCAGTTTTTCTTTGGTAGCAGTATGTATCATAGTGAATCTCAAAAAGTGTTTAACGTACCTTGGGCATATTATTATATAGCTCTCGAAGCCTCCAAAATATTTTCAGCAGAATCTGATCGAACCAGTCGAGCAATTGCTCTACGACGTGATGAACGCCAGTGGCGAAATAAATCAGCTGATAAGATTCTCAATAAATGGAATATGATTTACGGTTATGAATTTGACAACTTTAATAATGATGGGTTCAGGAAAATAAAAAAAGTAAATAAAGACGCATTCCGGAAACTAGGCATCGAAGTTATAGAAAATGGTGACGGTAGAGAAGGAGTAGAACCTTACAACTTAGAACCTCTGTTACCTCGATCAGTAATTAACGGTCCAGGCGGAGAACCATTTGAACCAACTAGTGCAAATGTATGGCGAATGAACAATCCAGATATTGTTAAAAAGTTATCCAAAGAAGACTCTACATTTTTTCCAGACGATGAAGATCTAATACAGAACATTAGAACTAAGTTTCCATCTTTTGATTCCATGATGAGGGATGGTATATCGAGATACTTTGAAGGCCCGACGATGATGCTAGTTAAGTTTTTAAACATGACAAACACAAAGGGAGTTGATCAAAACGTTCTACTATCGGCATTACTTGCCGGATTAACACGCGATGGTCCTTACACATTAGCAAAAGCAATAGAAGTAGTAAAAAATGGAAACACCTACAATACCACTACCCATAGCGTGGATGCGCCAGGCGTTGAGCAGGGTGAACCTCTTAGAGGCCGGGTACAAGAAAGACCACCATTTGGAATAGAGTCAACTACTTTTGAAAAACTAGAAGCTAAAACACTAAGTGAACAACTGCTTATGCTAGAGAAAATAGACTCTAGCAAAATTAATAATATACATAGCAAACTATTTGAAGCCAGTTTAAGTAGAGGAGAATTAGCAAAAGATCAATATAGACTTGATAATTTTATTAAAAAAGTTGAAGCAGGAGAACCATTTGTAATGGTAGATGGTAGTGAAGTTGTATTGCACCCAGATATGATTAAAGATGTACAAAATGCATACGATATACCAGATCCTAAAGACATAGATGGTAATAAAATTAGTTGGAGTAAATTAGCAAAAACTGAGGAGTTTGGCTCTAGGGAGGCTGTTGGTAAAGTATCAAACAAAGGTGAAGTAGCAGAAGGTATATTAGGCTGTGCCACATTTGCAAGATTGCTTAAACGACCTAATGCACCTATTACTGACAGTGATGTAAAAGCAGTTATGCAACGACTACCAAAAGATGCACCAGACAAAGGTGGCTGGCATGAAATAACACTTACAGCTCAAGAAATAGATAATCCTATAGCAGATTTCTTTACACTAACACTTAATCTTAAATCAGATGCTTATAATTCTTTTATTGACCCTGCAAAATGGTCTATAATGGACAACATTTCCGCTAATGTTGTACTGTATGTTAATGATAATTTAAAATGGTACTCAGAACTATTTGCTAGAAACGGTAAAGTAGATGCTGTGAAAGTTATTGCTGACGGAGTCACAGGAGAAACAGATACTAAAGTTGATGTATTCTTAACACACAGTTTGGATGGCGGTCCAGAAAAAACATTGCAACACTTTGACATGAGTGTTAAGACTGGTACCACAAAGCAAATGGGTCAAGTAGGCGGCGGCAAGAGAAAAGAAGGCGTATCACAAGGCCGCTTTTTTATATTAAAAGAAATGTTTGAAAAATTTGGTGCAGATTTATCCACAATTGAACAACAGTTTATGTCATCAAACTCCATTGAAGATAGTTATGACATAGCATACCGTGAAGCCGCAAAGCAAATAAATTATTTGCTAACCACAAAAGAAAAAGAAGAAGCCTTCCTTATACAATTATTAGATTCTATCAAGTTCTTTGCAACTCTAAATGATGATAGAGTTAAGTTAGTACAGTTTACAGATACATTAGCAGGTGGCTACTATGTGTTAGACTTTAAAAAACTAGATAGAATGTTTGACAAAGATAAAGTTGATCTAGAAGCACAATTTATAGAAAATGCCGCACACCCAAAGATAACTATTTTTAACACCAAAAATAAAAAGCCGTTCTTATCGATCAGAAAGAAACAAGCAAAAGGCGGCGGCTATATTAGAAACTACATTGAAAAAGAAAAAGGATTAGTAGAACTAATAAAAGTAAGAGGAACTGGTATGCGTAAGAAAGTTGAAAGTGTACAAGAACAAAGCAGTTCAGGAATCTCTATTCATAACCAGCATAAAATTCCAGATATTCTTAAATACTTATCAGGCGTAAAAAACATACAGAACATTACAAGTGCAGATCTAATTAGAGATCTCCATTCAAGATTTGGCTTACTGGCTTATGAAGCCAGATATGTGATTAGTATGTGGCACAAGAAAAAAGCTGGTATTAAAGAAGGTGCAGTACCTAATAATGACACAATTAGAAAGTTGCGACAGGTGTTAGCAAGCCCTATATTAACAGGCGATCTTAAAGCACAAATGACAGCGTATGTTTGCATACCAGATCCAGCAATGATCAGAGATTTTAGAGCCGCCAGAGCGGCTTACGGCGACAAGCATGATATTAGAAGTATAGTTCAGGGCTATGCAAAAATGAAATTAAACAAAAATGTATTAAAACAATTATGATAAAAGTAAAAGAAC
>Ga0114994_10003034_pt1 | contig 12291 bp, 7 predicted proteins | sample ArcticOcean_MG_C_9_FD_87043 | JGI IMG/M metagenome (GOLD analysis project Ga0114994, IMG submission 87043) | Marine microbial communities from western Arctic Ocean - ArcticOcean_MG_CB2_152 | ecosystem: Environmental > Aquatic > Marine > Oceanic | place: Arctic Ocean: Canada Basin | collected... | reverse complement strand
TTTTTTCGGAAGATTGTCGCCAATAATCGTACCAAAGGGCATGAGGCCGGTATTGAGGCCTTCCATAAAAATGGCCAGCCCCACAATCACCGCCACCAAACCACCGCCCAGCATCAACGCCGAATCAATGGGATGTCTGAGGATTAAGATCTGGAACAGCACCAAATAGGTTGCTAAAGGCACCACGGCCTTTACCTGATCCATAATTCGGGTGTAGCAATAGGGTCCAATCAAGGCCAATGATTGCTGTAATGAGATATCAAGTCGAGTGTCTGCCTTGACCGCGCTCGGGTCGAGCTTTGGAGCAAGCACATTGTAGCTAATGGTTTTATGATGAAAGGACACGGCATTCAGATAGTCCGAATAGCGCATAGCGGCTCCTCTAATTCGTCAATGACAATTGCTAACCCTCGGAACTACTACATTTCCTTAGAAATACTAGGTTTAAATGAATAATTTCATTCCAGTCTTTATCAGGCTCAAAGAATCGGTGGACGAATAAAGGCAAGCACGTCGCATAAAAAAAATCACCGCAGGCTATCTGGATTTCTGAAATCAAAGGCGTGAATCCGTCGCCGCATGGGCAAAGCTCATCAAGGCGGCGCGTTTGTCACCTAGCATCAAGCCGAACATGATACGCTCCGCGTTCGTTATCAATTTGAATTCAGGGCGTGTCGCCACCCTTTAAGTCCCTTTAACCACCCGATAAAGAAGGAACCAACGTGCAACGTATTTCATCTGTGCTACTTTTCGGACTCTTTGGGCTGACCGCTTGTGATTCGCCCGAGCAGCTCAACACCATCACGCTAGCACCACCCGTTGCGGACCAAAAAGAGACCTGGATCGGGACCGGTGCGCAACGTCGCCGCGATGAATATTATTGGATCCGGGATGATGACCGATCCGATCCCAAAGTCTTGGCGCTCTTAGAGGCTGAGAATGCCTATGGTCAAGCCGTCATGGCCCATACCCAAACCCGCCAAAACACACTCTTCCAAGAAATCACCAACCGGTTACCCAAAAACGACGCAACCGTCCCAATTGCGCTCGGCGGCTATCAGTACTATCGCGCCTTTGAGCCCGGGCTTGAGCACCCCATTTACAAACGATTCCAGAACAACAACCGAGACACGACGGAAGTTGTGCTTGACGTCAATCAACTCGCTCAAGGGTTTGACTATTTTTCGGTTGGGAACTGGGTGGTCAATCCGACGCAAGATCTGATTGCTTATGCCGAAGACACCCTCAGCCGACGGATCTATACCCTCAAAATCAAGTCTATTGGGGCTGACGCGGGGCCCTCAGACATCTTAACAGGCGCCGCCCCTTCCATGGCTTGGAGTCAGGATGGCCAAAACCTGTTTTATATCAAGAAACACCCGCAAACGTTGCTGGAGCATGAAGTCTATCGACACCAATTGGGCACGGATCAAAGCCAAGACCAGCTGGTGTATCGGGAGACGGACCCAACCTTCTCGCTTTGGCTGGCAGAAAGTCGCAGCAAAGCCTTTATTTTCATCAGAGCCGGCAGCACCGACAGTACGGAGGTTTTGATCATTCCCCGAGCGACGCCCTTGGCGACCCCCTACCCGCTGCTTGCCCGCGCCGAGAAACATGAGTACCGGGCACGGCATCTCGATGAGCACTTCTATTTATTAACCAACGACCAAGCCCCGAACTACCGATTGATGCGCGTTGCAACCGAAAAGGCTGACGACCAATCGGCTTGGCAGCCCCTCATCACGCCAGACCCAGCGGTTTTCATCGAAGACTTTGAGGTCTTCGATGAATTTATCGTCACCAAAGAAATCGAAAAGGGCATTGCCCGCTTGCGGATCTATGACAAAAGTGGGGCGCCGACCCGGGATATTCCAATCCAAGATATTCCCGCAACCCTTAATCTGTCTGCCAACCCCGATGCGAGCTCAACGTTCATTCGATATGAGCTGAGCAGCTTGAAAACGCCAGACAGCACCCTCAGCTTCGATACCGCAACGGGCGACACCCAATTACTCAAGCAGGCTCAGGTTGATGGCGCCTTTAATCCTGACCACTACACCACTGAATATCAGACCTTCAGTGCATCAGATGGCGCCCAAGTGCCGATTTCCTTGGTGTATAACCACACCCTAAAACGCCAACCCCGCCCAGCTTATTTATACGCCTATGGATCTTATGGCTATTCAACAGAACCCTATTTTCGATCCGCCAGTCTTTCGTTGTTAGACCGCGGATTTGTTTTTGCGATCATTCATGTTCGCGGTGGTCAAGAACTTGGGCGGCAGTGGTATGAACAAGGCCGCCTACAGCAGAAGAAAAATACCTTTACCGATTTCATTGAGGGTTCTCGATATTTAGCCTCTACCGGGCTGGCTGATCCCAATAATTTATTCGCCGCGGGTGGATCCGCCGGCGGCCTCTTGATGGGCGTCATTGCCAATGAGGCGCCCGAAGTCTATCAAGGCATTATTGCGAAAGTGCCCTTCGTTGATGTCGTCACCACCATGTTGGATGACAGCATCCCGTTAACGACCTCTGAATATCGCGAGTGGGGCGACCCAAGAGTTGCAGCGGATTACGACTATATGCTGTCCTACTCGCCGTATGATCAAGTCAAAGCCCAGCGCTATCCCCACATGCTCGTGACCACCGGGCTACATGACTCCCAAGTTCAGTATTTTGAGCCCGCTAAATGGGTGGCGCGACTACGTCGTTTGAAGACCGATCAAAACCATTTGATTCTGGATACCGATATGGACTCGGGCCACAGCGGACCCTCGGGCCGATACGAGCGATATCGAAAAACCGCCCTAGAGTACGCCTTCATTTTGGATCATTTAAACACGGCGCCCTAGCCCTGGGGCGCAAGGCCATCGAGCACCGAAGCGCCGCTTACCCTTAGCGCCGATGATGCAAACGCACCGGTAGGGACTTGATCCCCCGAATAAAATTATTCGGGTTCCGCTCTGCGGGGCCAACCACTTCGATATGTTCATAGCGCTTATGAATTTCTTCCCAGAGCACTCGAAGTTGCATTTCCGCCAACCGGTTACCCATGCAACGATGAATCCCAAAGCCGAACGCAACATGGGCACGCGCGTTGGGGCGATCGATCATGAGTCGATCCGCCTCAGGAAAGACACTTTCGTCCCGGTTACCGGACAGGTACCACATCACCACTTTCTCACCCGCCCGAATCAGTTCATCCCCCAAACGCTGGTCGGCCAAAGCTCGGCGGCGCATATGAATCACCGGCGTCTGCCAACGAATCATTTCCGAGACCATGTTCGGGATCAGTTCCGGGCGATCCATCAACAACCGGTGCTGATCCGGAAACTCGTTCAGCGCCAGGACCCCACCAGAGATACTGTTGCGGGCGGTGTCATTGCCCCCGACGATGAGTAGCAAAATATTGCCGAGAAACAGCATCGGGTTTTCGGTCATGTTTTTGGTGTCTTTGCCATGGGCCATCATCGAGATTAGGTCAAACTTCGGCGGCCGTGCGACCCGGTCCTGCCAGAGCCCCATAAAAGTGCCGGCGCAGTCCATCAGATCCGCTTTGCGCTGCTCGGGGTCGAGGATCTCCGCACCCGTTAACTCGGGCGTATCGGTTGTGATATCGGACCAGTGAATGAGTTTTCGCCGGTCTTCGTATGGGAAGTCGAATAAGGTTGCGAGCATTCTGGCCGTTAACTCAACCGACACTTCATCGACCCAATCGAAGGTGTCATTGGCCGGCAGGTTGGTCAAGATATCGACCACTCGCTCGCGAATTAGGGGCTCAAAATTCGCCAGGTTACTGGGCGCGACCGATGGCGCAACGGTTGCGCGCTGGCGATCGTGATCCGGCGAATCCATTGCGATGAAATTCTCGATCACAACGTCTGTGCTCTGCAGGGATTCCTCCGGCGGGGTCTCAGCAATGGCGATGCCATCGGCTGAAGAGAACACTTGATGATTGGTGTCGACTGCTTTAATGAGTTCATGGGAGCTGACCGACCAGTAGGGGCCGGTTGGACTGTCTGGCTGAAAATGCACGGGCGCCTCGGCGCGTAGCTTCGCAAACGGCGCTTGCCACGTATCATTTAAGTAAAGCTGCGGGTCGCTCACATCAATGGATTGCAGGTCTAGGTCAGAACCTTTGGCTTCGCTCATAACCGCGTCCATTACCGATAAGGGGATCCTCAACATAAGTCAATTGTAACGCCTTGGCAACCAACCCAAGGCCCGGTAGCCGACCCGTATCGGGATGGGTGGAGGCGATGCTCACGACTGGCCACGCGGCGGTTTGAACTGGTTACGCTTGGAATTGGAGTGGGTTGTTTCGTGTTAGCTTGACTCGGCCCAGACTGACTCGCCTGGCACACCGTTCGGTACTGCCCGGTATAAAACTTATGCAAGCCAAAACAATTTCAGAACGGGTCTTTATATAATAAATCTGGGGAAACGCCTTGCTGCTTGTTAAACCTTGCTTCACCAAAGCGTCTACTCAGATGACTGGTACACCCGAACATAATCAACGAGCATCATCTGCGGGAAGCGCGTTGATTGATCTGGTGCCCCGGGCCAATTTCCGCCCACGGCCACATTGAAAATCAAGAAGAAGGCTTTTCGAAATGCGGCTAGGTTTGCATTGTCAGTAATGTCGAACTTTAAATAAGACGTCCCATCAACGAACCACTCCAGCGACGTTTCCTGCCAGACCAAACTCAACACATGGTACTGCGCGTGATAGTTTTCACCGCCGTTAAGTTTCTTACCCCCGGACCCTGAGTTCGGGTATTGAGCCTTATTGCCGTCATTCTGCCAATGCACCGTACCGTAAACACGATCATTTTCTTGGCCTAACAGTTCCATGATATCGATCTCACCACTTTGGGGCCAACCTACCTCGGGGAAGTTCGCGCCGAGCATCCAAAGCGCCGGCCAAACCCCCTGCCCGGTCGGCATCGCAGCACGAATATCCACGCGCCCATAGGTGAATTCAAACTTATCCTGCGTCGTCAATCGAGCGGAGGTGTAATCCCGACCGGCAAAAGACTCTTCTCGCGCCTCAATGACCAGCAAGCCTTCTCGCAGATACGCATTTTCGGCCCGGTAAAACTGCAACTCATTGTTGCCGCCGCCATCCCCATTGACCTCCAAATTCCAGTCTTCGGAATTCAAGACATCCCCGTTGAACTCATCCGACCAAGCCAAAGAATAGCCAGGATAAGACACCGGTGCTTCAAACCCTGCTATTGGATTGGGATTCACCCAACCGGTGCCCGGCGGATCCAGTTGATTGGCCGTATCCCCTGGGCCCTCGACGTTCGCCCGCCACCGGACATTGTCCAACTGAAAGACCGTGTTGGTAAATTCTGCCGCCCAAATGACGATGCCGGTATCGATTGAGCGCAATTCAAGCCCCTTGGCGACCAAATCATCAACCTCAACCACATAGCTGACCCAAACGCCGGGGGACGCATCCGCCAAGGCAAAATCATTCGAAGTACAGGGATAAACGCAATCGACCTTCATGATCATACTGGCATCACCCGAGATGATTTTGACATCAAATTCCAAGGTACCCCGCCCATAGGCGCTGAGATCAACCGGGCCTGCCGGGCCGGTCTTTAAATACAATCCTGCCAGTTTCCCGGCCCCTGAATGACTCACCTCAAGAACGAAACCACGGTCGGGATCCGTCACCGTTTTCCAGTTGATATTGGGACAGCCTGCACCGCCATCGTTCTCACAGGAGGCATAGTCAATGCCTGCATCAAAGGCGCCGATTACCTCAAAAGGTGCGCCCAGCAGGTTCACCGGGCTATCAGCGGCCGGCAAGGCAGTCAACACAGTGAGCGACTGAACCTTCGGCATGACAATGACCACGCGCTCGAGCGCAGTTGCGTTGCCAGCGCTGTCGGTCACTTCATAACGGATGATATAGCGCCCTGGCACTGCGGCCGCCAGCGCATCCAAACCAATCACATCAATCTGGCGGGTTAACCCGCCATCTTCTGGGTCCAGGGCGGTGGCCCCGGGATCCAAATAGTCGTCGCCTTCAGCAAGCGAAACCTCTGCGTCACCAATGAGCGACATCACGGGCGCCTGATCCTCCTCGCTATCGACGATGCCATCGCCATCGGTGTCCATGAGGGTTTGTACCTGCGCAATCACCTCGGCGCTCGTGCGACGCTCGGCCAAGGACCCCACAGCGCCCTCGGTCAGCGCGCGCCCTGCAAAACCAAATAGATGCCTCAAAATCAACAGGCCATCGGTTAAGGGGCGGGTTTCGCCATCGCCGTCGATATCCAACGCCGTTTGATTGGCAATGAGGTGCGCGGCGATTTCACCCGAGGTCATACGCTCGGCATTCTCACCCATTGCACCTTGGGTTAAAGCCTCGCCTGAAAATCCAAAGAGATGTCGAAGAATGAGCAAGCCGTCGGTGAGGGGTGCAAGCTCCCCATTGTCATCAACGTCCAGCGTGAACACTTGGGGCGCGTCACTCGCCGCAACAGGATTCATCCAGCACAACGCGCCGCAAAGGGTCAGCGTCAAAAATTGTTTCATTAAAAACCTACCTACCGAAAAATTTTCAAACACAGCCCTGCGCCGGCCTTCATAAAATCCACAATCGATTACCACACTGAGTGATTGCGCGACCGATCAGCCGGGCATTCAGAAGCAACCCTGTCTACCTGAACCCGAGTTTCGCAGACCGGGTACCGGGCAGAAAGGCTCATGCGATAAGAGGGGGCTTCCGTGCGTTAAGGCTCAAAAGCCATCGCACTGTTCAGTCGGGAAATAAAGAACCTGCCCTCAGCAAACCAAGGAGCAGGTCGAAATGCTGGCCGTCGCCGACGCAACTTTTGGGGTTTATTCAGTGGCTTGATGGATGTTTATGCGTCATCTTGGGAGAGCGTCTTTAAAAATCGCAGCACATCTTGGGCCGACCGCTCCGGCACTTCTTCCATCAGCGCATGCCCAACCTCATCATAAATGATGAGGTCACTGTGCGGGATGGCCGCTTGAAATTGATCCGCCACATCAACCGAAATCACGCTGTCCTCCCGGCCCCAGAGAATCAGCGTTGGCTGCGTCAACACCGACAGGTCTTCCGGCAGCGTTGCCGCGCCTTGCCAGGACTTGACCCGGCCGAGGATCGCGGCGCGCGTGCCGGCTCGTAGAGCCAATTCATAGTAGCGCATGATCAAAGCATCAGTGACCACGGGCGAGTTATTGTAGGCAGATTTGGCCCCTTGGACCGCCAAATAATAAGGATCGATCCGGGCCGCAACCGCCCGAAACCACGATTGTCTTAGCAGCTTAAATATAAGCGGCGATGCCCGTTCGGGTTTTGCATCACGACGCGCTTGGAACCAAGCCGCAGGCCCGGTTGCATCCACTAAAATCAATGCAAGGACCGAGTCAGGGTGTTCAAGTGCGTACCGCCAAGACACGCCGCCGCCCATCGAGTTGCCGCCTAAAACGAACTGCTCTAGTTTCAGGTGCGAGGTCACCGCCTGCACCGTGCGCAGTTGGGCTGTGCTGCTGTAATCCGCGCTGGGGACCGCGCCGGTTAGGCCGTGCGCCGGCAAATCAAGGCTGACAACCCGGTAAGTCTCGCCCAAGCGTTCAACCCAAGGCTCCCACGTATGCAGCGATGCCATACTGCCATGAATCAGAACAATCGGCAGGCCAGTGCGATTGCCTTCATCTCTGAAATGAATGCGCGCCCCATCGTCTAACAGCAAGAATTGGGAAGTAGGACTGGTGTATTTTGCATCCACCACATCGGCCGGCAAGTCACCCTGGTACAGCCAAAGGCCGAGGGATACTAAGATCAACAGAACCAACATGGCGCGGATGCCAACCCTTCGCTTTTTCATCGGAGCATGCCCTAATTAGGTTTAGTTTATCCGATGACCACCGGGCAAGCGCCCCATCAGCGTTCGTGCGCACCAACATCGATTGCCATACCAAGGTTTTCGAATTCGGCGATACGCGAGTTTGACGCAAAACCCAACAACCGCATCAGGGCCTATCTATTGCCTACGTAATTCTTACAACATTCGATCTTAAAATGGCCCCGGCCTAGCACAGCCTCCAGCACGCGCGAGGCAACCAATCAGAGCAGTGGACGCCCTAGGCCAAGTCATCCCAGGTCATGCCCAAAAAAAGCTCAAGCGCCTACTGTGAAGGCCGTCGGCAGAACCCCGCGAGCACGACCTTTAAGCCGAATCGGGCAGGCTACCAAACAGCGCCTAGAGCGAATAACGTTTAATGACCTGCTTACCCAAGGCCATCATATGCACTTGGTCCGGGCCATCCGCCTGTCGACACCAGCGAGCGTAATTAAAGGCTTCGGCCATCGGATAGTCGGCCGTTAAACCGCCGGCGCCATGAATCTGCATACAGCGGTCGATGACGGTTTGCGCCATTAGGGGCACCGTGATTTTCGCCGCAGCAATATAATCCCGAGCATCCTTGGCGCCCAGTTCATCAACCCGCCGCGCCGTCTTCAAGGTCAGCAGTCTTGCTTGCTCGATTTCACTAAACGACTTCGCTAAATCTTCAAGCACCGATTGATGATCCGCCAACATCCGGCCAAAGGTCTCCCGGCGCGTTGCGCGCTGGCACGCCAATTCCAACGCCCGCTGAGCGCACCCAATCAGACGCATGCAGTGATGAATGCGGCCCGGCCCAAGCCGGCCCTGAGAGATCTCAAACCCTCGACCTTCACCGAGTAGAATATTCTCCTTGGGCACCCGAACATTCTCGAATAACAGTTCGGCATGACCCAGGGGCGCGTCATCGTAACCAAGCGTCGTTAAGGGCCTAACGACGGTCAGTCCTGGCGTGTCTTTCGGCACAAGTATCTGGCTCTGCTGTAGATGCCGGTTAGTGTTATCGGGGTCCGATTTACCCATCACAATCAAAATTTTAGTGCGCTCGTAAGGCGCATTGGTGATGAACCATTTGCGACCGTTAATGACGTAGTCTTCCCCATCGCGCTCGATTCGCGTTCGAACATTGGTGGCATCACTTGATGCCACATCGGGCTCGGTCATCGCGTAAGAGGAACGAATCTCACCCTCTAAAAGCGGTTTCAACCACTGCTCTTTTTGCGCCTCAGTGCCATATTTTAAGAACACTTCCATGTTACCCGTATCGGGCGCATTACAATTGAACACCTCAGGCGACCAAAGCACGCGCCCCATGATTTCAGCGAGCGGACTATACTGCTCGTTCGTCAAGCCGCCATGATCCGCCGGCATCCAAAGATTCCATAACCCCGCGGCTTTGGCTAACGCCTTAAGCTCTTCCATTAACGGCACCGTCGAGAAGCGATCTGCGAGCCCGTTGAGTTGATCGTGATAGCGCTGCTCATTCGGATAAATGTGCTGATCCATAAAGGTCAGAAGACGGGCTTGAATATCAGCTAGATCTTGTTCTGTGGCGGTCATACAGTTTCCCAAAAAAAATTCCCGCCCAGTGTAGGACTAATTTGCGTCAGACTCTATAGCCGCAGCGAGGAACCCTCTGCGTTAGGATCATAACGACCCAACGAATCATCAATCGCTGCGACTTTTGCGCATAGTTTGAGGCGACCCTCTAAAGCACACCGCTTGGATCCCAATAAGACCAGGTCAACCTCAAAAGCTTCTGCCGTTCGGCGCATCGTACACAGTCTAAAATGCGCCCATCAAGCCCGACCGACGGCCCTTTTTGGAGAGCCAATTTCGCCAAAAAAAAGGGCGCTTAAAGCGCCCTTTTCCCTATTATCGATGTCGAGAACCTCTTAAAAAGAAGCCGATAACGTGACCCCATAAGTCGCAGGCTCATTCCACCAGCCACGAGAGGTTAAGCCACCAATCGTGCCCCAGCGCTGCTCTCTTTGATCCGTCATGTTTCGACCCCAGACCGAGATGCTGTAGTTTTCCATATCGTAGGTGATATTCCCATTTAGGTTCGTGATGCTGTCCAGATGCCCTAACGGGTTATTCGACGAATCAGCTTCCATCTCACCCCGATATCGGTAGGACAATCTTGCTTTAAGATCGCCATTTCCGACTTGCGTTGTGTACGCTGCCGTTATCCCAAGCGTGTTCTCAGGCGTATTACGGGGCACTAAAGCGGAGTTGTCTGTGATCACATTATCACCGTTCAGATCAGCAAGATAATTGGCATACTCAGACTTCAAATAACCGTACGTGATCATCGTGTTCCAGGACTCGGTCATCTGATACATAACTTCCAACTCAAGGCCAGTCATCTCAAGAGACGAGGCATTTCGTACCACCGTTGCAACATTTGAGAGATCGACCGGAATCAAAATTGATTCTTGCTTATCATCGTAGTCCGATCTGAAGATGGCGCCATTAAAGATCATTCGACCCTCTTGGAGCGTGGTCTTCCAACCAAACTCGTAGTTTTTGACATACTCCGGCTCATAAGACGGATCGATCAGATAGTTGGCTTGACGCGCAAAGAACCCACCACTCTTAAAACCTTCACTATACGACGCGTAGTACATCGCGTCATCCGTTGCTTGGAATCTTAAGCCCAATTTTGGTGTGGTTTCGTTCCACTCTGCTTTAGCGAAATACGGGTTAAAAATACCCGGCCATGCTTCCCCTCTTAACGGGTAGTAACCGGGCGCCGAGGCACCGCCCACAAAATCTTTTTCTTCTTTCGTTTTGCGAAAGCCCAATGTGGCTGTCCACTGGTCATTCAAGTACCAGTCGCCTGAGAAGAAGAGTGCCGTAGAAGTGGTAACCTGAGTCTGACCATTATTGCCCGCCACGTCTGATTCCCAAGGAAAGACATCAGAATAGCCTTCAACACCCTGTCTACCGGTTCCCCAAGGCGGAACGCCTAAGCGAGACAGCTGATAAAACAAGTCATAAACATCCCAACGCTGTTTGAAGTCCGATTCCCAATCATAAACGCCTGCAATGAATTGGAAGGTTTCCGAAAACTGCGACGTGATTCTAAATTCGTGACTCGTTTGTTTCCAGTCGTTAAAGAAATTCATGCTCAGCAGATCCGCCGCAGAGCCGTCAAAATCTTGCAAATTTTGCTCATCCATATCACGTTGTGAGTAGATATAGGTATACAGGAAGCTATCAGTATCGTAATTCGCCGTTAGAATCGTCGATTTATAGCTATTATCACTGTAATTCGCGCTATCCGATTCTGTGATATCGGGCCCATCATTGGCATCTTTTTCACAGCCGTTGTCGGGATCAAATCCGATTGCGGTGATGGTACAGGCAAGCTCGCCAACAACATTTCGGTTAGTGTAAACACCTTGCTCACTCTGATCTTTCATCACTTCGTAATGCAGTTTCATATTAAAACTGTCGCTCGGCGCCCAGAGTGCAGCAAAACCATAGTTGGCCTTGTCATCGCCACCCGCATCCCTTTTAAGCGTGGTGTTGTACACGTGCCCATCATGTTGGACATTCGCGGCAAACAGCTTTAACCCTAAGGTATCTTGAATAATCGGCACCTGTACGACCGCCTTCATATCTTGACGACCATAACTGCCAGCCGTCGCGCTTAGATCTACGCTCATATCATTCAGCGAAACCGGCGTCCGAATCACGTTTAGAATCCCGCCGGTCGTGTTCTTTCCGAACAACGTTCCCTGGGGACCACGGAGTACTTCGATCCGTTCAATATCAAAGTTATCCAGGAGCACGCCGCTGGAGGTGCCCAAGAACATACCGTCCATCACCACACCAATCGACGGCTCAAAGCTCTTATCACTTTCAAGTGACGCCACGCCTCTAATTGTAATCGCGGCACCACTGGCAATACCCGGGGTACGGTTAATGAACAAGTTCGGTGCGAAGGCTTGGATATCTTCCAAACGACGCACGCTGCCTTCTTTAAGTTGCCCGGTGATCGCCGTTACCGCTCCCGGGACGTCCTGGATCGACTCATCTTTCTTTCGCGCAGTAACGATGACCTCTTCTAGCACCAACGATCGCTCACTGGCATACACTGGCGCGCCACTTAAAAACGCAACACTGCTCGATAGAATCCCGATCAATCCTGCGCGACTTAAAGCCCCCGCATTCAACCGCCTCACCCTGTTTAGAAATCCCATAGATATCCCCTGTTTTTGGTCCCTGTAACTTGCCTGCTTTCCTTAAAACAGTCAAGTGTGCTTTTTTGTTGCATTGAGACGGCTTTTTCGACTTATTCCGCACAATGAGACGGTCCTTAACACTGCTCCGCTATAAAATAGCAACACGCTGAGACTAAAACCCACAACCTCTGAAATCGCTATTC
>Ga0114994_10003033_pt1 | contig 12292 bp, 15 predicted proteins | sample ArcticOcean_MG_C_9_FD_87043 | JGI IMG/M metagenome (GOLD analysis project Ga0114994, IMG submission 87043) | Marine microbial communities from western Arctic Ocean - ArcticOcean_MG_CB2_152 | ecosystem: Environmental > Aquatic > Marine > Oceanic | place: Arctic Ocean: Canada Basin | collected... | reverse complement strand
CGCCTGGACCTGGAACGCGTTGGCCTCGCCGGGGGGGCGGAGCTCGTGCTTCCGCGGGGGCGCGGCCGCGTAGGCCGCGAGCTGCTTGGGCGGCGGGAGCGCCGCGGCGGCCCCGAGGAGCGCGGCCTCGGTGGGGCGCTTGGCCTTGGCGGCGTTCCGCTCCGCGTCGGCGGCCGCGCGCTCGTCCTCGACGCGCCTCCGCTCGGCCTCGGCGTCGTCCGCGCGGCGCTTCTCGGCCTCGAGCGCGGACAGTTGATGGGATATCGTCGACTCGAACTCGGCGCGCACCGTGCTCCGCAGCGCGTCCGCCTTCCTCCGCTCCTCCTCCCTCCATTCTCATCCCTGATGTAGAATCCACCAAGCACAAGCCCAAAAAAAAAAAGTCTAATCAGGAAAAAAACTCAACAACCCCTCCCTCCTCCTCCACCTCGTCTTCACCCGGCATTACCTCATTTTTCAAATCCAAAAAGACCTCGTTGGTCTCCTCCTCCACCCCCGTCGCCCCAGAGTTCAAACCCAAAACAAAATCGAACACAAAAACAACAACCCTTGAGCTGCCACTGACAATGGAAACGTCTTCCAACAACAATGTCGACGTTAAGAAAGACGTACAAAATCTTCTCGGCAACGCACATGATGATGTCCACAACGCTGTCATCGACCTCGTCAACTTCCTCCTCTGCAAGCGTGTCCGTTATGAAGACATCCAGGTGAGCAAGACGAGCAAGAAGAATGAGGCGCGTGAATCTGTTTCTAACTTGTATCGCGATTCTCCTTCTTTACAACGTACAGATCCTCAACTTCCCGACTGGTAAGGTCAAGGCAATCAATCTTCTCCACTACCCTGTCCCTGAGGGTAGTGGGTCCCTTCCGTTGGCGATGAACACGAAGAATGTCTGCGTTAAGTCAACGACTGAATCGCCCGCGGCGTACCTTGACAGCGTGGAGGCCGGCCTTGGAGGTCGCTTCCTGGAGGAGCACAAAAAGCACACCGTGACAATCGACATGAAGGTCATCAAGATGAGTCCGACCGAGAACGGGGAGCGCATCGACCCCAACTCCAAGTTCGCCAGCATCATCGGCGGCAAGGAAGCGGTTGCTGAGTACCACGTTTTGTTCCTCAATGTCCTCGACGCCATTGCCAACAATTCCGCCTCCAGCTCCCCTCTGCATATCTTTACCTTTGGCGGTGTTCCGCACAGCACGATAACGACCCTTCTCAAGAAAAGTCCTGTTGGTCTGCAGAATCGCTTCATCATCGAAAACAACTTCGAAATGCATCCCGAGTCGTTAAATGCCACCCGAGGGTTTCAGAGAATGAACACGAATACGACGACACCTGACAAACTGCGGAAGAGAAGCATTACCGCCAGTACCCGCTCGGAAAGCTTTGTGAGGAGCGACGAGGGGCTGAACAAGCGTCTGGAAGTCCTCGGCATCTGCCCCGCGACCGCCGTGACGCTTTATGCGGATGTTTTTGCTGGCTCATCCAAAATATTCGCTCTCCTTTCCAAGTTCAAAAGCGAACAGAGCGCAGAGAACTACAAGAAGACCTGGGGGACTTTTGGGGCCGACATGAGTGAAGAAAGGGGGTTTGAATTCGAGGGCTTCTCCGACCTCGGTATCCTTGGCCATGGGATTGATGCCCTCATCTGGGACACGCTCAGCACCGAGGCGATCGTCGCCGCCATAGCTTTGAAGAAGATCGAGAACGGTCAGGCGGGCGGTCAGGCGAGCGCAAAGTCTTGGAGGTGAGATGGTGTGAGGGGAGAAGCGACGAGCTGAGGCTCGTGCACATGAACACGTCGAAGAGCGAAGCGAGGAGCGAAGCGAAGATATACGACGTACACGTCAAGAGCGCAGCGAGTCGCTCTTTCCGTTCTAACACCCCTTCTTTACGCTCGTCACAGCTCTTTAGCTCAATCTGTGAACAAGAAACACGGGACCGCTTTCAAGGGCCTCGGCGACCTCTCTAACGTTGGCCTCAGCATCACGCAAGACGACAAGTGGAACGAGCTCAGTTCGGACGACATCAAGATGAGAGTCAAGGGGGGGAAGGCCGGACTCAAAGTAAATGACTCGATCTGGGGCGATTCCCCCGAGAACATCAAAGAGAAGATTTTTTTAAGGTCCCTCGAGAAACAGAATCAGAAAGTCACGACGAATAAGAAGGGGACGAGGTGAGAATCCTCCCATATGTAACGTCGCTGCTTCCAGCTTTTCTGTTGTATCTAACGTCACTGGTTCCGTATCCATTACGACTCGTTTCGCACGTCGCAGCACGGAAACCATACTGCAACGAGCTGAAGAATACTACGACAAGAATAAGCACAAGAGCTACAAGTGCGGTGGCTGCGCGGATCACATCAAGACAACAAACTCTTCCAAGAACTTCCGGAACCACATCAGGAAGAAAAATTTCATATGCTTCTCCGCCGCCACTGAAGAAGAAAACTACCCTGCCGGGGGGTTCGATAATGTTCGAAGAGCCACTTACAATCAAGGCAAACGAAGGATGTGCACGCTGGAGGAGTTCACGAACGTCTGCGTCGAGGCTCTAGATGCGAGAAGAGAAAAAAGAAACAATAAGAGGAAAGGGACCGCGAAGGAGCAGGTCACGGCAAAGAAGCCCAAGAAATAGAGTCTGGGCTACGATACACACGGAGGGGACACATTTTTCAAATTATAAATTCAAATGATCTTAATTTACTTTATTTTATATTAAAAGACGCAAAAAACGCCTAAGAAACAGCATACCACCACCACCTGCGCCTAGTAATGCATTCACACCTTGCAACTCGCCCCAGTATGTTGTAATTGCGTGGTCCGCGAACGGAACCACAATCTGGTTGGTGGCATAATATTTAAGCAAGTTGACCATTGGGAGATTACTCATCATGTTCAAATCGGCTGGGGGGGATTTGCCCTCGGCAGAAAAATCTCCTCTAAGTGTACGGAAGTCCTTGTGGCCGCCTCCACAGATTGCAACGGCCAGGGAACCCACGGAGAGGGCCGTTGCCGCAGGAACGGAAGTGGAGAGGGTTGCAAGGGAGCATGCAATCATTGAGATTGACCACAACGCCGGGTTTGTTGTTAATGGGGGGGGGGGAGGGGGGATGAGAGGCGTGGACCAAATTTCTTTCTTCCATTTTTCCATTTTCAAATTGAGCGTTTCTGTGTCACCGTCCTCGTAGCTGATTGTCGCTCTTCCCGCGCCATCGATTTTATCAACAACTCCTCTAAACCACTTCTGTTCTAGAGGCCAGAAAACGCTGCGCCGAGCGAAGCGAGGCGCATTTTTAATGAAGCAGGGGGGAGGCGAGCGAGCCAAAGAATTGAGAATAACGTTAGTTTCGTAGTGGCTCGTATATTTCTCGTCTTCTTCAAAGCTCGCTCGCTCGCTTCGCTTCGCTTCGCTTCGCTTTGCTCGCTCACCTAATTCTCGTTCCTGCAGCGGGCAAGCAATTTCTCCTCGCCTTCTCCCTTTCTTCTTTGTCCTCTATCTCCTTCTCTCTCTCTTTCTCCTTCGCCGCTTTCTCCTCCAGTTCCAAGCGTTCTAGCTTTTTCTCTGCTATCATTTCCTCGCTGCCTCGCTCCAAAAACTTCAATATTGCCTCGGAAATCTGCTGCGGATACTCAAGAAGGACGAAGTGGGTGCCCCAATTCGCCACCCAAAGCTCTGCGTAGGGGATCATACTCGCCATCTCGTAACTGTGGTAGGCCGGAGTAATAACGTCGCCCATCCCAGTTATGATCAGTGTCTCGTTCTGCGCCGAGCGAAGGGAGGCGCATTTTTTTAATGGATCAGGGGGGAGGCGAGCGAGCCAAAGAATTGAGAATAACGTTAGTTTAGTAGTGGCTCGTATTCTCGTCTTCGTCTTCGTCTTCGTCAAGGCTCGCTCGCTCACTCACCTGGATCTCCGGAAGCAGGTGGAACGCACTGTGGGCGTCCAACGAGTGAGGATACTTCAAATAGTGAGCGGAGTGGTCTTGACCATAGGCAAAGAAGTCCGTGAAGTAGTTCACAGCGTATACGTTGTAGTAAGACCGTCCGGAAATGAAACAGATTGGCCTGAGAACCAGAAGTGAAACGACTTTAATCGCGCTCAAGGTGAACCATTTTGCGAGCTGGTAGAACGCAAAGCTTCTCCGCAACGCGAACAGCACGAGGTGCAGCAGGTCGCCGAGGAAGGGGAGACGGAAGAATGGCTGAAGCAGGGAGTGCAGGATGTGCCCGTGGGCTCCATTCAAAAGGACCAGCTTGTTGATTCGGTTCGGGAACAAACCTGCTAGCTCAAGACCAACCTGAACTCCAGTGCTCCACCCAAAGTAAGCGAAACATTGTTCACATTTGAGGTGGTTCAACAGCTCAGCTGCGTCCATGGCCGAATCCCGCACGGAAAAGAATGCAGTCTCGAGCTTGTTATTCTCGGTCCCCTCGGTCGATTTAAAGAGCCCCCGGTAGTCCCACGTCACGAGAGTGACTATGCTTAGCAATCCAACGTCTTCAATTGCGTTCAGGATAGGAACAGAGAACTGCAGCCCACAGCCAAGCCCATTGCCGCACAAAATTATCAAAGGTCCATCACCAAGCGTCTGGAAGTGGATCCGAACATTATTATTGTCTCGTTTTGAATTGAAGTAATGCGAATTCGCTTGTTGCTTGATTGAATTGAAGCTACTCAGCAGTGGGGTAGTGGGTTTCAAGATAGTTGAGAGGCGGAGAGAAAGAATAAGGAAGAAATTAGTTGCGCCCCAGCATAATTCTAATGAGAAGGGCAAGTCGGTCGTTGTTTGCCACCAAGTTTGCAAAGTATTGTTGGGAACGAAGTATAAACCAAAGGGAGCCAGTGTCATCACTGTGATAAATGTAATATAAGACATTCGCACATACCATCCCAACTGGAGGCATGCTTGCTGGAGGAGTTTTTTCATCGTATATCTTAAAATTCATCTTTTGCCTGAGGTGAAAAGCAATACTTATTTTTTTTTTTTCTGATCTTTTCGGTTTACGCTCATTATAATAGCATATCTCAACATTTTTATATATACTGCAAGTATGGATTTGCTCCACGAATCCAAGCTCAAAGCAACCAACTTGTTCAAAGCATCATATTTTACCGGTGCTGCTCGTACTTTTGCTGCACTCGCTGATGAAGCTTCTGACAAAGCCAAATCGATGTCAGATTCAGACATCGCTCTCATCAAGGAGCTGAAAACGTTGACTTGCGCAGGATACTCTAACGCTTCAATGTGTCACTTGAAGGAATTCGAATTCGAGCGGGCAGCAGATGCTGCCCGTCGATGTATTGATTCTTTCGCCGGTTTCACTGTAACACAGTTTGAGCCTGAATTTTGTGGCCAAATCGATTTCAATGTAAACAAAGCTCGATTTCGGCTCTCCACAGCGTTGATAAACCTTGTTGAAAGCGACACTACCAATGACGAGAATGGTTTCCGCTCGGAGAATTTAGAATGTGCCCAAAAGGAGCTGTCCCTCATTTTGACTTCGGAGCCCGACAATGAGCAGGCTCTGCTGTTGGCAACCAAGGGATTAGAAATATTTTCAAAGCACCGCTCTACTACTACCACCACCACAACCACCAAACCCATCGATGACGAGGAGCTTCTTCTTGCTGCCCTCGGGGAGAACAGCGACAAACAATTTAACCAAAACAATAGTGGCTGGGGCATGACCCCGAATTGGCTGGACACCGACAAAAACAACGACAACAGCAACAGCAACAGCAACATTCAGATTTACGAAAATTTGAAGAGCGTGAATTCCACCACATTCACCTCACCAACCACCTCAAATTCCACAGTTTCCGACCTCGTTACCAATTTGCTTCCACAAACCGCCTCCTTCTCCTCCTTCTCCAAACAGAATAACAATTCCAAGAAGGTCTGGGACACCATCCAAGAACAAACTCACAAAGAAGAACAGTCCTTCAATACAATCGTAGCAAACCTCCAAGCTCGGCCCCAAGCCAAAACCTCTCAGATAGCCAACAAAACCACAGAGAACAACTACTCATCCTCGTGGCGAAAACAGCACGCCGCGCGGCGATTCGAGGGGAAGGAGGCCACACGGACAGTGAGCAGCGGCGCGTCGGCCTGGGCCGAGCTGAACGAGTACGAGAAGTCCGCTGTTGACATTGTGGAAAAAACCGAGAAGACGAAAAAAATGTTAGTCGAAAATTTGATACCAACAACACCCACAGTCAAATCAAACGACAAAGCCTGGCGAAAAACGCTTAACCAGAGGCGACGAAAGGGCGAAGAAATTGCACTTGAAAAAAAGAAGTCAAGCAACGAGTTCAAAAGTCTAATGGGCCTCGAGGACAGCGAAATAGAAAGAGTACACAAGCTGAATGCGGACCGAAAGGTAGCTGAAAGGAAGGCCGTGAAAACGAAGAAAATTTTGACAGCACAGCGAAACAAGATAAATAAGAATAATAACGATGATATGTAGGGCAAGGTAAACATTTATTGCTTCATTTATATCTTTACATTCACTTGACCACCGGCGTGATCTTTGTCCCTCTTTTGGCGATCGGGACGGTCCCACCCCCCTCTCCCCCATCTACCATCCCCTTCTTAGCCTCCTCGTACATTTTCTTCCACTTGATGTAGTTGCTGTTCATGCTGTTCGTCCACAAGTCACTTTTACAGTATTCCGAAAAAACCTCTACGCAAGGCCGAACGACAAAATCAACAAAGTCAACCTGCACCGAGCGAAGCGAGGTGCATTTTTAATGGAGCAGGGGGGAGGCAAGCGAGCCAAACGAATTGAGAATAATGTTAGTTTAGTAGTGGCTCGTATTCTCGTCTTCCTCTAAGCTCGCTCGCTTTGCACTCTCACCTGCGACTTGGGTAAAAAGTGCTTCTCTTCGTTGCACAGCGGAGATATCGGGATCCCCCTCTTGACCTCTTCTTTCCCCTGCAGAAAGAACTCCTCGCTGATGAGTGAGCTCCACTTGTTGTGAATGTCCCAGCTCTTACAAGGGTGGGACACGTCCGCAACCTTTATTATCATTTGCATTATTAGAAGCTTGCTCTCTTCGTTGTCAAAAGCATGACCAGTTTGGACGTGCCCCTTGAACTTGCTAACGATCTCGAACCCCTGCGCGAGGTCAGTTGCTAATATGGTCTTGACACAGAGCGACCTGAAGGACCTGAGCTCCCTCGGATCCATCCCGTCCAATATGTGGGTATCTTCAGCCAGTAACACTTTGAAGAGTTCAGCAGCGTGGAAGTTCTCCAACACTGAAACGTCATTGTAGGTGATTGCTATTTCGTCCTGGGTGTTGATCAGAAAGGCGTTGGTAACGCCGGGGTGGCGGTAGTCGTGTCCCATGGCTGAAATGAAAATTGCGAAGCCGTGAATGACCCGAAGGCGCTTCTGCACCGGTCCGGTGGTAGCAAAATGAGCTGCGCCGAGCGAAGCGAGGCGCATTTTTAATGACCCAAGAGAAAAACGAACAGGCAAAATAATTTGAGTGGGTTAGTTTAGTAGTGGATGTAGCCATTATGTCAGTGGCGATTTCGCGGGATCCATCGCGAGTATGCTCGTCTTCATCAAGGCTAGCTCGCTTCGCTCGCTCACCTGTGGTCTGCAAAACGTCCGCAGCGTGCACATGGTTGTGGTAGGGGTTGGTGGACTCGGGGTCGTGTACGTAGTTGCCCTCAAGCTTAAGCAAGAAACTCGAAAGCTTCGTCGTGTTGATTTGAAAGATGTCAACTATTTTGTAGTGCTCGAACAAAATCATCCCTAAAAACCACAACGAGTGTTTTTTGGTAATTTCGTCAAGCTCAAACACATTGAATTCCCAGGCGTCAAAGTGATTCGCCTCGAAAAAGTTCTGGAGTGGCTCTACCGTTTCGTCCTTCATTCCACGGATTGATGGGAGGGCAACTTCAAGGCACCTTGGCCTGGCGCGCCGAAGCTTTCGCGCCGTGGACGTTTCGGACGACCGATGGGCGGATTGCGGGGATTCTGAATTGTTGGTTGATACCTCTTCGTCAAATGTGACGAGGCCAGGGCCGGAATCCCGCATCGAAGAGCTGTAGCTGCGCATCTCCGAATCTCCCGATGTCTTCGGCAACAAGGTCTTCTTGTGGGTTTTCCTGCCCTGGGCTATCCACCTCATCAGCGGAGTCATTGTGGAGCGGACCAGCTTCCACCGTGTTTGGGCAACTGTTGATTTTGCCTGGCCCTCATTGTCAGTGTCGGATTCTTCGGAGTCATTGTCCGCATCCGACGAGGAATCGGAAAAGCCATGCGCAATGTCAGAAGGAGTAACATCGGACATGGTTTTCTTCATTGCTCGCCTTCTATTGATGAATTCAATCTTCTTCTCATCGTCGAGGTTTTTCGGGGGGTTTTTGGGTGAGGTGGAGGAATTCATCCTCATGATCCCATTGTCGTCAACGACAGTGTCGTCATCAGACCCCAAGGAAATATTGTATATGTTTTTGATATTGGAGGAGGAGGTCCCGTCGGCGGCGTCGGCGTCGGTCACTTCAGAGAACTCGGAAATGTCGTCCGAAATTTCAGGGGCGCCGGCCAGGGCTTGGTTGAACCACTCGCGGGTCTCGTCGTCCATTTCGGCCAGCTTTTTACCGTCTGTAGTGTAAATGTTGGCGTCGAAGAGGGACTCGGGGGAACCGAGCATGTGGAGAACCTTTGTAACTGAGTCGGTCACTTCTATTGGGAGGTTGTTAATGTTCAAAATCGAACCCAGAATTTGGACGCACTCTGAGAGGGGGGTCTGAGGAGGGGAGGGGCAGGGGCAGGGGTAGGGGTAGGGGTAGGGGTAGGGGGGGTTAGTAGCTATCAATCAGCAGTTAGCACACACACAAAAAATTACAAACTGCCACACACCTGAATCGCCTTCTGCTTATCTGTGTCCGGCTTTGCAAAGAGCTTGGTACTGACTCGTCTTGACTTGACAACATTCTCGCCATTCTTATCTATCTCAACGATGCTGCGGCGCCGGACAGAGCTGCGGCGCCGGATGGAAGTGGACTTGCGCCGCTCGGACTGCTGTTCCTCCTTTAGGTCCATGCCATGCTCCTCAATGTCCTTTCCAGAAGCAAAGGTTAGGGAAAGGCGACGACCTGTTCGAGGATTTGCTCCTTCAGTGGTCATAATATTTGGAGGGGTGCGTTTTGGGGTAAAGGAAAAGGTAGGGGCTGGGAACGGTAACTTGATGAAACTTTCTTCAAAAGCAGAAAATATGAGAAACCACACAAACTGTTGATGAAAACTTTTGGGAATTTGAAATAATCGCTTGAAGAAAAAGGAAGAAAATAGGATCTTCGTGGAGTAGGACTTTATGTTTCGTGGAGGTCTTTTGAGTTTCGGTTATTTTTTTTTTGAATGCACGATTTCTTTAATTTTGATTTAGGTTCAAAAATGCAGTTACCTGTGCAGTTACCTGTGCAACAGTCTGATTCTCCAAGAATATCCTCCTTCAACGAGAATGACCTAGTTGACGAAGACCAAGTCGAAGCAGAAGCAGAAGCAGAAACAGAAACAGTTGTTGAAGCAGAAGCAGAAATTGATGTGCAAGCTGCTGCCACACCCACAATGTCGTTGAACAGAGAGCATAAGAAAACGAAGCTTCTGGCAAAGTTCTGTTCATGGCTCGTTGCTGATTTTTGTGGCATTCAATGCTTCTGCCTCCAGCGCGAAGAGCCGCTCATGCAAGTCTTCCCGAAAACGAAGACATCAATTACTGTCTTCGCAGCATTATCAGTCATATTGGTTTCGTACTACGTTTACATTTTGGACTGGTTGAAAGGCTCAGAGACTCAGGCGTCCTACAATGTCTCCGCGTCCAACACTTTGATCTTCCCAGCTCAATTCTACATCTTGTGGCAAGTCGTCTTCCACAAGAAGATCGAGCTAATTTTGGATTTTGCAATTGCCACATTCGTGAGCGTGGTGAGTTTGATTTATCATGTTTGTGATTCGGTAGAAAATTGGGATAACGTTCCGTATGAGTACTGTAAGACTTACGATTGTGTGTTCTGTGGCGACATACCCGAGGACTGCGTCGACACAGCGCTCGAAAGCGGAGCCCCGTGGATTGATTCGACCGGCGCCCATAACTGTGGGTCGTTTGAGTCCTTGGATTACTGCCCCGAATACGGAAACACCGATTCGGGCGGAAATAACGCAAATTTGATGTGTTGCGCGTGTGGAGGCGGCTCAACCGCAGTTGGAATGCAGTGCTGTTCTTCGAGGAAGGATGAAGAAATGTTCAACTTGCTACAACACTGGGACTTTGCGGCATCGTATTGTGCGATTTGCATACCGTTTTTACTGATCATTGACGTGAAACCCCTCCCCTTTCGATTCCTTGTCTACGCCGCTGTGGTGATTTTTAATCTCTGGAACAATATGGAGGTGAGCGAGCGAAGCGAGCGAGCCTGCGAGCGAGCCTTGCGGAAGACGATAAATGTATATAAATAAACCAGATATGGACCGTCCCTGAACAACCCCCTCGCAAAAAATGATGCGCTTGGCCAAACCCGCAACCGTGTCCAATTTTGAGCGTCTGAAACTTTGTGCGACTAATCCACTCTTGCTCTCGTGCTTCGTTGAAAATGCGCACAATCTCGCTTCGCTCGGCGCAGGATCGCAGGTTCGATGCAGAGGCCGAAGAGCTGTACTATTTTGTGCTGCTTGGGATCGCCTTTTGTGCCCTTCTGCGAATCGTCAAGTACGGCGAAAGGTTGTACACTATATCCAAGAAAAGCGCAATACATTTCCCGATTCACATTTTGAGGGTTTTAACATGCTTCGAGGGCTGGAGTTTCTTCTGCGCTATTGTTCTCATGGGCATCGGACTGTATGTAAAAAACTTCCTCGAGGCTGATTACGAAGGGTTGGAAACGAGAGAGGAAGAGCGAAATCATTACTACAACTACCATGGCTTCGGATGGCACGGCGGTATGTTCCTCGGGGCGTTGTTTGTTGCTAGGTGCTTCACAACTTTCCATGATAGTGTGACATTGAGGGTACAGAAATATATTGAGAAGTACGGATTAGACAAGGCAGAAACGTCAATCGAGAAACGGTTGCGAGAGTCTCAAGAGAAGGAGAAGGAGAGAATAAAAACGAAACGTGCAAGTAAACGCGCCTCGAAACTCAAGGAAGCCAATCAGAAATTCATCAACAACATAACTGTGGGAGAAACCGGAAGTCCGAACCCCAACGAGGAGCCGTTGTTGCACGACGACGTTTTGTGAATCATGTAATTTCTTCTTTTCCTTTACTTTTATTGCACACTTCACAACACCCTGTAAACTCTCCTAACGCCGCTCTTCAAGCTCCTGTCCAGCATCAGCCCAACAAACGGATCTCCCTCTCTCTCGCTCTCGCTCTCGCTGGCGGAGTTGCTGCTGCTCTTCGCCTTCCCCAACTTGCTTCCAAACTTGAGTTTCTTCCTAGCCGGCGGCTCGGGGTTCTCATTCTCATTCTCATTCCCAAGAATTTCCTTCAAATGGAGCTCGTCCCCAACGCATTCAATCTGCCCCTGCCCGCTCAGGCACTTATTCTTCTTCACCACCTCGTCGGTAGATTCCTCGATGACCGTCAGTGCGCTCTCCCCGATCTGTTTCCGCTTCCTCCACTCGGCGACGTAGAACTGGTGCGACTTTTCGATTTTCGATCGAACAGAGGGCGGGATTTGGCTCGCTCTGACGTTGGAGATTTCTCCGTCCAGCTGCTCAACTTGCTCGGTGACGTCGTCGATTTCTGCGTTCAGGACTGAGTTCAACGGCTGTGTTTGTGTTAAGTCTGAAGGTGGTATATTGTGGTTCATTTCATTTTATTTCATTTCATTTCAACTCGCTCACCTCGGACAGCAACTTGTTCTCCTTCGATAGCATTTCCTTGGACTCAACACTGTTCCTCTCAATGGTCTGCTTCAGCGCTTCGATCGCCTCGTTCGCGTCGTTCCTCGCTTCCGCGCTCGCTCCGTTCTGCTCGTAGCAGTAGTACACCGTGTTGCTAGCGTTCCTCCCCTCCAGCTTCTTGAGCGAAAACTCCCCGCTCTTCCCCCCGTTCTTCTCCCCGTCGGTCATTCTGTCGAGGCACTTCTTCAAGAGCGGCGAGGGAACCAGCCCCTTGAGGCCGTGGTAGACCTGGGTGATGTTGAGGGGGGACTGGGTGGCGGTGATGTGGGCGTGGATCGCGGCGGTTGAGAGGGGGGTGGAAGTCAGGATCGTAGAGGAGCCGAGGGCTGAGGCCTCGGAGAGCCACTTTTTCTGCATCGTT
>Ga0114994_10003028_pt1 | contig 12296 bp, 16 predicted proteins | sample ArcticOcean_MG_C_9_FD_87043 | JGI IMG/M metagenome (GOLD analysis project Ga0114994, IMG submission 87043) | Marine microbial communities from western Arctic Ocean - ArcticOcean_MG_CB2_152 | ecosystem: Environmental > Aquatic > Marine > Oceanic | place: Arctic Ocean: Canada Basin | collected... | reverse complement strand
TGAGCGAATTCTACATTTTCGGCAATCAAAAACCGGCCTCGGCCCCCACAATGACCCCAGAGGCGATTGCTTTCCTTCAGGCCAGAGATTCCTCCACAAGCGTTGCTTCTGCATCTACATTTACATCTACATCTACAGATACAGAACTGTTGGCATCATCCAAGTCACTTTCCCGCACCAATAAAAGCATCAGCATCGGTCCAATAACAGTCTCCACCCACCCCCTGTGGACCTCAACAATAAAGCACATTCACCCCTCACTGATAATAATTTCCTCCGCCGGGATGGGCAGAGACGTGTCCGTCTCCTCCCCTCTCCCCCCCGGCACCCTGCTCCTCTCCGAGTCGGCTCTAATAACGTACACCAATGGCGATGGCGATGGCGACAATGTCAATGTCCTTGACTTTTCCGCGATTTCAGAGTTCTTTGGTGTTGGCAGCAACAGCAGCAACAGCAGCGTTCGCAATAAATATAAAAAATCTACAGCCTCAATCCTCGCCTCCCTCGCTGCCCTCTCTCCCCTTCACCCCCGCTCCCTCTCCGACCTTCCCCTCCGCTCCCGAAGCAGCCGAATCAAGGAGCTGAAGTCCCTCTACCAGCCCCAGATCGACGCGATCGTTGCGGCCGCCCCGGCCGCCTGCGAGGTCACGGAGCTTCTCCTCCTCCGCCTTTGGTTCGTCATTTCCCTCAACGGGTACGACTCGGGTTTGGGGCTTACTTCCGCGATGTTCAACCACTCGGACAGGCCCAATGCCGTGAGGTACTTCGAGAAGGGGCACTGCGAGGTTTACGCAACCAGGAGGGTCGAGAGGGGGGAGGGGGTGAGGATCGGGTATTTGAATCCGAGGGAGCAGAGTTTGGAGCGGAGGAGGGACTACTTCAATTCGCAGCACTACTTCGACTTAAACGGAAGCGAAAACGGAAGCGAAAACGAAAACGAAAACGAAACCGAGGCTATCTTCGACCGAATCGGCGAGGGGGGCGATGCCGAGGCTGTAAAAAACGTCGAGAAGACAGTGGAGGAGTTAGAAAATGAGCTCAGCGAGCTGAGCCAAGTGTTCGCTCTACTGCGGGCCACCCCCGAGGCTGAGACTGAGGCTGAGACTGAGGCTGAGACTGAGGCTGAGGCGGGCGACAGCGACTCGCTTTCTTCGATCCGAAAGCTCACAATTCGAGCCGGAGACCTCTCGACAGCCTCCCAAATCCTCGTCGAAAAAGCCTCCGAGCGCCTTGCAAACCCGCTGCACTTTCTCGTTGCGAGGTCCCTCCGCCTCAACTGCGACTCGTGCGACCTGTTCATCCGAGTTGCGGAGTTTGAGGCGACTACGAAGGAGGTGAGCGAGCGAGCGATGAAATGACCACACCCACACCACACCCACATCAACTAACATTACGCTCGGCGTACCGCAGTATATAGCAAGCAACAAGCACGACGAGAAGCAAATTAAACTGGACACGGAATACCGAACGGAGTGCTTGGGGAAATTCTTGAAGAGTGCCTGCGAGCTGCTGGAGATTATCAAGTCGGACGACTACCTGGGAGAACACCACCCGGACGTTGGGCGCGTGTACAAGGACGTTGCGACCGCCACAAGCACACTGCTGGCCCAGAACAAGCTGGAAATTCTGAGCAATGCGGTGGATCATCAAATCCCGAAGGCCGCCTTTTCCTTTGATAAAGCGGCTAGGTTCGAGGGGGAGTGCTGCAAGAAGTTTAGGGAGGTTGAAGCGCTCTACAAGCATTAAAATTGCTACTAATGCTGGTAGGATTATTTAGATTGATTTATGTTCCATTATGTTCCATTATGTTCCATTATGGATGTGTCAGTGCCATCGAATTCTTTTTTAAACTAATTTTCCGCTTGCAAGTTTAAGGTTAAACATATATGGGGCCGTGTGTCTGCCGGAGAGATGGGTCATTCAAACACCGTTGTTGCTCGGCCAAATGAGCCTTCCTCCTTATCACCTCCTCGTCATGGCGTAGCATTTCTTCTTGGCCACAACAACACAGACTGAAACAGAGACACATCAAACCCATTGCCGCGATAAATACCCCAATTAACATAAGTGAATATGCCACATCTGTCCAATCATTGTCTTCGGTGCCGGAAATGATGTCATCAAATCCATGCTTACATACCTTAACAAAGAGTATGATCAAAGCAATAACAAAGAACAACAAAACCCCGAATGTGTTTCTTTCCATACAGGCGGCAAGTGTAGGCATTGAGTGGGATCGAAACCATGGAAACAACTCTGTGAACTGAATTAAACTGAACTGAACTGAACTTTTGTAAATGGCGGCATAGGAAATTGATTCTGATTGGCCAAAAAAAAAATCAAAAATCCAAATATAGCATAACTTAATAGCATACCAAGGGTAAATATTTTATATATTCTCACCCCCCCCCACCCCTCACCCCCCCAATTAATCCCCAGACTTCTCAATCATGGTTAACGCTAACCTTATAAATGACATGGGCAAGTTCCTTGTGACTTTCATCCTATGCACAAACTTAACCTTAACACTTGGGTATGCACCCGACACAATCCTCCCCTCTTCAACTCCCAAGTCTTGTTCATGTGCAGATTGGAGCTCAAATTCTTCAGCTGCAGCACTTTTCTCCAGCCCTGAAGCCGCAGTGGCGGCAGGCTCATCCTGCGCCATCCCCTCATTGGGAGTGTCTGCCGACCCAACGTCCCCTATCTACAACATATATGACGGCTTCTGTCTCTGCGACTCCACTTCCGAAGATCCTGACATGTGGTTCACTCATTGCGATTCCCCGGCCGACATCCCCTCGCAACTTAACCTGCTAATTGTTGACGCAAGTACCGTTGCGGTCAATTTCCTCACTTCAGACAACGGCAAGCGTTCGTCACCGAGCAACACCCCCGTGGCGGAACTGAAGTTACTGGGTGCGGACGAATCCGCAATAAAAACGATCACCGGATTCTCGGAACCGTACGCCTACGGATCAAGAGTTCAATCTTACCACAACGTAATATTCAGCAACCTAACGCAGCGAACCGACTACGAGTACAGAGTGGCTACTGGCGCGGACCAGGTGTTCACCAAGTGGACGAAATTCCGCAGGTGAGCGAGCGTTTTGGACCGTCCCGTCCCTGAACAACACCCTCGCACAAAACGATGTGTCCAATTTTGAGCGTCTAAAATCTCCAACATCCTTTTTTTGCCTTTTTTTCCTTTTTCTCGTGTTCAACATTGTCGTGCACGTACCCCGCCTCGCCACTACTAACTAACATTGTTCTCAATTCTCCAGCCTCTACACTAAGGACTCCAAACCCACAAAACTTGCAATGTATGGAGACATGGGTGTGTATCCGAACATGGAGACCCCCGAAGCGGTTCCTTCGGTGGCCCGCCACAACATCGGCAACCTGATAGACGACTACGCCAATGGCGACATCGACTTTGTCATGCATTGCGGTGACCACGCCTACGAGTTCCAATTTGTAAATGGCGAGCGCGGCGATGGGTACATGGACGCGTACAGCCTCCTCCTCAAGAACGTTCCGTGGCTTCCTGGGTGGGGAAACCACGAGTATCTGGACGAGGACATGGGGGAGAGGCTCGCGAACATCACAAGCGGCATGATCAGTTCGATGCCCGAGGGAAGGTGCGAAATGGCTGCAGACGGCTACATCCACTACTAAACTAACCCACCCAGTTCGTTCGCTTCGCTCGGCGCAGTCACCGAATGTGGTACTCCACCGATGTCGGCCACATGCACCTGGTCCAACTCGATTTTAGCCCCTACTTTTGCTTCTTTGACGGCTGCGAAGCCGTCGATACGTGCGGTTTGCCGCGCGAGTTCCACGATCCGCCCACCACGGACGGAGAGATGCTCTTCGACGAGTATAGGGAGCGGATTCTTGCTTGGCTAGAGGCCGACTTGAAGAAAGTTGACAGGGAGAAAACACCTTGGCTAATAGTGAGCAGCCACTTTCCCATATATTCTACTTACGACGGTGGCAACCCTTTATTAGGAGAAGGAGAAGGAGAAGAGGAAACAGATGCGGACAACGGAGCGAAGGGATACAAACATTTGCGGACGACAGGGTACACATCGAAAGTTCAGCCTTCCCAAGACTTGTTGCGTCTGGATTTGGAACCACTGCTGAAGAAGTACAATGTAGATGTGTACTTCACAGGCCACAACCACAACTACGAAACCACGTGGCCTATGTTTAACGCAACGAGCGTTCAGAAAGACTTTAAAGAGGTGAGCGAGCGAACGAGCGGAAATGGTTACAGCCACCCACACCTACTACTACCAAAGCTAACCCACCCAATCCATTTCGTTTGGCTCGCTTCGCTCGGCGCAGCCCAAAGCAACGGTCCACATCATATCCGGTGCCGCGGGACCGGGTGGTTATGATAATTTTACCAAGACGAGCCCCGAATGGAGCAGGGAACCGAGGGTTCTAGAGGTTTCCTATTCGGTTGTAGAAATGACCGACGAGACCTTCCATTTGAAGCAAATTGCGAATAACGACGGGCGGTTGTTGGATGACTTCACGATAACCAAAAAGATATAATCTCAAATCGAACACATATTTATTTTCTCATCTATTACTTTCTCTCACACCGTATTTGTGTCGTACCTCATCAATCCAGTGAACTGAGCCATCTGTCCAACGTGCCTGTGGGTTGTATTGAAGATCTTGATCGCCAGCAGATTCGTGTCTCTCTCCAGCACGAAGGGCTTCCTGAGCCCCTCCTCCTCCAGATCACTGAATAGGCAAGGCGGAAGCGCGATGTAGTTGGCCTCGTTGAACACCTCAGTGCCGTTTCCGTACTTTGCTTCAACGGCACACAGCAGCTCCCCCGTGTCCTCGTTGTAGAGCTCCTGGCGGATGCAGCTCGGGGCGTGGCAGTGTGCGTCTATGACGTAAGGCGTGATGGTAGAATAGTCCTCCGGCTTGTCTTCCAGGCCCATTTGGTCCGCCGTGAGTCGCGCAGAAATCATCCCCTGGCACATTGATCCGTCCTCACACTGCACCTCCTCGTAGTCGTTCACCGCATCGTCAATTAAAAAAACCCAATGCGTCAGGTGCTTGTGGCTCGCTTCCGTTTTCTCCAGCTCTACTGATTCCACCGGCTCAACGTACTCCTCAAAATAATACCGAAACTTGAGAAAATACTCGTCAACGTCCTCGGGAATCATATCCTCCTGACCGTGGTCGGTGAGGAAGAACTGGTGCTTGCAGCAGTGTAGCCCACCATGGTAGGTCTCCATTTTGCAGGCAGGGTTGTTCTGGAGGGCCATATCGCTGCGGGGTGCTTCGTTACAGAAGACGTTGTAAGCATCCGTAGTGACGTTGTTGTAGGTGAGGAAGGACATCTGCGTGGGAGCGCAGATGCAGCTTTCAACCTCTGAGACACGAGTGCAGCGAGCGAGCAAAAATAGTTGAGTGGAATAATGTTAGTTCAGTAGTGGATGTAGCCATTATGTCTGCAGCCATTTCCCTCACTTCATCGCGAGTATTCTCGACTTCATCAAGGCTCGCTCGCTTCGCTCACTCACCTGAAGGGATTAAGGTGATGCTTCCAACGCTTCTACCGCTGTGGTAGGCGATCGTGACGCTGTCTCCGACCGCACTGATAAAGTTCACGTTGCCCGGAGCTGTCGGGAAGGTAAAGTGGTCGGAGCTGCGCCGAGCAAAATGAGACACGCATTTCGCATTGTCAACGAAGAATGAGAGCAAGAGTGTGTTAGGAGTGGCCATACACTAGTTGTGACTAGCTCGCTTCGCTCGCTGCTCGCTCCGCTCGCTCACCTCTTGCCGTCTACATCGCGCGTCATCGTAACGGTCCGCACTCCCCCCTCCACCTTGTCCTCCCCTACCCTGACCAACTGGCTCTCAAGCACAGTCCCCGGCCCGTGATTCTCCAATTTTCTCTCCGAAATCGTGCCGTCGCCGTCCACGATGATGGCGTACGGGAAGTCGGCCATGCTGCTCGCGTCCAAGCCGAAGCCGAACCAACCTCCGTCAGGCCCGGTCACAACAATCTGCACTGTGGCCGCATCTATGCTCAAGCTGATTGAAGTTTTCACGTCGTCTAACGCCGTGAAGCCCCGGACCTTGCTCACGATGGACTCAGAGGGGCCACACATGGATTCACTTGACTCGTTGGAGTTGTAGATCGCATCGAAGTTTAGCGTTCCCTTCACGGGGGACAAAATGCAGCCCTTGGGAAGGCCGGTGTCGTCCACAGTGGTTGTGCTGGCAACATTGTCAGCACCCACCAGCTCCTTAATTGATGTGAAGCAAGTTGCCTCGTCGGCAAGCAGCGCAGGGCACGTGCCAGAGGTGAGGATGCTGGATTGGTTCTGGATTGACCGTGTGATCCTGTCTGTGCAAGGGCATTCGATCAGCGGCGACAATCCAATAGAGTGGTCGACGTACTCCTTCACAGAGTCCGGAACGAACCAAGGCTCGTAGCCGTTCACATCAGTTGCCAACTTGCTATAGTTTCTGTTGTGGGTGTCGATTTGCATGGGCTGGGAATTGGGTGGGTTAGTTTAGTTTTAATAGTTTCGTTTAGCCTCGCACTCACCTCTAGTATGAACGTGGAGGGCGAGTGGATAAGCTGCGCGTAGCCGCAGGGATACGCGTGATAGGATTTGCGGTACTCGCCACCCGGATTCTCCTTGAACACAATGTTGGTGGGGTAAGCAGTCTGCGACTCTGATTTGCTTTTGGGAGCCCAATGGGTAGGATTGGGCGCGTGGAATGTTCTGTCCGGGTAGTATACCAAGTCGGAATCGGCACCGTTGAGCCACGCGAAGTAGTGGTGATTGTAGGCATTATAAATTGGGATGGACTTATCGCCATCATCAGTTTTCATTACTTGATCAATTTCATAGCCAGTGATCGCCATAACCTTCCCAGCAAATCTCTTTATAATATCATCAGGTAGCGGGACGTCCGCATTCCTTGTCCAGTAGACTTGGGAGTACCGGGTAGAAATTGCGCCATAGACTTCGAAGTACTCACCCAATTTGGAGAAGGACAAATCATAAGGGGGTGAGTTGGGGTCAGGGTTTGAGATGGAATAGGGGATTCCACCAGAGTTCATTGGACGTTGGTCAGCCGCCAAGGCCAAGGGAATGGCCGCCAAAAGAGTGGTGATCTTCATGAGAATTTTGTAAACATGAGCAAAAAACAAAAAACAAAACAAATTGTGACTGGTGTGAATTTATAAAATAACATCAACACAAACAACATGGCAACTCCGCGTTCATCTTCACGCGTGCGAAGGAAACCTCAGGCCTATGAACCTTCCATTGAGTCGGACCATAAGATCCTTCGATCGACCGGGAAGCTTCAAAATTCAATTGGAAGATTTGCAGGAGCAAAGGAAGGGGGAATCCACGCCGAGATGGATTACACCGAGAGCTTAGATCCTGCAACCGCGACACCCTTCGAAAATGACGAGGACGATGAATCACCTCCGATCTCCTTGGCTGGTTTCAGTGCTATGGTTTTAATCGGTTCAGTAAGTTGCATTTTCCAGCTGGAAAGTGTACCTTTCCTCCCTTACGGTCCCCAGGTCAAGCTCTTCAGTAGATTCGGGCTCTCACTTTTCATGTTCGCAGCAGCATACATGCGGCTCGACACGCGGACCGCTGAGTTCATCGAATCCATCGTCCCTCCACCCCTTCCGCCGAAATTCTGCGTCTATGCGAGCGGTTTTGCTGAGTTTGTTGCCTCTCTCCTCCTCCTAGCACCGGGAGATGAGGGGAAGCTAGGGGCTAAGTTGGTGTGCTTGATTTTGATTGCCGTCTTCCCGGCTAACATTTACCATTCTGTGTCGGAGAAAGCACAACGGGAGACGAAAATTAAAGGGTGGGTTCTGTGGGCAAGAATCTTCATCCAATTTATATTCTTCAAGTGGGCGAGCTGGCACATAGTTTGAAACGCACTAACTAAAATTAATATTAAGGGATGCATTTGAAAACGAAACCCTTGTGCTTATTCAATAGCTGGACCTGGCAACAAGAACTCCACCACCACACTCATTGGCCCGTCGCCGGCCCCAGGCCTCTGAATGCACATTTTTAGACCTTGTGTGGAGGGTGTGGAGGTCAGCCTCGGTGGCGACCAGGTGGAAATCAAAAACAAACTAAAAATCAAATTTCTTCTTTCCAAGCTCAGCTAACCCTTCCCTTCACATTCTATTTTTTACCTACATCCAGTCACAATTCGATCCAATTGTCCGGCCGCAGCACCACGTGCTTCCCGCTATCCCAAATGACCTGTCGTTTTCCCTCCTCTACTTTCGGAATCGGCTTTCCGTCGTTGCAACTCATGAATACGAAATCGTCGCCCAAATCCCCCATCTCGTGGATTCTCTCCCTCGCAGTTTGCAGCGTCGTCGTGCTGTCGATGCTCAGCTTCCCGACAATATTGTTCCGCCGACCGAAGCTCACCGGAACGAAAATGGTCACCCCTGGCTCCAGCACCTCTTGTTTCTTCTTCTCCTGGACCTGTTCCTCTTTTGCTTCATTTTCGACCGTCATGTTCCTTGACACCGCCCGCAACTTCATCATTTTCTTCCTCTTACCCTTTTGGCCTCCATGTTGTCCAGTATATTCGCCGCCGGTTTCCGCTCTCTACTCAACGCAAAATCCATCGCCGCAATCACCGGCAGGGTGAGCGGGTTGCTGTGGAACAGCAACTTGTCCAGCACTTGGTTCGCCTCAACCGCATCCTGAAAGCACTTCAAGCCTTCGTCGTCGATCTTGCTGCGCCGAGCAAAAAGAGCGGTATACATGTTAGTTTAGCTCGTTTCCACAACCCCCCCCCGCGCGCGCGCGCTCCGCTCACTCACCTCCTGCTGATGTTGAGCTCCAGCAGCGCTTCGTTGTCGTGGAGGCCCTCGGCCAACAATCCCGCGTTGGCCTTGCTCAAGTCCGTGCCGCTAACGTCCAGCACCAGCAAGCTAACGTTCTTCGCCAGCGCCGCGCCGAGGGCAGTCGCAGCCGATTTGCCCAGATCGTTGTTACCCATGTACAGCTGCCTTAGCGCGGTGTTCTCCTGCAGATCGAGTGATGTGGTTAGTAGTGGCTTTCGTGTGCTATTAGAAACGTTCGCGAGACTCACCTCCAAGCTCCTGCCGATGGCAACCGCCCCGTCGTCCCCGAACTCGTTACTCCGAATATCCAAAGTAGTCAAAACGTCGTTGGTGCGAAGACTCCCGCACAGGTCGATCGCCCCGGCGTCGCTCATTCCGCAGCCGGCGAGGCCAAGGACAGAGAGGCGGTTGCCGCCTCTTTTGCTTTTGCTTTTGTTTTTGCCTTTGATTTTGCTTTTGCCTTTGCCCTTGCCTTTCCCTTGGCTTGGATCGTCATTGTCGCCGTCATCCTCGTCGTCGTCGTCGTCGTCGTCATCGTCATAGTCGCTTACGCCTTCGAGAGTTTCGGCGAAAGCTGACACTCCAACGTCACCCACGGCAACGTTTCCGGACAGGATGAACGAGGTGCACTCGCGGTTGGCGCGGAGGGAGTAGCCGAGTAGTTTGGCTCCTTCCTGTGGTGTGTGTTGTTGTGTTGGTGGATTATTTTATATATTGTATGAACGGCGGGCGAAGCGAGCTAGTCACAACTAGAGATGGTGTTGCTGGGCAACTAGAGATGGGATGGTGTTGCTGGGTCGCTTCGTTCGCAGCTTCACACTCTTCTGCCACAAGGCTCGCTCGTGGCTCGCTTCGCTCGCGGCTCACCTCGCCAATCATGTTGTTGCTCAAATTCATGTTCTTTATCATGCACCGCTCGTTCTGCAGCGCCGCGCCAATAGCCCCCCCCCCCCTGTCCCCGATCCTATTCCCGCAGAAACTGACGGTCTTGAGCGCCGTGTTCCCCACCAAACTCTTCCCGAGGCGCTCCGCCCCCGCATCGTCGATGCCGCAGTGCCTCAAGTCCAGCACGCTAATCGCGCTGAAGCCCGCATTCGTCGGCGCCAAGGAAGCGCACAGGGCGGCCGCGCCCTCCCCGCCAATGTCGTTGTGGCTCAGGAAGAGCTCCTGGACGTAAATGTTTGTGCCGAGCGCCACGCCGAGTTTTTGGGCAGCCAAACTCCCGAACGCGTTGCTCCGAAGGTCGATGACCTCGCAGTGGCTCTTGTCATCGGACAGAGCGCCGCAGAGTTCATTCACCCCCTCGTCGGTGATGTTGTTCATGCTGAGTTTTACTGCGCCGAGCGAGGCGAGATTGTGCGCATTTTCAATGAGTATGAAATGAGTATGAAATGAGTATGAGATGAGAAATGAGAGCAGCGAGCGAGCACAAATACTTGCAGGCACATGGACTCACCTGCGATGAACTCGTCCCTCATCAATCCAGGAACCATCTTCGCTTCGACCTCAGCGTCGCCCCAGGGACTCTGCTCGCTGTGCTGCGCCACGAACTCGTACACCACCCTCACCTTCTCGCTCAGGTCCTCCACGGAGATGGAATAAAACAGGGAGTTGAACTCTCTGTAACTTATCGACCCATCGTCATCGGGGTCAAAAAGCTTAATCACGTCCGCCATCTCCTGCTCCGTTACGTCGCCCTGCAGGATGTCGTTGATGACGACCTTCAGCTCGTCGTGGCTCACCGTCCCGTCACCGTCGGTGTCGAACCGCTGGAACGCCTCCCGTAGGTTGAAACCCTTTTTGGAACTCGCCATTTTACGGATTTTTACCATGGACATTCGGGCCTTGGCCTTGTGGTCGTAGTCCTCCGAGGTGTAGAACGTGTGGGCGAACTGAGCCGGGAGTTAGTTAAGCGAGAAATATTTATTTACAAGGCAAGGCAAGGCAAGGCAAGGCTCGAGTTTCGCTCACCTCAAAATAGGAAATCTCCCCGTCATTGTTGGGATCAAACAGGTGAATTACGTCCAGTATCTCGTCGTAAGCCAACCCCGGGATGAGCGACAGCAGAATGGTCGACAATTCCTCGTGGCTTATCGAGCCGTCGCCGTCTACGTCAAACTGGGCGAATGCACCTTTCAGGTTGAATTCCCCAGTGGATTCCGCCGCATCGCGAACATGGGCTAGGGTCTTTACAGCGCTCATGGAGTTAATATGTTCTTATGGTTGCGTTTCTGAACGGGCACAGGACCACTGCATATCTTCGGCCAAATTTGCATATATTTTATATTGTCGTTGACAATATTTTGTTTGAACTGAATTTCATCACGATGCTCAAGCAAATCCGTTCTCCCATGGCGTATAACAGCTCCAGCAGTAACATATCCGCCATGAGGGCAAAAATATCCCGACCAAAAAGCAGATCGTTCAAGAGACCTGCTCTTAAGCCTCTGAAGGCCCCTATAGACGAATTTGGTCCGCTCGACATTGACACTCCCAAGAATTCCACCACCACCAGCTCGAGCAGCTCGAGCAGCTTCGAAGACAAAGAGAACTACAGTAGTTATAATTATAACGAGAGTGTTGAGCTCGAAATCAAGCCTCTTCACTTTACTTCCCCACAACCCACACCGACACAACCCACACCGACAAAAACAGCAACACTTCCAACTCCTCGACGCATGCAAACTCCCCCTCCCAAGCGTTGCCAGACTCCCATCCTCAAGAGAGAGCGAATTCTGATCACGAAGACTTCCAATGCCCAAAAACTCTCCCAAAGACAGGCTCAAATAACAAAATTCGCCCTACTCGGCTCTTTTTTATTCACGCTGCTTGCAATTTTCTCGTACAATTGCTACGTTGGGGGGGTGCATTCGCCCACCAACAAGCTGACAATGAACTTCGAGGTGGACGGAGTCAGCAGCTGGAGGTTGATCAAGGTAAAGAAGAGAAAAACTTTTTTCAGCTTCAGGAGGGAAAATGAAACTGCGCACAGTTATAAATTGCGTGACAGCGACAGTGATAGATGCTTGAGCTGGAGCACGAGGGATCTCAAAATTGTTAACAACTGCGACCTGGCCAGCAGCTTCGAATTCAACAACAATAGGCTGAGTAGGGGGGGGGGCAAGAGTGTTGATGTGATTGCGAAAGTCAGTGTGGGGAATTGGCCGTTGTGGGGTGGGGTGAGCTTCATTGTTGAGTCTTTCGATGAGGCAATTATGCTGTTGTAATCAAATAATTTATTTTATTTAAAATTGTTTTTCACTCTGATTTATGTGGCTTCCATCTTGTAGGGGTGATTTGGACGGGGAGGTGGGCTGGGGATAGGAAGGAGAGGATCTCGGAGGTCACGTTGTAGCCGCCGTTGTGCACGCACTCGCCGAGTACCCTCATGACTTTCTCGAGGGGTGAG
>Ga0114994_10003024_pt1 | contig 12307 bp, 15 predicted proteins | sample ArcticOcean_MG_C_9_FD_87043 | JGI IMG/M metagenome (GOLD analysis project Ga0114994, IMG submission 87043) | Marine microbial communities from western Arctic Ocean - ArcticOcean_MG_CB2_152 | ecosystem: Environmental > Aquatic > Marine > Oceanic | place: Arctic Ocean: Canada Basin | collected... | reverse complement strand
TAAAAATGGCACTCATGCGGATGAAATCGGAGCGAATACCAACGACGGTTAGGATGGTTTTCATATAAATATAATTATTTATTGTATTTATATTTATATATGAATGATTGGCTAATACCTGTATCCATTAAAACTACTTGGATAGTAATTTAAGTTTTATATTAACACATAAGCTAGGAAATAAAAATCTTTACCTCTTATGAATATTTTGTATAATTATTGAAGCCCATAGTAATGAACAAGAGAGAAATAAAATATTTGGAGATTATTTAAAAGATAATGGGGTCAATTTTAAAGAAAGACAACGAGGTAATGAAATATGGTTAAATCAAAGTTATTTTAGAAAACATTTATTCAACATATAATACATCAGTGTAGATATATATATGTATAATAAGTTTCTTGACTCTTCTGGAGGGGGCGACGACAACGTCTGACCATCACTACATTTTTTTTATAAACTATTAAATTACCAGTCCCGAGTAGTCTTCCACAATTCAGGATCGAGTAACTTAGAACTGAAACGTGAATTGTGTAGGAAACTAGTATTTTGCCACTGGGAATTATAGCCACAAGCATTGGCTACAATAAACCCCTCCACAGATGCATCGTGTCGCATACCGTTACCAATACACGAACGCAGGTCTCCTGCATTAACTACAAAGACCTTCTGGTTAGGAATATCATAGGGTACATCCCCCAAAACATTTCCATACTTTAGTTAATAAATCTTATTTATATATTTTAATAAGCCAGAATATAAATAAATTACATCGGCACGTGTTTTTGGATAATCTATCTGAATAATGTTAATACATTCATCTAATCCTTCTGGTATAAATGACGGATGTAAAACAATTAATAAGGAACAATGAAATAAACTAGTTTTTAAATAGGGAAGGGATAAATCAGTTGATTCATCATGAATAATTCCTATCCACTCCTGATGATACACAAACTGTTTAAAATAATCATTAATATTATCTATCAGATATATAGTATCATTGGTCTTTTGGTTGGTTAGTATTTGATATTTCAATCCGTAATTGATAAAGTTATTCCATACAATATTGTTGGAATAAATATGGGAAATTTGGAGAGATTTATAGGCGGGTGTTAAATTAGTATCTGGTCTAAAAATCTTGTGTCCGCCTACGGGATTTTTTCCTTCACAGAATTCAACTCCGAATGATTGTGCGGTTTCAAAGGAGGGAATTTTCCCTATATTTAACAAGGTAATATATTTTACGTAAAATATATCTTCTATGCCGACGACATCTAATCCTCCAGCTATTTCAATACACGATATCATTGTTTTTTTGGTACGTAATGAAAAACCACCATTTCCTACGGAATAAGTAAAGGATTTTGGCCAAGGCGACCCTACATAATCATACTCTAAGAAAGGCTCTATGTTTCCATGAAATAAATAACTATCTGATTGATATAATAACAGTTTTTCCCCATGAAATCTATTCCAAAAATCAGTAGTCATAAGCAGGTTAGAATATTCAGTAATACTTATATTATTAATATCCAAATGAATAATACGAATATTCGGAGAGATAGTAGCAACCATCTTCTTTATTTGGACGATATTATTATTACCACAAACGATGGTATGACTCCAGGTTGGTAATTTTAATATGGTATTTCTCACTAAAAATTCTATATGCTTAAACCATCTGAATTCTATAAAAAAGGCTTCGTTCACCTGATTTAGTTTAATGTTTGGAATCAGAATATTTCTAATAATAGGTATATATTCTAAACACTTATTTTGATAATCTAATATATTAAACCCACCTCTATTTTTCGTACTAGTCATTTGTAAGATTGGTGTTTTTTTATGATGCATAAATTTCATAATATACTGAATTATATCATTTTAATTCTTTATTCTTACCGTTTATATTATCAGTTGAAGTCGCCTAATATTGATATAATTGTTTACATAATAAGGCACAAGACCAATCCATCTTATTTAAATTAATGACATTACCATCCTCGGTTAAAAGTTTTATTTTTAAACTATTAATCGTAATTGGTCCGAAATATTTTCTCTCATTATTCAATAATGTAATATCATTATTAGTAATCGTGTCGCCATATTTTATAGAATTATCTTCAGGTATACGTATAATAGCAAAAATATTGTTGGTTGGGGAGACTGTTTTATTGGTTGGTTTACTTCTAAGTTTCGCTACAGCATTTATAGAAGCCACTTGAGCCTTTGTTATTCCTCGTATTTCACCACTTAATCCAGTATTGTATTGATAATAATTTTTGTATTTTCCATCCGGACAATGAGCTATTTTTAGTCCATATTTTATTGAATTTATTTTGACATTATTTTCAGTAGATTGGATAGAAATTAATCCACTATTCAATTGGTTATTATTATAGTCATCAATACTTAATAATAAGTATTTGGTTAACCTTAAATCTGCAGGAGCATCGCTAATAGCAGTATATTTCCATAATAGCTTAACCGTTGCCGCCGTTGCCGGCTTTAGCTGAGGGTATACTCTCATTATATTACCAGGTGAATTATGCAACTGGTTATCTGCTGTAATATTACTACTGACTTTAGTATATACAGTTTCCATTTTATAATAAATTGTGTCCTTAATATGATCATATGATATCGTTTTATCGTTGTTATAATAAAGGTCATTCTCCTTAGTATCTAAATATATATTTGCACCTAATGGAGAGTATTCTTGACTAAAATCTATATAATAAGCGGGGGTGCCAATCTGCTCTTTATTACCCGGTATATTATCATTGACCATATAAGAGATCCCTCTACGGAATCCCAACTTCCAACCTAAATTATTATTAGCTTTACTATTTTGGTTGGTTACATTCAATATATTATACCATAATATATAAAATGGCGAATCAGTAGTGACATTTTTTCTATAATCACCCGAAAATGTAGACGTATAATAATTAATGATCGTTTTTCTTGTATCTGTGTCTAACAAAAAGCGTATATTGGCTGATGGGTCGTTTAGTTTAACCAGATCGTTAAGAACCGTATAGATATTATTTTCACCCGTTAAATAATATTGTCCCGTGGGTATTGTAATGCTACTCAAATCTTGTCTGTCGTGAGAGATTGCAGTGCTACTCGCGTCGCTATATTGAAAAAAATTATTACCATATAGTTTGTCTATATTATACCATAAATAAGGTATTGAAATATTATATAATTTTAAAGATAATACATTGTTTAATGGATCTGATAAATATGCGGTATATTGGGTTGAGGATTGCTTATTTGGTTCTAAGCAATCTCTCCGATTTATGGTTCGTTGATGTAGCGAAATATTGGTGACATCTTGCCCTGTAATTGGGTCTAACAATGGGTAAGAATTCTGCCGAAATTTACTATCTAAATTTATAATTCGGGTAATCGTATTTTGAAACGTTGGATTTAAATAATCAGGTGTAGAGTCTAATTCATATGTAAAGTTTTTTTTAGGTTCCTTTAAATGGGTCAAAATACTATGCGTGTCGTAATTATAAGTAGCCGATTCATGTCTCGTTTTTAATTTAACACTAGCTACTAATTTTTTACCCGCCGCCTCTATAAATCTTTGGGCCACAATATTACTGTTTTTTTTACTTCTTTTATAACTATCCATTACTGAACTTATCTCATACTCGGTTAACGGGGACGAGAGTTTAAACATCTTCATTAATTCATCAACCGAATATGCCTCAATATTACTCTCCATATAATAATAGGTTGGTATCATTTTATATTTAATTAAATATAAAGTTAGTATAATTTAGGGTGGTGGGTCTCATGTGACGGTTTCTTGTGGTGGATTATCTTCCGTATTATTCTCCTCAACATCGGGAACCTTACGAGAGCATTGAAATAACCCGCAACATAATTTTATAGTGACACATCTGCTGTGTTGCACCTGGGCAATAACCGCTACTATAGCAGCAGCGGTAGTAGTAATTAATACAGCGACGGAGGTAATTTCAGCCATTAATATAAATCGTATATAATATAAAGAGATAATAATAAAATTATTATGCTGTTCTTGTTCTTTTTTATTATGGCCTATAGAACAATAACATTAGACGTAGATAATATACTACCTATATATGGGGCGATAAACTCTGAAATGGCGGAGGAATTTGTCTACAAAGAAAAAACGAAAGATTCTTATGTATATATAGATAGTGTTGGTGGGTCAGTAGAGGCTGGAAACCGTATAATAAATGAAATACAAGCATACGATTTACCGTGTATAACGCATAAGGCATATAGTATGGCAGGAGCAATTTTCCAAGGCTGTAATAAACGATATATACTACCATATAGCAAACTAATGTTTCATAATATGACCTATGGCAAACCACACCAATATCAACATCAATTAGAGCAGGAATACATAGATACTATCTTACGTCATTCCAGTATTTCACGGGACGAGGCAGTGAAAAAAATGGAAAAGGACTGGTATATAGTTGGAAAAAATATACTGGCATTGGAGTTTGCCGATGAAATGGTGCATATTAAATGTACTCCGCGATTAACGCAGACATCCTCGCCTAAACGAAAGTCCATGTGTCCGACCATTCATTCACCAAAGGAGAATTTTAGATGCGATGTATTAGGATGCTAGGCGTGTAGGGTTGCCTGGCGCCAAGGCAACTAATGGGGCTTGAACCGCTAGCTTCAAACTTCTCTCTAAATAAGTAAGGATTATTTTACCGTTATCCTCGCGAGCGTCATGGCTATACATTTGCGGGCGAAGTATCGATATACCTGAACCGCGCTTTAAATGTCCAGAGCCTTTAAATACTATTTGTTCAAATTCTTCCATTAGTTTTGTTTCAATGGGTGTAAATTTAGACGCATCTTTGCGAAAGTTACCTTTATAAATGTGTCTATTATATTCGCCAGAGGTATATATTTTCTCTCTGGCATATTTTTTATTTTTGATGCGGCCAATGCCCATTATTTTATTGGTACTATTATTCATTTCAAGGACATAAATAATAGTATCAGGAGGAACAGAGGAATTAATTGGGAGAGAACATCCATAAATGCATCCATTATTGGATTGTTTCTCTCTATAAGAAGTGTTTTGTATCCAAGTATCATTGTTAAATCGCGTGACTGCAATCATTTTAGGGAGGTAGGTAGAGGGAATATTAGGTATGAAATTATTACTTTTATTACTTTTATTATCAATTTTATTATTAATTACACAAATGAATAGATAATCTTCTCTTTCATGGTGGTACTTTTATGTTGAATATCATTTACCATAGGAACTATCTCTATTTTATAGTAGGGATTAGTTGAGAATCTCGATAAAAGGCAATAGATACAAATATTTTCATACAAATATTTTCATTTAAATATATACAAGTACAATATATTTATATGAGTAAGCCTCCATATACTGATATATTTAGTAATAGATGGGGGTGGCAATTTATGCAGGCGGATGGCATGTCGGTAGCGGCAATGAATGCTACAAGACCTAAGAGGCCTAAAAGCACCTCGTCGGGTGGCGGAGCTCCTCGTGCGCCTCCGGTACCTCCGGCTCCACCGCTTCCCACCGATTCTCGAGTTGGGTCTTCTACTCCATCCATATTTGGTAATTTAATGTCTACGATAGGACAAGGCTTTGCGTTTGGTACAGGCAGTGCTATCGCCCATAAAGCAGTTGATACGGTGGTAGGCACTCCTCTAGTAATAGAAAAGGAAACTACGGAGGAATTAATTAGAAGCATTGGGGTGTCATGTAGATATTTTAAAGCTGCTTATGATGATTGCGTACAAAATAATGGTAGTGAATGCGATAAGATAAATGACCATTACAAGCAATGTTTAGAGATATTGAAAAAATATGATAATGTCCTACCTTAGTTCGTGTAATTGCTCTAGTAAAGGATATGTCCAGTCTAAATAATGTGCCTGAACTTTATGTAAGGGATTGGTCCGAGTGCACCTGTCTTTATACTTGCAATAACGGTACTTTATTTTGTCATTTACATAGGAAAACGGTATATCTCCGGTCTGAATCTGATTTAAAATATCTATATATGATTTAATATCTTTATCGTCTGTTAATTTAGAAAGTGCAATGATAAAATAGTTGTAGGTATCTGACGTGGTTCTTAAGCCTAAGGTATTGACGATATCACGAGCGAAGCTGTTTTGGGCTTTGATTAACTTTTTTATCGGTTGATCGATATTAATCCCTGCATTATATTTAGCACTCCATCTCTGAAAGGTTTTTTCTAAATATGAGGGTGATCCTGCGATCCGTTTGCGAGCCCGTGTTTTATTATGTCGGCGGACATTTTTCCGTGTTTTGCGCATGTTATAGTTAAAATACATATTAAAAATAACATACATAAAAAGGTATATGAGCGACGAGAGAGTTGTAAACGTCATGAATAGTTTCCCATTAATTACGAATATGATGGGGTATCATGAAATATATGGCGTACTAAAGCATTTGCAATATGTGTTGGAGAATAATATTCCGGGTGACATTGTAGAGTTTGGTTGTTTTGTGGGAACCACCAGTATTTTTATACGAAAAATGCTGGATGAATACAAGAGTGACAGACAGTTTCATGTGTATGAAAGTTGGCAAGGTTTGCCCGAAAAGCATTCAAAAGACCATAGCGCCGATGAGAGACAGTTTAATGCGGGTATGTTTCAAGTGCCCAAGGAGCAATTCCTAAGCGTATTTCAGAACTTCTCTCTGGAGTTGCCAATTATTCACTCGGGATTGTTTAAAGACATTCCAGAGGTAGAATATCCGAACAAGATTGCGTTTGTGTTTATGGATGGAGATTTTTACACTTCTACTCGTGATGCATTAGATAAGGTATATAAAAAGGTAATAAATAATGGAATCATACTGGTAGATGATTGTGGTTGGGCACCTTTACCCGGTCCTAAAGTAGCGTGTGAAGAATTTTTAGAGGATAAGGTGGAGGAGTTAGCGTTCACAGGGTATCCTAGCAAACACTTTCAGTTTGATGGAAATTATACGGGGGGAAAGATAGTAAAGGGTGGAGAGTCGGTTGTATTGCATTCTACTGCTGCGTTGCAGAAATTACAGCCTAAAAAAGACGCTCCACAGCCTATGCCGTTTGCTTCACCCCCGATACAAAATACGAATATATCCACCCTATATAAGGAGGGTGATAATGTACTAATTTATAGAAATGGTAAGGATGCATGGGTAAAATCAACGGTAGTGCGTTTTGTGGAAGAAACGAGTAAATATGAGGTAACCTATGATAACGACGAGGAATCTTATTTTGAATTATTACAGCCAGGTGGAGATAATCATTTTCCTATGCTTTAATTCATTTCCATAGCGGTAGGTTGGAGAGATAACTCTCCGCGCATATATATATCTAATAATTTATTCTCTCCTAAAAATTGAAATGCTTTTTAGCCTATAGAGGAAAGTACCCACCATGTACTCTTTATCCAGTTACGCTTCTGAAACAATGTCAGAAACATCCGCCCGTAATATGGCTGCTAGGCAACTTTATACCGAGAAGATATTTAGAGCAGCCACCCTGCGTAAAAGTAGTAGAGTAAAAACCCTACTTCCTGTCCAACCTGACTGCATAAAGGGCGACAAGAAAAAGGAAGAAGTCTTCATTACGGCTAAAGAGGCGTTCGAAGTCCTTGGGAACTGTACTCACCCACGAGGAAAAAACCGAGTGTGGAAAGTCCAAGAACTAAGGTCTACAGGTGACCTGGTACACCGAAGAAATATGCAGCTAAGAGGGTTTGCTCAGGTCCTTCCAGACAAGTTAAAGTATGGTGAGTGGGTGGATTCGGATTTGGATATGATAAATTTAATAGATGACGAAAAAATAAGGACAATCTTACTTGAGGCGATATCAAAAGGCGGGGAGATGTCTAAGGAAGATTTAGATATGGTTAAAGACTGGGAAACTGAGAAAAATAATTATCTAACATGAGGAAATTAAGACGTGGGACGTGTAGAAGTATCATTATGAAAAGAAATAATTAAACAAAAATAATAATTTATACCAAAAATAATATTTTAAGCAATAGAAAAAACCCTAATGGGTTTTTTTCGTTAAGGTATCCCGATACCTATATAGTATGATTATAAAACACGTAATATACAGCCCATTATCTGTAAATATCGTATTTGTTTCACCGCCACTAAACCACTCTAATCGTTTGCTTTCCGTATGATACGGACAGTCTCCAACGCAATAGACGGCAATCTTCGCAATAACCATGATTGCAATAATTAAATAGAGGATACCTTTATTATTGGCAAAAATACTACCTAATAGAAGGGTAGTGATATACAATATATGAGTAATATATAACCAATATCTCTCTTTTGTGAATAAACTATAAATAGCAATCACTTGAATGCCTAAAATGAATCGCATAAAATAAGAGTCAAAGAAGGAGAGCATTTGTGTTTTTAAAATATAAATATTAGAAGCACTCATAAATAAAAATAAAGAGAGAAGACACCAATTCATTATAGTATATGGATATTATTTGATAATATCCGGTTAATTAATTAACTGACTATTCCAAGACCAACCTTGTAAGTTTTGTAATAAGTTGTTCATATATTTAATTTCAACTTGTTGGCTTCTAATAATGCCGTAAGAAAACTGAACCATAAAGTCGTTATTGGTATGTTTTAATAGCGTTTTACTCATATCAACCGCTACTTGGTGATGAGGTATCATATGTTGTAAATACATTTTTTCATCTAATTTCATATGAGACATGTGTTTTTTATGAAGGTCCGGATCAAAAAATTCAGGATTACATTCCGCGTTTGGATCAGATGCTAATTTGGTAAAGTCTAGAACCGAACTAATATATCGTTTGTTACTTTTATATTTATTATTACTGATATTATCAGGTAACTTTTTAAGAAAGGATTTCATTATGATAATCTCTCTAGTTTGAGTCCAAATTAGTTTTCTTAAAATAGTTAGCATAACGGGATTGTGGCTTTTCTTCTGCATTTCTATACTTATATCTACTGCTACTTGGTGATGAGGTATCATATGCAGTAAATAATCGGTATCATTTAAATATTGTCCACATGGATTGGGATTAGTAGGTGTACTCATTATAGTATATGGATATTATTAGGTTCCCGTAAAATTGAATTCTTTTTTAAATGGTAAAACAGTATACAATGTCGGATAATACCTCAGATCTAAAAACGAATTATATGGATGACGACGAATATAAGGACGATGATGTGACGATTACCATTTCTAGGTCCAATTTTTATTTAGTAACCTTGGGAATATTCCTGCTATTTCTTTTTGGTATTCTTCTTATTATGTTTAAGAAGAATCGCGTCTATAGTGAACCCAAATGTACGACTTATCATACGGCATGTACTATGATAATGGACCCTAATACCGTATATGTTCCTGAATTATGTGCGATATGTTTAAGTATATATACGGAGGACGATATGATTACTACATTAACGTGTGGTCATTCTTTTCATAAAGAGTGTATTAGCGAATGGTATACTATATCTACTTCAGAGGCGGAGAATGAGAATGCCAATTGTCCATGCTGTAATGAGGAATTTATCCTGACGCCAGATCCACCCCAGTCAATCGCTATCCCATCAGTTGAGCTGCGGCGCCGGCCTAGCTTTGGAGTGGGACTGTTTTAGCGTTTAGAGGCTGGGATCGCTTGCAGTGTATATGCGCACTGCCTTTTTAGCTCGGCTGGTTCCCCGAAGCGCAGCCTGTAGGACCACATTAGTATTATTATGGCTTAACGAACTTAAGTAGAATATACACTGCTTCAATATAAGGTTGATTACATTCATAGACATATATACCGACTAAGAGAATTATTTATAAGTTACTAAGGTTATATCGCATTTTCATTGCGTTACGTGTTTTTTCTGTCCAATACTTACTTTTATTATCTGGAATACCCAAGCAAACTCTCTGTGCATTACTACTTTTCATTAGGAATCTCTCTAGTGGGTTTGTATAATCACATAATTTCCTCGCCCAGCCCTTATTCCAACCGGTGATCCAATCGCAGTTTGCCTTTTTAAACCCTATATTTTGGACGATTCGGGTATGTCCTGGGTTAGTCGGGGTGCCTCGGTGCCAAAGGTCATGTCTATAAAACAGAACACTACCCGGTTTAAATGGTATTGATATTTCTCTCTCGTATAAATGTTGTCGAAAGGAATAGACGGTTGGATGATGGATTTTAAAGTAATGTTCCACCAATGTTTTATCATTTTTGAACGGATATTCGCGTAGTCCAGCTATATTATCATATGGTTCTTTATATAGGGGGTCATAATCGCCTAACTTAGGAACTAGTCTAGTCTCTCCACCACACTTTTCCGAATCGCTGTAGTAAATAATAATAGCGACGGATTCAGGATTATTCCAATCAGTTGGATACGTCAGGTAATTATTCGGATAATCCATATGCATACGTTGGTCTTGGTTAGAGTTTACGGGATTGGTATGGTCATTCGTTTTAGACCAAATATCGGATTGGATAAGCCGAATGTCCTCTGAATCTAATAGGTGTTGGCACGTAGCAATGAGGTCGGGATGAAGGGTAATATCATTCAGAAAATCATGCTCCGTGGGAAATTCTAACACTCCCTTATGGCTACCGAAATCGTGTGTATTCGGAAAGGGGATTGTTTCAAGGCGTTGCAGTGTTTTTTGTATATCGGGGAAAAAATTATCCACCATATAATAACCTTGTGTTTTCCACAAGGATTTCATTACCTACTATCCAATATTATGGAGAATTATTTAAATAATATGGAGAATTAATATATCATATATATATATATATGCCAAATAGCCCTTCTCCGTTTATTCCGTTGGCTCTTAACCTTCTCCAGAGAAAAATAGCCACTTTAGACAGTAGAATTACTATTCAAGAAGAAGAATTAGAACACATGTATAATTCATTAAAAAATGTTACAGGCTCTTTATTAAAGACTATTAAATTCACACGAAAAAGGGTTGATGATATACGTGACACCAATCCAAATACATGGCCTACCGTAGTTGCCGCCAGTGGAATCAAGAGGAACAGTCGTTCTAGAAAGAACCGGCATTCTAGAAAGAACAAGCATTCTAGAAAGAACAAGCATTCTAGAAAGAAAAGGCGTTAACCCTCCGTAATGTTATATTCTCTCTGATGAAGTTGTTGTATCGCGTATTTCTCGGATGCGTCAAGAGAGAAATAGGTAGCGATGGTGTCATCGTTAATTTCTGGGGGGAAATCCTCCAAGGTAGAAATATCTGGAATTAATTCAAAAATATATTTTTCCAAATATTTCATTCGGTATCGGGTCGCTTCAAATAAATAGAGGGCGGTTTTAGTAGAAAAAAACGCCGCTAATTTCTTCAAGTCTTCCTCCTTCTCTCTCATTATCACATATTTATCTCTATTAGATATGCCATATTCACCCGATACATCCAAGTAGGGAAACCCATACATACCATGTGCCATTACTAATTTCTTTTTTCCATAATGCGGACACGGTAAATCAGAATAGGTATAGATTAGTGTTGGGGTTAACCCATTCAGTCTGCACGTATGTATATTTTTGTATGGGAGGCTAGCGTCGTCTTTGAGGGTAATTTTGGTGGATGGCATGGAGGTTTTTATTATGTGGAAGCGGGAGGATGGTGTGAGTTTTTTTAGGAATTTTGTAATGATGCCTGAACCAAATACGGGAATAGGTAGTTGGAGAGAATATGGAATATATTTTTCCAGGCATGTATCCCATAATAGAGTGGTATGGTCGGTAGGTATTTTTTGCAGTAGAAAGAAGCATGTGGGAGTTTGGGCTTCTCCCCTAAATAGTTTATTGGTTTGGGTATTATTGAAGCAATGGATTTTATGGATTTTATAGGAAGTTAACAGGTCGTAGATGCCTTCGCGGTCGGGTTTCATCCAGATGGACGGAACAATAAAGCATAGATAGCCACCAGATGTTAATAAATGGAGAGATTTGCGAATAAAATCTCTCCAGACCGCTTTTCCATCGTTGCCTTTTTCCAGTTTGGAAGTGGGTGTTTTTATGAGCCCACGATGATTAAAGGGCGGATTACCTATAATAATATCAAATTGTTTATCTGGATTCCAAGAGAGATAGTCCCCTTCATATAGATTAGGGGTTTTAAATATATCATACACTAAAGGTATGTGTTTTGGGTTCAGTTCTACCATATGAAGCATATTATTGATAATATGTTTCGCATT
>Ga0114994_10003022_pt1 | contig 12311 bp, 10 predicted proteins | sample ArcticOcean_MG_C_9_FD_87043 | JGI IMG/M metagenome (GOLD analysis project Ga0114994, IMG submission 87043) | Marine microbial communities from western Arctic Ocean - ArcticOcean_MG_CB2_152 | ecosystem: Environmental > Aquatic > Marine > Oceanic | place: Arctic Ocean: Canada Basin | collected... | reverse complement strand
GTTACATAGTGAAACATCTGACAACATATATAGCAGGAGCCGTTCAATGAAAAGCTCAAGGCGGGGCACGGTTGATCCCTTTATCGTGATGGACGTGATGGAGGCTGCGCGACAAGCCGAACAGGCGGGGCGTTCGATCATTCACATGGAGGTGGGCCAACCCGGCACACCGGCCCCTCAAGCCGCGCGGGCCGCACTTGCGGCGCAGTTGGGCCAAGATGACGCAATGGGTTATACGGTGGCTTTGGGGTTGCCGGGTTTGCGGCAAAGGATCGCTGGGCTCTACAAAGATTGGTACGGGCTCACGCTCAACCCCGACCGCGTGGTGATTACTCCAGGCTCAAGTGGTGCCTTCATATTGGCGTTTTCTTCGCTGTTTGATACCGGGGCGCGGGTCGGTATTGGAGCGCCGGGTTATCCCTCTTACCGGCAAATCATCAAATCGCTTGGTCTGGTTCCGGTGGATCTGCCGACGTCTCCTGCCGCGCGCCTACAGCCCGTCGCAGAAGATTTTGCAGAGCTTGACCTGCAGGGGCTCTTGGTGGCCTCTCCTGCCAACCCATCTGGCACCATGCTGGACCGTGCCGCTCTGTGCGGATTGATCGAGGCAACACAAGCGCAGGGGGCGGCCTTTATCAGTGACGAGATTTATCACGGCATTGAATATGAAAAAAAAGCGGTTTCTGCGCTGGAAATCACCGATGAATGTTATGTAATTAACTCGTTTTCCAAGTATTTCAGCATGACAGGCTGGCGGGTTGGTTGGATGGTGGTGCCAGAAAGTCATGTGCGTCGGATTGAGCGGCTGGCCCAGAACCTATTTTTATGTGCGCCACACGCGTCGCAATTGATGGCACTGGCGGCGATGGAGTGTGAAGACGAGCTTAAGGCCAATTTGGCGGTATATACCGAAAACCGTCGGTTGATGCTCGCGGGCTTGCCGAAGGCGGGCTTTGATAGAATCGCGCCGCCAGACGGGGCGTTTTATGTCTATGCGGATGTTGGTGAGTTGACCGAGGACAGTTTGGCGTTTTCCCGTGAAATTCTTGACGGGGCAGGTGTGGCTGTCACGCCGGGGTTGGATTTTGACCCGGAGCGCGGCCATAAAACGCTGAGGTTTTCCTATGCGCGCAGCACTGCGGATATCCGTGAGGGGTTGGCGCGGTTGATACAGTTTATGGCAAATCGAAACACAGAATAAAAAATTGGGTGATAAACAGTTCGATATACGCTTATGTATTGCGGCTTGTCACGTTATGCTGAGAAGATCAGTTTATGTAAAAGGTGCCATCAGGGAAAAATATGTGTCTAGGACATTTGATAAAGCTCGCGGGGCTCAGCGCATGTTTTGCTTTTTGGGCGCTGTCGGCGCAGGCGCAGAATTTTAGTGCTCTGGCGCGAATTGACAGTGCTACATCAGCGATTACAAACGCTGGAAATGACAACGTTCGGGTGGCATTGCAGCTGAGCCAGGGCGTGCCGTTTCGGGTGTTCACCCTGTCTCGCCCCGATCGGTTGGTGATTGATTTTCGCGAGGTTGATTGGACTGGATTGGACAGTAAGACATTGCTGCAGAGCCATAAGATTGTCGAGGTGCGCTTTGGTGGCTACCGTCCCGGTTGGAGCCGTCTGGTGGCGCAGATGGGACAGCCTATGGCGGTGGCGGATGTGGCAATGACCATCGCGCCTGAGACCGAAGCTGCAAATCTGTCGCTGTTGTTGAGGCCTGTGAGCCGCGCTGTCTATGATGCGGCGGCTGGGGCACTCTTTGATCCTCGTTGGGATTTACCACCCGATACGTTGGACCCTCCGCGCCGAGATAAGCCATCGCGCCGTTTGGTGGTGATGCTGGATCCGGGTCATGGTGGTATTGATCCCGGTGCCGAAAACCGCGGCATCAAAGAGGCAGATCTGATGTTGTTACTGGCGCGGGAGCTTAAAGACACCTTGCTACGCACCGGGGATTATGATGTTTTATTGACCCGTGAGGCCGATGTGTTCGTGTCTTTAGAAGACCGCGTGCGTCTGGCCCATCAGCGAGGGGCTGACGTGTTTATCTCGTTGCATGCGGATGCTTTGGCGCACGGTGTGGCCCATGGTGCGCGCATTTTCACCCTTTCGGACGCGGCCTCAGATGCCGCCAGCGCGGCCCTGGCTGAGCGTCATGACCGACTTGATATTCTGTCAGGCATAGATCTGAATGGTGCCGATGATGTGGTGACAGATGTTTTGCTGGACCTGGCGCGACTTGAAACCGCCCCTCGGGCACGGGCGTTGGCCCAATCGGTACTGGCGGGCATCGAGAACGCCACTGGGGATCTTTACAAATTGCCGCTGCAGCAAGCAGCATTTTCGGTGTTGAAAGCCGCGGATATACCGTCAATTTTGGTCGAGGCTGGATTTTTGTCGACGGATCAGGATTTGGATAACCTTATTGACCCTCTTTGGCGGGCAGGGTTTATTGCCGGCTTGCGCGATGGGCTGGCGGCTTGGGTAATTTCGGATCGCGCCGAGGCAACGTTGCGGCGGCGCTGATGATATGCTGTGTTGCGAAGGCGCTGCCGAGGTATCGCGATTTAGATAGTGTACGAGGTGCTGCGTATTAGCTGTCGCGGTTCAGGTGTAGTGGATTAGGTACCACAAAATGTGGCAGGTACCACTTCTTGCGGGGTTGGCGGCTGGGTTAAATCCACGGAGTCGGGTTGGCTGTCATAGGGGTGTGCCAAGACCTTGCGCAGCCTGTGGAAGGGGGCATAATCACCCCCAACCGCAGCCGTAATCATCTGCTCAACGCGGTGGTTTCGCGCTATGTAAACCGGGTTGTTTCGTGCCATTACCGCCTCTGGATCTGGGACATCGCGCAGCCGGTTCTGCCAGCGTCTGGCCCAATCGTCGAAGCCTTCGGTATCGTTAAGGTGGTCGCGGGCAGTGCCGTTGATGAGGCCGCGAAACGTATTGGTATAATCGGCGCGGCTGTCGGCCATCACTTGCAACAGCTGTGTCACCAGTGTGTCGTCGCCGGGGCGCAACTCGGTCAGGCCAATTTGTGCGCCATATGCGCGGTTCCAATGATCGCGGATCAATTGTGGCGTCGCATGGACGGCTGTGGTGAATAATGCGACAGCTTTCTCTTGGTCAGGCATCAATGGGATCAATGCGGTGGCCAGCTGTGCCATATTCCAGACGATAATGTCGGGCTGATTGGAAAAGGCATAGCGTCCCTGCCGGTCAATCGACGAAAACACTGCCATCGGGTCATAGTGATCTAGAAAGGCGCAGGGACCATAATCTATAGTCTCGCCCGCGATTTGGCAATTGTCGGTGTTCATCACACCGTGAATAAACCCCACTGACATCCATTTTGCCACCAGCTGCGCCTGAGCGGCAATCACCGCCTTGAGCAAACCCAGCGGTCCGTCGGCGTTTGGGTAATGGCGATTGAGCGTATACTCCAACAGCTGTTGCAAGGTTGTGACGTCGCCGCGCGCGGCAAATACCTGAAAGGTGCCCACCCGAATATGGCTGGCGGCGACCCGTGTAAGAACGGCGCCGGGCAGGGGGCTTTCGCGAAACACCGTCTCACCTGTGCTCACGGCGGCCAGCGCCCGCGTGGTCGGCACCCCGAGCGCATGCATTGCCTCGCTGATCAAATATTCGCGCAATACCGGACCCAGCCAAGCGCGACCGTCTCCGCGCCGCGAATAGGGGGTTGGGCCAGAGCCTTTGAGCTGGATATCTCGGCGGCGGTTGTCGGGCCCACAGGTTTCCCCTAATAAAACCGCACGCCCGTCCCCCAGTTGTGGCGAATAATGCCCAAACTGGTGACCAGCATAAAGCTGGGCCAATGGATCACTGCCCTCGGCCAGACGCGTGCCGCTGAAAACTTCGGTGTGCTCCTGTTCAGTGCCGCTGGTGATACCAATTTGTTTTGCCAGGTCGGCGTTATAGGCAATAAGCGCAGGCTCTTTTACTGGTACAGGGTTGACACGACTAAAGAACGCCCCGTCAAGATTGGCATAGGTGTTGTCGAAGGGGATGTTCAGGCGCATGGCAAATATATAGTCTCTGCTGGTTGAGAGAAAAGGGCTTAAAGGTCGCGCAGCATCAGGGTGAAGGTACGCCCACTGCGGAAATGGGCCCGTTTGAACAGGCGTTTAGAACTGGCATTTTCCTGCGAGGCGTGAATATGGATGGATTTGATATCTGTTGATTTCAGCATCGACGTCAATTTAGTCATCACTTCACTTGCGATACCACGTCCGCGCACCCCGCTACGGACATAGATCTGGTCGATTGTACAGTAATGACCCATCAATTCCAGTGACCACCCGAACGATAGCATGACATAGCCAACAGGCGCCCGCACTGGCCCAATCAGATAGGCTGCGGCATGCGGGCTGTTTGCCAGAACATGGGCCAGCCCTTGGCGCCGCTGGTTGGGGGAAACATCGATGCCCATTTCTTGATGGCACAGCATCACCAGACCTTCAAGCCGGTCTAGATCATCGGGTTTGGCAAGGGTTATGGCAGCACACATATAAATTGAATGTCGTTTTTTATTAGAGCTGTCCAGTGTAAAATCTAAAGCCTTCCCAAGCGGTCTGTGAGCAGGTCAAAAAAACCGTCGGCATCCAGATCGCCGATAAACGTCGCATTTGGCGCCCGTTGTGTGACTTTCCACCAGTCGGCAACGGTCATGCCCATGGTTAACTCTGAGCTGGTTTCAACCTCGACATTGATCAAGCGGCCCGAAAACAGTTCGGGTTTGAGCAGGTAGGCGGTGACACAGGGATCGTGCAGGGGCGCGCCGGCGCTGCCGTATTTTGCCTTGTCGAAGCGCTCGAAGAAATCGGTCATTAATGCAACGGCGACGCCAACTTTTGTGCCCAAGGTCCGAAAGGCATCATTGCGCGATTTGGTGACCAGCGCTTTATGGGTCACATCAAGCGGCATCACAACAATGGATATACCGGATTTAAAGACGATATCGGCGGCTTGCGGGTCTACGTAAATATTGAACTCGGCTGCTGGGGTAATATTGCCAACCTCAAAATAAGCCCCGCCCATCAACACCAGCTCTCGAACGTGTGAAATGATGTCAGGGGCTTTTTGAAACGCGGTTGCAATATTGGTCAGCGGACCCAGAGCGCACAGGGTGATCGAACCTGCAGGCTCTGCGCGCAGGGTTTCAATGATAAAGTCCACCGCATGTTGGTCTTGCAGCGGCATAACAGGATCGGGCAGGCTGGGGCCATCGAGTCCGGTCTTGCCATGCACATGTTCGGCCGTGACCAATGGTCGGCCCATGGGCCGGTCACAGCCGGCAAAAACCTTGGTGTCGGGTTTTCCCGCGAGTTCACAAATCATCCGGGCATTTCTGGCTGTGGCCAGAAGCGGCACATTGCCGGCAACGACGGTCAAGCCGAGAACGTCAATATCTTCGGGGCTGGCCAACGCAAGTAGAATAGCCACCGCATCATCCTGGCCGGGATCCGTGTCGATAATGATTCTATGTTTCGGCATGCTCTGGGTCCCCTTGTCAGCATCACAGTCTCAATTTGTGTTGGACAAGTCCAGAGCGAAGCCTGCGCTTTTGAGATAATATACCTATATTAAATCTAGTTAAAGCGGGCGCAAATTCTCAATTTAACCGGGTCCAAAAGAGCCCCTATAATTTTTGAGCTAATCCATATAGCTGAAACGGCGCCTTCATTATATCTGATTAAAAGAATCGGGATTGACATATCTGACTAAATTAGTCACCTGTACCGATGTGTTGGATAAACCAGCGAACGAAGAGGACGACTTAGACATGAAAAAATCAATCAATAGTTTTAGGGCCGCAGGCGTTTTAATGGCGTGTCTGAGCCCACTTGCATTGGCAAGTGCTGCCTATAGCGACACCACGTACGGTCCGTTTCCTGTGACCGTCAAAGGCTATAGCGGCAGCAAGACTAACTCGGTGTCTTACACCGGTCAGATTGCCCGCCACGTCTTGCACGACAGCCTGAAAAAGCTGGCCTCCAAAGGGGATGGTGGTGCGAATGCGGCCAATCTGCAGGCTGAAATGATGGCTTATTTTGGCGGTTCTGATAACAACAAAGCGATCATATCGCCTGTTGATAAGGGCGATTTCAACATCAAGCAAGAGACGCTCAATGAGATTTCCAAAGGCAAAAATTTGTCTGGTAAATCTTACAAAGGCGTTGTGAACGGTTGGCCGGGTCAGATGACCGGTGCCGAGGTGCTGGCGTCGATGATTGAACATGCGGCTGCCACGAAGGGTGGGTTTGACCCTGCGACAGGCTTTAACTATCCACAGCTGATCTCAAAATTTGCCATGGGTGCTGTGTTCTACAACCAAGCCGTTGACAACTATCTTGACGAAAAGCTTGCCGCAGACAACAAGCCAAATAGCAAACCTTATAAAGATGGTGCGCATTACACAGGAAAAGAGCATGTCTGGGACGAAGCCTTTGGGTACTGGGGTGCAGCCGCTCACAGCCTCAACCTAAGTGCAAAAGAAAACTATGACGTTGCCAAAATGAAAAACCTTGCCGCGGCCGATGCCAATGGTGACGGGATGATTGACCTGAAATCAGAGATGACATTTGCGCATGCGTATTATGCCTCTAGCTTTGATAAAGGCGGCAAGACCAATTACATGAGCACAGTGACCCAAGCCTTCATCGACGGGCGTCAACTGATTTCAGATGCCAATGGCGAAAACCTGACAGATGCGCAGCGGGCGCAGTTGATGGGATATGCCGATGTGATCGGAAGCAATTGGGAAAAAGTCATCGCAGAATCCGTGTTTAAATATGCCGGTTCGGTTTATAACGACATCACCAAACTGGGTGAATTGCTGGAGTCAAACGGCGATACCGCAAAAGCTTTCTCAGCCTATTGCAAACATTGGGGCGAGTTGAAGGGCTTCTCCATGGCGTTGCAAGCGGGTAAGGAAAACCTTGGAGAAACGGCCGTAAAACTGAACCGTATGATTGGCTTTGGTCCGGTGCTATTGAATGCGTCGCAGGTAACGGGTATGGATTCTCAGGGCAACTTTACAAAAGACGAAGCGATGTCATGGGGCGATTATCAGTTGCATATGTTGAAAATCCAGAAACTGATGGTTGACCGTTTCGGTGTTACTGCTAAGTCAAAAGATCAAACAGGCAACATGGCGGCGCTGGCCGACAAGTTGGGAAGTGCAAACAGCGCTGAAAATGACTGATAGATAATACAAAGCCCGCCAGCGGAGATGGGTTCGCTGGCGGGCCACTGTGAGGGGGTCTAAAAAACTGTGTCGCAGCCACTCGACTTTTTTATCGGCATTTTTGAGCATTTTGGTGACCCGAAAAAACGGGTGTTTTTGGGCTATATTCTTCTATCTATTTTAATCGCGTTTATCTGGTTATTGGTTGCCCGGAAAATGTCACTGCGCGCTGCGATCGCTAAGGTTTTCGATAAAAAGATATTCTTCTCACGATCCTCGCGCGGCGATTATACTATTTTCTTTATAAACCGCATTTTCACACTTTTTATCTCGCCGTTGTTGTTGACCCAATTGGTTGTTGCCACGGGTCTGTTTCATCTCTTGCATAGGGTTGATTGGCCCGAGTTTCCCGCGGCGGCCTCGCTGCCGACCTTACTGATCATTATGGCGTTTACCGTAACAATTTTTGTTCTGGATGATCTGACCAAATATATTGTCCACCGCTGGATGCACAAATGGCCACTGCTGTGGGCTTTGCATAAAACCCATCATTCTGCGACCAACCTGACACCGCTGACAATCTATCGCACGCACCCTCTGGAAGGCATCGTTTTCTCGTTGCGCAGCGCCTTTACGCAAGGGGTGGCGCTGTCAATATTTTTCTATTGGTTTGATGATAAAGTCGATCTGATGACGGTGCTTGGGGTGAATGTATTGGTGTTTACCTTTAACGTTGCTGGCTCGAACCTGCGCCATTCGCATATCGGTATCCGGTATTGGCGCTGGCTGGAATATGTGTTGATTTCCCCGGCGCAGCACCAGTTGCACCACTCGGTCGCAGTTCAGCATCATGACAAGAACTTTGGAGCGACGCTGGCGGTCTGGGACTGGCTGTTTGGATCCCTGCATCACTCGGTTGAAACCGAAGATCTGACACTGGGGTTGGGTCAGGGTGAGCCTGATACCGACCACAGTCTTTATGCCATGTATCTGCGCCCGCTTTTGGAAATATATCTGTATCTTCGGCGCAGGGCACGGACTGCGGCTTTAAAAATAACCACTTTGTTTAGACCTACCCCGTCAGTCGAATGGCTGTTACACCCGTCTGGTAATACCAAGACAAAAGATCAGGATGAAAAGAATGCGTCACTCTAAACTGCTCTGCCTTCTCACCGCATTGGTGGTGTCAAGCGCCTCTCTTGTCAGCGCAACGGAATTAAATATTTATTCCCACCGGCAACCGTTTCTGATCAATCCGTTTTTGGAGGCTTTTACCGATAAAACCGGCATTAAAACCAACGTGGTTTATTCTACCAAAGGTTTGGCACAGCGGTTGAAGGCCGAGGGTAAAAACAGCCCCGCAGATGTGATCCTGACCGTCGATATTGGGCGGCTTCACATTTACCAAGACATGCAACTTCTGGCCCCGATCGTGTCTGAAAAAATGATGGCAAACATACCGTCCCATTTGCGCAGTGATGATAATACATGGTTTGGCCTGTCCAAGCGGTCGCGGATTATTGTCACCGCAAAAGGTCGGGTTGAGCCCGGCGCAATTAAAGACATAGAAGATTTGGCAGATCCTCGCTGGGCGGGTAAAATTTGTGTACGCCCAGGCAGCCATGTCTACAACCGCGCACTTCTGGCCTCGATTATAGCGGCACACGGGGCGGAAAAAGCCGAAGCTTGGGCCGCTGGATTGGTCGCCAACCTCGCGAGGCGCCCTCAGGGCAATGATCGTGCACAGGTGAAAGCGATATATGAAGGTCAATGCGACATCGCTATCATCAATAATTATTATTTCGGCAAATTGAAATATTCCGAAGATGCCAATCAACAAAAATGGGCGCAGGCCCTCAATTTAGTGTTTCCAAATCAGGGCGCTGACGGGCGTGGGGCGCATGTGAATATCTCTGGTGGTGGCGTGGCGCTGCATTCGAAAAACAAGGCGGCTGCAGTGCAGCTGCTGGAATTTCTGACCGACGCCGAGGCACAGACGCTCTACAGTGAGATCAATTTTGAATATCCTGCCAACCCGACGGTGCCGTATACGGCCGAATTGGAAAGCTGGGGGCGGTTCGTAGAGGATCAATTGCCGATCTTGCAGATTGCCGAGCTGTCGCGAGATGCACAAAAAATCATTGACAGGGTTGGTTGGTAATTTGGTGCAAGCCACACGGCGTTATTTCGATATTTGGTCTGCCGGCGTTTTCACGATTACTTTGATCTTGTTCGCGCCGGTGATTTCGCTGATCGTGCTGAGTTTTGGCGACAGTGACGGCCTGTGGTCGCATTTGTTCGACACGGTCTTGGCCAGATATATCCTGACCACGCTGGCACTGATGGTGGGCGTCTCTTTGGTGACGCTGGTGTTCGGGGTCACAACAGCTTGGATTGTTGCCGCCTATAAGTTCCGCTTCTCGCGTGTCCTTGATATGATTATTCTTCTGCCCATCGCCTGCCCGGCCTATCTGGTTGCCTATGCTTATACCGATTTTTTCGAATATGCCGGGCCGGTACAGGGGATGCTGCGCAGCTTGTTTGACTGGCAATCGCCGCGTGAGTATTATTTCCCCGAGATAAGATCACTTGGCGGCGCGGTTTTTGTGCTGTCGTCGGTGCTATACCCCTATGTGTACCTTTTGGCGCGCACCGCTTTTCGTCAGATCCCGGCAAGCTTTTACGAAGTCTCGTCAATTTATGATCGCAACACTTTCTGGACGATCAGCCTACCGCTGGCGCGCCCGGCTATTGTGGCCGGTCTGGCCTTGGTCGGAATGGAGGTGGTGTCAGATTTTGGCACGGTTGAGTTCTTTTCGCTGCAGACGCTAACCTTGGGTATTTTCAACGTTTGGATTGGGATGAACAACATCACCGCCGCTGCCCAAATCGCAACTTTTACATTTATTTTCATCATACTTCTTTTGTTTACCGAGCTTTATTCACGGGCGCAGAAACGCTTTAACGACACCAGTTCGCGTCAGCGTAATCAGCAACCCAAATGTCTTACCGGGTTACCTGCACTGTTGTGCATCTGTTTGTGTCTGGTTCCGGTTCTGTTCGGGTTTTTCATTCCCACAGGAATTTTACTGTGGAATGTGCTGCAATCGATCGACATGCTGGTATTTGCGGATGTATTTGAGGTGTTTCAGAACACGCTGTTGGTATCGGGCCTTGGGGCGGGAATTATTATGCTGATATCGGTGCTGGTGGCGTGTACTTCGCAGATACAGGCCAGCAAGTTTTTACGACTTGCCGGCAATCTGTCGGCGACAGGATATGCCTTTCCTGGCACCATGCTGGCCATTGGTGTGCTGGTGTGTGTTGGTCTGTTTGACCGCTTTATGGTTGCAGTGATGAGCCCGTTTGGGGTGTTTCATCTCAGCGGGACATTGGCGGTCTTGTTGTTTGCCTACCTGGTGCGGTTTCAAGCGGTGGGCTATGGGGCTGTCGTTTCGGGTCTGACTAAAATATCGCCCAATGTGATACTGTGCAGCCGAACTTTGGGGATGAATGCCCAAAATACCATGCGCCGGGTGACGGTGCCACTGATCCGTAATTCGATCATTGCAGGTGGGGTGCTGGCGTTTGTTGATATTATGAAAGAACTGCCGATGACGTTGCTGTTGCGGCCGTTTGATTTTGAAACGCTGGCAACATACTCCTATCAATACGCGCATGATGAGTTGATGGAACAGGCGGCGCTGCCGGCGTTGCTGATTGTGCTGGTCGGGCTGATCCCAGTGGTTTTTCTCAACCGGATGCTGCGCAACACGTCTTAGAAGCAAGTCCCAGTATTATGGGCATTGCCGTCTTGGGGGCGCCTGGTGCCAAGTCTTTATGGGTTTTGGAAACTCTATGGTTCTGCTGTGGCATTTTGGGCCTTATCAATGGCTTTGGCGTCATTCCATAGCCTGTCCATTTCTGCCAGATCAGATTGATCGGGGCGCTTGCCCAGCTGGGCCAAGGCCCTTTCAATATGGGCGAACCGACGGGTGAACTTAGCATTGGCACCGCGCAGGGCGGTCTCGGGATCAACGCCGAGATGGCGCGCCAGATTGGCCATCACAAACAATAAATCGCCAAACTCTTCCTCAATCTCGTCGGCACCCAATTGGTCACGTGCCTCTACTAGTTCGTGCGATTCCTCCAGCAATTTGTCCAGAACCTGATCTGTCTGGGGCCAATCAAAGCCAACCCTTGCTGCACGATTTTGCAATTTGACTGCCCGCATTAATGCCGGCAAGCCAAGCGCCACATCATCCAGGACCCCTTTGCGAGCTTTCGCGGCACGCTCGGTGGCTTTGATTTTTTCCCAATCGACGGTCTGCTGAGCGGAAGATTTTTTGCGACTATCGGTCCCAAATACATGCGGGTGTCGCGCCACCATTTTGTCGCCAATGGTATTTGCAACATCCTCAAAACTGAACAGGGACGCCTCATGGGCCATTTGCGTGTGATAGACGGTCTGTAATAGTAAATCACCCAATTCGTCCTTCAAATCGTCCCAGTTTTGCCGGGTGATTGCATCGGCGACCTCATAGGCTTCCTCAATCGTATAGGGGGCGATTGAGGCGAAATCTTGTTCAATATCCCATGGGCAGCCATGCTGTGGGTCGCGCAATGCGCGCATGATTTCCAACAGTCGCGGCAGGCCGCCATTTGGGTTTTCGATTAAATCTTTGTTGTGGGCCATTGCACCGCTCTGTGAGTTGGGGTCTGATGCAATTTGAACAGTTGAGATGGAGAAGTCCAGCAGATGGCGGTGATAAACAGAATAGCTTGCTTTGCAGATGATATGACCGCATGGCGCCGTCATTTGCACCAACATCCCGAACTTGGAACAGCGTGTCATGATACTGCTGATTTCGTGGTGGACCGGCTGCGTGAGTTTGGCATCACCGACATTCACCGTGGCTTTGCAACCACCGGACTGGTGGCACTGATTGAAGGGCAGGGACCGGGGCCAACCCTCGGCCTGCGCGCGGATATGGACGGGTTGCCAATCGAAGAGGCCAGTGGCGTCAACTGGGCCTCGACACGGCCCGGGAAAATGCATGCCTGTGGCCATGATGGTCATACCACAATGCTATTG
>Ga0114994_10003020_pt1 | contig 12320 bp, 11 predicted proteins | sample ArcticOcean_MG_C_9_FD_87043 | JGI IMG/M metagenome (GOLD analysis project Ga0114994, IMG submission 87043) | Marine microbial communities from western Arctic Ocean - ArcticOcean_MG_CB2_152 | ecosystem: Environmental > Aquatic > Marine > Oceanic | place: Arctic Ocean: Canada Basin | collected... | reverse complement strand
TATAGACACATCAACCAAATCTTTTGATTCTTAGCTAAAGTTATGTTAGCTATTTGATTTTATGCAGTAACTGGCCTGCTGCTTCCCAACGCTCAAATGAACAATGTAGATCAGTCTAGCAAGACGTTATTTTGAAAAGGGTAATCCTCATCAAAACATTGACATTTCAAAGGAAAGGGGAGAGTTTAATATACAGTAAGAGAGTGAGATGACAAAACTATAAATTTGCACCTTAACCCATATGATAATAAGCAGTATAATCAAGACTTTATGAATATGAAATACAATATTTGTATCCGGTGTACGATAGGATTTAACTTCCATTATTCAATTTAGGTAATTTCAGACTCTCAGTAGTACATTTTTCCCGACTCTAACAACTCAAAAATAAGGCTTCCGTTAATGACTACTAGCGATGAAGCTACCGCTCAAGCATAAAGCCTATAAGTAATAACTAAAAAATAAAAAATAAAGTCCCCTCGAGTAGTGTCGACAGGAGGAGTATTCGGTAAATACAACCAAGAAGGTCATATACAAAAAAGATTTTAATATACATATCAGAGGTCAGAGGTCAGAGGTCAGAAACTCGTAACTCTAATTTATTCCCTTAAAGGAATGCTCTGATGCAGTATGTAACTAAGACAGTAAGCATAAGTGACAACCTCGAAATCCAGGTATCACGCAAGAACGTGTCGTGTCCTCAAAATGAGGAAATTCGCTCCGCTCATATTTCCTATATGGGCCCTCGAGCTATTGTCGCCCCCAAACGAATTTTAATCGGCTATAACCCCTCGATCCGCGAACAAAGTCTTCTTTGTGAATTGAGCGGCGCTCCTTTTGTAAAAAATTATCACTTTTTTCTTAAGTCTAGGAAGGCCTTCAATCTTCCTATGTCTGCCGTCATGTCTACAAGTCGCTGTTTTAAACTCTTATCAGAAAAAATACTGTCTTGTGAATGTTCCATTAGCTTGGCTTCAAAATCCAATCCAGGCCCCAGATCTTTCTACTTTTCCAATCTAGTGGCAGACCTTGACAGCCCGCTTACGCCCCGCTTCTCTCTGTCTGCAGCGAAATGGTTTTTAAAGGGCTGCTCAATACCTCTCTTAATAAAAACTCATAGTGCTTTATGTAAGGCACTAATTTATCAGCCTAAATACAGAATATATCTACGCTCCGTGGGATTTAGGGCTCTCTTAGTCCCGAGCTAAAAAATTTAGAAAATGAAAATACGTAAAAAATATACTTTTAATATAATTATATATCGACCATTCGATATAATACGGAATAAAATATGAATAAATCATGAAAATAAATATCAGCTAACTACGTAATTATCCAATACTAGCATTTGTTGGCTCATAAAATATTTAGAGTGAAATAATATTATTATTTAAAATATTGATACCGCATAGAACTAAACAATTTTTATATCAACTGGTTGATATAAAACATAATTATTAAGTATTTATATTAAGCTATTTCCATTACTAACAGGCACTTTTAAATGAAATTCATACTGCGTAGATCAAGAATCACACAAACAAAATAGTACTAAACAGAAGCTAGGAACCTGCAAGGTTTTTAATTTTATATAACCGATAAACTAGGAAAAAAAAATGACCGTAATCAATTCGAATATCCCATCTCTTATAGCAGCTCAAGCGCTTAAGGCTAATTCCCGCACTATGGCTCAAGCCATGGAGCGTCTATCCACCGGCAAGCGCATCAACTCAGGCGCAGACGACCCGGCAGGTATAGGAATGGCCGCAAGACTAGAGGCGGCTTCTCGCGCTGATCGCGTGGGCATACGTAACGCGAACGATGGTGTCGCGATGCTTCAAACTTATGCAGCTGCCGGACAAACCATTTTGAATGTCGTGTTAAGGATGAAAGAGCTAGCAATGCAGTCGGCCTCAGATACGCTAACTGCAGACGATAAGCACGCACTTGATAACGAGTACAACCAACTGGGCCAGGAGTGGTCACGTATAGCCCTGAACACTAGTTGGAATGGACAAACCGGTATGGCAACTTTTAATAATAGTTTTAATGTTCGCGTAAGTGGAGGCAACGCAATTGCCGGAATCGCAGCGGCGACGGTGACATTCCAAATGCGGAGCTGGAACCCCCTCAACAGTACAACAAACAACAATGTTACAAATGCAACGGCTGCCGCTACGGACGATCAAAATGGCGCGGTCACCCAAGCATTCAATTTTACCAGGAACCAGAACAATAACATGCCCACTCCCGTTGCGAATATGAGATCGTTCGATCACATACAAACTCGAGCTGCGGGTGCATCGGCAGTTTTAAAACTCGATTCAGCGATTACCGGAATGTCTAGAGCACTCGCTGATAGTGGTGCCTTTATAAATAGACTTACAATTGCAGCAGACAATCTATCCGCCGTAGCTACGGCCACAGAAAAATCGCGCAGCCAAATCGAAGATGCGGACTATGCACACGAGACTACTATTCTCGCTCGTTCACAGATAATTGCACAAGCCGCGACTGCAATGCTTGCACAGGCTAACGCAGCACCGCAAACGGTACTAGCCTTATTGCAATAATCATTGTTAATTACCGAATACATATACCTTCATACCTAACGCCTAAAATTTAAACGGATAGGAATTATGAATTCAATAAATTCAAATATGAACGCCCTAGTAAGCAGTAACGCGTTACGCACCCAGAATCAGCGCTCTGCGGACGCCATGACGAGACTGTCTACTGGTAATAGAATAACGTCTGGCACCTCTAATGCGGCAAGTTATTCAAGGGCCTCAACCATTAACAGTGAATTACGAACTGCAGTTATAGCCAACGCAAACATTAACCATGCGACCGCCTTAATTAATTCGATAGACGCATCAGCTGGCATTATTCAAGATAAGCTTCAATTCATGCTGGAGGCAACTATGAGTGTAACGGGCAACCTAACACCAGAGGGTTTTGGCGGCGACAAAGGAATCATTTGTGATCGTATCCAGCGTGCATTAGAGGACATCATATATGTAGCAAATAATCATGATTTCGCCGGGAAAAACTATATGAAGGGTGGCAACAATTGGCCAACATGGCTAGCGGAGCCCCCAGGTGGAACAAACAACACTTCACCCGACGAGACGACGATAGTCTATGTCTTTGATGTAAATATCGGCGCGGGCGATAACTTCGCGATGGACCTAAAGTCATATCACCCATACTCCACAGTCAGTGTAAATAGGCCCTATAGTATAGCAGGTAGATTTTACGGCAATGTAGCAACACCTAACATCCCTGTACTCAACAAGACTGCTGGCACTGACACCCATGCATATGGAGACGCAGCTTTGTATCACGGTAATAACTTGGGAAACCCCTATGTAGAAGGACAGCTCCATGTAGATGATGAAAACTCTGCAGCGCATACAATTTACCAAATACAGCTGGCTATTGACGGGGTTGCGGCAGACAGGACTAGACTTGGTGCTTACCGTAACCGTCTGACTCACATTGCGGAAAACAATATATCTACTGTTAGTAGGCTTGGGGTTACTAAAAGCCTCGTGATGGACACCGAAATAGCCACCGCAGTGGCCGAACTTTCTAAAAGCCAAATACTAAGTCGGTCAGCTACAGCTATGGTCGCGCAGGCCAATATATCCGGAAATCGATTACTTGAACTATTAAAATAAATACCAAGGAACACTCATTATGGAACAGATACAGACAAGTCTATTTAATGCTATCCCATCCCAAACCAACAACCAGCGTTCAGTTGAGCCGGTGATCCCATTATCTATTCTAAAAATTCAATCTGAAAGCAACCCGAACTCACAGGTTTATATAAAGACGGGTGGAACTGAGCAAGCCATGATGAGCGTTGAGTTTGCCGCTCGTGACATCAATGATGCTACGGCTTTGGTTCAATCAGTGGAAGAAACGGCCGCATTGATTGAAAACAAATTCGTCGATATGAAAGCCCTGGCGTTGCAAGGCGGCGGATGTGCCTGCCAGGCTATGCGTAAGATGCAAGAATCAATCAAAGAGATATCAAATGACTTCTCATGGAATGGAAAAAATTTTATGGTAGGTGGTGGGGAAGAAAATCAAAATACCACTCTTCGTAATTTAACTGTAGCTGCCGGTGGAGAGACTAAAGATGAGGTCAAGCTGAGCTTCAAGTCATTTAATCCCATGTCTGCCGTGGATACTAAAGGCAGTTTAGAGCCAGAAACACCTAACTTACCCGACCTAAACAAGTCCTCTGGCACCGACACTCATGCATATGGAGATGCGGCTTTATATTCACAATTAAATAAAGAAGCATACCTTCATATACATACAAGTGGTATGAAAAAGCATGCAGTCATACAAATAAGCAGGGCTATTGACGGGATTCAGAGCGAGAGAGAAAGATTACTCCGCTACGTGAAAAAGCTAAATAATATCGCTGAAACTAACCAAAAAAACGTTTTAACTAAGAATAAGTATATGGGTCAAATAGTAGACCCCAAGCAGGCTGATCAAACAGCCATGTATATAAAGAGCGAAATCTCAAACAGCTCAGCTGATGTAAACTTAGCGCAGTTTAATATTAGGCCTGCTGAGTTCAATAGACTACTTAGCTAAAACTTTATTTTAATAATTAAATCGATTTCAAGTACTAATTGTACTTGAAAATAGAAGGAACTGAATTGGTTTCGCGATATTGATACCTAAAAACCCTTTTAATTATTACTTTAATTATTTTAATCAACGATAACGCAGGTGTAGAAATTTTTATGAACCTAATACAAAACAATATGAGCTTTGGCTCGGGGTACACTCCATCTGCATATAATTATGAGCGGTCAGTTAAATTGAATAATAAACTGCACGCTAATGTAAAAATACCAGGGGGCAATCAAGCTTCGGAAAGTTATATAACAACTGGTACCGCAAGCAACGATCTAAGGGGTCTCTCGATATCCAGCTATAGTATTGATAACGCAATTGGCTTAATTAAATCAATAGACGCTACTGCTGAAGTTATTGAAAAAAAGCTAAAAGAAATGAAAACCTTAGAAACTAACAATAGCGGCTCTACTTTCAAGGGTATCAATAAATTACAAGAGCCCATTAAAAAAATAGCCCTAGGAATATAAAGTGACTTTCAGCCCTACAAATATTACAGCCTCAATTGCAGCAAATGCATTGCGAAAGAGCACCCAAGAGATTGACAGGGCAATGGAGCGCCTGTCAACTGGAAAACGCATTAATTCCGGCGAGGATGATGCAGCCGGAATAGCGATGAGCGCAAGAATGAAGGCAAGCTCATTAGCAATGCGGCAGGGATTAGCTAATACGAACAATACAATTTCTATGCTACAAACATATGAAAGTGCAGGCCAAAATATTAGAGACATATTAATAAGGATGAAAGAACTCGCAACACAAGGAGCAACAAGCCTCCTAACCATAAATGATCGACTCGTGATCGATCAAGAGTTCAATCTGCTGGGCCAAGAATGGATCCGTATAGCCGCTACCACAAAGTGGAATGGCACCGCAGGCATGAATGTATTCAACAACGACTTTAAAGTTTTTCTTGATGATCAGGCCTCCTCCATGACAATGACATTCAAGAGCTGGGACCCAACTAATTTGACTGCTAATCAGAATGTTTCAGGCTCTACCGCCATTATGGCGGATGATAATAATGGTAATACTGCCTCGGCATGGGGCTTCGCAAAAGTTTTGAATAATCTAGACACCCCAGCGCTCGGAAATGCAAAATCGCACAGCCACATTCAATCTCTAACAGCCAGCTCCAATGCAGTAGCAAAACTCGATACCACAATCACTGGCGTTGTTGCAGAGCTGGCACAGTATGGCGGCTATATAAGTCGGCTTAACTTTACAGCGGACGCTTTATTAGACGTGGCGACGGCGCTCGATCACTCTCGTAGCATTATCGAAGACACCAATTATGCGGCGGAGACAGTTGAACTCACTCGAGCACAAATAGTTACCCAGGCAGCTACCGCGATGCTTGCCCAAGCGAATCAATCACAACAAACAATACTGGCCTTATTAAAGTGATCATGAATAAGCCTAGCTATCTAATAGCAAACATGAAAACCAAATTATTTCGGGTTGTACTGACATGACAGGCTTAAGCACAAGCACTAACCAATTTTTAGCTAACGATTTTTTGGCACAAGACCTCGCTGCCAGAAATAAACCAGCGTATCGAAAATTTAGAAATGTCAAAGGTAATTTGAGTAAAGCCCACTCTTCTATCCCTTCGATATCTGTAACTAAAAAAACCAAGACTAAGGGTCTTTATTATGAGTTTCGCGCTATAAATAATTTAATTTCTAAGCTTCAATATTTTCTAAGTAAAAGAAAATCAATGAATAGAACCTTAACCAAAATAAAAGCATTAGAGTTTCCTCCAAGATCCGAGCCTGCCTTAAATGAAAAGATAATAAGTACACAAGAAGAGTTAAAAATTCTTCATATGGATTTGTTAAAGCTCAATGATGCTACGCAGATAAAAGTGCCGCCACTTATAAAATTCACTTCAGCTGAGATAGAGATTCTCAATCGTATCAATAAAAACAGTATTAAATTTCTTACTGAAATTTTTTTCCCGAAGAGGAAAATAAATAGCGACTCCAACTCCTGCCTGGACTTTGATACAAACTATTCAAGATATGTTCATGACATACAGCTCCAAGGAGCGTATGCGAGTGAGGTTTTAGCTAAGAGAAAGTCTGATTTTATTAAAAATATTGATATTACTACTAAATTTATAAATGAAGATAACGAGTTGATTGAAGATACAATTACCCGTCTTCAAAGTGCTTCTGATAATTTTACAATAGAGATAAATAGTCGTAATAAATCATACAAAAAGACAAGGAATTGCTTTACTGCTATAAAAATTTGTGAAGTAGCAAAGGCCCTATTGGTCAACAAAAGCAAAGTGTCGTTCTTGGCACATTCTAAGACGCTATTCAATGATGGCTTAGTTTTACTTCAATAACTCGTGAATACAAATACATCTCAGTGACATTTTTACTGATTTTTTAAGGATATTAACAATGAATTCTAAATAATGAAGAAACACTACCTGGTATAGGCATCTAAATAGATTCCTGCCCTAATCAATTGAAAATAAATATTCCTTATCCTGAAATAACCAGATAGGGGGAATATATATTAACGGCTAATAGTTTCTGGCACATGATGCCTAGCTAGCTGTAATGATATTGATTAGGAATGCAGCCCATGTAGCTATATCCATAAATAGTAACTTTTTTCCTTGTATATTGGAAAATGAGTGTGCTCCTTTTGAATGCGGTGTATGTGTCTCATACGAAGTAACCGTTGCGGGTGCACTTAAAAAGATAATTACAGATAGATAAAAGGTGCTGGAGGGACGAATAAAAAACGACTAGTTTGATATATCTAATATTACGGATAAGAGATTTAGACGGTTATTCAGAAGGTCAGAGGTATAGGCAGAGGTCAGAGGTCAGAGGTCAGAGGTCAGAGGTCAGAGGTCAAAAAAACGAGAGTTGTTTTTAATAACTCACAACTTAATAGTCTAATTAAAGGAAATTTTAATGACTACTATAAACTATAGTGTTGCCGCTAATTCTAGTGCCAACGTAATAAGCAAAAACCAAAGGCATGTAGATGAAGCCATGACGCGCCTAGCTACCGGAAAGCGGATGAATACCGCCGCTGACGACCCTGGCTCATTTGGCTCGTACACCGCCCTGCTGTCCGAGGGGATAGCTAATAGGGCCGCTATCCAAAGCGTAAATACGGGGATATCCTATCTCTCAACCTTGGATGCAGCCCTCGGATCGGTAGAGAAGCTATTTTTAAGGATGAAGGAGTTAGCGGTACAGGCTTCAAACACAGGAATGTCCGCTACAGATAGATATGGGCTAGATGCTGAATTTGGCAGACTGGGTGCAGAATGGGTCCGGCTGGTCGCTACTACCAAGTACAACAACGCAGCAATTATGGGAGGTGGAACCTTAAGTATAGGCACCGGCATAGCTGCACATAACACGGTTATCACGATTGATAATTACGGGATCAACGCCAATGCAGCGAATGGTGTAGGCATAGGAACAGGCGCAGTGTCCGCCGGTACGACTAACTCTGCTGGGGGAGCGACATCTGGTGCACTGGGCTTTGGTTCAACTGATATTGCCGCCGCTGGTGCAGCACCAGCTACGAGCCATGAAAACATTTCGACCGCGGCTAACGCGGCTCTTTCTAGTGCTAAGATATCTAATTGGCTGGTAGGTTGGAGTGAGTCGAGGGGCAAGGTAGGAGGCTATATGAATGCGCTGCGATCTGTAGGAGATAGCTTGGCTGACGCCGCTGTCGCTGCTGAAAATGGAGCATCTACAATAGGGTCCACTAACTATGCTACGGAAACAGCTAGGCTCTCCGCACACCAAATTATTTCACAAGCAGCAACGGCTATATTAGCTCAGGCAAATGCCCAAAGCGCCACCGTTCTTAGCTTATTGAAGTAAATCATGCGTTTAGTACCTAAATAATAGAGGAGACTAAATATGGAAAATCAAGATACTTCCATAACAATCAAATCTGCATTGCCTAACGCAGCCAATAAAAAAGCTACAGCAGGCACAAATATTACTCAGCCGCAGTTAGACCGAGTAACACATCAGCAAGATGTAGCTAAACTTCGTGCTAAAACACATCAAACTCGTGTGGATGCAACGAAAAATCTAGAAATGATTCGAGAGAGGCTGAAAGAGATATCAGCCTCACTTAATGAGGATATGAACATTAGATCAAAGAGTCTAAAGTTCTCTGTAGATGAATCTACGAATCGTATGCTGGTGAAGGTCTTAGACAAGGAGTCTGGTGAATTAATAAGACAGATTCCTAGTGAGGCCATACTAAAGGTCGCGCACAGCCTGGAGGCCTTAAAAGGTATTCTCTTTGATGATAAATATTAAGGTAAATATTTACTCAACATATACGATTACCTTTAGTTAAGACGGTTTAAATTGGCTCTCTATTCACATAGAGGGCCAATTTACACCCTATATATAAATTAATATTGCTAAACTACAACTAGCTTAATCATGCCTAATAAGATTTTTTTACAGGAGTTTTATGCTGGCCACTAAAAAGATAGTTATTGAATTAACTAGCACCGTTGTTTGTGGGATAGCGATAGGCCTATTCATGGCGATCGCTGCAAATGCATTCGTCGAGGCCGCAGTCATGGCGAACGAGTATCGCTCCTCCTTGACCTGGATGGAGTTTAGCTTGGGTGGACGTAGTTATTCCCTGTCGAGTATAGCCTCACTCCTACTAGTCGCAGTCTTAATTACATTATTAAAGAAATGGCTTAATATTGATCATTGGGCAGGCCCCGCAGACTCGATATACGCAGCGCATAGCGAGAATGCGTCTCTTGACACCAAGAAGGGCCTAGGCTCTACCTTAGCGGCTCTTATCGTGACTAGTGGTGGTGGTTCAGTTGGTCAATATGGGCCCCTCGTTCACTTTGGGTCAACTATAGGCCTGTTCCTAAAAACTTATTTTAGATTACGAATGAATCCCGATATCTTTATCGGGTGCGGTGTCGCCGCTGCAATTTCTGCCGGCTTCAATGCCCCCCTTGCTGGAGTAATATTTGCGCACGAGGCTATCTTAAGACACTTCTCTCTTCGAGCTATTGCTCCTATATTCGTAGCTTCTATTAGCGCTAGTGCTTTTAGTGAATTTTATTATGGCCCCTCACCCAATATGCTGAATCTTTCACAAATTGTTCCACCGCTGGACAATATTTTTCCAATATTTATTGCACTGGGTCCGATCTTCGCCATTATCGCAGTAATTTTTATGTACTCGCTAAGAGTGGCAAGTTCTTTCGCTGCCAAATCTGGACGTTATAAATTTTTACTGCCATTTGTCGCTGCGATCATCTGTGGCTCAGTCGGGGCTATCTACCCTGAAATCCTTGGCTTAGGAATCGAGGCGATTAATGAGCTAATTGCAGGAAACATCTCTTTTGGTAAGGTAAGCGCCTTGCTTATAGCAAAGATTAGCATGACCGCGCTCTGTATAGGCTTTGGCCTCTTCGGTGGCGTATTTTCACCGGCCCTTTTTATAGGAGTCGCAGCAGGCTCGTTGGCCGCGGCTGCCGTATCATTTCTCGGTTATGCCGGAACGGAACAAGTTATTATAATTGCCGGGATGGCCGCTATTAGCGCTTCAGTTATTGGCGCGCCCATTACCAGCGTGCTCATTGTATTGGAGCTCACTGGCTCTTATGATTATGCCGTTGCCGCTATGGTAGCGGTCATAATCTCTAACCTTGTTACATATCGCATATTTGGGCTGTCCTTTTTCGATCGACAGCTACTTGATAAGGGCATCGACATGAGACTTGGCCGAGAATCGATAGCCTTAAGTCAAAGGCCAGTGACTACTTGTATTGGATCGAGCTATGTTGAGTTGGGCTTAAAGGTAACAGGCGATGATGCATTTCGGTTAATGAAGGGAGCGGAGACGGTGGAAAGCTATGTGGTAGATGAATCCGGAAACTATGTAGGAAAATTAGATATTTTTGGGGCAATTTCTGCATCTGATGATAGCGTTTTGGATTTTTTAACTATAAAGCCGATAACGTTATGTGAGGATGAGTCACTACTGACGGCTATGGCAAAAACTGTAGATTTTGTTGGTGAAAGTATTCCAATCCTATCAGCTGATAAAAAGTATCTAAGAGCTGTAGTCACGGAGGGCAGTATCTTTCAAGCTGTTATAGACGTACAAAACACAGTATCTAAAATAGAGAGGGTGTGACTTTGACTATAAGACTTAGCAATTATAATTTATATTTTTGGTTACTATTGAGTTCAATTGTCTTCCATTCGATAACTTTTGCTCAACAAGATAGATTTGAATCTGGCCTGGCGGCTAAAGACAGGGGTCACTACGCTACTGCATTGAGAGCATGGCTGCCAATAGCTGAATCGGGAAACGCACAGGCCCAAAATAATGTCGGCTATATGTATGAGGAAGGACTAGGTGTCCCACAAAATTATCTATTGGCAATGAACTGGTATCGCCAAGCTGCAGATAATGAGCTCGCGCAAGCGCAGCATAATATGGGAATGCTCTACCACCATGGCTACGGCGTCGCTCAGAATCTTGAAGAAGCATTCAGGTGGTTTAAAATGGCGGCGGATCAGGAACTTGCAGAATCTGAATACATGCTTGGTCTAGCCTATGAGAAAGGCGAAGGGACTGCATTGAATTATGGTGAAGCTAGAAGATTGTTTCTGAGTTCGGCGCGAAAGAATTATACTCCAGCACAGATGATGTATGCCTTCATGTTGCAGGCTGGGGAGGGTGGAGACTCTCAGCCATTTAGGGCTTATGTATGGGGCAAAATTGCGGAAAGTAATGGCTCCGAGTCGGCAATAGATATTACTACAATCTCAGGCATCCAGTTAGAAGACGATGAAATAATCGAAGCTGAAGAAATTACCGCTGCATGCTTAACCGCTAGCCTTTCCCTCTGCCCAGAGTAATGACAACTTAATTTGGTAGCACTACCACTTCAATCCTACGATTTTGAGAACGCCCTGCAGCAGAATCGTTAGATGCGATTGCTTTTGTGTCGGCCAGTCCCTTAATGACCATGCTCCCTGGAGATATACTACCCCTTTCTTGCAGATAATCAGCAACACTTGCCGCACGCGCTGAAGATAAATCCCAATTGTTGCGGTATCGATTTCCGAAACTCATGGCGACGTTATCTGTGTGCCCTTCAATTTGAATAAGCCCAGAGGCCCCGGTAAGGGAATCCCCGACAGAATTAAGCAAAGAAGTAAATTCAGTTCTCAAACGTGCCGAACCGCTTTCAAAGCCGCCCTGATCTGTGAGCCTAATAATTATTGACTCACCATCTTGAAACACTTCAGCCAGACCCAAATTTATTTCATTCGATAAGTTCACTCGAATCTGTTCTAACTGGTCCTCAGCCTGACGAGACATGCTGCCTAAATCAGACTGCTCTATATTGCTTTGTGCAGATGATGTAAATTGGGCCCCCGTAACACGGACTAAGGCCTCTGAGTCTGATTGAATTGTAGATATTTTTGATAGCAACAGAATCGTATCTTGATTAATCTTTCCAGTACTATCATTTAAATCATTGGGCTCTATAGCATCTATAATTATAGTGCCGTCCTCGACTGACACTATAACCATCCCTTCCGCTATCTCCTTTGCTAAAATCTGCTCAACTTCTTCTTTGGCATTAGTGTCTG